>OBZV01000219.1_pt1 | contig 56621 bp, 51 predicted proteins | sample 1501581 | NCBI WGS metagenome assembly OBZV01 (sample SAMEA2580257, study PRJEB22360) | human gut metagenome | biome: human gut; feature: human-associated habitat; material: faeces | place: Denmark | collected 2008/2010
CAGGCTGTGAAAACAGTAGGTTCCCCCCCCCCCCCCCCCCGCATTATAACGCTTTAAATGCTAGCGTGTTAGGAGAAAAAATATCAGCAAGAAAGGGTTACGTCCATGTCAGGTAACGTGATGCTTGTGTTTTTCTTGCTGGCTGTGCTTTTCGGGGCTACTTGTTTCGGTCTCGGCATTGTGGAAGGTTGCCGGAGGACAATTAAAAAAATACTGAGGAATATTTCAAAGGGGGCTGGGACAGAAGAATAGGATATTCGTTTCTTATTTATAATTAAACAATTATACTTCATAAAGAATTGTTTTGTCATAAAAAAGATGAAAAAAGATGCATCTTTATTGACATGGGTTACTATAACCCGTATATTCGGGGTCATGCCGAACCAACATGACCCGGCTAAACGGACTTTAGCAGTATACCTTTCACGCGAGAAGTATTATAAGATTAAGAGGTTAGCAGCGAAACATCATATCAGCATGTCAGGGCTACTTGAAATTCTGATAGATCGAGCTGTATGCGACATAGAATTAGAACCAGAAGATTATGAAAAAATTGCCAAAGAAATTCGAGATGCAAAAAATAGAAAAAAAACCGATTACCGTAAGACTAAATGAATGGACGATAAAAAAATTGTCTAAAGTCTCACAAGAAAACCATCGTTCTTTGTCGGCTCAAATCAGTTTTTTTGTCGATCAAGGTTTAAGTAACCTCGATAATAGATTAAGTGTTGAAGATGAAATTTTCAGGAAATCCTCTGCTAATTTTTTTAAAGAAAAGGTTTAAGTAACCTTGAGTTGAAACCAGTAATCAACACCATCATGAATGACCTATCTCAGCAAGTCGGGATTCTTTTTGAGATACTCCCAGGCAACATCTGTGATGTTGACGTCAAACCCGGACACAATGCTTCCGTACAAGGAATGTCGAATAAGAACGCCGGCTTCTATCAGACCATTTACGACGCCGTCCCTATCATCAAATCTCTGTGTTCGAGTATCGAAGAAGATATATCCAAGCAGAATGTCTTTCTCTTTTTGAGTGAGAGCATGGAGACGCTTGATCACCTTTTTACGGGATTTTGCCTTGGAGCGAGAGGTTTTGATAGTGTTCCAAACCTTTTCCAGCAGGGCGCAGCCGGAAATAAGGAACACGAACCCCGCAATATCGCGGTAATCATGGGTCGAATAGCTGATATGCAGGGCCTCAAGGAGGCTTTGAGGAGCGAAAAGATAAACTCCTGCTGCGGAAAAGATTATGCCTGCATAATTGCAAGCGAATTTAAGCAATTCTGCCAAGTATTGGGGAAAAATCATGGATACAGAGAATAGGCTTAAACGGAAGTAGAGGCAATAGCGTTTACATCAAAGACAAACAAGAAAAAACATATGAATACACCATACATCACCAGCGAGGAACTACGCAAGACCCTGAACATTAGCAAGGGTTCTCTAGTTCGACTTAATAAGGAAGGTTGTCCCCGTGTTTATTTTTCCGGCGGGCTGGGAGGAAAAGGAACACACCCGCGTTACAAACTTGACGAAGTAACGGCGTGGCTTGAGAAAAGATCTCAAGAATTTTTGAAGAAAGGAGGGCGAAAATGAGCATCGAATACGACGAAGAAGACCGCTGCATCCGTGTGGATGATGTAGCTGTGAGTCACGCAGATGCCGAACGGCTGATGAACGAACACGAAACCGCAGCCGCGGCCCTCGAAAACGCCCTGGTGCGGTACGAACGGGACCATGCCACGACGGACAACCCTGACGGACACAACGACGACTTTTGACCAAAGCCATGAACGGGAACGAAAAAACGATAGCCAGCCTTGCGGATGCCTTGGAAGTGCTGTCCGGAGTGCTGAGGGAATTGGCGGACACTCCGGTTCCTTCCTCGGCTGAAGCGTCAAGCGTCGGAATGAATAATTTTGTTCCGGTAGATGAATTCGGAAGCGCAAAAGACTGCGCCGAACGGTTCCACTACTCCGTCAGTGGTATTACTCCTTATTTGTCGGAAGGGGTGAGGCTTGGGAAAATTACCAAGATGACGCCTATGAACAATCAACGGGGCAGGAAGGGCGAAGCACGCTTCAACATGCGCGAAGTCAGAGATTTTCTCTCCAACCAATCAAAACAATGACCACACATCAACACATCATCGACCGGGGGCCCTACAAGGGCATGGTGGAAACACTCACCAACAACCCGCACCCCGCCAAAACGGCGCGCTGCTACATGTGCGCCGAACCGCTGAACGCCTCGTCTTCGTGGGTGTCCCTGGTAGGGGACCATCAGGACGGAGTCTTCTGCGCCCGCTATCTGTGTCGCCTGTGCGCCCGGGAGCGTCTCAACGGCATCCCTGACGAAGCGGAGCGCTGTTGGAACTACACCCAGGCCGCACAATCAAAAGACCTCCTCTCCAAAATCCTCGCTTACCTGATTTTGTGGTGTGGAGTAATTGCCGCTGGAGGAGGATTTTTATTCTTAATTTTCCTCCTGCTCAAAACACTTTTTAACTGAACCCAATAGAACAAAAACACCATGCAAAGAAACGAATGCAAGCCCGGAACCGAAGTCATTATCCGGGGAAAGATCAAAGAAGATGACGGAACTGATTTACACCCTATCATTGTTGATATCCACGGTAGCAAAAGAGAGGAAATTAGGCGCCTTGATCCTTCCCAACTTGAGCCTGCCCGGACGAAATACGACCCGGCGCGGAAATACCGCAAGGGGGATTTGGTGCGAATCACCGGATTTCACGGGAGACTTTTCGGGTGTGGAGGTAATCGGGAGTTGTCCAAAGGTAGCAAAATTGGAACCCAAATTGTACTTCATGAAGACGAGATTCCGGGAGGGGATGTTAGCCTCCCTGATGGCTTGTTACTAAACAAGAACAATTACCTTTCCGTTGCTTGCATTGAGCTTGTCAAGCCCATTGAAGAAATTGAAGCGGAACAGCCTTATTACGTTGAGGAAGAGGACGATTCATTTGGTGTTTGGTTTAAAAAAGACTCTGAAATTGTCTTGAGAATGCACTGCGTGTCTTTCGGAGACGGGCGCGAAGTGACACGAGAAGAGGCCCTAGAGAAAGCCTTGGAGCTTTGCGACGAACTGAACCGCAAGCATCAGGAATCCCTGAATGCCTAAAAAGCAGTTGGCCGGGGTCCGTTGGCCCGGACTCCCGGCCTTGTTACACAGAACCATGCAAAGATTATGAGTAACGCACCTACACATAAACTAGATTTGCCCCAGGCGCCAGTCCCGAAAAAGACACTCCATGAAATTGTGATGTCGGAGGACATGAAGAGACACATTGCCCAGCTTGTAGAGGGCATGATGACGCCGGAACGCTGTATCAGTATCTTCTGGCACTGCTGCCAGAAAACCCCACTCCTTCAGCAATGCGCCCCTGTAACGCTGATTGCATCCCTGAAAAACCTGCTGATGATGCGTTGTGAGCCTGACGGCATCCACGGCTATCTTGTTCCTTTTTGGAGCAATGATAAGGCAAGCGGCCGGTCTGTATTGACCTGCGTTGCTGTCCCCTCCGCCCGCGGCCTGATGCGTATGGCCCGCTCCAATGGCGTCACCAACCTCAATATTGGAATTGTGAGAGAGGGGGAGCCATTTTCCTGGGGCCTGGAAGAAGGAAAATTCGCAATGGGCCACATCCCGGAATGGGATGACAGCACGGCGCCCATCAGGGGTTTTTATTGCACCTGGACAGACAAGGACCTCTACCTACACGGGGAACGCATGAGCCTGCGCGCCGTGGAGGAAATCAAGGCCCGCACCAAGTCCCGGAACAAGGAAGGGGAAGTAGTAGGTCCGTGGGTGACTGACTTCGGGCAAATGGGGCTCAAAACGGTCATCAAGCGTGCCTCCAAGCAATGGGATTTGCCCCTCTACATCCAAGAAGCCATGAGCAGCGCCGACGATCAGGAATTTGGAAGCGAAATGCGGAATGTAACCCCGTCCAAGGATGAAAACGAGGAAATAGACCCCTTTAACCCGCCCAAACCGGAGGAAAAACGGCCTACGGCATCGGAGGCATTACCGCCTCCAAATGATGATACCGATGATTTTTTTGGAAGTCTGAAGGAGCAGGAGCGTGAGTATGTGCCAGCCAATAGAGAGGACTACTAAAGTTATGTTAGACCTTGAAAATATAGTTATTTACGAGGATGTCCCACAACGGAGCGACCTATGGTTTAAATTGCGTTCCGGTCATCTGACCGCCAGCAACTTTGACCGACTGATCACTCCCAAAACCGGGAAGCCGTCAGCCCAGCAGGATGATTTAATCATCGAACTGTGCTGCTCCTGTCTGCGTCCGGATGAAATAACCTTTGAAGGCAATTTTCACACGGATCGCGGGGAAGCCCTGGAACCGGAAGCCCGTGAGCTTTTCGCGACCTTGACCGGCAAAGCGGTAAAAGAAGTTGGATTTATCCGCCGCAAAACGGCCCCTATCGGGTGCAGCCCTGACGGACTTGTTTTTGAAAATCTGGAAGACGGGCTTGATCTTGTGATAGCTGGACTTGAGATCAAGTGCCCTCTCTCCAAGCATCATGCCCGGTATCTGCTGGACGGCGTGCTGCCGGACAAATACAAGCCGCAGGTGCACGGCTCCATGGCTGTGACTGGCTTGCGGGCGTGGTATTTCCTTTCCTACTGCCCCGGACTGCGCCCGTTTTTGGTCAAAGTGAAATGGGACGAGTACACCGACCGCATTAAGGCGGCTCTGGACGAATTCGGCCCAAAATACCTTGACGCTTACACTCGGATCATGCCGGCAATCCGCCCGGCCGTAGAAGGGAGGGCGGCATGAGAGCCAGGGCAAGAGCTATCCATCGGCCCGGCGTGATGAACAAGACGGAAGCCGCCTATGGCTTTTACCTGTCTGACCTCCAAAACAAGGGGGAAATACGGGAATTTAAGTTTGAAGCCGTCAAACTGATCTTGGGGAACCGCTGCTCATACACGCCGGATTTCATGGTTGTCCGCCCAGACGGCACTCTTGAATTCCACGAAGTGAAAGGCTTTTGGCGCGACGACGCCAGGGTAAAAATCAAGACCGCCGCCGACAAGTTCCCCTTTGTTTTTATCGCTGCCAAGCAGACAAAAACGGGTTGGGAAATCGAAACAATCCAGGAAGGAGAAAATCGAATGCCTGTGGCTTAACTACAACCCCCAACTGACGCTTTTTTGATTATGGCGCGTAAACCAACATCTTTAATCCCGCGGACGCACCGGGAATTATGCGAAATTGCTGAACGCTGGCTCATGGGCTCTGCCCGTTGCCGGGTGGCGATCGCGGAACCGAACTGCATCGTTACGGACGAGCAGCCCGACGCTATAGGTTTCAAGGGATCGTATAGCATCCTCGTTGAGGCTAAAACCAGCCGGGCGGATTTTTTGGCAGACCTCAAAAAGCCGTTCCGCCTCCGTCCTCAAAAGGGTATGGGGTATTGCCGATACTACATCTGTGAGCCGGGGATCATCACAGAAGATGACCTGCCGGAACGGTGGGGATTACTGTATGTCCTCCCTGGCGGACGGGTTCGGATAGTTCGGTACAGCAGACATTTCCGTGAGGCAAACTACGCCGCTGAAAGGAGCCTTTTGACCGCATGCCTGTACATCCAGAAGCCGCTAAAAATCAATACTGTTCAAGGCAGGAAAATACAGCTCTCACCTGCATTTGGCGCAGAAGCAAAAGAGAAGGAGGGGATATAGTATATATGGCCGGAGACTGGATAAAGGTTGAACACACAACACCCGACAAGCCGGAAGTGGTGAAGTTGGCCGACATGCTCGGCATTGATCAGGATGCCGTGGTTGGAAAGCTGCTGCGCCTTTGGATTTGGGCTGATCAACAATCCGTCTCTGGTAACGCTATCACCGTTACAAATTCGTTTCTCGACCGTCTCGTATTCTGCCCCGGTTTCGCCGCTGGGCTTGTCAAAGTCGGCTGGTTGAATGGACGCAATGGACTCCTTTCAATCCCCAATTTTGACCGCCATAATGGCCAAACCGCTAAGAATAGGGCCAATACGAACCGCCGAGTTGCGAATCACCGAAAAGGACGTAACGATGAAACCGTTACAGATGTAACGCCCGAACCGTTACAAAAACCGTTACCAGAGAAGAGAAGAGAAGATAATACTACTACACCAACTACAACCGGGCGCGAAGTCTGCCAATTTCCGCAGGACGTGTCCGAAATTGACCGCTTCATGGCCGCTCAAGTGCTGCACCCGCTCGGAGACGAGCTTACCCGGTGCGCCGAACGGTTTTTTAACGAGCAAGCCGCCGTTGGCTGGAAAAACAAGCACGGCATCCCCCTGGCGGACTGGCGGCCCCTGGCCCGCCAATACGCCGCCACCTGGGCCCGCAACAACGCGGCCGAAGCTGGCTTAAAGCCCGCCAATGCCGCGGGAACCGCATCAAAATCAACACCTAAACCATCACGAAGAGATGAATTCTGGACAGACTGACGACCCCATTGACGCCCGGCACGCCCTCAAAGGTGCCGACATTGAAAGCCTCTTGGCATCCATGACAGCGCTTGCCACGGATGACGGAAGAAGCATTGAAGAACTGGAAGCGGAAGCGCTCGCCGCCGAGAAACAGCGGGAGGAAGAACGCAAGGCAACCTATGAACGCCTGGGCCTGGTTGACCGAGGCTTTCCTCGCCGGGCGATTGATTGCCTCGACGAAGTGACCGGAGAACCATGGAAGAAGGCCCTCCGTGATGCCTATCGCCTTGTTTTGACTCCTGGGAGTATCATTGTACTAAACGGACGCTACGGCACCGGGAAAACGGTTTTAAGCACGTTTCTTGCCCGCGTCATGTACCGGCGCAAGAAGCGCGTCCTCTATACCAAGGCCTATGATTACACGATGGCCCTGCGGGAGACGTTCAACGGCGGCGGCTCTGAATCCTCTGTCATGGCCCGCTACAAGTCGCCTTATCTGCTGGTCCTGGACGAGTATCACGAGGTAAAGGACACGGACTTTACAGGCCCGGCGCTGGAACGGCTCATTGACTACCGGCACCAGAACGGCAAGCCGACCATCATCATTGCCAACTACAGCCCCGCCGCCCTGGAGGATCGCCTCGGCCCGGCCATTGTTTCACGCATCCATCTATGCGGCACCATCATCACGTGTGATTGGCAATCGTACCGTGAGATCAACTACAACCTCCGGGAATAGCCCTGGAATCTCGTATACCCCCTGGAATCTCGTATAGGGGGCGCGTTTTTATCTTGGAAAGATCAAGATTGTTTCTTTGTAGACCGCCCCCTTGTATCAAACGCCGGGATATTTAATTTTCTCCTTGCTTTTCCGATAACTTGTATTGATTTGCCTGTTTTATTAGCGACTTCTTTATCAGTCATTGTGCCCAGCAGGGATTTAATGTATTCGTCCCCTTCTATTGTTTCTTGCAAGCTTTTTTCCTCACGTAATGCCGGAACATTCAATTTCTGTCTAATTCTTCTTACTGCCTCGTCATCAATATTAAATTTTTCGGCTATTACTCTATCATAAACTTTCCCAAGCATAGATAAGAGTTTTTTACGTTGGTCCGGTGAAAATCTTTCTAAAATGCTTTTACTGAAAGGCTTAATTTTGTTCTGTTCTCTAAATTTTTTAATTACATATACGCTGTACCCTGTTTTTTTTGCAATTTTTAAATCTGATACTCTTCCCAATAAATTAAGAATTATATCCTTGTCCGCATCCTTAATGGGAGAGTATGGAGCTGGAGCAATTTTTAATTTTCTACGGTTCCGCGCTACAACATTAAGCGATATTCCAAGCCTTTCAGCAATTTCGCTATCAGGAACTTTCCCAAGCATGGATAGCATTTCTTCGCGTTTCTCTTCGGGGAATTTAGTATCAGATAATGATGGAATGCCCATCTTTTTTCTAATAAGCGCAATTCCTGCCTTGGAATAACCGAATTTTTTAGCAATTTCATCATCCGGGGTCTTTCCAAGCATGTTAATTAACTCTTCGGGATACTCTTTTTTCTTGTGTGGTTTATTTGGGTCTCGTGGCTGACGGGGTTTACGCGGCCCCCTATATGACTTAATCCCTAATTTCTTTCTAAGGTAGGCTACTCTGGAATTTGAGTATCCAAACTTCTTGGCACACTCCGAGTCAGGAATTTTTCCGAGCACTGCAATAAGCTCTTCATCGTGTTGGATGCGGATTGCTTCAGGGCTGCAATACTTTTTGATACCTAATTTATAGCGTTCAGTCTGGACCGTGACGCGCGCTATTCCGAGTAGCTCGGCGATTTCCAGATCAGGTTTTTTGCCCAACATGGACCGCATTTCTTCACGCTGTTCGTGAGAAAGAATGCGGTGAAACCTCTTTTCTCGGTATTTTTCATGCAATAACTCCATGAGCAATTGCATGTATTCAGGCGTGGGATGTGGTTTTTTAGTATTTAGCCACTTCCAAACAGCATCTTCCGTCACCCGCATCATCTGCGCGGCCCTTTTTACAGCTTGGGTAGGATTTGGAAGATTGTTGGCAGTTTGAAGCCAGTCGATAAATTCTTGTGCGGTCATAGTGAGAAAGGAGGGGCGGCTTTGCCGCCCCTGGGGGTTATTTAGTGAGCTTCAACGCGGGAAGCGTCCTGCGTCCAGTTGAGGTTTTCTCCTTCAATTTCTTCGCCCGTCATTTGTTCAAAGACCATGAAGATTTCAACCTTGTTCCCTTCTGCATCATAGCCGGGAGCAGACCATTCTTCCATATAGCTGCCGTCTTCGTATTTGTCCGCATAGGAGCCAGGGAAAACCCTGTTGGTGTATTCCATCTGGCGCGCTGCATAGTAGGTCTTGCCTTCAAACTTGTAGCTGCCAAATTCACGTTCAAGAGCGGTCAGGTTGATTTCTTCTCCGTCTTCCGTGGTGATGATTTTGTTATCGTTCATTGTCTTGTTCTTTCTAGTTTTGTTATTTGGATTATGTCTTCGTTCGGTCCCTTACCTCCCGTCAACAAAATTAAGTTACTATAAAATTTATAGTAACGCAAGAGAAAAAATGAAAAAAGGTGAAAAAAGTTGTCATTCCGTTTTTGCTTGCGGCCTGGCGCAGAATATGAGAGAAGTAATTTGTTCTTTCTAGGAACACGTCAGCCCTCCGGGGCTGTGGATTAAAACGATCACAAGATCAGCACGAGCGGAAACGCTCATTCCCTTAAAAAGGGCGGTTCTTCGGGGCTGCCCTTTTTTATTCCTTCGGGACGGCAGGGGCGGCAAGTACCCGCCATCCGGCGCCGCTGCCATGTCCGCATTTGCGGAAGCGTTGTGCAGCACAAACCAGGAGCTTATAGACCTTTTTCCCCTTTTCTTCGCCGTACCGGTCTATCATGTAGAGTTTGAGATTCCGAGCCGTGACTTTCTCTCCATCCGGGGATTCCAGCAGCCATATCTTTGCATGGCAATTTGTCTCAAATTTCCCTGTTCTGGGGTGCTTCCTGGGGCCGGGAACTCCCCGATGCTTGCAAGCCTCCTGAAAGGCTTCTGACGTGATTTTCCGCCCCTTCTGGGCTGCATTCGCGCAAGGATAAGAGCAATGTTTCCGCCGAAAGAGTTTTTTAGCGCGGAATTCCTTTCCGCACACGGGGCAGGTGATAGTTTCCCAGGCGGCGTCATAGTGTGCCTTGAGGCAAGCGCGGGAGCAGTATACGCTTTCCCGCGCTCCGTAGCGCGGCGGAACATCCTTGCCGCATATAGGACACTTTTTCACAAAATCTGTATATGTGAGAGGGTCAGATTTGTCAATGGGCCCAGAAAGGAATGAACAAACAGAGTGCTTGATTTGCTAGCTACTTGTCCTCTAGAGTAGACCTGCAGGAAAAAGAAGCAATCACCTACCGCCAACAAGAAAATAGGACGGCCCAGCCTCTATACGGAGGCATTAGCCGACGAGATAGCCTCCCGTTTAGCCAACGGGGAAACGATGAAGTCCATTTGCTCGGACGATCACATGCCGGAGGTTTTAACTGTCTGGAGATGGAGGCACGAACGGGAAGAGTTTTGTAAACTCATTCAACGCGCGCGGGAAGCGCAGTCAGAAGCCATGCTCGACGAGTGTCAGTCTTTGTCAGATGCCGCTGCCCAGGTTGCCCTCGACCCCGAATGCGGATCCGCCTCCGTCGCTGCCAAGAAGCTCGCCATTGAAACGCGGCTGAAAGTTGCCGCCCGTTTTGCCCCCGAGAAATTCGGCGACCGAGTCCGGCAGGATGTAGCGGGCGTTCCCGGCGCTCCATTGGAACGCAAAATCACCCTGGACCCCGAGCAGCTTGCCCAGCTCCGGGAAGACGAGAAAACCGCGCTGGAAACCATTGCCGGCAAACTCCACCCTTAATCGAGCAGGAACCATCTCCCCGTCAGCTTCTTCCTCCGTCACATTCTCGGACTCGATCCTTATCCCTGGCAAATCGAGGCCATCAAGGCATTGCTTCTTGGAAAGGTGAGGCTGGGAGGTCGAAGCGTGGCCATGGTTGCTCCGAACGGATCGGGAAAGACGAGCCTATCCATTGCGCCCGCAATCCTGTGTTTCCTTACCTATTTTCCTCGGGGTCAGGTGCCAGTCACGTCATCATCATGGATGCAGGTAGAAAAACAGCTCTTTCCCGCGCTTCGCCGCTATATGGATAACCCTTTCTTTGACGGCTGGACATTCAACAAAACCGAAATCCGCACGCCGGAAGGAGGATTTGCCGTGGGATTCTCAACCGACAACGCGGGACGCGCAGAAGGGTGGCATCCGAAAATCTCGCCCGACGTGGATCCCGTCTTTTACGTCCTGGACGAAGCCAAGACCATTCCCGACTCCATCTTCACCGCTGTTTCCCGCTGCACGCTCTTCAACGCGTTCATCACCTCGTCGCCGGGTGCCGATTCCGGAACCTTTTACGACTGCTTCCACAAAAATTCATCCCTCTACTACAAAATCCGCGTTAAATACGAGGATTGCCCGCACATCGAAATCAACGATCCAGGCAAGGCCGAACGCCTGAAAAAAGAATACGGCGAACAGTCCTCCTTCTACCGCTCGGCCATCCTCGGCGAATTCACGGACCTTGACGGGCAATCCGTCATTTCCCGCCGCGCCATCATGGAGCTGCTCAACAACCCGCCTCCCTTTTTGGACACCGGGGAGACCTGCGGCGGCTTTGACTTCGCCGCCGGGGGTGATGAGAATGTCTTCGCGGCCGGACAGGGCAACCGTTTTTTCATCGCCGACCACTGGGCCGACCCAGACACTGTAGGAGCGCGCGGACGTTTCCGCCGAAAGGCCGCCGAACTCGGCATCTCTGCCGACCGCATCTTTGCCGACGGCGACGGACTGGGGCTTCCCATCATTGACGACTTCCGGGCTGAGGGTTTCCCCGTGCACTCCTACCGGGGAGGCTTCCCGGCAGATGACACACAAGCCTTTGTCAACCTCCGCGCCCAAGCATGGAGGGCACTAGCCCGAGCCATCGAAGAAAAAGAGCTCATTCTCGACATCGACGAGGATACCGTTGAGCAACTGGTCGCCCCCCGCCTCCAGACGGACGCGATTGGGCGCGTCAAAATCGAGAGCAAGGAGGACATGGCAAAGCGGGGCGTCCGCTCTCCAGACCGTGCTGACGCGCTCGTCATGGCCTGGCACGCGCGCCGGCACAGCGGACTTGTCCGGGAGCTTGGGACTTGGTATGCCAGACATCCGGCACAAAAACGCGCCATTGGCAGATATTAGGGTTGACAATATATCAACATATCTATATGTGTTGATTTATATTCAATCGCAGGGTAGTGAAACGGTATCATATGAGGTTCCTGTCCTCATGTCGGAGGTCCAACTCCTCCCCCTGCAACCAACCTTTTCTTTTCCTCCCGCCGCAGGTTTAACGCCGTCCGAAATATCCTCAACGCCCCGAAGCTGGTCGCCCAACAGGAGACCAGAATCAAGGAGCTGGAAACAGACCTCGCCCGGCAAGCCTTGACGGACCGGAGCCGCACTCCTGGCCGCCCTCAATGGTTTGAATACTGGGACCCTCTTCAGGGCGCCGGCTTGCAAACACTTATCGATGCACGCAACGAAGCCAGACGCGGCGCCTTTGCGCGGCAAATGCTCATCTGGGACGAGGTTATCTACTCGGACGGACTTCTGGGCATGCTCTACTCCCGGTTGATTGAAAGCGTTTCCATGCAGGGCTGGAAGATTGACGCCGCGGACGACAGCCCGGAAGCCCAGCAGCAGAAAAACGCCCTGGAAGAATTCTACAACTCCGTCAACGGACTTCAGCAGTCCTTCGGGCATCTGGCCTCCGCTCTGTTCTACGGCTACGCCCACCTCCAATATATTGAGGACGCCTGGGGCCGGAGGTTTGAATTCATTCCCCAGCGTTACTGGGTGCGGCCCGGGGAACTTAATGAGTGGCAATTTAACCCCCACTGTTATATCGGCGTCGATACCGGGGAAAGTGTGGAAGACGAAACTCTCGTCGTGATGGAGCACCGTTACCCCATCCTGTTCCCTGCTTCCCGCGCATCCTTTGAGCGCAACCACGCCAAGATGATCTGGGACAACCACATGGACCGTTACGGCTCCGCCCCGGCTATTATCACAGCCCCCAAGGAGGCAAGCGCCGCTGTTATGGACGCACTTGAGCGCGCCTGCGAAGAGCTCAAGTCTGGCGCATCCGTCGTCCTGCCTCCCGGCTGTACAGCAGAACCTCTCAAGGCATCCTCCATCAACGAAAACTACTTCCTATCCCGCATCAACATGGCCGACAAGGATCAGGTGCGGTTTGTGATGGCAGGAACCTTGACTGTTCTGAATGAATCGGGCTCCGGCACGCTGGCCGGGTCTGCCCATACGGACAGCTGGAACTCGGTGGTCTCCGCCGTGTGCTCCAAGGTAGCGGAAGCTTTTAACGCCTCCATCAGCCCGCTGGTGCTGAGAGACGGCGAACCGCTGGCCCGCCTCCAAATCACCTTTGACACCGTTCAGACGCCGCTGCAGAAGGCCGAGGAAATTGCCGCTCTTGCGGATGGAGGCGTCCGTCCCGAGAAAACCGAAATCGAAGAAAAGATCGGCATGTCCATCGAAGACGCGAAGGCAGCCGATCCCGCAGCGGCTGCCGTCAACCGGGAACCGGAAGGCACATACATCCCCGCCGACGCTTACGAGCAGCTGCAGCAGCTCATTTATACCGGGCTCATGAAAGGATTTAGCGATGATCAGTACCAAACAAATCAATGACCTGTCCAATCCCGCCAACGGCTGGTTCCACGTCGAGAAAAGCGGAGATCATGAGGTCGACTACGGCGAGGGGCCTGCGGTGCTCCGCATAGACGAGCAGGCGATCAAGTCCATGGTGGATGAATTCAACTCCCGCACCTTTGACGGGCCCGGCATGCTCATTGACGGCGACCACTTGAGCCATGACCTTTCACGCGACACTCGCGCTCTCGGATGGCTCAAGCGGCTGGACACCTACCGCGATCCTTCCGGCGCGTTGGAGTTGTACGGCTTCATCGAATGGACGCCACGCGGGCAGCAAATGCTGGCCGACAAAGAATATACGCAATCCTCCACTGAATACGGAGAGGGCATGACGTTCGAGGGCGGCATTTACCGTCCCGCCAAGCTGACAGGCTTCGCCCTGACCAACCGTCCCCGAATTAAGGGGAAGCGCCCTCTGGTCAACCGACAGACTTCCCCCGCCTCCACGGAGACCGGGGGCGAACAACAAAGCCCCGAACAGGGGGAAAACAACCCAGAAACCAATATGGAAAACGACGATAGAGAATATCCGTCCAAGGAAATGGACAAGGCCCAGCGGGCCCTGTTTGATTCCCTGCTTGACAAGCTGGATGTCGAATTTGACGGCACCGACGACATGAGCAGGGACATCCTCGGACGCCTCGATGAACTGCTCTCGCTGGAAAAGCGGGAGAAAGACCACGTGAACGCCGAAGTGGACGACGCCGTCAGCACGTATGAAAACGAGCTGGACGAGGAAGAGCGCAAGGAATTCACGGAAGAACGCCGGGAAGAGCTGAAAAACTCTCTCCGGGAAAGTCCGGCCGCACTGGGCGCCTTTGTCAAGGCTCTCAATCGGTCCGCGAAGTCAAAGCCGCCGCATGACGTTGTTGACGAAAGCCGCCGAAATCCAGCTGGAAGAACGTCCTTGAACCGCCGCGCTACCCAGGCGCCGCCCAATCCGTTCCGCAAGAAGGAATCCATCGACGGATTCCAGAACCGCGTCGACGAATTAATGAAGGGCGGCATGAAGCGGTACGACGCCTTCCAGAAAGCCACCGAAGAAGGCTACATTGTAACCTCCGAACGATAACCCCAACCTGATACAAACCAATGCCATCACTCAATGTAACCCAGAAAAGCGCCATCGTCTATTTCAACACCCCGGAGGGTGTTGACCTGTGCGGACAGGAAGGAACCGTCGTGGCGCTGACCGCCAACCCGGACATCCCCGAGTTTATCGGGACGCCGTTGTCCGCCATCCCTACGCAGACACAGCTGCTCGGCGTAGTCCTGCAAGGGCAGCCCAACCAGGGAACCTGCGTCGCCGCCCTCGTCGGCATGTACGCCGGCCTGATCAAGGCGGCTCTTTCCGACACGCCGGGCACGATCAACGCCGGAACGCCCCTCACCATCACGGCCAACGGAGCATGGAAGGCCGCCGCCAGCGGTGAAACCGTCTATGCCCGCGTGATTCACGCCCAGTGGGAACAGGGCATGGTGGAAATCGGCTTCGTCCCCTCCTGCCAGGTCGCGGCTGCGTAACATCAACCCCAACCAATAGAAAGACCAAAAAACAAGGGCTACTCCATTTTGCTCAGCCGTCCAGTTCACCGATGTCCTGACCGCCTACTCAGCCGGCTCCGGGAACACCGAAGAGAACTCCATTATCAGCCGCATCGCGCCGATCGTCCCGGTTTACGACCTCAATTTCCAGTACAAGGTCTGGGACACGGAATCTGCCTTTACGGTCCAGCCGATCCAGGTGGGACCGGGCGAACCTCCCCGCCAGACCGTCCTGCGCGGCAGGAACGAAACCGACACCCTTCAGGGGTACGGCTTAACCTTGCCGATTCCGGACGCCTTGCTGGGCGTCAACCGCGAAAAGGCGCAGGCTATCACCCTGGCGGAATACAAGCTCATCGAATCACAGTTTGTGACCTCGTATGAATATGAACGCGCCAAGCTCATCACCAGCCAGTTGCCTGCCGCAGCCGGTTACGGGGACTGGGCCAACGAACAGAAGAATCCGCTGACGGATCTGGATAATGCCATCCTGTCCATCAATGCGGCGACTGGACACATGCCTAACACCATCGTCTTTGGCATCAACGCCTGGCAGCTCCTGCGAGCCAACCCCATTGCCAGACAGGTGGTGTCATTCAACAGTGTCGGCCTCTTCAACGAAGACCTGCTCCGCAATGCGCTGATTCGGCCTATCAGGGATATTTACATCGCAGCCATGCCCTACCGCGACGCTTCCGGCGACGCCAAGACCATCATGGAGAACGAAGTCTATGTCCTGTACAAGGAAGACTCCCCGACGCAGTTCGACGCCTCTGCCATCAAGACGTTTGGTTTGTCCGGCAAGCTCCGCCGCGAAGTCATCACGGAATACAAGCCGACGCCCGCTTTGACGCTGGTAACCAACCGCGTCTACTCGCTGACCAAGCTGACCAACCCGTCCGCCATCGTCCGCATCGACGCGACGGCCACGGCTTAACCCACCCAACCCGCCTCCATCATGTCCGCCTTTCCCGCCTGGTCCACCATCACTACGGATGAAGCCGACCGACTCCTCGGCCTCAACACTGCGGAGCGCGACGCCCTGGTGAAAGCCGGGGAGCTGCGCAGCCTGGACTACCGGGACGTCATGATGGAGGCGGTCAACGATGTCTGCATGGCCATCCGCGGGGCGCTGGCCAACAACCTCGCCCTGCGGCAATCGCTCCAGAATAGCGGCATGTACGACATCCCGCAGAGCATGCGCTCCCTGGCGTGGCCGCTGATCATCCGGCAGCTTTACCTGCGCTACCAGATCAACCTGACCGAAACGCGCCAGAAAGCCGCTGAATCGGCCGATGAGATGCTGGCCCGCTATGCACGAGGCGAAATGCTGCCGGAAAGCGTAGACGGCGCCGCCCCGGCGGACCCCGCCTACATGATGCCGCGCTTCACTCAGCGCCCCTGGTTCAACCCCATGAGAAGCACCTACCGATGATGACCGCCGCCCAGATGGAGATGATCGCCAACGACTACGCCGAACGCGCCTTTTTCGTGTCCGGCGTGGAGCCCGGCGTTATCCTGTCCGACTTTGAGGAAAAGGCGGGGAAGGTCGCCTCCGGCGCCCTGAGCTATGAAGAGGCGCAGCAGTCCATCCGCGAAACCCTGCGCCAGCAGGGCTACCGACCGCCGGCAACGGGGCAGGGCGGCATTCAGGATTTGTCATCCTGGCTCCGCATCCAGGTCGTCATGGAAACCAATGCGGCCATGGCGCACGGCTACCGGAACTGGTACAACTGGACACAGGACGACAGTACGGCCGCCTTCAAATTTTACCGCTCCCAGGGCCGGGAAGATCCCCGCTACTGGGCCGAACGCTGGAACCGGGCCAGAGCCGGATTGGAAGAAGAAGCCACGGAGGCAGTTTCTTCTGGTTTCATCCGCGGCGAAACCGTCGGCTACGCCCTGGCGGCCTCCGACATCTGGATTCGCCTCTCGCGCTTCGGAACGCCTTATCCTCCCTTCGATTACCTTTCCGGCATGAACATTGCCCCCGTGGGAGCCGAAGAAGCCCGCGCGGCCGGACTGGAGGTTTCCCGCGTCCGTCTCGCTCCCGCCAGCTTCAACGCCACTCTGGAAAGCAATACTATAAGTATCACGAACGCCAATAAAAAGAAGATCCGCCGCATCCTGAAAGACGCCGTGCGTGTTAAAACCGAGAACGACCGCAATACCACCTTTACCTACACCGACCCGAACGGGACGCGCCCTTACACGGACGCGGAACTGGCGGAAGTCCTGTCCGGGGATTTCCCAGAAGAGATCCCCTTGCGCCAGGCCCAGGCGTTCCGTCTGGCGGCAGCCGGGGGAGCCGTGGCCGGAACGCTGGCATCACTTTACCTCGACCGCCTGCTGGACCGTCTGGCTTCCGAGCCGGAAGGTGATTGGTACGCCCGGCCCGCAGACGTGGCCGCCGCGTCCTCCCGCCAGTATATCCCCGTTTCCCCAAAGGAAGAGGGGGAATTCACCTATCCCATTACCTCCGGGCACGTCAGGAAAGTGGAAGACGTCGCCGGAGCCCTCAATGTGGAACTGTCAACCCCTTACGTTTTACCCGTCAAATGGCTGTAACCGTCCACATCGACCAATCCGCGATTAACCGCGCGTTTGCCGACATGGCGCCGTCCGCCGCCCTGCACAAGACCGCCATCCGCAAGGCGGGCGTTGCCCTCAGTCTGATGATTCAGCAAACCTTGCGCCAGCAGGGCAAGGACTACTACGACGCCGCGGCGGACGCCACCAGCATGGAAGAAACCGCCGAAGGCGTCAGCGTCTCCATTGCCTGGCGCGGCATCGGCCTGCACTGGATAGGCACGCAGGGCTACCTGGGCGGCCCGCTGCGGCCCACCGGACGCACTTCGGAAGTCACCGGCAAGCCGATTCAGAACCTCGCCATCCCCACCATCAACGCGCCACGAGGGCATGGAGGGACCCGAAGCATTTACAGCGCAGGCTTCCGCAAAGAGGACTTGCAATTCATCCCCTCCAAAAATGGAGGACGGAATGGAAATGTAACCGGTGTCCTGATTCTCAAGACAGCCCAGTCCTCCACCGGGAAGAAAGCGGCCCGCAAGCTTTTCAGCAAAGGAACGAAAACAGGAGACGTCCTCTATATCCTGTGCCGGGAAGTAACGATTGCTCCTACTCCTGGCATCCTGCCGACGATGGACCAAATGGCGCAGCGCGCCGCGGAAACATACCTCACCCAAATCGGAAACGAATCATGATCCCCTCCATTGACCAGACCATGAGCTGCCGCATCATTGAGCGGCTCAAAAGCAGCAAGGAATTGAGCTGCCACATCTTTGACGCGCCCTTTGATCCGGAGTATGCCGCCAATGACATCATCATGTCTGCAATGGGGAATAACGGCGTGGTGCTGGTGTGTCCCGGGGATGCGGATGAATACCAGGACGGACACGGGCAGACGGCGGAACCTACCATGTGGAGGCAGTATTTCATTATTGTAGCCATCTATCACAACGCTGCCCTGTTCCCGGAGGAATGCCTGACGCCGGCCTACTATTTGCGCGCCGTGGGCGACGTGATTGAGCATGCCCTGTGGAACTGGAATCCACTTCCGTTTCCCGCGCCCGCCATGATGAAGCCCAAGATCAAGGGGCGCTTTGCCTCTTCCGGGATTATCGACGGAGAGAAGAGGCAAATGAACGTCTTGACCGTGGACTACCGCGTCCCGATCAATATCAACATACGAACCAAAACGGAATTCCATGAGCAGAACGCCAAAAAATAAACAGCAAAAAGACCAGGGGGATCACCAGGACAAGGTGACCGTCCGCGTCGTCAGCACGAAAACAGAACTGGATGGAGGGCTGGTCATCAGCCTCTTCATGAAAACCGATACCCTGGAACTTCCCTCGCCCGTCGCGGAAGCTCTGAAAACCCTCAACCTGGTTGAACTCAAATGAGCAAAGCAAATACCTCCAACACAGAACCGGACAAGAAGACGGAGCAGGCCGCCGTCATCGACACCAACGTCATTATCCTGAAAAAAACCAGGGTAGGAAACTCCATATTCTTGCCAAAAGCCAGAATATCTGTTACGAAGGCTTTAGCTGAAAAGCTGGAGGCCGACGGCAAGGCAACCATCGTTTATTAAACCCATTCAAGCATCAGGCCTAATACTTACGACCCTACTTACAGCAATCGCAATGTGACTCCGCAGATTACGGGCGTCCTGGCGATTTTTCTCCCTGACGGCATCAAGGTGACCGAGGAAGGCGGCGCCTCCTACGTTACCGGACCTTATCAGTTCCCGGAGCCTCCTACTGCGCCTCCCGTCGATCCGACGGCAGGCCCCGCATTCCCCTGGGTGAGCTTTGGCTTGCTGGGTGCGTTCCAATCCGTAGCTACGCAGGTGGAAGGAGAAGTCACCCGCTTCTATGGCGGTCCTCTTGGTTACCGCGTCCAGCGCAAGAATACCACCACTGGGAAGCGCATGACTTTCACGACGCCGGACATGTCCCCGGAATACTTCCAGCTCTCTTTTGCGCTGGGCGGGGCCCCGGCAAACGGAAAGGAAGCCGTTGCTATCGGGCATGGCGGCGACAACAAAATCGAAGGTTACCTGCAGCTGTGGTATCAGAACGATATTGGCGAGATATTTCTTACCTACATCGGGCATGGCGCCTTGCGTCTCTTGCAGGACCCGGAACACACAACCGCGGTGGCGTCCGCGCAGTTTGAATTTGAGATGGATTACAAGGGTCAGTACCAGGCCACGCCGTCCAATATTCAGGATGTGACGACGACGCCCGCTTCCTGACATACCAACCCAAGGGGCGCAAAAGCGCCCCGCAACCCTTTTTCTTCCGCTTCAGGCAACAGGCAGGCAAATATGATATACGGACCGTCACGGGACTCAACCAGTCACTGGTCGTGCGCGTGGTGGATTTCCAGGGAGATCCCGTCGATATGGGCGGCGTCACCCTGCGCGGAGCCGTTCGCCTCAAGACGGGTATTGCCGAGTTCGGCTTTTCCCGTGACGACGAGGGCAACGGCGTGATTTCGTGGGCCTCGGTACCCGCGGGCATGTGGTCCTACGATGTCTTCATGGATGACGGCAACGAGGAAAGCCCGCTTCTCTATGGATGCTTTGTTTCCTCAGGCCGGGTGACGCCGGACTTGCCGGACGAGCAGCAGGCGGTAGCGGGCGCGGTCGTCGTGCAGCTGCCGGAAGGAAGCGGATGCGTGCAGGTGGTGCTTGATAATGCGTCAAGCGCCGCCTGGTACGCGGAGCAGGCCAAGAAGTACGCCGAGAATTTCAATCTTTCGGTGGACCGGGTCACTACCGGCGAGCCTGGCACTCCTGCCGCAGCGGAAGCCGTGAAAGGCTCGGAAGCGGGCTCTTATCTGTTGTCGTTTACCATCCCCAAAGGAGACGCCGGTCCCGAAGGCCCACCAGGCCCGCAGGGGGAACCGGGCGAAACCGGCCCCGAAGGCCCTCAGGGTCCCAGGGGCGACGCAGGACCTCAAGGTCCTCAGGGAGCGACCGGAGAACAGGGACCAAGAGGCGACATTGGAGAAACCGGACCGCAGGGTCCTGCCGGCCCGCAAGGCCCCGAGGGGCCGGAGGGTCCCCAAGGACCCCGTGGCGAGAAAGGAGATACCGGGGATGTTAATCCGGACGGGTCTTATAACTGGACGCAGCCGCAGACCTACGACGCCACGATCACCGCAATCGAAGGAGTCCGTGTGCCGCTGCCCGCCACAGGGCAGAATGCCATTTCCTATGAGGGAATGATAACCATGACGGCTGCCGGCCAATGGAGCCGCACCAACTATTTTCTGGAATCCGTCATTCCGTCATGGGTGACCGCCTTGGTGGAAGCCCAGTCGTTGAACACAAGCTACGCAATTGCTACCGCTAACGCCTCCCTGAAGAAGGGAGTATTTAATAACGACTTGTGCGATATGGTATTAACCATGACGGCGGCCGGGGGTGTTTCTGTTATCGGCAAATCCACGGGATCATGGAAATTTGCCAATTACATGGGCAACAATAGAAATAACGAATATGCTGCCGCTTGCGCCTGGCGGATACTTGGCTCCGACAAGGTGTCGGTTCTCTTGGGCAGCACTGCCCAGGGGTACGCTACGACTGTCGATCCGCTGGCGTCCTGCTATTCACATCCTGTGCACTGGGTGGATTATGCCTGGGATAATGCAAATTACAGGTATCCGCAAAACAATACAGTCAATGGAGCGAGAGGGGGCGACAATGTGCCGGCGTATCAGATCACTACCTACCCTATGGGGTATCTGGGGAGCAATAAGTCGGCCTTGATAAGGGGGACGTTTTACGGACCCCTCAAGGTAGATTCCCATTATGTTTGGGCATTGGCTCCGGCTTTTACCTACGTCTCCGCGGCCATGACGCCACCCAACCCCGATGACCAGGAGATTTACAATCGCTGGGCTTTGTTTGTGGACAAGCAATATGTAATGGATATGGCTTCCTCCTTTTGGGGCGCCGGCAACACAGCATGCCTTACAACCAAATTCAAGGCGCACGAAGTCAGCGGGACTTATCAGGCGGGCCTCCGGATGGGAGGAATGAGGATAGACAATGCACCCTCACTGGGCATAACCAACTCCTGGGTCCTCATGAAGGACACGGTAATGGAGGGCGTGACACCTAAACCAGTTCCAGAAGTAACGGCTTCTGCTCAGGAAGTTCCGGCCTCTGGCGGCGAGGTGACATTGACGGCGTCTTCCACCCTCTCCGAGGCTATCTATGTGCTGAACGATACCATGTGCGGACATGACCCCGCCGCTGTGTGGTGCACGCAATCCTCTGAAGAAATAGGGTCCGGCGGCGGCCAGGTTGTCCTGACGCTGGCGGCAAACACGACTGGACAACCGCGGCAGGTGTGGGCGTTTGTCGGCCACCATTACGCCGAGGCCGCCGTTGTAGAAATCAACCAATTAGCGCAATAACACCATGCAAGAGATACATTTACAGTTCCCTAAGCCCGGACAGTGGAACGAATTTGTTATGACCGCCAGATTTCCAGACAATAACGGCTTTGTACTCTCCCTCTGCTATACACAAGCGGATATACCCGCCGACCAAGCCCCGGCCTTGAAAGCAGCGGTGGCCGCGATCGCCGGCATGGACGAGGACTGGCAAGCGGTGCAGGTTTGGGTGCGGTGCAACTGGGTATTCCAGGCGCCGACTGGAGATGCAGACAATTACCAGTCCACAGAGGCGGTGATCCTTACGGTTGAGGCCGTCAATGCGGATGGTGGGCGCCGGACATTCACGTCTGCGGACTACCCGGAATTCATCATCACGGACCCCGCCGCCGTGGCATTTTTCAAATACTTCACCAATAACAACATAATCATATGACTACTAATAATCAATGCAATCATGCCGAGGCGATAGCCAAGGAAATGTACAACATGTACCAATCCGCCATATCCCACGCCCCGAAAGAAACGGGCTGGGAAGATGAACCGGCCTATGTCAGGCAAGCGTGGTATCACGTCGCAGACCAGGCCCTCACCATCATCGGCAAGCACGCCGTTGAGGACATCAAAGACTATCTCGGCATCAAGGCTTCCGGGGCTTCCACCTGGTGGAAAAAAGCTCTCCTGGCTTTGGCTTCCGCCGCTGTGGGGATGCTCGGCTTATCTCTCTTCCAGGGCTGCGGGCACTCCGTAGACGTGACGCCAGGACGCACCGAGGTCTGCAAGGACGGTTCCTGCCTCGTCATTGAGCAGTGGCATATCTCCTATTCCCAGGCCCAGCCCAAGACGGAAGTTGAGCCCGTGGTGCAGGTAATCCCCAGCAAAAAATAACCATGCGCAAACTCTCCGAAGTACCGGCGCGTTTCCTGGATTTTGCCAAGGCTTCACCCATGCTTGCCTGCGTCATGCTGTCGTTGGTCATTTGCGGCGGGGCGTGCTGGTACATCGGAGATGTCATGGGACATCACAACGACCGACTTTGCGATCTGATGACGATGCAGACGCAGGCCCAGGTAGAGACGGCAAAGGCTATTCAGCTTCTTGCCGTCAGAATAGAGAATATCGAGCGGAAGCTTGAAAAATAGTCAACTGTAAAGTTTTTCTTACAAGTTCATACATATTAATAACCAATCAATTAAAGGAGAATACCCAGGAAAATAGCCATTGATATAGGCCATGCCAACAACACCGGAGCCCGTGGAAACAGGCTTGAAGAACACGCCGTAGCAGCGACGATTACGGAACGCCTCGCGCCTATGCTCAGAAAGCTGGGCGCCCAGGTGGACGTAATTGACTTTCCGGCCCAGAGCAACACGGACGACCTGAACGCCACCATCAAGGCCGCCAACGAAGGCGGCTACGACTTCGGGATTTCCCTGCATTGTGACTCATCGGATAATGTGCAAGCTCACGGCGCCCATGTGTGCTTCTATCCCGGGAGCGTTAAGGGAAGCCGGCTTGCCATGTGCATCGCGGAACCTCTTGCCCGGCTGCTCCCAGGACGGGACTGCACGGTGTTGGCCCGTCCGGGGCTGGCCGTCCTGAAAAGGACGCGCTGCCCGTGGGTGCTGTGCGAATGCGGCTTTATCACCAATCCTGAAAATGCCGCCCTTATGAAGGACCATCCCGAAGCCATTGCGGAAGCCATTGCGGAAGGAGTGAAGGCCTATTCCAAGCTGTAGACGATCATGATCTACGAGGCCCCATACTCCGCATGGTACGTTTCCGGAGCCGGAAACACGCTCCAACTCCTCAACCTCTGGGATGCCACGCCGGAGCCTCCCCGGTTCGGCGGAGACATAGAAGTCTTTGAAACGTCCCTGGTGGACGGCACGAGGGCTTTTGCGGAAGGATTGGGGTCTGCCGTAGAACACCGCACCTTTGCCTTTTACCGCTGGTTTAAGGACTACGAAGAAATGGCCAGGTATCAGGAAAACCTGGCTGTCTGGATGGCAACCAACCAGAACGGCACTCTGTACATGCAGTTTGCCGACCAGCCTCAATGGAGATTCACGTCCGTCCTTGCCGGCTACCAATTTGAAACGGAGAACTTCATTCCTCCTCCGTCGCCGGAAGACGGTTATTTGTGTCTGCTGGTATCCATCAACATGACGCTCACGGACCGGGTTCCCGACAATTCAGCCTGGGTGTTCTCCGTGACTCCTTCCTCGGTTTCCGTCCCGGCTGCCGGCGGACAATATGCGTTCTCCGTCGTCTCCTACTTCAACCCGGGCGAAATCGGGCAGGGCTGGAAAGCCTTTGAGAACGACGGCATCTCCATCTCCAACATCATCAACGGCAACAATGGCTCCTTCCGGGTTACAGTGCCTCCCAACGAAACTACGGAAGAAAAAAGCATTTATCTGACAGTTTCCCAGGACGGAACCGGAATCGCTCCTCTCATTGAGATCACCCAGGCGGCATCCACGCCCCAGGAGAAAACGGTGGGCTCTCCCGTCTTCCTGGAAGGGGATCCTGCCAAGATTGCCGCCTTGGGAACGTTTAACTGGCGGCAATACCGGATGAAGTGGGGAGAACAGGTAGACGGTGATCCGCCGCCGGCAGCCTCCATCAAATCCGTCACCGTGGCCCGCGGGAGCGCCAACAACATCAGCACTGCCCTTTCGCTGTACGTCCTCAATGAGGATGGGTCCACCACAACGCTGCTGGCTACCAGCAACGCCGCGGTTAATGACGCCGCCAGCCAGCAGGCGACATTCACCTTTCCGACGCCGCCCAAAGTGGAAGCCGGGATGCAGCTCATCTTCCAGCCCGGCGCCGTCGTATACACCAAAATTGAGAATATCGCGGCCTACGATTGGGGCGGCCTTGCCTATCGGCCTTATCCGGCCGCAATCACCACGCCTGCCGTGATGCCGGCCATGTCGCTGGACGTCGAATACATCGGATAACAACACCTTTTCAACATACCACCAATCATGACTGACCAATCCACTCAACCTGAAAACGGCATGGAACGGCTTTTCGGAGAATTTGCCGAAGCCTGCCTCAAGAACCCCTCCCTGGACCAGGCGACGCGAGCCTTGCGGGAAAGCGTCTTTGCCGCTGCCGGACAAGCCGGCGTCAACCCCTCCGAAGCCTTCGGCATCATCTTCCGGGATATGATGATGCTTGAATACTTCCAAAAACGCGTGGACGACGCCCGCGCCAGCCTCGCGGACGGGAAACTTCCTGCTTTCGCCATCGAAGAAGTCAACACTCAACGATAACCCCTTATCAATTCCACCATGGCTACCAAGAAAGAAATCGAAATCAAGCTCAAGTCCACGCTGGACGGAAAAGGCGTAGAAGAAGCAAAGCAGAAGATTGACTCCCTGAATAAATCCACAGACCAGCTCGACAAAGGCAGTCAAAAGGCGACCAAGAGCATCAAGAACATGGGGCAGAGCACCTTACAGGCGGCCTACTTCTTCGATGACCTGCAATACGGCATCAAGGGCATCCTGAACAATATTCCGGGCCTTGTAATAGGCTTCGGCGGCGGGGCGGGCCTAGCCGGCGCTCTCTCCCTCGCCACGCTTGCAGGCGCGAAGCTCTACGAGTGGCTTTCCTCGACGGAAGAGAAGTCAGTTGATTTGACTAAAAAACTTGAAGAAGAAAGAGAGGCTTTCAAAAAGTTAAAAGAAGAAGTTGGTGAAATTTCTCGGCAAAACAACAATGAACAAATATTACGGGCGGCAATAGATAGTGCAAAAAAAATAGCTGATTATCGTAAAGAAGAAGCTAACGCATTAAAATATTCTTTGGATCGTCGTAAAGAGTTGATTGCTTTAGAATCTGGAATTAATGACGATGAAGCAGAGATCGCCCGCCTAAAAGTAGAGGAAGATTTTGCTAATGGGAAATTAGGTGAAGGCGCCGAGGCTGAGCGTCGAAGAGCTCGCTTGTTAGAAGGCATCGAATTAGATAGCCGCGCAAGAAGGAGAAATGAAAGAGAAGAATCAGCAAAATTAGATGTGTCCGACGCAGTCAATAAGAGAATTGATGCAGCTCGTACCGCAAGAGAAGCTCAAGAGTCACTCCAAAATGCAAAATCTAATTCTTACGATATCATGTCTCTTGAAGAAAGAAGGGCGTCAGAAGTTTCTTTAAGTGAAATGAGAAAATCTTTAATAAATGATTTATATGGAGCTTTAAAATCGTATAGAGATAAAGAAAGAGATTCCGGAGCCTTACGATATAGGAATGTAAGTGATAAATCTATTTATGATACAGCTAATGAGTTTGTAAATGGAGAAGAAATTTCAAATAAATTGGTGTATGCATTGCTCGATAAATACCGACCTAGCGACGCAGAATCTAGAAGAGCAAAAATATTTGATATTCAAGGAAACATAGAGAGAAGTGACATTTCTCTTCAGGATAAAGGTTTTAATTTGGGTGATATGACTTTTGGAGATGGAGGTTATTTGAATGCCTATAAATCTTATGCTGAAACCGTAGAAACTCTTGAAAAAGAATATGAAGAATCGGAAAAGTCTTTAATATCAGCAAAGAATGATGAAGAAATAGCAACGCGAAAGCTATCTGATGTAAAGAGAAAAAACGCCTCGGAAGCCGCTGTTGATATACAACGCGGTAGGACGTCTCAAGCTCAGGAGAGAAGGCAAATCCGTGAAGAAACAGAAAAAGAGGATACCGAGAATGAAATCGAAGGCAGAAAAAAAGAAATAGAAACCAAAAAAGATGCTCTGAAGAAGAATAAGGATAATTTTTCTGCTGAACTGGAGCGTTTAGTTGTTGCTGCAGGGGAGTCTGCCAGTGAGCAACAGAAAGCGATGGTTAGAGCCGCTTCGGAGGCTATTCGGAATCAGGTTAAAAACGCCTCGGCAGATGGAATAATTGACTCAGCAGAATATACACAAATAGGAGTTGCCTTTAGAGATGCTTTGAGGCAGCAAGGAATTCAAAACACCTCAATTCTGAATGGACTTACCACAAATATGAAACAAGCTCTTTCCCTTGTTAATCAACAAGCGGCAGAATTAAGAGTTCAGCAGGCACGAATCGATCAGTTAACTCGAGAGCTAAAACAAGCTCAAAATAATATTGGAGGATTACGGCGCAGAAAACATTGAAGAAAAATTATCATGATGTATGATGTTGCCATGAAATATTTCTACTTCTGCGGGAATGTTGTCAAAGGCCCCATATCATTCAGGCAACTACAAATTTTAATTAAAAATCATGTCATAGGACCTGAAACATTAATTTGCGCAGAAGGAACAAATAAATGGTTCAAGGCTGATGAATTACTAAGGGAAAGCAATAAAACAACTTATTCTACTAAGAAACTTCCAAATCGCAAAGAAAGTAATTCTTTTCTTTCCACAGTCCTTATATTTCTCGCAACCCTATCGATAGGAGGGGGCTTCATTATGGGGATTGTAAGTTTTGAAGCAGGGTTAATTGGTATTGGAATGGGTTATATTCTGGGAGGTGCCGTAGTGGCTGTACTTTGGTACACGCTGTATATTTTACTTGCCAAAAAATAAATAAAGCCGGGAAAAGAGATTGTCAAAGACAAGCAAAAAAAACAGTAGCCTGAAACACAGACAGAAGAATATTGTCAACAACCAACCAAATTCTCAAGCAGCAGGAACCATAACATTACCATAGATGACTTGCTGGCTCTCAAGCCATCAAGCCTCACGCACGATCAACAGAGCTTCTCCACGTCCACCATTACGGCAGTTTACCCCGTCAGGACGCTTGGGGAAACTTTGCCGTACAAGCAATTCGATACCGTCACCATCTCCCAAAACGGACAAGTCATCCTAGTGGGGCTGGTGTCCAATATTGAAAAAGTATACAGCGGCAGCCAGCGGTCCTGGAGGATTGTTTTTTCCGACCCCTGGTATTACCTCGCTAATTGCTATGCCTTGGAAAATGGATGGCAGCCGACGTTCGGGCTTTTCCCCCGTAAAGGCGTAGAGGGTATTATTCCCAAGGTCAACCTGAGCGGCGCTTTGTCCAGCGTGCTTGACATGGCAAAGCACCACCCAGCCAGCTATGAGCTGCGCATCAGAGACGACAAGCAGCTGATACCGTGGAATGCATCCTGCGACACTCTTCAAAGTCTGCTGCAGTCCATCCGGCGCTGGTCTCCGCGTATGGTCAGTTATTATGACTATACGGGAGAGAAACCGAAACTCATCATTACGGACTACGATTCTCTCGACCCTATTTCCCTGCCGCTGCAACCCTCCGCCACAGTCAAAAGCATAGACGTATCACTGTCACCGCGAGGCGACCTTGTTCCCCCCTGTGTTGCGATTGTGGCAGAATCTACCGGCAGTTCAGGCTATCGCGTCTCCTACCTTTCCAAGTACCCGTCGGACGGCGACCCTACGCTGCCGCATTCGATCGTCTATCGCGTCTCCTCTGACTTTTATTTCTCCAATTACAATGAGTCAGGCGGTTCCGCTTCCGAACCCCAGCCCGTAAAGACTTCCAGATCCGGCAGCTTGGCTTATCAGAAGATGATTGTCAAAGGGCGCCGCATTGACGCTGCGGACATGATCAACAGCTTTTGGGCACACCATTTCCCGTGGATGAAAGACATCCCGGCAGGGCAGCTTGTGACCTATTCCGACCGGGTCGTCACTCCTAAGGCATGGGAAGGCACGGAAGAGGAAAAACCCAAGGGGTACGACACCACGGCAACCGCATACGAACTTACAGACGGGCAGATTCACACAAAATCCCTGCGCCCTAAATGGTGCAATACCACCATCAAGCAGCGTCTAGCCATTCCGGAAAATGCCCCGGCCAAGTGGAGAGAAAAATTTAAGAACATCGGAGTAATTGGAGGAGGAGACACGCCTTGTTTCTGGCAGGAATTTTCCGTGGACCTGGTGACACTCGACCGCCCCAATGCTACCTATCCGATTGACGGCATTTATAACGGCGAACAGCCGTCAAACGATGAAGACGGACCCTCTACCGGACCCAATGACGGAATACCTTATGCCGACATAGCAAGAACGGTGTGGGAATCCATGCAGGAACTTCCCTATGACGGGTCTATCTCCTTTGCGGCTCGCGGGGGGGCTCAATACTGGCAATACATGGGGCGCCGTGTTTCCTTGCTTGGCGGCAATCCGGAATGGGAAACTATCAATACCATGGTGCAGACCGTAAGCCGTGACTTGCAGACCAACGTTATTGAACTTTCCTACGGCTCTCCGTCTCAACTTGGAATCGAAGATTTACTTGAGCTTAATGAAGTGAATGTTATTTCAGATGCCTCTTCCGCGTTGGAAAACATGCAGGGAGCGCCGGAACCAATTGACCTGACCTACGACCCCAAGCCGGAATCTCCGACCATTGGACAACAGATTACGACCGCCACCGGGTCTGAAGCTCCTGCGCCGGAATACGGCTTCCAGGTGCGCCTGACCAAGGACACAGAAGGAAACATCACCGATGCTCGCATCAAACCCGGCGCTCTCTACCTCAACGGCTCTCTCTTGGGATTCTACCCGACCGGAGACGGCGGCTCCGGCTCCTCCTGGGTGAAACTCCCGATGACCAGCGGGGAGGTCTGGATAAATGTCCACTTCGGCCAGGACGCCAAGTTAACCAGCGCGGAAATGTCAGGCATACCGGGAACGGTGTACCCGATCATGCTCGCCCAGGAAAAACCCGGCGTCAACTTTGACTATGCTTTTCAGGTTGCCGACATCAACGAAGACCAGGTCACGCAATACGCCCTGGGCATGATCCAGATCCCGGTCTTCGGAGGCACCTTCTACCCCTACGGACCAGCTTAACCAGACAATACGATGATCAGAATCTATCTATTCACCTATGCCGGAGACGCGGATGAGGCGCAAGCCTGCGTCCGGTGCGCCTTGGCAGCCCTCCCTGAAGCCGTCATTACCGTGGCGGACGATGAGGCCGACCCCGTACCGGAACGCACCAGAAAGGCGCTTCTGGCAGCCGGAGCGCGGTATCGTCAAACCAGCTTCCCGCGCTACGGCAACCTGCGCGGTCCGGAATGCGTCCGGGGCATTATCTCCATGCTGGCCGGCGAAGCGGCGGACGATGACATCGTCGTCAAAATCGACTCGGATACGGCGCTGCTCAACGGAGCATGGATCAGGGACATGTCTGAAACGGGGGCTCACTGGTGCGCCTCGGGAGCAGATAGCCGGCAATTCTACGGTCTGTGTTATGCCATGACCGGACTGGCCGCCAAACGAGCCGCGGAAGTGCTGATGCAAGCAGATCTGCCGGACAACGCTCCGGAGGATCTTACCATCGGGCACACGGTCATTGAACTTTTTGGGGTCGGCAAGGGGAGAATTATCCCCCCCTGGACGCCCCAAAACAGGGCTGGCCGCTGGTCGGCATGGAACTGGTTCAGCATTTCGGTCGCCCCGGAAAAATATGTTGGGTTTGACGTTGTAACCGTGGGAAGCCCCCGTCCTCCCCATATTCCAAAAGCAAACCGGGCCCGCGTCATGGATGCCTTATTCCGCTGCCGTTTTCACCAGAAAGAAAATTGATCATCTTGTTGATATCAACAACATGACCCTGAGGGTAGGAAAGGAACTGTACAAAAAGCTGAACATTATATTCATAAGTATATTTATAATCAATAAATATAATCCCTCCCGCTCCGCCAAAACCTTTCATTTTTTAAGAGTCTGCATTTCAACGATGCAGACTCTTTTTTCTTTATAAATCAGGAGGTTAGATTTTGGCAGGAATGGTGGATGAGAGGATATGACGAGATGTGAATAGTTGCATTTTAATGTCGTTTGTGGATGTCCTTGAGATATGGCTTTTTGCGAGAGAGAAAATCTTCTTATTGGTATGTTTGTTTCAATGTACAGGTGCCGTCTGATAAATAGAAACAAATGTCCAAGTGTACTAAAATCAGAATAGAACCCATTGCGGGATTGAGCGATCGGGGGAAAGGGAGGTTGCTTGCTGCTGGCGTGGAAGAATAGGGAGTATTGGGTAGATGTTTTTGGTGTTCAGTCCTATCTTTGAAAATTTTCTCCCGTCCTATTTTTTTAATTGATCTAACAAATATTTCAATTTAGCGTATATAAGTAGTTTTTTATCAAGGTTCCTTTCCTCCTTTTTAGGTATGGATAATTCCGTTTTTCCGGACATCGATGCACTGAGAGAAACAAGCAGGGAGCAGCCATTTTCAAGAAACATATTACATAGGCATGTGTTCAGTTGTCGCACAATATAAAAGATTCATTCAAAATTTTTAAATTAACATTATTTATCATGAATAGAAAAAGAATAATAAAATTTTTATTTATAGCTTTTATAATTTTAATTATAATATTTTTGCCGTATTATTTTAAAGATTACTTTATTGATTTTTTTCAAATCCCCTCATCTGAAAGCATAAATGAATATATGGATCGTGTTTTGAGTGTAATATTTTTTATATGTATATTTTGTACTATTTCACTTATAGTTATAGCATTAGAGAGTTTTCGACATGATTCATTTGTTGGAAAGCACCTTGAAAAATTTAATTTTTTTATACTTGCTATCGCTCTTATTTTCACGGCAATATCTTCCATATTGCAATTTGTGAGTACTACCCAAAATTCAAAGGTGATAGAAACTGAACAAAGAAGCAAATCCATTGACCGATATTTTATCCTAAAGGAGAAATATGACCTTGCGATCAAAGAACGCGGAGGTAGGCAATTTTTGGAAGAAAGAGTTAAACAACTAGAGCTTATCAGTGATCTATGCAGGGAAGATAGTAAGCTCTTCATAGATGATATTTGTTTTTTAATAGAAGAAATAGGGCAAGATGTACAACCTTTATTATACCCATGCTTCCAAAGTATTACGATTTTGGATGACAATAATAATGAAACGAAAAAACAATTAATGACGTATCTTGATCGTTCACTGACTCGCAATGAACAAATACTTTTATATTGGCTGTCTAATTCAACTAAGGGAAATGAACAATTTTACCAAGAAATGGTTAAGAATAATCATCTACAAGAGGCCATTGATTTTTTCGACTCTCAATATGCTTTAGATGACATTATAAACTCTATGCAGAAGAGTAACTTTGATGTTTATGATGCACTTAAAATTATTCCGGAAAGAGATAATGAAATGGAACTACGGCAAAAATTGGAACAAGAATTTACCGCATTATATTTACATGGTTGCTTGATAGGCGACAGAAGTTGTCTCAATAAAGATAAACCACATGATTGTGTAATTAAAGTGTTTCCAAAATATGTTGAATCAGCTCAGATCGTTTTACCATCAACTATCATTGAGGATGAAGAAGAAATAAATGCAAAGGAAGAATATGACAGGAAATTGAATTTTTTAATGGATAAATATTGGAATATGTATATTCGAGATTATTCATTTATTGATGCAAGACGTGAATACATCAAGCAACTTGAGATTTCTATTTCCAATGTAAAAAAGGAACTTAAAGAAAAATCGTTCATAATATCACCTAAAACATTGCAGTTGAAACAGGAAATATCCGAGATGGAAAAGAATTATTCCTATCATCAAATTAAGTTGCGTTTGGCAGAACGTTTTATTGAAAACTATCAAGATAGTTTTGTTTCTTCTGAAGATGAAAACGTAGATATTGATACAATGATCCAATTTGCTGAAAACAGAATCCGTGCTTTAAAATTGCAAAAAACTCATATTTCTAATATAAAAAATGCAAAATATTGTATAACTAAATCTTTAAATTCTAATGAACCTGAACATTATGGTTGTACGCCAGAACAAAATTGGTTACGGTCTAAATTAGAAAATATTCCAGACAAGGTGTTACAACAAATGTATGATATGCGTATCAAGGAGACCGAACATGAAATTGAACAGCTTCAGGAACAAAAAAGAGGAAAAGTAACTCAATTAAAATCAAAAAATGCTAAAATAGCAAAGACCTTTTTAGAAAAGAATCCTTTGGATAGGATGTTGTTTTTCATTCTAAACGACAATTTTGCTCTTATCCATACGTTTTCGGAGACTTGGAAGGCACGGTTCATTTCCAAGAAAACAGGGTGGAGGGACGATGAGACGGAAGAGGGTGATCAACATCCGAAGGTCTAGTGAAAGGGGGTAGACTGCCTGTAGTAGTTATAAGGGAATGCCTATAAATTTGTTTGACACTCCATAACCATTGAATGAAAGATCCGCCGGGCACTTAAATATCTGATCTCCTGAATAACTGCTGCCATAGCGAATATGTCTGCTTTCTTCCTCCCGCTCCAGAGTATATAAATGCCCCGCTGGAAAACTGGCTGGATTACATCACTATCAATCTTAAATGGACCTTTTGATCCAAATGGCTGTTATATACCTTCAGCTTGCCGGATACACCCTTTTCTAAATGGCAATAGTCGAATGTGGGGGCTCAAGATTCCTCTTTCTCTTTATCCAAAGGATATTTTGCACCGTCCTATTTTTTACATGTTCGCTACTCTATATGCTGAACGTCTGAATGCCATCCACAAAGAAAACAAATGGAACGGATGGATTTCCTTTTTCCTCCCGGCCACCCTGGAGCAAGCTAGAAGCAATATCAGCCGAGTCCAAAAAATCAACAAGCTTTATGGTGAACTCAAAGTTGCGTTTGGAAACGTCACTAAGCGCGAATCAAAATATAGTTATCTTCTCCTGTACTGCATTTTGAGATGCTTGTCTTTTCTACACTTCAAATCTGCGGAAACATGCTGGAGAGGGAACCCGACTTTCTGGCTCCGGGAATTCACAATTCTTGAACAAAGTCATCAAGGCCAGATGGGTCAGTTTACTCAAAAAAGGAAGCGGAAAAAGGAGTAGCTTCATTGAAGTGGAAGGGCTGCTGCAAATCATGAGTTGGAATACGTCACCTATTGCACCATCTTCTTCTCATGAAATGAATTTTTAATGAAAGGCCGTCAGCGTATCTTCCGGAACGTCGCTGACCAGTTCCGTGTCTGACAGAACGGGATTGAATTGTTCGCGGTAAAGGTCGTGAAACAGGACGTGATGCCCCCGTTCGTTTAAGGCTTCTGCTGCTGCGGCAATCGCTGCATTAAAACTGTGCTTGTAGGGATGTCCTACGATAACGGATATGTTCATAACGGCTGCTTGAATGACTGCTCCTTTGAATAGTATAGGCCTTGGCGGGAAGAGTAGCTCCGGACGGAGGCCAAGTCAAACCGGCGTTCCGGTATTAACGCGGAATGGTTCCATAAAAAAGCGCCTTCCGGTGAGGGAAGGCGCCTGAAAGTGAATTGATGAAGAAGGGGGGCTTACATTCCCTTGTTTTTCATGGCTTCCGCCAGGGCGGCGCCCATCTGGGCGGGCGTCTTGGCCACCACGATGCCGGCTTCCTTCAGGGCTTCCTGCTTGGCGGCGGCGGTGCCTTTGCCTCCGGCCACGATGGCGCCTGCGTGGCCCATGCGGCGGCCCTTGGGAGCCGTGGCTCCTGCGATGAAGGCGGCGACGGGCTTTTTGCAGTTGTTCTTGATCCATTCAGCGGCTTCTTCCTCTTCGGAACCGCCGATTTCACCGATCATGATGAAGGCGTCCGTGTTGGGGTCTTCCGTGAAGAATTGAACGGCCTGCTGCTGGGTCATGCCGTGGACGGGGTCGCCGCCGATGCCGATGCACATGCTCTGGCCCAGGCCCATGTTGGTGACCTGCCAGACGGCTTCATAGGTGAGCGTGCCGGAACGGGAGACGATGCCGATTCTGCCGGGCTTGAAGATGTAGGCCGGCATGATGCCGATCTTGCAGTTGGCGGCCGGGTTGACGATGCCGGGGCAGTTCGGGCCGATGAGGGTCACGTCCTTGTCCTTCAGGAAGGCTTTCACCTTCTGCATGTCCTGCACCGGGATGCCTTCCGTGATGCAGATGATGAGCTTCACGCCAGCGTCTGCGGCTTCCATGATGGCGTCCGCGGCGAAGGGCGGCGGCACAAAGATCATGGAGGCGTTGCAGTCCGTGGTTTTTTTGGCTTCCGCCACGGTGTCGAAGACGGGGACCTTGCCTTCAAAGAGCTGGCCGCCCTTGCCGGGGGTCACGCCGGCGACCACGTTGGTGCCGAAGTCCATGCAGTTTTTGGCGTGGAACGCGCCGGCGCTGCCGGTGATGCCTTGCACAACCAGACGGGTGTTTTTGTCAATGAGAGATGTCATTGTCGTAATAAATAGTGAGGGTTATTTGACTGCTGCAACCGCCTTCTGGGCGGCTTCGTCCAGGTTGTCGGCAGGGATGATGGCAATGCCGCTGTCTGCGAGGATTTTCTTGCCGATTTCCACGTTGGTGCCTTCCAGGCGGACGACGAGCGGGATTTTCATGTCAATGTTTTTCGCCGCGGCCACAATGCCCTGGGCGATGACGTCGCAGCGCATGATGCCGCCGAAGATGTTGACCAGAAGTGCCTTCACATTCTTGTCGCTGGTAAGGATGCGGAACGCGTTGGTTACCATTTCCTCCGTGGCGGAGCCGCCCACGTCCAGGAAGTTGGCGGGTTCCCCGCCGTAGTATTTGATGATGTCCATCGTGGCCATGGCCAGCCCGGCGCCGTTTACCATGCAGCCGATGTTGCCGTCCAGGCCGATGTAGTTCAGGTCATATTTGCCGGCTTCCACTTCACGGGGGTCTTCTTCCGTTTCATCCCGCATTTCCATGATTTCCGGGTGGCGGTACAGGGCGTTGTCGTCAAAGTTGAATTTGGCGTCCAGGGCGCACACGCGGTCGTCCGTGGTGACGACGAGGGGGTTGATTTCCACCAAGGAGCAGTCCAGCGCGGTGAAGAGCTTGTAAACGTTGGTGATGAGCTTGGTGGCCTGGCGCAGCAGGGGACCGGTCAGGCCCAGGGCCACGGCGATCTTGAGCGCCTGGAAGGGGAGGATGCCCAGGGCCGGGTCAATGTGTTCGCGGATGATGGCTTCCGGACGGGTGGCGGCCACTTCTTCAATGTCCATGCCGCCTTCCGTGCTGGCTACGATGACGGGGCATTCACGGGCGCGGTCCTGGAGAATGGCGAAGTAGCATTCCTTTTTCAGGTCCACGGCTTCCGCCACCATGATCTTGCTGACCAGCTTGCCGGTTTCCCCGGTTTGCTTGGTGACCAGAACCTGGTTGAGCATCTTGCCGGCTACGTCTTCCACTTCCTCCACGGAGTCAACGACATGCACGCCGCCCTTGAAGCCGTTTTTGAAGGTGCCTTTGCCACGGCCGCCAGCGTGTACCTGTGCCTTAACTACGTATTGGGAAACGCCCATGTTCCGGGCTATTTGTGCTGCTTCCTGAGCAGTGGCGGCGGCAATGCCCCTGGGGGTAGCCACGCCAAAGCGCTCAAAGAGTTGTTTTGCTTGATATTCGTGAATGTTCATGACAGTGGGCCGTTCGGCCAAATGTTTGCGAAAGAAAGGCTATGCCTGTTTTTTGTGCCGGTCAAGGGAGAATGGTTTGGTCTTTTGATTTTTTGTCCGGGAGATTCATGGAGTGCCTTTGGAAATCAAAGAGGACAGAAGGCTTGACTGCATGCTTAAAGATTGTGAAACTTCCTTCTCATTTTTCCGTATTATATCTTTTATGAAAATTTACCGTCCTTCCGACACCTGCTTTGACGAAATGAAGAGCCGGATGAACCGCCGCGCTCTCCCGGAGGATTCCGTAAGGGATACCGTGAACGCTATTATCCAGGACGTTTCCGCGCGCGGGGACGAGGCCCTTTTTGATTATGCCGCCAGGTTTGACAGGGTGCATCTGGATCCTTCCTCCCTGTTCGTGACGGAGGCGGAGCTGGCGGAGGCGGAAGCCGCCGTGGAGGATTCCGTGAAAGAGGCCATTGCCGTCTCCCTAGCCAACATCCATTATTTTTCAGACCGCAGCCGCAGGCAGGACTGGTCCGGCGTGAACGCCCAGGGTGTGGAGGTGGCGGAACGCTTCCTTCCGTATGACCGCGTGGGCATTTATATTCCAGGCGGGAAGGCTCCCCTGGTGTCCACGTCCATCATGACGGGCGGTTTTGCCCAGGCCGCCGGCGTGCGGGAGATTGTGGCCGCTACGCCCTGCGGGCCGGACGGGCGGGTGAATCCCGCTCTTTTATATGCATTGAAGGCTTCCGGCGCTACGGAGATTGTCAAGATAGGCGGAGCGCAGGCGATTGCCGCCCTTGCGCTGGGAACGGAGAGCGTGAAGCCGGTTGAGAAGATTTTCGGCCCCGGCAACCGTTTTGTGGTGGAGGCCAAGCGCCAGCTGGTGGGAGCCGTCGCCATCGACCTGCTCCCCGGACCCAGTGAGGTGATGGTGCTGGCGGATGAGACCGCAGACGCGGAGTTCCTGGCCGCCGACCTGCTGGCGCAGGGGGAACACGGTCCGGACAGCGTGGTGGTGTTCGTTACCACGTCGGAGGCGTTATTGGAACAAGTGGAAGCGGAGGTGGAACGCCAGGCCGCCCTGCTGAGCCGCGGTTCCATCATCCGGGAGGTGCTGGACAAGCACGCTTACGGTTTTCTGGTTTCCTCCATCCAGGAGGGGGTGGACCTGGTGAACGCCTTCGCTCCGGAGCATCTGGTGCTCGTCACGCGGGATGAAGACGCCGTACTGGACGGCATCCGCACGGCGGGCGCCATTTATGCCGGCGCTCTTTCCACGGTGGCCTGCGGGGATTTCCTGGCAGGTCCCAGCCACACCCTGCCGACCGGCGGGGCCGGCAAGTCGTTTTCCGGCCTGCGGGCGGACCAGTTCCAGCGGCGCACCAGCGTGGTGCGGATGAACCGGGAGGCCGTGCTCAAGTCCGCCCCGTACGTGGCGGAGTTCGCCAGAGTGGAGGGGCTGGACGCCCACAACCACTCCCTCCAGGTCCGCGCCGCCCGCGTTGACCGGTAATTCCAAACTTCCCCCACCCCCATGAAACGACAGCAAGGAACCAAGGAACGATTGCTGGACGCGGCGGAGTGCCTGTTTGCCGAGCACGGCTATACAGGCACTTCCATGCGCATGATTTCCCAGCAGGCATCCGTCAACATCGCCTCCGCCAATTATTATTTTGGCGGCAAGGAAGGGCTTTGGAAGGCGGTCATGATGAAGTATGCGCCGCAGGCGCGGGATTTCCGGATTTCCATGATGAATGAGGCCATGGAGAAAGGCACGGTGCGGGCGCTGGCCCACGCCTATGTTTACCCTTCCTTCCACGGCCTCCTGCATGTGAAGCTGGAAGAACTGGGCAATTTCCCCCATTACCTGCGCCTGCTGGGCATCTGCCACGTGCAGACTCCGGAGATAGCGGTGGAGTATATCAAGGAGGTGTATTCCCCCATCCGCCGCCGGTTGCATGACTGCATCCGCACCATGTTTCCGGGCGCTTCCACTTACCAGGTTTTCTGGACGGTGCTGGCTATTGAAAGCATCATGATCGGCCTGCTGACCCGTTTGCGGATGATTGTGGAGCTGATGGAGAACAACCGGGTTCCCAAGGGCAGCGTGCAGGATTTGTTTGAGCTGATTGTCCGCCAGGTGGACGGGCTGATCCATTTGTGCGGGCAGCCCTCATAACCGTTTTACTGCCTCCGTACCCCATGTTCAAATCCCTCATCCGCACGTTTGCCATCGTGGCGGCTTTTATTGCGGGGTACATGATGCCCGGTCTGCACGTCTACAGCTGGACGTTCAAGTGGATGCTGATCGTGATGCTGTTTGTGACGTTCCTGGGCATCCGCTTCAAGCGGATGAAGCCGGAGCGCGCGCACTGGCTCCTGGTAGGGGCCAACCTGCTGATCGCCCTGGCCGCGTGGGGCGCGTGCCGCCTCGTTTTCGGAGACGGATACCTGGCGGAGGCCGCTTTCTTCGTGGGCATCATGCCCACGGCCACGGCGGCTCCCGTGGTGATGGGGCTGCTGGGCGGCAGCGTGGAGTTCATGCTGACGGCCCTCCTGCTGCTTAACGGCATTATTTGCGCTCTGCTGCCTTTCATTCTGCCGGCGGTCGTGGGGCAGGGCGGCTTTGAGATTTACCTGAACGTGGCCCAGAATATTTCCCTGGTGATGCTGCTGCCGCTGGTCCTGGCCCTGGCGGCGCGGCGTTTTTATCCGCGGGCCATTGCGTGGCCGCGGAAGCTGAAGGACGTCACCTTCGGCATCTGGGTGGTGATTCTGGTTTTGATCGCGGCGAACGCCTCTTATGATATTTCCTCCCGTGACGGCATTTCGGAGCGCGTGCTGGAACAGATCGGCGCAGTTTCCCTGCTGGTGTGCGGGATCAATTTTGGACTGGGGCATTTGCTGGGGGGGCGTACCCGTGCCGCGGAGTGCAGCCAGGCCCTGGGGCAGAAGAATACCACGCTGTCCATTTACCTGGCGCTGACGTATGCCAGCCCCATCGCCGCGCTGGGGCCTACGTTTTACGTGCTGTGGCATAATTTATGGAATGCCTGGCAGTTGTACCGGGCGTCCGAACGGAAGCGCAGGAACGGCTGACGTAAATTGCCGCGCATGGCCCGGAGAAAAGCGCCCGGCGGAAGGCGGAGAGAAGGGCCGGAAAGTGGGAAAAAGGCAGGAAAAAGCTTTCCCGGGCCGGTCCCGGGGACTGGCGGGGAAACGGTTGTCGTCGGCTGGTTTGTTCGCCTTCAGGTGCAGCGGAGATTTCCTCCCCATGCAAAAAGCTTGAAATTCAGGGAGCGCCGGGTAACGTTATGCACTTGTTATGCAGGCCCCTTCTCCTTTGAAACCCCTGTCTCCGCGCACCAAGTGGCTGATTGCCCTGTGCTTGTGCGCGCTCGTGATGCTGCTGGAGTTCCTGACGTACCATATGGCGTACCGCATCGGTTATGATGAAGGGATGCTGACCACACCGCCGGTGGTGGTGCAGAAGAGCGATGAAAAGGCCATGCAGAATTTATCCCGCTTCATGGCGGATGTTTTCGCTTCACGCGAGAGCCTGGCCGGCATTCTGGACAATCGGGAGGAACGCCTGGCATGGATCAGGGATCCGGAGTTGCGGACGGAGACGGCCTGGGGCCTCACCCGTGAGCTGATCAGCCGGGACGGCGTGGACCGCGCCCTTCCTGCGGCCAGGGAATTGATTGACGCCGGATATGCCTCCGGGCGCTACCGGGTGTGGGCCCCCCGCGCGGACGCCGTGGCCAAGGCCCTTCTGGCGGAGCACCAGTATTCCCCGGCCTACGGTTATTTGAAAACCGCCGTGGAGGGGTATGAGAAGGAGGGAATGGCCGAGTCGCTGGTGCGGGCCCTCCAGACCATGAGTTCCATTGACCAGATGCTGAACAGGAATGAGGAGGCGAACGTGCTGCTCCAGCGCGCGGTGGACGCCGCCGCCCATCTGGGGACGGACGCCCTCCCGGTCCGGTCCAGGCTTATGGCCGCCCAGGGCCGGCTGGCGCGCGCCACGGGGCGCATTCCGGAATCGCGCGCCTATTTCAAGAAGGCCCTGGCCCTGTGCCCCCAGCCGGACAAGACGACCGGTGACCTGGCCCTGGCGAGCATCAGCATGGGAGAAGCCATGCTGGAGGCCGGCAGGAAGGATGAGGCGCGGGAATTGTTTTTAAAGGGCCTTACCGGTTCGGAGAACGCCTCCTACTTGTTGAATGACTGCCTTAACGCGCTGCGCGGGCTGGCGCGCATTTCCACGGAGCAGGGGAATTATGAGGAAGCCCTGGCTTATCTTTACCAGGCGGAGGGCGCCGCCCGCGGCGTGCTGCCGGCGGACCATGCGTTCTGGGCAGGGCTGTACGATCAGAGGGGATGGGTGAACATCATGCGCAAGGCCGCTCCGGAAGCCCGCGCGGATTTCCTGAAGGCGATTGCCAACAGCGCGGCTTCCCCCGTCATTTCCGCCCAGTCCCTGGAAGGGCTGGGCAAAGCGTGGCTGGATGCCGGGGAGGGGGACAAGGCCAGGGAAAACCTGCAAAAAGCCCTTCAACTGCGGGAATCCCACTTTGCCTCGGATGTCCTGTCCATGGGCCGGGTTTATTATTCCCTGGGGCTCGCCAGCGATATGGCGGGGGACCGGGAAAGCGCCCTGCACGCCTATGCCGGAGCAGTGGATTCCCTGCTGAAATGCGGGGAGGGGCCGGAGCGCAGAAGCCTGCTGGTGCAGTCCTATTTGTGCAAGGCATACGCCCTGTGCGACGGAGAGCAGTGGAAGGAGGCCGTGGAAACTTTTGAAGCGGTGCTCCCCATGCTGGAGGGGGAACAGCGGTCGGAGAATTACAAGCAGCTTGGCCGCTGTTACGATGAACTGGGAATGAAGGAGAAGGCGGATGCCTGCTGGAAGGAATCCGGTTTTCCCCGCGTGCGCATGGCCTCTCCCGGGCGCAGGCCGTCCGGGAACGCCAGATCCTCCCGGCGGTAGGCTTCGGGCGGTCCTCGTAAGACGTTGCGAGGTGTTTATTTTGCTTGATTTGTGCCGCCTTTTTGGCTCAATGCCTGCATGAGTTCCGAGCGCCATTTTTCCAACAAGCCCTACCGCCCCTCACGCAAGAAGAAGTCTTATTGGAAGCCGGTTCTCTTTCTGGTGCTGCTGGGGGGGCTCTGGTTCGGCTACATTCAGTACTGGCCCACGATTGAAGGGTGGTTCAAGCCGACCATTCACGAGGTGCATAGCCAGACGCAGGCCATGGGCCATTTGCAGGGCATGCTGGCCTCCTGGAACGGTTCCGACGCGGAGCTGGCGCAGATGGCTTCCTCCGTGGACAAGCAGGTGGAATGGATGAATTCCCCGGAAGCGCGGGATTCCTTTGCGTGGCTGCTGGCGGTGGAAATGGACAGGCGCGGCATGCTGAAGGAGTCCGAACCGATGCTGGCGGCCCTGCTGGAAAAGAAGCTGGCCGATTCCTCCTCCATGCCGGCGGAGGACAGGAACCGCCTGCTGGGCGTCAGCCTGAACTGGGCGCGGGAGTTTGCAGGCCGCAAGCATGACGCCACGGCGGAGAAGCTTTATGAAGTGATTTTGAAAAATACGCCGGAGGAGCAGGTATCCATCCGTCTGGCATGCCTGGAACCGCTGGCCCACTATGCGTATGACCAGGCCAGGTTTGAGCGTTTTTCCGCGTTGTGCAAGCAGGCCGCCTCCCCTGTCATGAGGAGCATGCTGAAAAAGCCGGAGGACGTGAAGAGCATGGTGAAGATTCTGCTGCTTCAGGATACCCTGCCGGACAAGACTACGGGGCAGCCCGGCGGCACAGGGAGCGCCATTGCCCGGGAACTGCTCACCAAATTCCGCCTGACCGCCAGCCCGGATATGGGCCGAATCATCCTGAACGAGCTGAATATGCCGCTCAATGCGCGCCGTAAGTATTCCCAGGCGGAGCTGAAAGCCATGGCCGACCAGTTGGAAGCCGCCCTGATCTGCTTCCGCGCCGCGGAAACGGAGATGGACTGCACGCCGGAAACGATGCTTGCCCTGGCGCGGGTAAGGATGCAGATGGGGGATTTGAAGGAGGCTTCCCGCCTGCTGTCCCGTGCGGAAGGGACAGCCATGACCCTGGGCGTGGATGCCCCGCGCATTCTGAGCGGTTCCAGCCTGAGCCAGGACATTGAGGCTCTGCGTTCCCAGCTTGAGAAGTACGGCCAGGCGGAGGCCCTGGTGAAACGGGCTTATGAGGACGTGAACATCGCCGCCGCCTTCCTGAAAGCGCGGGATTATGACCAGGCGATGAAATATCTGGACCAGGCGATGAAGGTGGCCCGTGAGAACACCACGTTTGTCCAGGCCCTCCAGCCGGTCATTCTGAATCTTCAGGCTGAGATAAGCGCGGGCAGAGAACAGTGGTCCCTGTCGGAAGCCCAGTATGGAAAGCTGGTTGAAGAATGGGATGCGCTGAGTCCGGAAGACAAGGCGAAGCTCCAGAATAATCTGGCCTCCATCCAGTCCGGAGACCTTTACAACAAAATTCACCGGAGCTGGGCTGACGTGTGTCTCAAGCAGAACCGGACCACGGAGGCCCGGCGGGTGCTGGCGAAGATAGGGGAAGCCCCGGTGGAAGAACCGGAAAAGCCTGCTTCGCGCCGCCGCCGCAGATAATTGAAGCCCTTTTCAGCAGGCTGACCCGCGCCCCCTCCGCGGGAAGCGCCGCGGGCGACAGACGGCGGAAGAATGCCTTGGCAGCGTGCCGCAGGCCTTTGATCGGCTTATCCGGCACAGCCGCATTAGTGCCGGAATTGCTTTGCCGGGCCGCTCTTGGCTTTCCCGGGCGCGGATGGCGGAAAGGGGGCGCTTTGGTACAGATTGCCGCTTTCTCCGCCGCGCATGCTGCGGTATTTCCGCTCTCCGGACGGAGAACGGCTTTTTGATGTGATAGGAGTATGCTCCACCTGTACCGGATGCAACGTTTCCGGTATGATTCAAGGCTCCGGGGAAGCTGAAAAAACAGCTTCCGCAGATTCCTCAGCTGCGGACTTTGGCTTTCTGCCGCACGTGGCCGAGAGCCCTTTTTCCGTGGATCATTTTTTCACGGCGGTCAGCGGCGGACTGACGGCGGGAACGCACGGTATATTTTGCGAAAATTTGGCTAACCGTAAGGTTCCCCTGTTCAAAAAGTGTGAAAATGTTATCTCTCACTCTCATCGCTTCCTGAAGCGCCGCATCAGCGCCCCCGTATTGAGAATCGGAGAAATAACGAGTGAATAAGCGCTTGTTCTTACAGATCGCCAACCGATAGCCTTGAAAGGCTGTCGTTTCGTAAGTGTAGCGGGTGATGTTTTTACAAGGCATATGTACAGAAGTTATGGGACCGGGTAATAGGAGCAGTGACAGGCTTCTATTAGGATAGGTTCCACTTCCTGTAAAATCCAGAAAAAACACAATTTGTTAGATTGAGTGCAAAAAATGCAATGCTAGGCTCTTGTGGACAGCCTATTGCGGTGTGTCATCCCTGACATAAAAACAACCGTCGGAGACACGGACTTTCAATTTTTCTCCTGCATGTACCTGGTTCGTTTGCCGTATGAGCTGCTTATTCTGGTTTTCCACCAGGGCGTATCCGCGGCGCAGCGTTTGCTCCGGGCTGTGAGCTTCCAGCCGGGCTTGAATAAGAGCCAGTTGTGAAGAGAAGTCCGCCATGCGCACGGCGGCCGCATGGGCCAGTCCGGCCTGGAGGGAGGCCAGAAGCTGCGCGCGCTCCCTGTTGCGGTGGGTGGGATGGCGCATTTGTAATTGATGTTCCAGTTTGTTGATATGGAGCGTGTTTTGAAAAATGCGCGTGGCCGCGACATTCAGCAGGGTTTCTTCCATGTCGTCCAGGCGCTGGGCGTAAGGGGAGAGCAGGGAATCCGCATCCAACAGTTTTCCCCGCAGGTAAACATCCAGTTTCAGCTTGGAACGCAACAGGGAATGCCGTGCGGAGGCGTGCAGGGCCTGTTCCATTCTAGCCAGTTTGCGGAGCCATTCCGGACCGTCCGGCGTAGCCAGCTCCGCGGCCGCGGTCGGGGTGGGCGCGCGCAGGTCCGCCACAAAGTCCGCAATGGTGAAGTCCGTATCGTGGCCTACCGCGGAAATCACGGGAACGGTGCATTCGTAAATCGCGCGCGCTACCGTTTCCTCATTGAAGTTCCACAGGTCTTCTATGGAGCCGCCCCCGCGGCCCACAATGAGCACGTCCACGGGCGGCAGGCCGTTGAGAGGGGCTGCGGACCAGGCGCGCACGGCAGCGGCTATTTCATGCTCCGCTCCCGCCCCCTGGACGCGCACGGGCAGCAGGTAGGCTTTCACCCACGGGGCGCGGCGTTCCAGCACATGGCGTATATCCTGGATGACGGCGCCGGTAGGGGAGGTGACGATGCCGATGGCGCGGGGAAAGGCGGGGATGCCCTTTTTGCGTTCAGCGTCAAACAACCCCTCCCGCTGGAGTTTTTCCTTCAGTTCCAGAAAGCGCGCCTGCAGGTCTCCCTGGCCGGCGGCTTTCACCTGCCTGATGACCAGTTGAAGCTGGCCCCGGTCCGGGTACACGGTGGCGCTGCCCAGCACATGGACCTTCATCCCTTCCTGGAGCCGTACGGGGCATTTGGAAGCCGCAGCCTTGAAAAAGGCGCAGAAGATTTCCGCGCCCTGTTCCTTCAGGGTGAAGTAAACGTGGCCGCTGGTATGGTGCTTGACGTTGCTGAGCTCTCCCACCACCCACTGGGTCCCCACGGCAATGCTGACCGTATCCCTCAGGCGGTAAACGAGCTGTTTGACCGTGATGGGCCTGGGAGCGGCAGGCGTTTCCTCCGGGAATTCCATGGGTTATGGTTCAAAGGGAATGTTCAGCGCTTCATAAGCCAGCATCCTGCATTGCTTGATGTCCAGCTTGCCGGAGGGCAGCACCGGAATGTGCTCCACGGGAATGATTTCCTTGGGGCACCACAGGGCCGGGAGCCCCTGGTCAATCAGGCCGTGCCTGATGAGGGTGCGCGCCTGGTGCACGTAGTCCGTCACCAGGGTGGTGAGCAGGGCCACGGCCTCCCCCTTCACGGGGTCCGGAATGGTGACGACGGCTATCCGCCGTTCCTCGTCCGCCGGGTCCAGGTTCCAGATGTTCATGATAGCGGCTTCCAGGGCTTCATGGGGCACCATTTCCCCGCCTATCTTGGAGAAGCGGGAGATGCGGCCTTCAATTTTCAGGAAGCCGAATTCGTCCGCAGAACCGATGTCTCCGGTTTTCAGCCAGCCGTCCACGAAAATGTCGCGGTCGGCTTCCGGACCGCCCAGGTAGCCGGGGAAGATATTCGGCCCCTTCAGCCAGATCATGCCGGAGGTCGTCACGGGTACCACGCGGCCCGTATGCGGGCTGGTGATGCGTACGGCGATGCCGGGAAGCAGAGCGCCCACGGAGCCCTTTTTCATGCCGGGAATGAAGTCTCCGGCGGCGTTGGACGGGGCCGGGTCAATGAAGTTGACGGAGCAGACCGGGGAGGCTTCCGTCAGGCCGTAGCCTTCGCACGGAACGGTGCCGAACTTTTCCCGGAAGGCGGCGGAGAGCTCGTCCGGCAATTTTTCCGCTCCTACGATCAGGTAGCGCACGGTTTTGAAGGTGTCCGGCTCGCAGCGCTTCATGAAACCGCGCAGGAAGGTGGGGGTGGTGACCACCAGGCTGATGCCGTACTGCTTGATGAGGGCGCCCAGGCGCTTGGCCTCCAGCGGGGAGGGGTAGGTGACCATGTCGTACCCGCCGATCATCGGGTACCACAGCCCGATCGTGATGCCGAAGCAGTGGAATACGGGGAGGCTGCCCAGGAATCTGCTTTGCGGCGCCAGCGTGATGCGGGAGGAACACTGGGAGATGTTGGAAAGGATGTTGTGGTGGGTCAGCGGCACGCCTTTCGGTTCTCCGGAGGAGCCGGAGGTGAACATCAGCACGGCTTCATCCGCGCCCGTGGGCGCATCCAGCCCCAGCTTTTTAATCATGAACCCCGCTGTAAGGAATTTGATGGCCACGCCCCAGCGTTTGGCGGAGCCCTTGAGCAGCGGAATCTCCCGCTCCATGAGGATCAGGTCCCGCTGGGGGGGCCACGGGAAGTTCTGGAGCTTGCGCATGAAGGTATCCGCCGTGATGAACCAGTCCACGCCGGATTGCTTCACGGAGCTGGCAAAGGCCCCTTCCGAGGCGGAATAATTGAAATTCACCGGCGTTTTTCCGGCGAACAGGCAGCCCAGGTTGGCGATTGCCGCTCCCTTGCCGGGCGGCAGAATGATGCCTACGCGGCGGTTCGTGGTGATCTTTTTCAGCCGTTTGGCAAAGGCCACGGAGATGGCCAGAAGCTGGCCGTAGGTCAGCGTGGTATCGTCAATGCCGTCGATCACCCGGCAGTCGGAATGAAGCTTTAGGCTGCGGAACAGCAGGGCGGACAGGGAGCCGTGCAGCTGCGGCAGCGTGGCATAGGCCTGGGCGGAGCATTCCAGCCACGCGGAGGTGAGGCGCGCCGCCATTTCCGCCCCGGGAGCCAGCTTGGGGAGAATGTGCACCTGGATATCCGCCTGGGCGTCCGTATCCGCCTCCGCGTCCAGCACGGAGCTGGTGTAAAAGCCCGTGCATACCGGCACGGGGGAAATATGGAGTGCTTCCAGGGCCTTGATCACCCGTGGGGGAATGTGGCTGATGGAGCCTTTCACGTGGGCTACGGGACCGGGCAGGAATACTACCCTTCTGCCCTCGTTGATGCGTTCCATGATGGCGGAACGCAGGGCAATGGGATCGCTGCCGCCGGCCTGGAACAGGATGCCGTCCGCCTTGGTGGATTCCAGATGGGCGGCGGTGGCCGCATCCGGGGGGAGGCTTTCTTCCACCAGGTACGTCATGCGGTCCCTGCCCAGTTCCTTTTCGAACATCAGCAGGGTTTTATGAGATACTTTGTTGAAAATCAGCAGGTCGCCGGAGTCGGATAGATTGGAGGAACCAAAAATGGCCATGGGAAAAGGGGAAAAACTTGCTTGACGTATTCTAGCAACTTGCCGGGCGGGGAGCAAGGAGGAAAGAATACATCCCGCGCTGCTTTTGCTCCCTCCGGACCGGTCCCGGAATTTGTCCCTGGCTCCGGCATGCCTTTTATGGGAAGGATGTTGTTTTTCATGGGACTGACTGGATTTCACGCTTCTGCTCCCGCGGCGGAATTTCCGGAAACAAGCGGTTTCATGATGAAATCCTTAGGAGGTTTTTTACTGTGCCCTTCATGGATGGCTTCCCGGCTGCCTGAAGGCCCTGCATGCAGGGAAAGAAAATGAACGGATTTGAAATCCGGACAAGAAGGGCGTCAGGGAAGTCGTGAGAGTGGTGGAAATGAAATAATTTGTTTATGATCAGATGTTTATTTTAAATTCTGTTGGTTTTGTTTTTTGAATAATGTGGCTAATTTGAATGAGGGCATGGAATAGAATGGAGATAACGGAAATAATTTAAAGCTTTGGAAACGGCACTTCCAGATTGACACCGGATTTCAAATCCGATATTTCATCTACCTAATAGCATGTCTCATTTCTGCTAAAAGACCACGTCTTTCTCAATATATTTATAATTAATTGTTTTCTTTATGAAGCTGCATTTGCCCCTCAATTTGTTGTCCGCTCTTCTTGCCTGCTGCGCTGCGTTGTCCGCCTCTGTTCAGGCTGATCCCCTCACCATTACGACCAACCAGACGTTTGATACGGACGTTACCTGGAATGAGGCTACGACCATCGGCGCCAACGACCTGACGCTGACCATTGAGGCCGGAAAGACGCTTACCCAGGCGGAGGGAGCGTTCAACGTCGGGGACAACAGCCTTACCATTACCGGCGGCGGCGTGTTCAAGATTGAAACGGCGGCTACCGTGAAAGCGGGGAATGGCTCCGGAACCAGGACCCTGACCATTGACAACGCCACGCTGGATTTGAGCTCTCCGGGAGCCAGCCTCAGCATGAAAGGGGATAATTATACGCGCTACAAGGTAACCGTCACCAACGGCGGCGTGCTGCGCGTGGGAGAATATGCCTATGACGGCGCGGGGCTGGGTTCCATGGCCGTCAATACGGGGTACTGGACCTTGAACAACGGGCGCCTGGAGATTACCAAGGAAAGCGACGGAACCTTCGGGAACGGCCTGACAGTCGCCGCGGGCGGCGGCGCCGTGGAGGTGGTGAATGCCGGCAGCACCATGTCCATCACTGCTGACAACACTCATAATATCCAGCTGAACGGCGCCCTGACCATTACCGGAGCAGGGAACATGATCACGGGCAGTGACAATGCATTCCGTGGAACCGGGCGTTTGATCAAGGACGGCTCCGGAACGCTGACCCTGGCCAATTCCTCTTCCTTCACGGGCGGCGTGGAACTGAAAGGGGGCACCCTCATTGTCAGCCATGCCTCCGGAATGGGAACGAACAAGAACCTTTCCGTAACGGGGAATGCGGCCATCGGCGGCATTTCCGCGGGGTACGGCGGGCTTTCCCTGTCCGCGGGAGCGGGCCTGGACGTCTCCGCCGTGGACAGCAATGCCGGCCTGTCCATGACCGGCGGCGTCCTGTCCCTTGGGGGGCAGAATACGATGACCGGCAACCTGAACCTGGGAGCGGCCGTGCGGATTGACGCCACTCACATGACGGTGAACGGCAATCCCCTGCTGGCCCTGAACGGCGCCCTGACGGTGAACGGCAGCCTGCTGCTGGAGAATAGCGACAGCGTGAGCTGGAGCGCGGGCACGTACAATCTGATTAATGCCACGGGCGGCATCACCGGGGATCTGGCCAATACCATTCTGCTGGGGACCGAATACATCGGCAACTGGAGCACGACGGACAATACCCTGAAATTCGTCGTGGCGCAGGTCACGTCGCTGACCTGGACGGGCGGCGGAGACAATACGTGGACGGTGGGAGGAACGGGGAATTCCCCCTGGAATGCGGGATTGTCTTTTGCCAACGGCAACGGAGTCATCTTCGGCGACGTAGCAGGCAATGCACCGCAGACCGTGAACATCGCCGGACAGGTGAATCCAGGCCTGATCGTCGTCAATGCTGAGGCAACCGGTTACACGTGGACGGGGTCCGGTTCCCTGGTGGGAAGCTCCAAGCTGCAGAAGACCGGCAGCGGAACCTTGTCCATCGCCACGGACAACGCCGGTTTTTCCGGAGAAGTCCTGCTGGGCGGCGGCACGGTGGAAATGCAGCATGCCTCCGCGCTGGGCACCGGCAGCATCATCTTTAATGGAGGCGCGCTCAAGTACGGCACGGGCATTACGGCAGACGTCTCCGGCCAGATCAAGACGGATGCGCTGGCTTCCAACTCCATTCTGGTGGACACGAACGGGAATGCCGTAACGTGGGCTTCACTGGCCGGCTGGACGGGGACCGTCACCCGTACGGGAAGCGGCAGCCTCCTGCTGGGGGCCGGCACTTATGGAGGCAAATTGACCAACAGCGGCCCCGGTTCCCTGGTCATTGGCGCGGGGGACTCCACCCTGAACGGGGGAATCAACGGCACCATCACCAAGACGGGTACGGGAACGTTAACGCTGGGCCTTAATTCCTTCAACGCTTCAGGAGGAGGAACGCTGGTTGTGGAACAGGGCACCGTGATGCTTGCGGACGAAACCGGAACATGGAGCTCCAACCTGAACATTACGCTGGGGGAAAATACCGTGATGGACGTAGCGGGCGCCAGAACCAAGGTGACGGGGACGGGTACTCTTACCATGGGGAACGGCTCCACCCTGCATCTGAGGAACGGAAATGCCGCCGGCGCGAATTTCGACATGAAAATCGTCCTGGATGCCGCAGGAGGATTTGCTTTCCTGAATGGAGCCATTTATGGAAATGCCACCGCGGTTTCATCCACCATCACCGGAACGGGCGGCCTTAAAATCATTTCCGATGCCGGGGGGAACAGGTGGGGTTTTAAAACGGGCTGGGTGAAGAATTCCTATGACGGGGATACGGAAATAGCCGGAACGGGCAACCTGGTCAATCTGACGTACAATATCGGGGACGCCTCCATCGTCTCCGGCCAGACCCTGACCCCGTGGGGGCAGGGCAACGTAACGCTGGGCGGCAGTGAGAAAAACGTCACCGTGACGTTCAGCAACTTGAATTCCAATACCGTCACGGGGGGAGTTTCCCTGGACGGGGACATCACCCTGAAAGGGACGAATGCGGCCACGGCGCTGAGCATTTTTAACGGAGCCACCGTGAACGTGAACCTCAACGGCAAGGTATCCGTGGAAACGTCCGGCACGGGAACGGCGGCCATCGCGAGCGGGGACAGCCTCCAGATGCTCGGCGGCCTGGGCGGAACGGGCACGCTGGCTGTCAATACCCGCAACAATGCGGGAGCCCTGACGCTGGGCGGGGACGTCTCCGGTTTTTCCGGAACGCTGAACCTTTCCGGAGCCAACCTTTACCTGAATGCGGATACGGCGCTGGCCGGAACGCTGAACGCCTCCACCGCCAAGGTGACGGCGCTGCGGAAGCAGAACGTGACCGGAACGCTGAACGCCGCTTCACTGGCGGTTGACGGAAGCGCCCTGAGCGCGGACGGAGCGACGCTGACGGTGAGCAACCTGGCGCTGGGCGCGGATGCGGGCGTCAGCCTGGACATTAACGGGAATATCACCGCGGGGACTTATACGCTGGTTTCCTGGGACAACCTGACGGCCGGCAACTTCGCGGATGCGGGGACGATGACCCTGACCGGGGCGCTGGCCAGCCTGTACCAGGGAACCTTCAACGTAAACACCGGGGACAAGACGGTGACCGTTTCCGTCAGCATGGCGGACGGCGTGGTAGTCTGGGACGGCAACCCGATCGGCGCCGTGGACAACACCACAACCTACCTGTTTGACGGTACGCACACGGGAGTGGCGTCCCTGACGGGGGACGTGAATGCCAAGGCCATTTATTTCAACAACGGGGCAGGGCAGGACCTGGAGCTGACCAACAACGGAGGCAAGCTTTCCGGAAACGGCGCCATGACCAAGCTGGGTGAAGGAAAAGTGACCTTCAACAGCTCCAATAACGATTATTCCGGCGCGGTCAACATCAAGGAAGGAACCGTTGCCGTGAAGGCGAACATGGCCCTGGGGACCGGAACGGTGACCGTGGACAGGACGGGACGGCTGGAAATCGGCGTAACGGGCGGAATTGCGGATATTCTGGGAGCCACGATGCCGACGATTAACGGAGGCACGATCGCCTTTGCTTCCGGAGGCGCCAATACGCTTGGAACCAATCTGGCCAACGGCTCCGGCATCAATCTGGAAGTGTCGGGAGCCGGAACGGCCCTGACGGTTTCCACCGCCCAGACGAAAACCGCGCTGACCACGGTGGGCGAGGGCGCGGTCCTGAACCTCGGCAAGAATGGAAACGGAGGAGAGTCCATCCTTTACGGCAACCTGATGGTGAACGGCGGCACGCTGAATACTACGGCGGGCGATCCGTTCGGCTACAATAATAGCGGGAACTTCGGCACGCTGACCCTGAACAACGGCACCTGGAATGTCGGCGGCGGCAATACGACCATGGCCAATACCAGAATGGTGTTCAACAACAGCCGGGTCATTCTGAATATACCCGGCGGGAGATTAAACGGCTTCGACTTGTTCAGCGGCACCAATACCATTGTGACGCAGCAGTCCGCTACCGGAATGAGCGTCTTCTCTGTGGCGGAGGGAGCCCCCTCCACCGGTCAGGCGAATGCCCTGACCCTCCGCGGCGGCACGGTCATCTTTGACATAGCGCGCGGGAATTTTGCGCTGGACGATACTAATACGGCAGATTTGAAGCTGGATGTAATCGTAGCCAAGGAAGGCAACGGCGCCAACCTCGTAAAGCAGGGGAACGGCGTGCTTCAACTGACCAAGGCCAGCGATTATACCAACCAGACCCTGATCAAGGAAGGAACCATCCTGCTGACGGGAGCCGGCTCCCTGGGTTCCGGAGCGGTGACGCTCGGCGGCAATGGAGACGCCTTCCTGACCTATGCGGTGGATGCGGACCAGACGGTGGCCAACGCCATCGGCGGAACGGGTTCCATCACCCAGAAGGGTCCGGGCAAGGTGACGCTCAGCGGCGCCAATACCTATGCCGGCACGACCAATGCGGAAGCCGGAACGCTGGCGGCGGGAAGCGCTACGGCGTTCGGAACCAGCACGGTCTCCATCTCCTCCGGAGCGACGCTGGACATCGGCAATTATGCGGTGAACAACGCGGTCAACGTGAAAGCCGGCACGGCGGATGCGCTCTCCACGGGGGCGATCACCAGCAATGGCGGCGCCATCGGCAGCCTGACGCTGGGCAGCTACTCGCGCCTGAACGTCACCGGAGACATGGCCATGGCCGCGGGCTCCTCCTTCACCTTTGACATGACAGGACTGACGGCGGGAGGAAACGCCCTGGTGACGCTCACCGGCGGACTGACGCTCACCGGAACGCACAACGTCACCCTCAACAACTACGACACGCTCACCGACGCGGGAGACTATTCCCTGCTGACGGTGGGAAGCGGAACGCTCACGCTCGGCTCCTTCAACATCGGAGATCTCATCAATGACGCCCATCCGGAACTGACCTACACGCTGGGACTTTCCGCGGACGGCAAAACGCTTCAGCTCAAGATTGAGTCCTCCGCGAACATGCTCACCTGGAACGGAACGGCGGACGCCGGAACATGGAGCGCGGGCGACGTGAGCAACTGGACCTACGGCGGAAGCGGCTCCGCGCCGGCGACCACGGACGGGCAGCCCCTGCTCTTTGACAACACGGCAGCCAACAAAACCGTGACGATTACGGGAGACGTGGCTCCCTCCTCCATCGTCGTCAGCAACAGCGGCGCGGACAACACCTACACCTTCCAGGGAGACGGGCACATCACGGGTGCCACGACCATCCTGACCAAGAGGGGGGACGGCACCCTGCAAATCCGCAACACGAACACCTACGGAGGCTCCACGTCCCTGGAAGGGGGCATTGTGGACATCAACGGAGACGGAGCGCTGGGAACGGGTTCCATCATCTTCGGCGGCGGCACCCTGCAGGCCTCCGGGAACGTGACGCTGACGCAGACCATGGTGCAGAAAAACGCCGGGGACGCGGTCAAGCTGGCTGCCTCCGGAACCGGCACCACGCTGACGGTGGACACGGCCGGGCAGGACAGCTTCCTGTCCCTCAACTGGAACATCTCCGGGAATGGAGCCGTGGCGCTGGGGAACATCGCCAATACCAAGATTCTCTCCGGAACCGTGACGGTGGCCAACGGGTCCACCCTCAAGCTCTCCGGAGGCAATGAAATCGCCCTCTCCGGCGTACTCAAAAACATCAGCGGCACGCTCGCCAAGACGGACGGGGGCTCCCTGCTCGTCAAGGCGGCCAACGGCCATGACGCGCTCAACGGCACGCTCTCCAATGCCGGAGGCAGCATCGTCCTCTCCGGCTACGGAGCGGCCACGGCCAACCGCACCGTCACGGTGAACGGCACGCTGAATGCCGACCTCATTGACGTCACGTACGGCGTGACGCTGGACTTGAAGAAAGACCTTGATATCGCCACGCTTCAAATCGGCGGCGGCACCATGGGAAGCAACACGCAAGCCTCCGCGGTCAACGTCAACACGGGCGTCACCCTCACCAGCACCAGCGTCAAGCTGGGCGGGGCCAACGGCCAGGGAGCCCTGGCCGGCAACCTCAACATCAACGGCGGCACGGCCGTCCTGGGCGGCATCAACGTGGAAAACGACTCCAACTCCGGCATCACGCTGGCCGGCAACGGAACCCTCACGCTGGGCGGTGACATCACCGGCGCCTCCGGCACTCTCACCCTGGGAGAAGGCACGCTCAACTCCACGGCGGACTGGAGCGCCTCCCTCAGCGTCCTCCTCAACGCCGCCTCCGGCAAAACCGCCACCGTGGACACTACGGGCGGCAGCATCACCCTCAACGGCGCGCTCAGCGGCGCCGGCAGCCTCCTGAAAACCGGCACGGGCACACTCACGCTCGGCAACGCCAGCGCAGGCTACACGGGTACGGTCACGCTCACCTCCGGCACGCTCGCCCTCACGGCGGACGGCTACAAGGGAGCGCTCAACATCACCGGAGGCACCCTCACGGGAGGAAACAACCACAAAGGAACCAAAAACGTTACCGTCAACGCGGCCTCCGGCGTCACTTCCATCTCGCTGGGCGGCCTCTCCGGCTCCTCGCTTAAAACCATCGGCATGACGGACGCCGGAACGGTCATCAGCGGCATCAACGGCGCCGCCAGCCTGGACAGTGCCAGCCTGGTGGTGGGAACGGGCAACGTCTCCAAAACACAGGACCTGGCTGGAAGCACCTCCATGATCCAATTTGACGCGGACGGCACCCAGCTGGAAATTGAAACCCTCACCCTCACCCTCTCCGCCGACCTCATCAATGCCATGCAGGGCTGGGGAGCGGGCGACCGCACCGCGTGGCTCAACCTCACGAACGGAGCGCTGGGCTACGGCACGGCCGTCTTCAACCCGCTGCTGGAAACCCTCGGCTTTGCCGTCACGGGCATCAACGGCGGCTCCATCGGCATCACCGGTGACGCCACGCAAATCTACGCGGTAGGCAGTGAAGACAAAACCGTCTCCAGCAACTCCGAACTCGACCCGTACCGCGCGGTCATCGTGGACGGCAACCTCGCACTCAACCTCCCGGGCGTGGACGATACGGCTGACGGCCTGACGATTAACAACCTCTCCGGCGCGGCCTCCGGCGTCATCAACATCACCAGCACGAACGACAAGACGGCATCCGTCATCCTGAACAACGAGTTGCTGGGAACAGATCCGAATACGTCCGGTCCCGATACGAAGTACTCCGGAACCATCAACGGTGGCACGGCCAACATTACCAAAACGGGAGAAGGCTCCCTGGAACTCGCCGGAACCCTGAACACCAGCGGCACGCTGGACATGCAGGACGGCAGCCTTATCCTCTCCGGCACGGCGGACCTGGGCTCCATCAGGCTCAACTCCACCAACTCCGGAGACCTTTCCTCCCTGGACATCACTGGAAAAACGCAAGCGGGAACGCTCACGGATGAAGGCAACGGCGGCAACCTCGCCATCGGTAAAAACGGCACGCTCACGCTTACGGGTGCCGGCTCCGAACTCTCCAACAGCACCGTTTCCGGAACCGGCGTGCTCCATGTGGCGGACACCGCCTCCCTCGCGCTCAACGGCACCTCCAAGCTTGACGGCGTGCAGGTGGACCTGGACGGCAGCGGAATGCTGGAACTCGGCAACGCGGCCAACACCATCTCCGGCCTGACGGGAACCGGCGCGCTGAACAACGGGTCTGCCCTGGAAATCACCACCGCCGGGAATGCCCTGTATGAAGGCACCCTCAGCGGGGAAGGCAGCATCACCATGAACGGCACCGGCACGCAGGTTCTGAAGGGGAACGGCGCGATCGGGCAGGCCCTCAGCGTCACCAAGGGCACGCTGGAACTGACGGGAGCGGAAGGCGGCAACGGCTCCGTTACCTATAAGAGCCTCACGGCGGCAAGCGGCGCCCATGTGCGTCTGAGTCCGGTAGGGGAGGGAACCGGAGCGGTCAACACGACGCTCACCGTCGCCAACGGACTCAACCTGCAAAACTCCCATCTGGACCTGGTCATCAACACCAACCGTGACGACCTCTTCTCCAGCCCGGTCATCACCGTGCAGGCAGGAGACGTCAATCTGGACGGAACTACCGTTTCCCTGGGAAGCCTGGGGGACTACGACGATCCGGCGGACCCGACGGCCAACCTCAACTTCACGCTGGTGGACGCGACGGGAGCCGGAACGGTTTCGGCCAACGGAGCCACGGTGGACGCCTCCGGCTACTTTGACTTCTACTACCAGGAATTCGGCATCCGGACGGAAGGCGGCAAGATTGTGGTGACGGGCATGGTCAAGACGGAGAACGCCTTTATGGACGCGGCCAACACGGCCAACTCGGAAGCGGGGGCCAACCTGCTCTGGAACAACCGCGGCAACGCGCCGAAAGGCACGCAGCTCGGTGACCTGAGGGAAGCCGTCAGAAACGACATCCAGTCCGGCAACACCTCCCGGGCGGCACGTTCCATGGCAGCCGCGGCAGGAAGCACGGTCAACGCGCTGGGAACGGCCCAGAAGGACGCCCTGCGCGACCAGATGGGATGGATCAGGAACCGCACCACCCTCATGGGCGTCAACCCCGCCTACGTCAACGAAGACCTCCCCTACTTCCACATGTGGATGGAAGGCACGGGCTCTTATGCCAAGCTGGACACCAGGGGGGATGAAAGCGGCTACCAGCTCACCACCTGGG
>OBZV01000271.1_pt1 | contig 47555 bp, 48 predicted proteins | sample 1501581 | NCBI WGS metagenome assembly OBZV01 (sample SAMEA2580257, study PRJEB22360) | human gut metagenome | biome: human gut; feature: human-associated habitat; material: faeces | place: Denmark | collected 2008/2010
CTAAAAAAATCAAGTTGTATATCTCCGAAAATAGAATTAAATCCCGCATAAAATCCAGGTATATTAGAATGTAGAATTTACTTTTTCATTCAAGCCGTCTAACTCATCAGTCTAACTCATCACTGAAAGTAACGAGAATGCGACGCGCAGTTATTCAAAATAAATTTGAATAAAACTGTTCATCTCCATCTTCATATCCGCTGCAGTCTTTCTTATGAATTCCTTCTCATAATTCAATGCTTCTTTCTTAGTCTTGAACCCTCTTTTCAGCTTCTGCGTTTTCTTTCCTGTCCAGTCAACATAACGGAAGCTCACATACCAGGTTCCCTGTGTTTTGTCTTTGTAAGCTGACATCTTAAATCCTCCTTCATACTGCTCTCTGAGAGCATCCATAAAATTTTGTTTCCCAGTAGGGACGTGGAATCTTTCCACGAACTGCCACATATCCTTCCTTTTCCAGTTCATCATTGAGCTGTTTCAGAATAGAATAAGCTTTACTGCGTTTCACACCTAATTCTTCCATGACATCATCAACAGTCATCATATAATTAGTTCTCATAGCATCCTCCTTTCTAGCCACTTTTGTGACTTTTTTGTTGTTCTCTTATAATAATTCACTTTTGTGAATTTATTTTTTCCATTCCATACCTATCGCTTGCGTATCAGCAATTTGTTAAATCTCACTCTTTTATATCATTCACTTTTGTGCTAGAATAGAAGCACAAATATTATTAAGGAGGCAGCATTATGGTTGGCAAAAAAATCCGGGCATTCCGGGCATTCCGGGAATTCAGAAGATACAGTCAGATACAATTAGCCGAGTGTCCGGCATTAACGTAGGTACGATCAGAAAATATGAACTTGGAATCCGGAATCCAAAACCAGATCAGTTAGAAAAGATAGCAACTGCACTGAGATTAAACGTAAGTGTTTTCTGGATTTTAATATTGAAACAGTCGGAGATGTACTCTCTCTGTTGTTTTCTATTGATGACTCGATGAACCTCTCACTTGCTGAAACACCTGATCAGAAGGTTGCACTGACATTCGAAAATCCTACAATGCAGGACTTTTTTAGGAAATGGTGTCAATTTAAAAATGTCTATGAAAAGGAAAAAGCTGAAATATTAGCTATTGAAGATGAAGATAAAAGACAAGTAGAACTGGATAAGCTAGACGCTACCCAAGAAGAATGGAAACTGCGTGCTATGGGAACTACGATAGGTTGTCATACTATCATCAAAAAAGGCACCGAGGGCAATACTGTCAGAGTTTATGATCTAACTTAATTTTAATATATATAGAAAGTGTGACGAAATGGTTACTTTTAGATTAATCGAAGAAACTGATCAATATCTTACTTATTGGTATTTTCCAAATGGTAATGAAGATGAAATGTATGGAATTATACTAATTGACAAATTAAATGAAACTGTAGAAATTCAGAAAATGGCACATGATGATTTTTCCCATATTGTTACTGTAGATGAGCAAAATGAAGCCAGAAATTCTGTTAATGACATGAGAAGAGAAGAAGGACTTCCATTTTTAACGGAAGAAGAATGGCCTTCAGCAACAACTGAATTTACAACAACTTTTTTTGCAGATCATGCAATCAGTAAAATTGTAGAAGGCTACAATTCCGGTAAAATTTTAAAAGAAGGAATATCTGTCTGGTATTAAAAAGCGAAAATTATATATTTTGTTATCATTCTGTTATCACAAGCGGTTGTCAGGACATTCTCCCGGCAATCGTTTTTCTATGCTGTTCGTTATTCTTTTCCGCCCTTTTATATATTTCCAGGCAACAGAAAAACCCGTAAAACCGAAGTTCTACGGGTATCTTACGTTTGGACACATGTACCTTGCGGTACTCAATATATATTCAGATATGATTACTCGATAACTGTAGCAACACGTCCTGATCCTACAGTACGTCCACCTTCACGTTTGTGAGGTTCTTAAAAACTCATTATTTTCTATGATTTTCGTGTCTATATTGTCCTGTATTGTGGATTTTCCAGGCTATATTCCTATTCCCTTCATTTTTTAGTATCAAAATGGTATCACAGCCAGATTTTCATGAGCTGTCAACTTTCCGGTTGCAGATTCCCACCTTGACTGTTATAATCGAAACATGGGTGCTATCATAACGGTAGGCGGTTAGTCCTTCAGCAGAGGGTTGCAGAGTGCCAGTGGCACTCGTTTTGCAACGACCGAAGTGAAACGGAGACCTGTGACCCTCTGATTACATAGAAACTCGAAAGAGAATCCACTGGAAAGGAGGGCTAAGCCAATGAGTATTGTGGACTTTATTGCAGTCGTGAGCTTCGGCATCACCTGCTTTTGTGCCGGATACACATTCGGCAAAGATAATAACAAGACACAAAAAAAACCGCCCCAGCCTCGCAAACTGAACGGTTATTTTTAATCAATTAAGTATGTGGACTAACCTTCTATCGGTAGCACTCTTTTTCTATAATCATATTAGCACGCATGTGTGAAAATGTCAAAAATTTTCTTCATTCTTGGTTATTAATCTCCTTGATCAACTGTACTGCCTTCTCTGCATCATCGGTTTTCACAAATATATCCACACCATATATTCCAAATCCTGGTGCCCCATGCATTGCAACATTCGCACCTGCTTCCTGAGAAAAAGCTGCTATTCCATTTTGCTTTAACATTTCTACAAGTTGTTCTGTCTCTACTATATTCTGTGCATTATAAATTTTTGTCCATTCTGCCTTAGATAGAGACGTTTCCTTTTTCTCCTGAACATTTGACGAATTCTGGTTTCTTTTTCGATTAATAAATGTCAAGAGCCTAAGAGCAATAAATGCCACAATAGTAATACCAATCAGAAATCCCAATGCTAATCGTGTTACCTGTGTTTCTGTAGCTCCCATTCTAAATAAACATATGCCATAGATGACTGTAAAAATTCCTGCACATATCACACTGGTGAGAAAATCTCGCCATATAGTAGCACTTTTTGGCAAACATTTATCCCATATTCCATTATACACCATAATAGAGGCATACAGGATTCCTCCTAATAAAGCAGTTGCTGTCTCTCCTAAAACCAAGCGAATATCCACCGTTAATAACATCTGAATAATAATCGCTAACACACTAATCACAAACATTGATGCAAATGCAAGATTTCCAGCCTTTAATGCTTTTTGTTTCACCCATTCTTCATACACCGCAACTTTGTCCAATGTTTCTTTCATCTCTTTATTCATAGTCTGGCTCCTTTCTCCATCCAGGAGCTCTCTCATCTCAACATCGTAATATTCAGCAAGTTGAACAAGTATACTGAGATCTGGCATATTTATTCCTGTTTCCCATCTGGAAACTGTTCTTGCAGATACCTCAAACTTCTCGGCAAGCTGCTCTTGCGTAAGATTCTTTTCTTTACGACATTGCTTTAAAAAAGCTCCAATCTTTTTTGTGTCCATGTCTCTACCTCTCTTCCACTTACAGCTTACCAATATGTACCCAAATTACCACGACATAAAACGAGAATCCGCTAATTTTCAACCGGACATCGTATGTCTAAAACAAATAAACGGTATTTTCACCCCAAAAGCATTCTATTCCTCTATAAATTAACCTTCTCTTTTATGTCTATCCATAAGCAGCAGAATAAACATAACAAACCATATCACCCATGCAATTAAACAACCGATTCCTATATGCCAAATATCTATAATCATCCCAGCAATAAAAGGAATTGACATAAACATCATTCTCTTCCCATATGCCTTACACATAGCATTTTCATCATATTTTTTTCGTTCTTCTGCTGATTTCATATTATAACCAGACAAGAATTTGGATGCTTGTCCTTTTGACCTATAAAACCATATTCCAAATAAAAGCATAATCACTGCCATTGCAAAGTCAAAAATAATATAGAACATATAATGCTTCCTTTCAGTCGATTCCACAAACTTGAAGTTATTGATCTTCTGAATCCAATCCAAGTTCTTTCAACTCTTTTTCGTTTTGGATATCTTCATCAGTTTTCTTTCCAGTGATAGCACTGTAGGCTTCTTTGATTCCATTCTTCACTGCCCATTTGATAACGAAATACAGTGCAATCAAAATAACAATTGCGGTTCCACCGCTTATACCTAATTCATTCCACATAATTCAATCCTCCAACTTCCGATTTTCATTTCCGCCAATTGGAAATTAGCTATTTTTTCATTCCTTGCTTTGTAAAATGTTTATGCAACAAAAATTCTGTCGGAATAATTGTAAGCACCATAATTCCTAATTGTAAAAACACCAAATAAACAGAAATCATTTCAAAGTTTGTATCATCTTTCGTTAAAATCAAAATAAAAATCGATAGTATCACCAGGATGATTCCTAAAACAAAGTTTATCCAGCCCCAACACCTGTGTGCATATCTCCATGTTTCATCATTCATCCTTGACATAGTAGTTCGATATCCCGAACTCCCCTGCCGATCTTTAGGAGGCTTATCTTTCCACGTATATCCCAATATAATCATAGATAACGGTACTAAAAGTGAACACGCAGATAAAAATATAAACATTACAGAGATCTCCTCTCAACTTCTGATTAATTTGCTCTAAAGACTAAAGTTGTCATCAAATAAACCCTACCCATATTCCAACCGCTATAAGTATCATGCCTAGTATTCTTCCAATAAATCTCGCCTTTTTATTTCCAAATAAAGCAGTTGTTTCTGAAGTAGTAAATGGAAGCAAAACAACAGTGACCCCCATTACTATAATTCCACTTCCAATCATGCAATTGCGGCTTGACACAACACCATAAAACATAGCTAAAAACCCTAAAATAATGCCCGAAATGAAATACTTAATTTTATGTCTATCTTTTTCAATTATCTTTCTATAGCTGTTTTCGCACTCACTGCTACAAAATTCCAAATTACTATCTAATTCTTTGCCACAATATCTACATTTTTTCATAGTAACTTCCTCGATAATTTTCAAAATTTTATCCAAAAGCTCTCGATTTGTCTTTACTTTATTCTACCATAGTTCATTTTAAAATACTATTCCAATACACACAAAACAGAAAAAAGCGATCCTTTTCGACCGCCTATTTCCACCTACATATATATCGTATTTTTCACTACAATTTCTTCTGCACTGGATTTTATATTAATCATTAATCTAACCCACTTCATCTGATCCTGTGCCTTTAATTCTTCCGTCGCACCCTGTTTTTTCACCATCTGTTCCATAAGTATTTCCACCTGCTTTCTGGCTTCCTGATCAATCTGATTCAGGTGTTCCGTCAGCTTTCCAGTCAATAGCAAGTATTGATATTTTGCTGATCTGTGTTCCTTCAGGAACTGTTTTCGCAACATTCCATATTTTCCATATATCGGTTCTTCTTCATTCAACAGCAAAGATTTCATCAAATATCCATATTTTAATATAGAATTATTTTTCATAATTTTTATGTTTCCAGGCAACAGAAAAACCCCGGAAACCTTGCGGTTCCGGGGTATCTTACGTTTGGACACAATGTACCTTACGGTACTCAATATATATAATTTAAGATGTTATGCTAAAATTATTCGATAACTGTAGCAACACGTCCTGATCCAACAGTACGTCCACCTTCACGATACTTTAATCCCGTTTTATCTCATATTTTTTATGGTTTTCTCTCCAAAATACAGTGAAAAACAGCTGAATTGCACCACCTATTTTGATTTGCCTGATTTCTTGGCACCGTTTTGGCACCGGAGAATACTCAAACCGATTCTCTTCTGTAGATACTAGATACTTCTCTACCAACTTTATATTGCACCGGTAATTTTTAACTGTTATAATCGAAACATGGGTGCTACCATAACGGTAGGCGGTTAGTCCTTCTCCAGAGGGACTGTGACCCTCTGATTACATAGAAACCTGTAAAGGAATCCAGTGGAAAGGAGGGCTAAGCCAATGAGTATTGTGGACTTCATAGCAGTAGTGAGCTTCGGCTTAACCTGCTTTAGTATCGGATATACATTAGGCAAAGATAATCATAAACCACAAAAATAACCGCCCCAGCCTGCAAACTGAACGGTTATTTTTGTAATCAATAAGTATGTGGACTAACCGTCTATCGGTAGCACTCTTTTTCTATAATCATATTAGCACGCATCTGTGGAAATGTCAAAAATTTTCTTCTTTCTCAACTACATCTATTTCCATACATTTTTACAACCTATTTCAAGTGTTCCTCAAAAATTGATTCGAGTTCCTTATTCCCCCTCAAGAATTCATACTCTTTCTTATTTTCAATTTCCGAATACAATTCACGAACAAAATTTTTTCCAAGTCCCGAAAAAGCTTTTCCCTGTGCAGTATCTTCATACCTGTAATACAAAGGGGATTGTGTCATATTCCAAGGCTTCTGTGATTCACTTAATAATCGCTTAATTAACTGGATACATTTTTCTACATCTTTTCGATATCCAGCAATCAGCAGATATGGAACTGTGTTGCCATAATTCCATAGTCCAAACAATGATATCATGTGATCTGTAATCTCAGCAATTTTCTCTGCTTTATCATGATTTCCTGTCTCTTCTTCCATTTCTATTAACTTATACAAGTAGCTTTGGATATTGATAACTGCCTGTAGCAATTTCCCTTCTAAGAATAATGCAGCAGTATCTGTTCCTTCCTGATGTGCTAATACACTTGTTTTCATAATCGTTGCATCAATTACAGTATCAGGAATTTTTTTCAAAAGGGCATTTGCTTCTTCATATTTCTCCATTTGGACATATTTTGTTGCAAGTATAAAAACGCTTGAATTTCTCACTCTTTCATCCTGACTATCTGCTGTTCGTTCCAGCCACTCAATAATAGCTGTATTATATTCCATTCGTTCTTCGTCATTAAGATCTGACAAAGTCAAAGATCCGTTCAGAACGGTTGCGATCGTATATATTAATAAGTCGCAATGAGGATACTCCTGTATTTTACGAGATGCCATCTCGAAAGCCTCTGTAAAGCTGTCCAATGAAACTTCCGAAAGTTCATTCACAAATTGTCCAATCTCTTTTTCTGTCAATTCTTCATGAAACGAAAACAATTCATTCATATCAATTTTCAATAGTCGTGCCAAAGCTGGAAGTAATGAGATATCGGGATATGTATTTCCGGTATCACATAGTTAAAGATATTGGTATCATTCAATCAATTTTGCCGATAAAGCGGTAGAAGATTTCTACCTCCTGTTCCCGGCTTCCGTCCTCACCTTTGACCGCTTCATGGACAAGGATTTTTTCAATCAGCGTATTCAAAAGTTCGGCGGTCAGTTCTGTTGGATTGACGCACTCTTTCATCAAGGCAATCCATTTTTCTGCGTCTGCGGCGTTCTGGCTTTCAGTGGCGATAGCGGATTGAAGCCGCTCAATCTTTTCGTCCAGTTCAGCCTGTTCGCTTTGGTACTTCCCGGACAGCATAGAGAAGTTGTATTCCGTGATACGCCCCGCCGCCCAGTCCTCATACATCCGGGCAAACAGGGTATCGACTTCGGCTTTCCGCTTCTCTGCTTTTTTCAGTTCTGCGGCCTGCTTCTTTCTTGCGGCGGCCTGTCCCTTATCAGTGGCATTTAACAGCCGCTTCAAGAGCCGTTCTTCATCATGTTGTACCAGTCCCGACCAGTATTGCAGACGGGAAAGGACATAGGCGTAAAGCACATCATAGCGGATATAGTGCATGGAGCATTGGCGTGTGCCTTGACCGTTCTTGCTACAATGATAGTAACCATAGGGCTTGCTGTTCTGCCTGTTCTCTCCATAGGCCAGCGACCAGCCGCAATCCGCACACTTTATCAGTCCCGCAAAAATCTGTGTCGTACCGTTTTTGCGTTCCCGTCGGCGGCTTGCTATCTGCTCCTGTACCTGCCGGAAAACCTGCTCGCTGATAATCGGCTCCTGCGTGTTTTCCACCCGCACCCATTCACTTTGGGGCTTGCGTACCCTCCGCTTGTTCTTAAAGGAAATATTTGTTTCCCGGTAGTGGATGGTATGGCCGATATAGGTTTCATCTTTCATAATGCTCTTGACCTGCGCTATCGTCCATGCGTAGCTTTTTTCCTCCGGTGCACCCGCATAGATGTTTGCGAAAGTCCCGTCACGCTGGAAGTTGATAAATCCCGGCGTGGGAACCTTTTCCGCAATCAGTATTCTTGTGATACTGGCCGCCCCTCTGCCATGAATGGCAAGGTCAAAAATCTTCTCCACTATCCAGCGGGTTTCCTCGTCGATTATCAGCTTGTTTTTGATTTCCGGGTGTTTCCTGTACCCGATGGGAGCATAGGCGCCGATACGCTGTCCTGTGGCAAACTTCGCTTTGAAAGCGGCCTTTACCTTGCGGCTCGTATCTTTCGCAAACCACTCATTGAACAGGTTTTTGAACGGGACAAAATCGGAAAGCCCTTTTTCTGTGTCCTCATTCTCCGCAACGGCGATGTAGCGCACCCGTTTTTCCGGGAACAGAAATTCCAGATAGTAGTCCATCATCACATGTTCCCGCCCGAAACGGGAAAGGTCTTTCGTGACAATGCAGTTTACTTTTCCGGCTTCCACATCGTCCATCATGCGCTGAAAATCCGGGCGTTCAAAAGCTGACGTTAGATAACGATACTTTTGAAAACACTGGAAAATCAAGGTTTTTCGAGCGACGGACAAGCAGGGTATTGTACTAAAAACTGAATACGACGCAGAAGCGGCGTTTCTTACTCTCTACATGGGAGAACAGGAACGCCGCTTTTTTATGCCCTTTGTTACGCAGTAGGGGCAGAAAAAGCCTTGCTACAAGCGATTTTGCGGGCGCGTATCTGGCGCGGCAAGGGATTTATACCTTATCCCCCGAAACCGCGCTTCTACTGCGTAACAAATCCACAGCAAAAGGAGTGATTTACTATGGCAGTTTTCAGAGTGGAACGGAACAAGGGCTACACCGTAATGAGCAACCACCACCTACGCAACAAGGAGCTTTCCTTAAAGGCAAAAGGGCTGTTGTCGCAAATGCTGTCACTCCCCGAAGATTGGGACTACACCTTGAAAGGCTTATCCCTTATCAACCGGGAGAAGATAGACGCTATCCGCGAAGCCATTAAGGAGCTTGAACGCGCCGGGTATATCGTTCGGTCAAGGGAGCGCGACGAGAAAGGACGCTTGCGGGGCGCGGACTATGTGATATTCGAGCAGCCGCAGCCGCCTACGCCGGATTTACCTACATTGGAAAATCCAACATTGGATAATCCAACGCAGGAAAAACCAACATTGGAAAAACCTACGTTGGAAAATCCAACGCAATTAAATAAAGATATACAAAGAACTGACTTACCAAAAAAAGAAAAATCAAATACAGATTTATCAAGTACCCATTCCATTCCTATCCTTTCCCCTAACCCCTCTCCTTGCAGAGAAGCGGCTACGCCGCCGGAACGGAAAGGAACGGAAGCGGCAGCACAGAGCGCAGTTGATATATACCGGGAAATCATCAAGGACAATATCGACTACCACATTCTCAAACAGGACATGAAGTTTGACGGGGACAGGCTGGACGAGATTGTAGACCTCATGCTTGAAACCGTATGCACCGCCAGAAAGCGGGTACGGATTGCGGGGGACGACTACCCGGCAGAGCTTGTGAAATCTAAGTTTATGAAACTGGACGGCGAGCATATCCGCTTTGTGCTTGACTGTATGCGGGAGAACACAACGAAAATCCGCAACATCAAGCAATATCTGAAAGCAGCCCTTTTCAACGCCCCGTCCACTATCGGCAATTATTACACTTCCCTTGTCGCCCATGACATGGCAAGCGGCGCACTGTCACCGAAGAAGCCGCAGTACGGCGACCCGGACTATTATTCATTCAAACCGGGCGAAAGCCTGTAAAACAACAAAAGGAGGATTTTATTATGGCACAGAAAATGACAGGAGCATTGGTATTTGACGAGCGCACCGACCGTTACGACATTCGCTTTGACTTAAACAGCTAACAGTGTCAAATACTGCCCCGTCTGCCGGAAGCGTATCACCCGCAGACAAGCTGCCGAGCGCATGAGGAAAAGACGCACCCCTGTTACGCAGTAGGTGCGGAAAATCCCTTGATTTACAGGGCTTTCCGGGCGTGAAAATCGGATAGGCGATACTTTATACCTTTACCCCCGAAAATGGCGTTCTACTGCGTAACATTCACGAAAACAGCACCCATAAAAAGACAGGGCGCGGAAGTCATATACTGGCTTCCGCGCCCTGTTCTTTTTTTGCCTATCTGACATTTCCCTTTTCCATTTCTTCAAGCGGGAACTGCGGGAGGGCTTCTATCAGCTTCTTTGTGATAGACTGGCGCATATCTTCGTTGATTTCCTGTTTCGTGCTTCCGTCTGGCTGTCTGACCGCTACCGTCGATAGCCTGTCGATTTCGTCCTTGTAGCAATCCACGACTTTCTCCACCGCCCATTTCTCCCCGGCAACGGCGGCGCGTATGGTTTCATATTCCGGCATTTTCTGGTTTTCCATGCTCAACGCTCCTCTGCTTTTTGATAGCCCTATCATAGCACAGCGGCGGGGATTTTGCTATCCTTATCCGCGTTCTGTTTCCTTTTCCCGTTCCGGCTGTCTGTCTGCCTGTAAAATGCTGTCAATGTTCTGCTTGATAATATCATATTCCCGGACTTTCTTTTTCAATTTTCCATAGTCGGCGTAAAGGGCTTCTTTCTGCGCTTGGAGGGCTTCATACTCCGATTGCAGCGCGGCGAGGTTCGGGAGCTTCGCAATGCCCGCCGCTTTCAGTGACCTTACGGCGGCTTCATGGAGGATAATTGCCTGTTCCTGTCCGGCGCGGTACTTCTCCCTGTTCCTTGCCTTGCGGTATGCGTCATAGACAGGCTTTGTCTTTTGATAGGTGGAAACATTCTTGATAAGCACCGCCATTTCCGCAAGCCGCTTTTCGGCGTTCTTCAATGCGTCTGCCGCCTGTCCGCTTTCCGCTGCCATTTCCTCAATCCGGCTGACTAAATCCGCGTACTGCTCAATCTTATGTTCCGTCAAGAAATTCATTGTTTTAGCTGCCTGTTTCAGATTGTGGATTTTCGCCCACTGTTCATAGCCCTTACTCTGCGCTGCCTTGATACTGTTCTCAATGTCGATAAGCAGCGACACGCCGCGCTGCTCTCTGGGAGCTTTCGCCACCTTTGTCCGTCTGCCCGCTATCCGTTCCCTTACGGCTTCCTCTGTATAGTCTGCGCCGAGGGTTTTAAGGCGGGTGAAGCGTTCCTGTCCGGGGGCGCGGCATGATACATATTTCCCCGGCTTTATCTCATAGCCCGCCGCCTGTAACCGCGTTAGCAATTCCTCAAAACTGGAAACTTGGGGGATAAGCGCGTCAACAGTGGTTTTCAGCTTGCCTTTCCAACTTGTACCCGTCTTTTCTGCCTGGTACTCCGCATAGCTCTTTCCCTTGCTGCCCTTGCCGGGGACGACAACGGACAAGCCATTTTCCCGGCACAGCTTGTCGCTCATGTTCCGTATGCCGTAATAGCTCCTTTTGTTGGAATTGTATTTATGGTGGTCTACAAAGTTCACCGCGCAAAAAATGATATGGTTATGGACGTGTCCTTTGTCAATGTGCGTCGTGAGTACATACTCATGCTGCCCCTTTGTTACCGCGTCGGCAAGCTGCTTTCCGATTTCATGGGCTTTCTGATAATCGACTTCCCCCGGCTCAAAGGACTGTATCAGATGAAAGGCTAAATTGTTCCCCTTTTGGAGTGCTTGCGACAGGGTATATTCAAACTCAATATCTGCCGTTTCATAGGAGCAACCGAAAGAGGACACAAGCATTTTCCCGTCCGTCTTGTCCGGGTTTTCGATATAGTCAAGGGCTTTGCTTAGAGTGCTTTTAATAGGCTTAATCTTTGTAACCGCCATATCTCCGCAAGCACCCCCTTTATTTCCTCTATGTCCTCTTGGTATGCGTTCCCCGTCGCGTTTACGCGGCGTGCTATCTGGTTGACGTTGACACCGATTTTCTGTATCTCTGCGGTCATAGCCTTTATATCGGCGTGGTCTATCTGAATGATATACCCGTCAATGGCAATCTTCCGCAGATACGCCGCCATGTTCCGGGTGGGTACGAGCTTCATTTTTTCCAGTATTAAATCCCGTTCCGCTTCCGTCACTCTGAATTTGATTTGCACTGTCCTTTTGCGTCCGTCCATGTGTTCGCTCCTTTCCTTTCCGTTCCGAGGGTTTGGGACACTTCCCAACAAGCAATTTTCAACCGACGCGCCGCAGCGCGGGAGGGCGAAAATACGGAAGTGGTACCCGCTTCCTATGCTTGCTACGAATGTTTTTATCCTTTAGGCTCTTATCACCTACTACGGAGAAAAAGCGATTTTGCCAAACTTACGCAAAAGAAAAACGCTGCAACCTCAAAAAAGATTACAACGCTTTCTAAATCCTGTTCAGTTTTAAGTCGGACATTCCTATTCGCCCTCTTTTTCGACTTCGGAAATCTCCTTTGCCGTTGCGGTTACAATCCGTATGCCTGTATCGCTCATACCGTCAAGAAGCGCGTCAAGCTGCCGCCGCTGCGTGTTCTTCTCCGGCGGCGTTTCTAAAAGGAATTGGTCTACGGATATATGGTAACGCTGTATCAGCTCAAAGAATATCTGTAAACTTGGGTGCTGCCCCTTGTTCTCAATGTTCGCAAGGTAGCGCGGCGAGATAAACATTTCGTCGCCTACTTTCTTGCGGCTCTCCTTGCATCCCTCACGCGCTGCCTTTATCGCTGCCCCAAAAGCCTTAAAGTCGTATCGTGGTACTGGTCTTTTTGCCATAGTTATTCACCCTATTACATTTTACTGTTCCCCTTTCTTCTTGGATATGTCTACGTAGTTCTATCAGTTAGCCAAAATAATTCATATATATATATGTTGACAACAAGCTGCTTTTGTATATAATATTATATAAAAGGGGGGGAATGTTTATGTTACATAGCATGCGTATTCGATAAGCATTGAAATCAAAAAAGATTTTTCCCATTTTCAATATGGGCTTTTTTGTCATGCTTATTTTGCGTATGCTATACAACAAAACTAACGACGTATAGACATAGTATAAAAACTATGCCTTAATTTTGTTGTAGTATTATATGTATAAATGCAGGTCAATGCTCATGTTGAGAATTGACCTGCATTTTTTTGCGCAAAAGGAGAAATATTATGCTTGAAAAATATTGGATAAAATGTCCAATTTGTAACGGAAAGACGAGGGTTCAAGTATTTTATAATACGGTATTAAGAAATTTTCCTCTTTTCTGCCCTAAATGTAAATTAACGCATATCGTTGATGTTGAAAAACTAGAAATCATAATCAAAAACTCTGAAAAACAAACTTTTTAATTTTGAAAAGGAAGGATATTTAAATGAAACACTTACCTAAAAGTACACCTACGGAAATATTGAATGACCCATACGGATTTACTTACAAAGAAATGTCGGAAGTAATTGGAGAGGATAAAGCAAGAGCCTTATATACGGAATTGTATAAACAGCCATTTCACAAAGAAAATCTATCAATATCAACAAAAAAAGTCTATAAAAGTAGCGATACTGAAAAGTATGTTTATGAATTGAAAGATAACAGGTATATTGAAACGGTTTTTATTAAACGGCGAGATGGTGGGACTGTTTGCGTAAGTACGCAAGTTGGTTGTTCTGTTGGCTGTATTTTTTGTGAGTCCGGACGCAATGGTTTTGTTCGTAATCTAACACCGTCTGAAATTGTGCAGCAGGTTGTATTGATACGTCAAAAAGTAAATCGTATCGTTTTTATGGGAATGGGAGAACCTTTATTCAATTACGACAACTTGATTGCAGCAATCCATATTCTTCGAGATAGAAATGGACTTAACTTTCCAACCGACGGCATTACCGTATCAACAGTTGGTCCAGTTAATCAATTAAAAAAATTGCGCGAAGAACATCTAAAAATTCAGTTGACAATATCTTTACATGCAGCAACACAGGCTGCGAGAAACTGTATCATTCCTCATATGCACATGTACGCTATTGAAGATGTTGTTAAGCAAGCATTGTCCTATTCTCAAAGGCATAATCGAAAAGTGGTATTTGCGTATTTGCTTTTACCAGGTATAAATGACCGTTCCTCAGATATAAGGCAACTTGCAAAATGGTTTAAGGGCAAAAATGTTATGATTAACGTGCTGCAATACAACCCGACGAGTAATTCAAAAATTAGAGCACCACAAAAACAAGAAATGGTTGCGTTCAAACATCAATTAGAGCAAACAGGACTTGAAGTTACCATGAGAGTTTCTCATGGTAGAGAGATTAAAGCAGCTTGTGGACAGTTAGCTAATACATATAATAAAGCCAAAAAACAACAGAAATAATTTAATTAAAAGAGCCAGACGCACAGACGCAGAGCCGATAATATGCAGTTTGAAATACTGCTGTTATCGGCTCTTTTTTGATTTTAATTTGTGCCCCTAATAACCATATTGGAGCAAAATCAGAACTGTTGCTTGTCGTTCTTTGATTTCCGCAGCAGCTTTGAAAAATCAAAGCCGCCGTTTCTTTTTATCTTCTAATGAAATGACGCGGTATCACTGTTGAAATCGGCGGCTAAAGGAGGTAGCCGCCATGAAGCAAAAAGCATATCGACAAAATCCGACAGTTATTGACTTATCAAAAAAAGCCCGCCCACCACCGGGGGAAACTACGCTTATATATATGAACTGTCTAATCATCTGGATACTGCTTACAATGCCTATGCGCCCGTCCGGGCTTTTCGGACGGGCGCATTTTGTACGTTCAAAAAATTTTTGAAGAAATTTCAAAAAATCTTCGGCGTTTTTGAAAAACGCCGTATTGCCCCGCGAAAAGGGGGGAAGCACCACCAACTTTCCAACGAGAAAGGAGGTGAGAATGTGGAACCTAATAGCAGGGAGTTTTACAAACAGTGTGCTTTTCAGAAGTTTTGTAATACGGTATTGCACAATGAAGCTTCTTTTCATCATAAATGTGTGTTTCCATAATCTTATCTCTCCATTTCTCTGTTTTTTGATTTAGTTTTCTTACGCTGCTGATTCTCCATCTCGCTTTTTTTCATTCCCCATGCCAATCTTTCATGAATATTTCCCTTCGGCATTTGTTCCATCCGTCGCTTTTCTTCCAGGACTTTCTCGTTTTGAATATCCTGCTGTACTGCTGTATCTACAGTTTCTATTCCAAGAACACGCACAACACGATCATACCTATCAGAAACACCTTGTAATATATCTTTTTCTTCTGACAATTTCTGATTATCTTTACGTATATCATCCAGTTCTCTCTGAATAGCATTATATTTTTGTTTCACCTTTTGATATTTTCTCTTCCAACCTTCCACCTCTTTCGTAAGTTCTTTAACCTGAGCCGCCATTACAGCAACCTTATTCTTTATTTGAAGAAACAGTGGTTTAATTTTTTTATCTCGATAGGTTACTGCCCGTTCTAGCGTGCCCGCCTCCGGCAGTAACATTTTAACCGTTCCATATTCTTTGATTTCTTTGCTCACACTATCCATAATCGGTTGTAGCTGTTCTCTGCGATCTTCCAGGCTTTTTAGTTCTTTTTCTGCGCTCCCTGCCTTTTGTTCTGCTTCTTGCTTCGCCTTGATTGCCTGTTCCTTATCGTCTTTTAAATTCTGGATATCTGCTCTGGATTCTGCAATTTGTGCTGTTAATTCTTCTTTTTCAGCAGTTAGATGCTCTTTCTCCTGCTCCAATTCCTGTACTTCCTTTTTCCGTTCTTTTTTCTTGAAGTTATAGACATCCAGATGTTCCTCATGAGTACCTTTCTGTTCCCATTCAATTCCATACTGCTTTGCAGTCTCTGCCAGAACTTCTTTTTCATGATTTATCCACTGATTCAGTTCCGTATCATGCTTATTTCCACCTTGAAATCCAAGACTTTTTAATGCCTGTTTCAGTGAAACTCTGGTATCCATTCCTTTTCCTTTCCAGTCCGTCACATAAGGAATAAAATCAATATGGAGATGTGGAGTAGCCTCATCCTGATGCAGATAGCAACTAAATACCCGAAGTGTCGGATTCCGTTTCTGGAAATCTTTTACATACTCATCCAGTACGTTTACAGCCAGATCTCCTGCTTCTGTTCCAACAGCCATATCTTCTCGGTTTCCAATCTGGAAAATCACTTCATGGAACAACTTTTCCTGTTTTCCTTGGCGAATCTTTTCATAATAATTTGTAATCTGCCGATCTTTTCTTTTCCCGACATTATACCGTTCTACAGCTTCATCAAACAGCTCTTTATAGACTTCTTTCAGATTCTCATTCCGGTAACAAATATTTAATTGCACTCTGTCTGGATCAACATTTTCTGCTATAAAATCTCGTCTGTTATGAGCCAGAGACCCTGTCCCGATCATACCACTGATTGTTCGTTTCATCGTCATATTCCTCACCCCGCTTTCTAAAACCAGTGCCAGACATGGCACATAAATTTGTATCTTTGCCAGCTATAGTATAAAAAGAAATATTCGCCGGATACGGCGGTTTTGTTACTTTTGTCAAAAGTAACGCAAAAGCACTTTCGACAGCCGTACCGTCCATCAAAAGTACCCTTGCGCCCTCCGGGGGTACAGAGACCTTTACTCCGGTATCCTTGCCCGAATATATTCCAAATCACCACAATACGGTGTCCCTACAAGATACCATTCTCTTGCAGGATTCATTTCCATTCTGGTCTGAACCCATTCATCATCAAGCAACACTTCCAGGCATTCTCCACAGTGAAATCCTGTATCAATCCATAGATCTGATGATAATAATCCATATCTTTTGTTATAACTGTTATATCCTAATCTTCCTTCTCTCATTGTGCCAATCTCCTTTCATCTACCGTTTCCGCAGGGGCGCCCTGAATCAGGGCTCCCTTTTGAAAATTCTCTTCTACGCCAGTCAACTCCCGACTACACCTTACCAACATTCTCCTTGTCTGCTATCTACAGGTGCGTGACACGCTCCTGTAATAAAGTGTTCAGAAAGAACCTTTACCATCGAAAGTTCTCCGGTATTCCCCGTCTGTCCAGATATTCCTTCCGGAACTTTTCTCTTTCTTCTTCCGTTGGTGCTGTTTTGGATTTGCTGTATACTTCACGATTCACCATTGCATCCAGTTTTTTCTCCAATCCCAACCGTATTATTTCTTCACCATCGTAGTTATCCATCAAAAAATATTGCAAGAGCTGAAAGAATAACTCGTATGGAATCTGTACACTTTTATTTTGCATCTATTCTCCTTTCAAGGTAGCAAGATCCCCTCTTCTTAAGAAATGGTAATCTTGCCATCTTCCATTTTTATTCTGGCAACATCCAATACCATTGCTTTCCACGTTTTACGGAATCAATTTCAAGTTCCCGTTTGGCGTTCCATAGCGTTTTACTTTTGATTCCTCTGGCTTCTGCTTCTTCTGCAATTTTCTTCTGAGTCATTCCTCCATTTGCCAGTATCTCAAGGAGAAATTCTTTTGCTTTCCGACTTTTCTGTCCTCTTCCGTCTCCATTAAGAAGTTCATCGGCACTGATATCATATTCTCCAATCCATTCAAACCCATTATTCTTATCCAGTCTGAATGCAATGGACGTTCCTTCCGGTGCAAGAGAACTCTTCGTATGACATACCACTCTTACTTCCGGTTCATCTTTCACTCGCCCGACAATCAGAACACTTCTTGCAGCAGCCTGAAAATCAATGGAGCCAAGTCCTCGATAAGAAGATTTGCCGTTGCTGTTTTTGTTCATATGACCGATTAAAATAACTGCACAGTGATATTTTTCTGACAGCACTGCGATACGCTTCATCAGTGGTCTGATCTCATTTGCCCTGTGCATATCTACGTCCGCTCCCAGAAAGCCCTGTATCGGATCAAGAACAACCATTTTTGCTTTTGTCTGCACGATTGCTTCTTCCAATCTGACATCTGCCATTGTCAGTGGCTGGTCACTGTCATCAATCACCAGCACCTTTGAACAATCTGCACCTGCAGCAAGTAATCTGGGTTTGATAGTATCTCCAAGTCCATCTTCTGCTGTCTGATAGATTACATTTACAGGTGACACAGAAGACTGTTCCTGCATATTATCTTCAGCATCTAAATCTTCATTCTCACTATCGACTTCATCACTTCGTTTTTCTTTTGTTTTCGTTTTATCAGTAACAGGAAGAATCGGCTCTCCTCTGGTCAGTTTTGCAATAATCTGAAGTACCATCGTTGTCTTGCCTTCTCCTGGATCTCCCTGTATAATGGTCACTTTTCCATAAGGAATAAACGGATAAAGCAGCCATTCTACCTGTTCCACCTCTACTGAATCCATATTGATCAGTTTCAGTTTTGGTTCTATTCTACAATTCTCAATTTTATTTTTTTCATTCATATTCATTCCATCATCTCCTCCTGCCCTTCCGGGCAAGTCTCTGATGAACAGATATTCGGGAATTGTCGTATTTCCCGATTCGTGATATACTGAATCTGCCAAGATGGTATATCAGTGAATCTGATTATCAGAGAACTTGCTCAGATTATTTATCTGGGCTTTTTCTTTTGCCTTTTCAACATTCATCTCTTTCTTCTCCCAATCCGGTAACAGCATTTCCATTTTCATTATCCAGAAGATTTGCAATCTTTCTCTGCTGATTTGGATAAAGATGTCCATAAGTGTTCAATGTGATACGAATATCTTTATGACCTAATCTGTCCCGAATCAATAACGGTTCCACACCTTTCTCAATAAGATAAGCCACATGGCTGTGCCTGATATCATGCACTCGAATTTTCTTCACTCCTGCCAGCTCAATCTGCCGTTTCATCTTATGCTGTACCGCTTCCTGAACAACCGGAAATAATCTTTCTGTATCCGGCATTCCGTAATGACCATCTACAAATTCCTTAATTTCCTCTTTCAGAAATTCCGGAATTTCGATTGTCCGAAAGGACTGTTTTGTTTTCGGTTCTGTGATAATATCCTGCATTCCTGTCCGGTAATAAGTCTTATTGATACTAAGCTGATTCTTTTCAAAATTGATATCAGCTTTTGTAATCGCAAGCAGCTCCCCGATCCTGCATCCAGTCCAGAACAGCATCTCAAACATAAGATAATATCTTGTTCCCGGCTCCATTGTCTGTATAAACTGTTTGTACTCGTCCAGTGTCCAGAAGTTCAAACTTCTTGAATCTGAATTTCCCATTCGTTTCACTTTCTTGCATGGATTAACCGGCAAGTCATAGATTTTAGCTGCATGTGTAAACAGACTGGTCAACTGATTCTGAATCATTCTCAGATAAGAATCTGAATAGCCTTTTTTCTGAATTTCATTCTGCCACTGAATAATCTGTGAAGCCTTGATTTCACTCATCATCTGATTTCCGAAGTATGGAACGATATGCTGTTGCATCATATATCTTTTATTTTTGATTGTTCGATCTTTCAGATCATTTTGTTTGTCTGAAAAATAAATCTCAATAAAATCGCTCAGCTTCATATCCATACTTCGCTCATTGCTCAACTTTTTGCTTCGTTCAAACTCCAATGCTTCTCGCTTTGTTTCAAATCCACGCTTTCTGCGTTTTTTCTTCTCACCCATGACATTTGTCTCAAACCACTGGGCTGTCCATTTTTTTGTGTCTTTTTCTCTGTAAGCCATATTGATCCTCCCTAATTTTCTGCTATTTCATAGCCATACATCTTTTTTGCCCAAAACGCCTTTGGTATTCTTCCAGCCATCGTAATATATCCCTGTGCAGATAATTCTTTATTCATAGCTTTCACCAGTTTATAGGCATGAGATTTTGAGCAGTTTAATTCCTGTGCCACTTCATCAGCACTCATCATATAATTGTAACTTGCCATATTGCCTCCTCCTTTCCTCTCCAGATATAGAATACGTTTACTGTATTTCTATATCTGTACGATTTTCGTAAATTGATAATATCATGTATTTCTATCGTTGTCAATATTTCGTAAACACATTTTTACGAACTTCGTACACTATTTTTTCTTTATTTTATTCCACGTCTGTGTTATGATATTTTATAGATTTATGTTTTTCGTAATTTTCTAATATATGAAAAAGGAGGATTCTATGGGTGACGGTAAAAATTTAAAGAAATATCTTGATGAAAAAGGCACAAATGTCCGCAAAATTGCAAAGGCAACCGGAATCAGTGCTACAACCTTATATTCAATTATTCAAAAAGATTCCAATATTCGATTTGATTTTGCATTAAGACTTGCGAATGAATTGCAAATTGATGTGAATGAGATATGTTCTGCCAGTCCATTTTCTGGCACAATTAAGGAAGAAGAGATTTATCCTACACTTCCAGACGGTTTGAACGGAGCATTAGACGCAAGTCGTGTAAAGACTTACTTAAAAAATTCTATGTATCCGCTGATGTACCTTTTCGGTAAGAACAGTATGCCTGATGTAGATAATCTGCTTACATCGTTCTATCAGCTTGATGATGAATCCAGACAGGAAGTTGTGGAAACTATCCGTCTGAAATTACAATATCATCGTGATCCAGAACGTGCTGAACAAATCAAACAGATCAAAGGCTGGTAAAAAAATACTCCTGTGAATAGCAAACATTCGCAGGAGTTTCTTTTTGGCACCGTTTTGGCACCGCTGGTCTTATTTTTCAATTATAAATTTATCTGTATTTCATCTTGCTGATAAATGTTTCACTATTACTAACCTGATAAATTTACGAATAATTCTTTTCTTAGAGTACAGAAAAACCCCGGAAACCTTACGGTTCCGGGGTATCTTACGTTTGGACACAATGTACCTTGCGGTACTCAATATATATTAGTCAGTGATTACTCGATGATTGTAGCAACACGTCCTGATCCTACAGTACGTCCACCTTCACGGATAGCGAAACGAAGTCCCTGCTCCATAGCAACTGGGTGAATCAGTTCGATTGTCATTTCTACGTTGTCACCAGGCATGCACATTTCAACACCTTCTGGAAGTTCGCAAACACCTGTAACGTCTGTTGTTCTGAAGTAGAACTGTGGACGATAGTTGTTGAAGAATGGAGTATGACGTCCACCTTCATCTTTTGTCAGAACGTAAACCTGAGCTGTGAATTTTGTATGGCATGTAAGTGTTCCTGGTTTAGCAAGAACCTGTCCACGCTCGATTTCGTTTCTCTGAACACCACGAAGAAGTGCACCGATGTTATCACCAGCCTGAGCTTCATCAAGGAGTTTACGGAACATTTCGATACCAGTTACAACAACTTTACGTGTTTCTTCTTTGATACCAACGATTTCAACTTCGTCAGATACGTGAAGTACACCAGCCTCTACTCTACCAGTAGCAACTGTACCACGACCTGTGATAGAGAATACATCCTCTACAGGCATTACGAATGGTTTATCTGTGTCACGCTGTGGGTCTGGAATGTAGCTGTCAACAGCATCCATAAGTTCCATGATCTTGTCTCCCCACTCGCTGCTCGGATCTTCAAGAGCTTTAAGAGCTGATCCACGGATAACCGGGATGTCATCTCCTGGGAAGTCATACTCGCTTAAGAGTTCACGGATTTCCATTTCTACCAGTTCAAGAAGTTCTTCATCATCAACCATATCACATTTGTTCATGAATACAACGATGTAAGGAACACCTACCTGACGGGAAAGAAGGATGTGCTCTTTAGTCTGAGCCATAACACCATCTGTAGCAGCAACAACGAGGATAGCACCATCCATCTGAGCTGCACCTGTGATCATGTTCTTAACGTAGTCAGCATGGCCTGGGCAGTCAACGTGTGCATAGTGTCTATGCTCTGTTTCATACTCAACGTGTGCTGTAGAAATTGTGATACCACGTTCTCTTTCTTCTGGAGCTTTATCGATATTAGCGAAATCTGTAGCTGTGTTACCAGCAACTCTTTCAGACAGAACTTTTGTGATAGCTGCTGTTAAAGTTGTTTTACCATGGTCAACGTGTCCGATGGTACCAATGTTACAATGCGGTTTTGTTCTCTCAAACTTAGCTTTTGCCATTTTAAAACGTCCTCCTTAAAACATTTGGCTCTTATATTATTATAGAGCGCCTTTTTCGGTTTTAAACTTGCTATCCTTGATTATATTGCATAACCGGAATATTTGCAAGCATTTTATACAATTTGATAAGTTTCACACTATAAACAGTGTATTATTATCAATTGTTGTATCATTACAGTTCACACATTACTGAGAACATAGTGAACAGTAACTTTATATCTCCTACACCCTGCCGGCTTTAAACACCGGCAGACTGCAGATGATCAATAATTATCAGTCTTTCTTAGAAAGGATTTTTTCCTGTACAGACTTCGGAACCTGCTCATATTTCTCAAAGAACATAGAGTAGTTACCACGTCCCTGTGTTCTGGAACGAAGATCTGTAGCATATCCGAACATTTCGGAAAGCGGTACATATCCGCGGATCATCTTACCACCGCCGATATCTTCCATACCTTCGATACGTCCACGACGGGAGTTGATATCACCGATAACATCACCCATGTAATCTTCAGGTGTTGTAACCTCTACCTTCATGATCGGCTCAAGAAGTACAGGAGCTGCTTTCTGCATAGCATCCTTGAATGCAAGAGAACCTGCAATGTGGAATGCCATTTCAGAAGAGTCGACTTCATGGTAAGAACCATCATATACGTTAGCATATACGCCGACTACCGGGAATCCGCCAAGGATACCGGCTTTCATAGCCTCTTCGATACCTTCGCCAACTGCAGGGATGTATTCCTTCGGAATAGCACCACCAACAACTGTAGATTCGAACTTGTACAGTTCTTCTCCGTTGGCATCCATAGGCTGGAATTTAACTTTACAGTGACCATACTGTCCACGACCACCGGACTGTTTTGCATACTTGCTGTCTACATCAACAGGTTTGGTGATTGTTTCTTTGTAAGCAACCTGAGGAGCACCTACGTTAGCCTCTACCTTGAATTCACGAAGGAGACGGTCAACGATGATATCCAGATGAAGCTCACCCATACCAGCGATAATGGTCTGTCCTGTTTCCTGATCTGTATGTGCACGGAATGTCGGGTCTTCTTCTGCAAGTTTTGCAAGAGCTTCACCAAGTTTACCCTGTCCAGCTTTAGTCTTAGGCTCGATAGCCAGCTCGATAACTGGTTCTGGGAATTCCATGGACTCCAGGATTACCGGATGCTGCTCGTCACAGATTGTATCACCAGTTGTTGTGAATTTAAATCCGATCGCTGCAGCGATATCACCGGAATATACTTTATCAAGTTCCATACGTTTGTTAGCATGCATCTGAAGGATACGTCCAACACGTTCTTTCTTGTCCTTAGTAGCGTTAAGTACATAAGAACCGGAATTCATTGTACCGGAGTATACACGGAAATATGCAAGTTTACCAACGAATGGGTCTGTCATGATCTTAAATGCCAGAGCTGAGAATGGTTCTTCATCAGAAGAATGTCTCACTACTTCATTACCGTCCAGATCAGTTCCCTGGATTGGAGGAATGTCTGTAGGAGCCGGCATATACTCAAGGATAGCATCAAGAAGCTTCTGAACACCTTTGTTTCTGTAAGCAGAACCACAGCAAACCGGAACAGCTGTACACTCGCATGTCGCTTTTCTTAATGTTGCTTTCAGTCTCTCAACAGTTGGTTCTTCACCTTCAAGATATTCCATCATTAAGTCGTCATCAAGCTCACAAATTTTCTCAATAAGCTCTGTATGATAAAGCTCAGCATCTTCCTTCATGTCTTCAGGAATATCAACGATGGAGATGTCATCACCTTTTTCATCGTTGTAGATGTAAGCTTTCATTTCGAATAAGTCAATGATTCCTTTGAAATCATCTTCTTTTCCGATTGGCAGCTGTAAGCAGATTGCGTTTTTACCAAGACGAGTCTTGATCTGCTCTACTGCACCGTAGAAGTTTGCACCAAGGATATCCATCTTGTTGATGAATGCCATACGTGGTACATTGTAAGTGTCGGCCTGACGCCATACGTTTTCAGACTGCGGTTCAACACCACCCTTAGCACAGAAAACGCCGACAGCACCGTCAAGTACACGAAGAGAACGCTCAACTTCTACTGTGAAGTCAACGTGACCTGGGGTATCAATGATGTTGATACGATGTTCCAGAGCACCTGGCTTCGGTTTGCAGTTCTCTTCCAGAGTCCAGTGACATGTTGTAGCCGCTGAAGTGATTGTGATACCTCTCTCCTGCTCCTGTTCCATCCAGTCCATGGTAGCAGTACCTTCATGAGTATCACCAATCTTATAGTTGACACCTGTATAATACAGGATACGTTCTGTAAGAGTTGTTTTACCCGCATCGATATGAGCCATAATACCAATATTTCTGGTACGCTCTAATGGATATTCTCTTCCCTCTTTAGCCAATGGATTTTCCTCCTATATTAGAAGCGATAGTGAGCAAATGCTTTATTTGCCTCAGCCATCTTGTGCATGTCTTCTTTTCTCTTAACGGATGCACCTGTGTTGTTCATTGCATCTAAAAGCTCATTTGCAAGTCTTTCTTCCATTGTTTTCTCGCCTCTTTTACGAGAGAACATTGTTAACCAGCGAAGAGCCAGTGCCTGACGTCTGTCTGCTCTTACCTCGATCGGAACCTGATAAGTAGCACCACCGATACGTCTAGCTTTTACTTCAAGAAGTGGCATGATGTTGTTCATAGCCTCTTCGAAAACTTCAAGTGCTGGTTTACCAGCTTTTTCTTCGATTCTGGCGAATGCACCGTAAACAATTTTCTGTGCTACACCTTTCTTACCGTCTAACATGATGTTATTGATAAGTTTGGTAACCACTTTATTGTTGTACATTGGATCTGCCAGAACGTCTCTTTTCTGAGTATGTCCTTTACGTGGCACGTTACTTCCCTCCTTAATCATTGTGATTAAATCATCGGTACTCACGCAGATAACTATTGCATGTTCGCACTGGTAAGGTCCTATATTTAACCCGCAACCGGCAGGGTATATGGAATACCGTACAAATTCATAGTTCTAGTCTTCCGTGAATTTTCGATTGATTAATTCCTGCTGTCCCAAACAATAGGATCAGCTCTTAAAATTCTTATGAAACCTTTTTAGAATTATTTCTTTTTCGGTCTCTTAGCGCCGTATTTAGAACGGGCCTGTTTTCTGTTAGCAACACCTGCAGTATCAAGAGTACCTCTGATGATGTGGTATCTTGTACCAGGTAAGTCCTTAACCCTTCCACCACGGATAAGAACAACGCTATGCTCCTGAAGGTTGTGACCTTCTCCTGGGATGTAGCTTGTTACTTCGATTCCGTTGGAAAGACGAACTCTGGCGATTTTTCTAAGAGCTGAGTTAGGCTTCTTAGGAGTTGCAGTCTTAACTGCTGTACAAACGCCACGTTTCTGTGGTGCAGACTGTTCAACTGCTTTCTTTCTTAAAGAGTTGAATGTTTTCTGGAGAGCCGGAGCTGTAGATTTCTTTACAGATGTCTGGCGTCCTTTTCTTACTAACTGGTTGAATGTTGGCATTCCATTTCACCTCCCGATTTATTTCTCCATAGATTTTTCTATGGGGCCTTGCGGTTGCTATTCGTGTAATTACGCACAAAAAAATTAAACGTTCCTTTTGCACGCTTGCTCATTATATCCCGTAAAACTCACACTGTCAAGGCATTTCTCCTGAATTTTACAGTATTTTTTCATATTTTTATCATAACCAAAAAATCCTTTCCTCATACACTACATCACCATATTAAACTTATCTGACAATATGCTCCCCCTCCAACCACTTTACTGCCACTTCCCCACCGCGAATCCCAGCGCCGGATAATATTTATTTTGTGTGCATTTGCAGGATGCTTAGAGATACTTAATCTGCAGAAATCTGCGTTATGAGCAGACCGTCTCACGTGTTTGAGCGAAGTTTGCAACGTAGCGAGTTTGAGAGGGCTGCTCATGCTTTTAGCAGATTTCTGCAGATTTATAGCAGTCCTAGTAAATAATGCATTTAAGACAGTTCAGCAGAGTGCGAAAGACAAGGAAGATATCTGCAGGCGTGCTGACGCACGGCAAAGATATCTGACGCAGGATTTCACACTCTGATGGGCTGGATTAAGATGCATTATTTACTAGAACTGCTATAATATCTCTTAGCGTCCGAAACCGCACACAAAATAAATATTATCCGGCGCGTCCCCTTCACTAACAATTGCATTTCCCCCTCCCTTTTATTATAATAACAACCAAAGCAGGCAAATCAACTTGCAGACACACTATAACATTCTATAAACTCAGGAAAGGACACTATAATATATGAAGAAACCCAGCATGATCAGCATCCTTCTGTTTCTGACAGGACTCCTGTGCATCATAGCCCTGATCTTCTTTAACAGGACCACACTGCACCGGATCCTCACCACTGAAAAAGAAGTCGACACAATCTCCGAACAGATCACTGCAAAACACGACGAAGTCAAACAGGCAGTAGACAAGTACACTACCGCCATAGACACAGTCCAGTCAAATATCAACCGCATGAAACAAAAACAGCAGACAGCCACACAGAAGAAAACAAAAGAAAAAGCTGAAATCCCGGAAGAAGCTTCATCAAAGCCTTCTGTATTCAGCCAGAACAGCACCAGTGCCTCTTCTGATTCCAGTGCCAGCGTTTTCTCCTCCGATGCCGAAACAGACGGACATATAATAGGAATCGATCCAGGGCATCAGAGTGAGTCCGTGGATATGAGTGCCCCGGAGCCCAACGGTCCCGGTTCTTCTGAAATGAAAGCAAAATGTACCAGCGGAACTCAGGGAACCTACAGCGGTGTTCCCGAATACCAGCTCAATCTGGAGGTCTCTCTTCAACTAAAGGATGAACTGGAACAGAGAGGCTATCAGGTAGTCATGACACGAACAGACAATGAAACAGCCATCAGCAACATGGAACGCGCACAATATGCTGCTGCACAGGGCGCAGAGATCTATGTCCGCATCCATGCAAACGGCGATGATTCCCATACTGCATCAGGAGCACTGACCATGTCGCCCTCTCAGAATAACCCTTATATCCCACAACTGTTTGAACAGTCTGATCGATTATCCCGGTGCATCATCGATTCCTACTGTGCTGCAACAGGTTTTCAGAACCTTGGAATCCAGTACACTGACACGATGACAGGAATTAACTGGAGCACTGTTCCTGTTACGATCCTTGAAATGGGATTTATGACAAGCCAGAATGACGATCTGAAAATGAATGACGCAGAATTCCAGAAAACAATGGTACAGGGAATCGCAAATGGCATTGACAGCTACTTTGCATCATGATGATATAAGTGTCAAAAAGCATTTTGCCCCTGACTTGATATCTGCGGATTGCTACGCAGCTTCGCAGTTCCCGCAATCCTGATTACAATAATAATAATTACGAAAGGAAAACCGCAATGAATAAAAAGCCAAATGAAAAACCTATTTTTCTCTATATAGTGATCGGCATACTGACTGTTGCAGTGATTGCACTGGCAGCTGTTTCATTTTTATCACTGAACCATCTCGTCACACTACAGCAAAAAGTACAGACACTCTCCAAAACCGTAGAGGAGATTTCCACTGATGCAAATACCCTTATCAGTCAGGCAGATCAGTTAGATGAATTAAGAGAACAGGAAAGTTCTGTCAAGGCAGCCACCGGAGAAACATCTCCTGCACAGTCAGAATCCGCTGAACCCTCTTCAGAATCCGAACAGCAGAACGGAACACTTTCCCCTTCCTCCAACAACACATTTACCGACAACACTGATTCCAGCATGGACAATCTCCTGAAACAGGTACAGTCCCTGCTGCCGGCTGATAACGGAACCTGGTCCGTCTATGTCTGCAACCTGCCGAAAGATTCTGAAGGCATGATCAACGATACTCCCATGCAGGCAGCAAGCCTGATCAAACTGTATATTATGGGAGCTGCATACGAAAACTACGATACCCTCTCCCAGTCTCACAACGGAGACGAAATTGACAGTAATATTTCAGCCATGATCACTGTCAGTGATAATGATGCTGCCAACACTCTGGTAAACTGGCTTGGAAACGGCGATGACTCTGCAGGCATGGCAAAAGTAAATGGCTTCTGCCAGGAACATGGTTTCACCAGCACCCAGATGAACCGCCTGCTTCTCGCAAGTAAAGAAAACGGCGACAACTATACATCCGTCAAAGACTGTGGAACCTTTTTAAAGCAGATATACCAGACTGTCAATGGAACCCTTCCCGCTTCTACTCTTCCAAACGCAGATGCAATGTATTATCACTTAAAAATGCAGCAGCGTAAAAACAAGATCCCTGCACAACTTCCAGAAGGTGTCGGTACTGCCAATAAGACCGGCGAACTTGACACTGTAGAAAATGATGCAGCGATCATCTATGATACAGCCAAAGGAATTGACCTTGTAGTATGCTTTATGTCACAGGATCTTACTGATACCGGTGCAGCCCAAAGCACCATTGCTGCAGATGCACGTGCTATCTACGGATATTATAATGAATAAACACACTCTTCTGAATCTACAGTCTATCCAGATAATTGTCATAAATCAGACAGATATTCGCAACCTCCGCAGGGGACTTACTTGATTCGGTTAAAAGAAGGAGACACATCCCTTAACGGGTTGTGCCTCCTTCTGCAAATTCAACAGGAAGAATCGTCAATGTCTCAATCTCTTCCCCTTTTATTTTCTTTAATAAAAGTTCCACAGCCTTTCGTGCCATATCCGGCACCGGCTGTACAATTGTTGATACCATTATGCCTCTTCAGCTTCCCCCTCTTCATAGGACTTCTCCCATATCTCCGAAAATACTGCCAGCGGACAGTCTGTGAGAAGGCACATGAGAAGGAAACATTCGTATGGATTTACTATGTATATCTCTCCCATTCCACATCGAAGCAGAATATCCTGAATCTCATCCAGAAAATGCTTGTATCTGTTAAAAGGATCATCATCCTCCATTTCCTGGGATACGATAAAGAATTCCAGTGTGATCAGGTCAAAGCGCTCCACCGGGAGTTTGTGGCTTAGAATATTTGTAATCCTCTGCCTGCTGAAACGCTTCTGGCTGAAATGCTTTGCCAGAATGGAGGCAGACATTTTCTTCAGATTGCCCATTTTGTTGATGGGGATTCCGCTGCAGATTACTTTTTCCACATCAGAAGGTGTAATTCTTTCTGCTGTCCACACCTTATCCCCACCTTTTTCCTCTTCATCATGCTGATACAGTCCGGCAATAATCTGCTTCGCATGATATAAAAGCTTTGTAAACTCCTGAAATGCCTGACTTTTCTCAGATATGGGATCTACTCTTTTTGATTTCAGTCGGGCAAGATAATCGATCAGTTTCTCCTCCGTATCAAGGCACAGGTTGCTTCCGTATAAAACCTGAGTATTTTCCACTTCCACAGGAGCGAGTATCTCATATTTTTTTTTCAATTCCTCTGCTTTATGATAACCCTGCTGCGTACTGTAACAATACCAGTAGATCACCTCGTCCGGATTGTAAAAATCAAAATCCTGTTCTTTCAGTACTCTTGTCAGGAAATCCGACACATCCTCTGTGGTCATTTTCAACCCAAACCCCAGAAGAAAAACAGTTTCTCTTTTTACAGATGCCTGATTCAGCCAGTTATTCACCAGTGCCGACAACTTGGTAGAGGTAGGATTCATGGATTTGGGCGTATAGGTTTCCTTAAAGGAATCTACTACGATCTCCTTATACACTTCCTGTGGAACCTCCGAGAAGGGTTCTTCCAGCTCCGCCCTTTCATAAATATATCTCTTCAGATGGTCGCCAAAGGACACCAGTTCCATCTCTTTATATAAATAGTGGAAAATAACATCCGCATCTTCGTCTTCAAAACTGTCCAGGCTTACCACCTGCCGAAATCTCTGTGCCGCCCTTCTGGTAAATTCATACTCCTGTACTTTATCAAACGCAACATTCTGTTCAAAATCCAGATCCTGCATACGGTTCTTCATGCTGCCCCACCTCTCATTTTTTATCTTTCAGATTTTTCATCCATTCTTTCATTCTGCGGACTGTATCCAGCTTCTGTACTTCACAGAGCACGATCGTCACATTATCTCTCCCACCTTTTTGGAGAGCATTTTTAAGAAGATCATTTACGATCTCCGAGATTTCCATATCCTGTGACAGAATCGCCTCTATCTCACTGTCCGAAAGCATATCTGTTACTCCATCTGAGCACAGAAGATATCTGTATCCCTCCTTATGCTCGATTTCTGTCACAGAAGGTTCCAGTCTCTGCAGCTCTTCAGGAAGTCCAAGATACTGGGTTAACGGGGCTTTCCCAACTGCCGTACCACCAAAAACATGGTCTGTGGAAATCTGCTGAAGCTTACCGCCATCCATAAAATAAATCCTGCTGTCCCCAAGATTGCAGGCAAACATAGACTCTGGTGTAAAGAGGAGCATCGCCATTGTGCTTCCCATGCTCCAAATATGATGCTCTGTTCCATATCTGCATACTGCCTGATTCATCTTCTCACATACATCGTCTATAAAATCTTCCGGCATATCCCTCAGCATTCTTTTATTCGCATTATAAAATTTTCCAAATTCTTCTGATGCAAGAAAGGCTGCAATCTCGCCGCAGCTTTCTCCTCCCATACCGTCAAATACCGCCATTGCCGGTGCTCTGTTACCCGAAATAATCTTTGAGCAGATACCCTTTGTTCCTTCATTGTTCACCGGAAGGGATTCCCCAAAACACCAGAAATTATCTTCATTATTTGCCCGGATATTTCCTGTATGGCAGGTATATGCACATTCAATCTGATACATTGCCATTATCTGTCTTTGTTCCTTCTCCCTTCAATGCTTTCAATGAATTGTTCCAGTATTTCTCGCCACGTTTCACGAATTCCTCATTATCTTTTTCGTTATCGTGACACTTTCCATTGGAATCGATCCATCTTATCAGTTCGCCGTCGTTATAATAATAATATTCTGAAGTTTCATCATACCAGATATATGCAAAGAATAACTTCTCTCCCCAGTAGAAATATTCTTCATAAACTCCATCTCCGGATTCTGCCGGATAGACCAGAGCTTTCATGCATTCACTCTCAATATCCAGATTTCCATCTGCCTGCTGAGTGGTCTTTACCCTTCTCAGATATCGCAGAACAGTTCCTTCTGTTCCAACCCAGTCGTAACTGTTCAGATTATCTGTGATAGTTGTTGCCTGCTCCTTGATCGTATCCAGAACCTTGGAGAAATCTTTGGATCCGGATTTTGTGGAGCTGTATTTCTCATCATCCAGAATTGCGATCGGATTATCCTCCTGTCCTTCCTGAGCATGATCTGTACTTACTCTGTAATAGACTGCGGCCATCATAAGTATCGCTGTACCTGCCACAATTGCAAGCAATGCCCTGCGCAGCAGCTGTTTCTTCCTGCGTCTTCGCTTTCTGGCTTCCACAGCACGCGCAGATCTTATCGCAACTGTTTCTGATGGCGTTTCCTGTGGCTGTATTTTCTGTTCTGCTACAACTGACATTGTTTCTTTATCTGTAAAGCTGCTCTCAGAAACATTGTTTACAGCACGTTTTCTTTTTGCAGCATTCTGAAAATCTGATGTTTTTTTATTTCCCTGGGTATTCTGTACCGACGTATTCTGCACTGTACTTTTTCGTACATTTTCAGCATCTGATGTAACATTCTGTGCTGCTCTGCCGTTCTGTGCAATTGCACTATATGATTCTGTTTTATCCGTTCCTGCTTTCTGAACACCGTTTTGTAACTGCCGGATTCTGCCAGATCTTCCATTTTTCAGATCATCCAACGCACTATAAAGCTCCTCCGGTGTCTGATATCTCTGTGCAGGATCATAAGCACAGGCCTTCATGATAATACGGGCAAACTGTGTTCCTGCATCCACAGGTGCACTCATCTGCTCTCCTGCAACACGCTTATTTAATGCATTTTCCTTATCCCTGTAAGTGATAAACTGTTTTTCCAGACTCATAAATGGCAGTCTGTTATGATTCATCAGCCTGTACAGCACAATCCCAAGAGAATAAATATCTACCCTGCTGTCATATTTCTCACCTTTATACATCTCAGGCGCCATATAAGAGTAAGTACCTTTCTTGGAAAATCCGCTCATGGTTCGTTCAAGTTCACGTGCAATTCCGAAATCTCCAAGCTTAAAATCGCCAAATCTGGATACAAAAATATTCTCCGGCTTGATGTCCCTGTGAATGATCTTAAGTTTCCGGCAATATTCCAGTGCCTTACTCAAATCCATTCCCAGCTTTATTACCTCTTTCTCAGTAAGCTGCTTTTCCGCACAGTAATCCATAAAACTTGTCAGATACTCCATCCTTATGGAAATCTCCCATCCAATGACATCCAGATATTCCATAACCTTAAAATCTTCTACAGAGACAATGTAAGAGTTTCCTCGAAAGTACTCCATGGTACTGATTTCCTGAATACATTCCTCAACCAGATTCTGAAAATACTGTCTTGTGGACTGCTCATCCCCTGTTTCAGAACGTACGCTGTTCAACTCGCTCTGGCTTCCGGGTATATTGATGATCTTGATAGCAGAATAGAAAGATTTTCCACGTTCTGTTCTCTGTGCCTTATACACCTTTCCAAAAGAGCCTTCGCCGATTTTCTCTATGATTTTCCATTCCGGCCATGCTGAAACCGGAAGTTCTTTATCCATATTGCACCTCCATTTCTGTTCAATTTCTATTTCCTTCCCTGTCCCGGTCAATGCTTTTTACAAGCTGTTACCGGAAACAAAAATGTATATTTATCATAACTGTAAAAATACTTCACAGTTCATTACCTGCTCATAATGTACTGGTATTATAACACAAAAAGCGGTTTCTTTGTATTTTTCTCTTTTTTCGGCAATGGAATGTTCCGGAAAATAAAAGAGAACTACCTCGCCGGCAAAATCTGTCGGCACAGATAGTTCTCTTGTGAATTCATATCAAATCAGTCCGGATAAGTTATCTACTCCGTTGGATCATTCGTTGTCTTCTGCATCGTCTGAAGCCTGATCATCAGCTTCGTCTTCAGTAGCCTCTTCTTCATCAGATTCTTCAACATCGAATTCTTCGTCTTCCGGAAGTTCTTCATCCATTGTGATCATCTCATCACCTTTGATTTCTTCATCTTCCGTAAGTTCTTCGGCTATATCTTCAACCTTTACTTCCGGTTCAGGCATTGTGCTGTTGAGTCTTACATCTCTGTAGCGTTTCATACCGGTACCTGCAGGAATCAGTTTACCGATGATTACGTTCTCTTTCAGACCGATCAGCGGGTCAATTTTACCCTTGATAGCGGCTTCAGTCAGAACTTTAGTTGTTTCCTGGAAGGAAGCGGCTGACAGGAAGGAGTTTGTAGCAAGAGATGCCTTGGTAATACCAAGCATAACCTGTTTTCCATCTGCAGGCTGTTTGCCTTCTTTTTCCATCTGCTCGTTAACGTCCTCGTATTCAAGGAAGTCAACCAGCGTTCCAGGAAGGAATTCTGTATCTCCGTTATCTTCGATACGGATTTTCTTCAACATCTGACGAACGATAACTTCGATATGCTTATCGCTGATCTCAACACCCTGGAGACGATATACACGCTGTACTTCACGGATCATATAATCCTGAACTGCACGTACACCCTTAATTCTCAGGATATCATGCGGATTTACGCTACCTTCTGTAAGTTCATCACCTGCTTCAAGGATCTGTCCGTCTGTGATCTTGATACGGGATCCGTATGGAATAAGGTAAGTCTTGGATTCACCTGTTTCCTGATCTGTAACGATAACTTCACGTTTCTTCTTAGTGTCATTGATAACAGCAACACCAGGAATCTCTGTGATGATGGCAAGACCTTTCGGCTTTCTTGCCTCAAAAAGCTCCTCGACACGAGGAAGACCCTGTGTGATATCTCCACCGGCAACACCACCACTGTGGAAAGTACGCATGGTAAGCTGTGTACCTGGCTCACCGATAGACTGAGCAGCGATGATACCGACAGATTCACCAACCTGTACCGGCTCGCCGGTTGCAAGGTTCGCACCGTAACATTTCGCACAGATACCAACTTTACATTTACATGTAAGGATTGTACGGATCTTAACTTTCTCGATAGATCCGCCTGTCTGGTTGTCCACGCCTTCTTTCATGATGCGGGCAGCACGTTTCGGTGTGATCATATGGTTGGCTTTTACGATAACTTCGCCATCTTTATTCTTAATTGTCTCACAGGAGAAACGACCTGTGATACGCTCCTGAAGTCCTTCGATCTCTTCTTTACCATCTACAAAAGATTCTACATACATACCTGAGATCTCATCTCTGTTTTCACAGCAGTCTGTCTCACGTACGATCAGATCCTGAGAAACGTCAACCATACGTCTTGTCAGGTAACCTGAATCGGCTGTACGAAGAGCTGTATCGGACATACCTTTACGTGCTCCATGTGCAGACATGAAGTATTCCAGTACGTCAAGACCTTCACGGAAGTTTGACTTGATAGGCAGCTCGATGGTGTGACCGGTTGTATCGGCCATCAGCCCTCGCATACCTGCAAGCTGTTTGATCTGTTTATCGGAACCACGGGCACCGGAGTCAGCCATCATGAAGATGTTGTTGTATTTATCAAGACCTGTCAGCAGAGCATGTGTAAGCTCATCGTCAGTCTTCTTCCATGTATCAACAACTTCTTTGTAACGCTCTTCCTCGGTGATAAGACCACGTTTATAGTTCTTTGTGATAAGGTCTACAGTATCCTGAGCCTGTTTGATCATTTCCGGTTTCTGAGGCGGAACTGTCATATCGGCAATGGCAACAGTCATGGCTGCACGTGTGGAATATTTGTAACCTGTAGCTTTGATCGCATCAAGAACCTCAGCAGTCTTTGTAGCACCGTGAGTATTGATAACTTTTTCAAGAATCTGTTTCAGCTGTTTCTTGGCTACCAGGAAGTCAACCTCAAGAAGAAGTTCATTTCCCGGAACACTTCTGTCTACGAAACCAAGATCCTGTGGAAGGATTTCGTTAAACAGGAAACGTCCAAGTGTAGATTCTACTGTACCGGTCAGAACGGATCCGTCCGGCATTGTCTTGCTGCAGCGAACATGGATTCTGGACTGCAGTGTGATTACTTTATTCTCATAAGCAAGGATTGCTTCGTTTACGCTCTTGAAGAACTTGCCTTCACCCTTGTTTCCAGGTCTTTCCTGAGTCAGATAGTAGATACCAAGTACCATATCCTGTGAAGGAACGGCTACAGGACCACCATCAGAAGGTTTCAGCAGGTTGTTCGGTGATAACAGAAGGAAACGGCACTCTGCCTGTGCTTCCTGTGAAAGCGGAAGATGTACGGCCATCTGGTCACCATCGAAGTCAGCGTTGAATGCGGTACAAACCAGCGGATGCAGTTTGATCGCTTTACCTTCTACAAGGATCGGTTCGAATGCCTGGATACCAAGACGATGCAGTGTAGGTGCTCGGTTCAGCATAACCGGATGTTCTTTGATAACATCCTCCAGAACATCCCATACAGCAGGCTCCAGCTTCTCAACCATTTTCTTGGCGTTCTTAATGTTGTGTGAAGTTCCGTTGGCAACAAGCTCTTTCATAACGAAAGGTTTGAACAGCTCAATGGCCATTTCTTTCGGAAGACCACACTGGTAAATCTTAAGTTCCGGTCCTACGACGATAACGGAACGTCCGGAATAGTCAACTCGTTTACCCAGAAGGTTCTGACGGAAACGTCCGGATTTACCTTTCAGCATATCAGAAAGGGATTTCAGGGCTCTGTTTCCAGGACCTGTTACAGGACGTCCGCGACGACCGTTGTCGATCAGGGCATCAACAGCTTCCTGAAGCATACGTTTCTCGTTACGAACGATAATATCCGGTGCACCTAATTCCAGAAGTCTCTTCAGACGGTTGTTACGGTTGATGATTCTTCTGTAAAGGTCATTTAAGTCAGATGTAGCAAAACGTCCGCCATCCAGCTGAACCATAGGACGAAGATCCGGCGGGATTACAGGGATCACTGTCATGATCATCCACTCAGGACGGTTTCCAGACTCACGGAAGGATTCTACAACTTCCAGACGTTTGATGATTCTGGCACGTTTCTGGCCTGTAGCATCTTTTAATTCTTTTTTCAGTTCAACAGAATCTTTCTCAAGATCAATTGCCTCAAGAAGCTCTTTGATGGATTCTGCACCCATACCTACACGGAAATCATATCCATAAGCCTCACGTGCATCCTGATATTCTCTCTCTGTAAGTACCTGTTTGTACTGGAGTCCGGAATTAGCCGGATCCAGTACGATATAGTTAGCAAAGTAAAGAACTTTCTCCAGAGTTCTCGGAGAAATGTCAAGGATCAGTCCCATACGGGACGGAATTCCTTTGAAATACCAGATGTGGGATACCGGAGCAGCCAGCTCGATATGTCCCATACGCTCTCTACGTACAGAAGATTTGGTAACTTCTACACCACATCTGTCGCAGACAACACCTTTATAGCGAATCTTTTTGTACTTTCCACAGTGGCACTCCCAGTCCTTGCTCGGTCCAAAGATTCTTTCACAGAAAAGTCCGTCTTTCTCCGGCTTTAAGGTACGGTAGTTGATGGTCTCAGGTTTTAAAACCTCGCCTCTTGACCACTCTCTGATTTTCTCAGGGGACGCCAGTCCGATTTTGATGGCATCGAAAGTCATTGGCTGATATGTTTCATTGGCGTTAGTTGTTTCTGCCATGTATTCTTTCCCCTTTCTTACTCTTCGTCATTGTCTTCAAGAGCCTCATCCAGCTCAATGAAGTCATCCTCATCTTCATCCTCGTCAATGTCAACGAGTTCTTCTCCGTCAAACTCCTGCTTTGTATAGCCATGTTTGCCGTAGTCTTCTTCTCTGTCATGATGTCTTCTGGAATCTCCCTCGATGACAGAACGAAGGTCTGTGTCACCGTAATCTACAGATTCAAGAAGATGTACTTCTGTATTGTCATCCTTGAGTACCTTCACATCCAGACCAAGAGACTGAAGTTCTTTTAAGAGAACCTTGAAGGATTCCGGAATACCCGGCTCAGGAATATTGTCACCCTTGATGATTGCTTCGTATGTCTTAACACGTCCAACAACATCATCGGATTTTACTGTCAGGATTTCCTGCAGTGTGTAGGATGCACCGTATGCTTCCAGTGCCCAAACCTCCATCTCACCAAAACGCTGTCCACCGAACTGTGCTTTACCACCCAGTGGCTGCTGTGTTACCAGAGAGTAAGGACCTGTAGAACGTGCATGGATCTTATCATCAACCAGATGGTGCAGTTTCAGATAGTGCATGTGACCAATTGTTACAGGACTGTCGAAATACTCTCCTGTACGGCCGTCACGCAGACGCACTTTACCGTCTCTGGAAATCGGAACACCCTTCCACAGTGCTCTGTGGGCTTTGTTCTCATCCAGATACTGCATTACATCCGGTGCTAAAATGTCTTTGTATTTCTCGCGGAACTCTTCAAAGTCTTCTGTGTTTACATAGTCGTTTGCAAGTTCCAGTGTATCCTGGATATCATGCTCGTTTGCACCCTGGAAAATAGGAGTTGCAACGTTGAATCCAAGTGCTTTCGCAGCAAGGCTTAAGTGAATCTCCAGGACCTGTCCGATATTCATTCGGGAAGGCACACCCAGAGGGTTCAGCACGATATCAAGAGGACGTCCGTTCGGAAGGAATGGCATATCTTCAACAGGAAGTACACGGGAAACAACACCCTTGTTACCATGACGTCCGGCCATCTTATCACCAACGGAAATCTTTCTCTTCTGTGCGATGTAGATACGTACGGACTGGTTAACACCAGGTGACATCTCATCGCCGTTCTCTCTTGTAAATACCTTGGCATCTACGATAATACCGTATTCACCGTGAGGTACTTTCAGAGAAGTATCACGTACTTCACGTGCTTTCTCACCAAAGATCGCACGAAGAAGTCTCTCTTCTGCCGTAAGCTCTGTCTCTCCCTTAGGAGTAACTTTACCAACAAGGATATCGCCGGCACGTACTTCAGCACCGATGCGGATAATACCACGCTCATCCAGATCTTTCAGTGCATCGTCGCCCACGCCAGGAACATCACGTGTGATCTCTTCCGGTCCCAGTTTGGTATCACGGGCTTCGCATTCATATTCTTCAATATGAACAGATGTATAAACATCGTCCATAACAAGTCTTTCACTGAGGAGTACCGCATCCTCGTAGTTATAACCTTCCCATGTCATGAATCCGATCAACGGGTTCTTACCAAGAGCAAGTTCTCCGTTTGCTGTGGAAGGACCATCTGCGATAACCTGTCCTGCCTCTACGTGCTCACCCTGGAATACGATTGGTTTCTGGTTGTAACAGTTACTCTGGTTACTTCTCAGATATTTAGTCAGATGGTAATCATCTTTTGTACCATCATCATTCTTAATGCTGATATCTGTAGATGTGGAACGAAGTACAGTACCAGATTTCTTTGCAACTACGCAGACACCGGAGTCAACTGCTGTCTTCACTTCCATACCAGTACCAACTACCGGAGCCTCTGTTGTCAGAAGCGGCACAGCCTGACGCTGCATGTTTGATCCCATCAGCGCACGGTTGGCATCGTCGTTCTGCAGGAACGGGATCAGGGCAGTAGCGACGGAGAATACCATACGAGGAGATACATCCATGTAATCAAACATATGACGCTCATACTCCTGAGTCTCTTCACGGAAACGACCGGATACATTCTTATGAATGAAATATCCTTCTTCGTCCAGAGGCTCATTCGCCTGTGCTACATGGTAATTATCCTCTTCATCAGCAGTCATATATACAACCTCATCTGTTACACGAGGATTCTTAGGATCTGATTTGTCGATCTTGCGGTATGGTGCCTCAATAAATCCGTACTGATTGATTCTTGCATAAGATGCAAGAGAGTTGATCAGACCGATGTTAGGACCTTCAGGTGTCTCGACAGGGCACATTCTTCCGTAATGGGAGTAATGGACATCTCGAACCTCGAATCCGGCTCTGTCTCGTGACAAACCGCCAGGTCCCAGGGCGGAAAGACGTCTCTTGTGTGTCAGCTCACCAAGAGGGTTGTTCTGATCCATAAACTGTGACAGCTGGGAAGAACCGAAGAACTCTTTCACTGCTGCAGTTACAGGTTTAATATTAATCAGGGACTGTGGAGAAATATTCTCTGTATCCTGAGTTGTCATTCGCTCACGAACCACACGTTCCAGTCTGGAAAGACCGATTCTGTACTGGTTCTGAAGCAGCTCACCTACCGCACGTATACGACGGTTGCCCAGGTGGTCGATATCATCGGCATTGCCAAGGCCATATTCCAGATGCATATTGTAGTTAATAGAAGCAAAGATGTCTTCTTTTGTGATATGCTTCGGGATCAGATCATGGATATCTCTGTGGATTGCTGCAATCCTGTCTTCTAATGTGTCATTTTCTTCCAGAATGTTTTCGAGAACAGGGTAGTATACTGCTTCTGTAACACCGATGCTCTTTGGATCTTCGATTTCCGGAAGATAGTGGCGGATATCAACCATTAAGTTAGAAAGAACCTTGATTCTGCGGTCTTCCTCGCCAAGGATCCATACATATGGAACAGCGCTGTTCTGGATGGTATTTGCCATTTCTTTTGTCACAACAGTTCCTTCTTCTGCCAGGATTTCGCCTGTAGAAGCATCAACAACATCCTCAGCCAGTCTGTGACCAACGATTCTTCTGTTGAGGTGGAGCTTCTTGTTAAATTTATAACGTCCAACTTTCGCAAGGTCATATCTTCTCGGATCAAAGAACATTGCATTGATAAGGCTCTCCGCACTCTCAACTGCAAGCGGCTCACCCGGACGGATTTTCTTGTATAATTCAAGAAGACCTTCCTGATAGTTGGTGGATGTATCCTTTGTAAAACTTGCAAGGATCTTTGGCTCTTCACCGAAGAGATCAATAATCTCTGCATTGCTTCCTACACCAAGTGCTCGGATCAGAACAGTGATCGGAACCTTTCTTGTTCTGTCAACACGTACATAGAAAACATCATTAGAGTCTGTCTCATATTCCAGCCATGCACCTCTGTTCGGGATAACAGTACTGGAGAACAGTCTCTTACCAAGTTTATCATGCGCTATTGCGTAATAGATTCCAGGGGAACGTACTAACTGGCTGACAATTACTCGTTCTGCACCATTGATGACAAAGGTACCTGTAACAGTCATGATCGGTAAATCTCCCATGAAAATCTCGTGTTCGTTGATTTCCTCTGTTTCTTTGTTAATCAGTCTCACTCGAACCTTCAAAGGTGCGGCGTAAGTTGCGTCACGTTCTTTACACTGTTCGATAGTATATTTCGCATCCTTCTCGTCAAATGTAAAGTCGATGAATTCCAGGCTGAGCTTTCCGCTGTAGTCCGCAATCGGAGAAATATCATCAAAGACTTCCCTAAGTCCTTCATCAAGAAACCATTTATAAGAATCCCTCTGGACTTCGATCAGGTTTGGCATTTCCAGGACTTCTTCTTGTCTCTGGTAGCTCATACGCATGCTTTTTCCAGTTTTTACAGAACGAATTCTGTTTTTTTCCATTGACGTTTCACCCCTGTTTTTTCTTTAAATTTATTATAACTTGACCCTTTTTGCCAAAAGACATAAAGGCACATCTTGCCATAATATAGCATTCTTCACTATAGCACAGCAAGTTGCGCCTGTCAATCACTTTTTTGATATTTTTTTAATTTTTTCAAATAATTGCAACAATCGCTATTTCGTTACTGTGAACGGAGCGAACAGTAACGCTATTTCTTCGAGATTTTACTGTTTCTTACGTGGATACGATTTGAATATCCATTTTCTTCAAAACGATTGCCTTTATAACTGCTGATATGAGAACGGATAAATTCCGCCGCATATCCTCTGTTGCCGCGGAAGGAATTTCCGTCTGCCGAAATCCCCTTTGATCCGGCAATTCGCAGACCTGATTTTTTATTGGAACCACAGACATTTCCCTGCACAGAAGAATGATTGCTTCTTATATTGAGTTCAATTCCATTGATCGCATTTTCAGAAACAAAATTATCCGCTACCATTGCTGACTCACATCTCTGCAGAAGAATTCCTCTTGCCTTATTTTTAAAACTGTAATTACCATCAACCACACTCTTATCAATACATTTTACAAGTATGCCATTTGCCGCACTGGTACTGACTCTGTTGTGTTCAATACGGCTTCCTGCTGCAAGCCCTGAAGCCAGAATCCCATCTTTCATAAATCCGGAGACTGTATTTCCGTAAATCCGGCAGATTTTCTGTGAAGCCTCTGTTCCGACTGCATAAATCCCATATCCGTTTCCTCCGGAAAGATTGTTATAGGAAACTCTGATATTGCTTCCCTTGGCAACACTGATCCCCATATTGTTGTAGGTATGACTATCAGAAAGTCTGACTGTGTTCCCCCTGCATGAACAGTCTTCTGCAAGGGAAAATTTAATTCCGTCGCAATTTCCGCTGATAGTATTATTTCTGGCTGTAACTCCGCGAATAATATATCTTCCCGCCGGAATTCCATTGGTCGTCGGATTTGCTGTATTCTCAGGATCATCATCTTCAGAAGGAATAGTTTCTCCTGCTGAGCCCAGAGATACCTCGCCTGTGATCCAGATTCCATATCCATTCCATTGTTTGCCATCTATTACGGTTGGTTCCAGAACTGTGATCTGATTATCAGCGATCAGAATATTCTCTGCGTACTGATTTCCCTCCGGAGATACTTCCTGACCGCTGACAGTATGTGCATTTCTGGTATAAACAGAACGCACATAAACACCACCGCCCACATTTGTCATGGTATTTCCCGTCACAACCGTATCCTGATAATTCAGGCACCATATTGCTCTCTTTTTCAGATTATTAAACCGGTTGTTACTGATCGTGATATTTTTATACGGTTTATCAAACATCATGCTGTGGCTTCCAATGCCGGCAAATACATCTTCAAAGGTATTATCCTTTATCACAATGTTCTCACAGATACTTCCGTCATATGGAAGATATCCTGGGAAAATTCTCGGCATACAGGCATCCAGCTGGATACATTCCTGTCCGCCGCCTGTAAACTCTTTCCAGTAGCCCCTGAACGTACATCCTGTAATTTCTGCATTCTTCACTCCTGCAAGTTCCAGAAAATGCGATTTAAGGTTATTAAGAAATGTAACATTCTTCACTGTAACATTCGTAGCATGACCGATCCTAAAACCTACAAACCCTCCAGGTCCTCCCTTGTCTTCCACACATTCATAGTTTGAATCCCAGATTCCGCCATCGATAGTTATATTACGGTATCCCTCGTATCCGCCTGCAGATTTCTGTGGTGTATCGCCAAGACGGAGCAGGATTTCTTTTTGCGGTGAAGTCTTTGTTATCGTGGCACCCTCTGCATATAGATAGATATTGCTGTACATATGCAAAGTTCCCGTAAGTGTATAATTTCCGGGCGGCACGATAACTTTGCACTGCTTTTCATCCGTTGCCTTGTCCCTGGCCTGTGCCAGCAGTGTATTTAACTTTACAGTAATATCCTCTCCATCCTGCACATTCAGCACAAGTTCCTGCATATTTTCGCGGAACTGATCCGCATCCTCCGCTGAAAAAGTTTCAACGTCTCCATCACTGAAACCGTCGTCATCCCCAAATTCATTCTCTTCAGTTTTCTCTGCCGACTGCGTATCCGGTATTGACACATCTCCAAAAGTCTCTGAATCTTCTGATGAATCTTCAAACATCTGTCCTTCTTCCAGTTCAGCCGCCTGTACTTTTACACCTGCATATGGAGTCAGGCAAAGCTGGGCTGCAATGATGATACCAAATATGACTGCCGTTTTTCTTTTCATCATAGTCTGTAATCCTCCGGCTCTGTAAAAAAAGCAGGAATACCAGTGGCATTCCTGCTTGCAAATCTTCTATATATAATAGGAAGATAATTATTTAAGGTTAACCTTAGCGCCTTCAGCTTCAAGTTTTGTTTTGATATCTTCAGCTTCTGCTTTGGATGCGCCTTCTTTAACAACCTTAGGAGCTCCGTCAACCATTTCTTTAGCTTCTTTAAGACCTAAGCCAGTTACTTCACGAACAACTTTGATAACTTTAACTTTGTTTGGTCCAACTTCTGCAAGTTCTACATCGAACTCATCTTTCTCTTCTGCTGCTTCTGCTGCTCCAGCTGCTGCTACTACAACACCTGCTGCTGCGGATACACCAAACTCTTCTTCACAAGCTTTTACTAAGTCGTTTAATTCTAATACAGATAATTCTTTGATTGCTGCAATAAATTCTTCTGTTGTTAATTTTGCCATTTTAAATTCCCTCCATATAATATTATTTAATTCGGTAACTCTTCAGCATCCTCGTGGATGGTGATTTTCGAATAGTTACTAGATTCGTTTTATGCCTCTGGCATCAAAAATTATTCAGCTGCTGCTTCAGAGCCGTTTTTCTCAGCGATCTGATTAAGCACACGAGCGAAGTTTGTAATCGGAGACTGGATGCTTCCAAGCAGTTTGCCGAGAAGTTCTTCTCTGGACGGGATTCCAGCCAGTGCCTGAATACCTGCCTGATCGTTGTAGTTTCCTTCAACGATACCTGCAACTAATTCTAAAGCCGGTGCTTTCTTTGCAAATTTATCAAGGATTCTTGCAGGAGCAGTTGCGTCTGTAGCAGAGATTGCTATAGCGTTTGTTCCATGTAAGTGCTGGATAAGTTCTTCGCACTGAGTACCTTCGAATGCACGATGCATCATTGTGTTTTTGTATACTTTGTATACAACACCAGCTTCTCTTAATTCCTTACGTAAAGCAGTATCCTGTTCAACTGTAAGACCGCTGTAGTTAACAAGTACTACAGATTCTGCATCTTTCACGTTGTTGATAATTTCGTCTACGATTGGTTGTTTAAGTTCTACTTTTGCCATGAAATGGTACACCTCCTTATAGATTTTGTATACCGCTGCAAATGAGTAAATAAAAAGCCTTACTGTCTGGCAGTAGGGCTTGCGTAATCTTACATAAAAATATAAAGAATACTTAGTCCTCGGTAGGCGTTTACAACTTATGCCTTGCGGCACCTACTGTCTTCGGCAGCGTTCTGATATAAGATAGCATATGAGATTTGGGTTGTCAAGAGGTTTTTTCGGTTTTTTTTGATTTTTTCATTAAGGGACGCGTAAGCAGGATTCTCTTTTGGGGTTCAGTTTCGGGAGCAGGAACTCTAAGGCCTGCAAAATCTGCTAAGTGCATGAAAAAAGAAGGCAAAACTCGCCTGCGGCTCAGACAGTTGCCTTCTTTTTTCATAACGCAGATTCCGCAGGCCTAAGAGTTGCTACACTCCCTACAAGATTCACCCCAAAAGAGAATCCTGCTTACGCTGGTAGTTGGAAAATTGTCGTTACTGTTCACACATCACTGTCCCGCGAGGTGTTTTGGCATGAATATGCCAAAATCCCGAGACATACAAGCCAAAATTCCATTGCCGCAGGCAATCTGGAATGAATTTGGGCTACGTTACTGTGAACGGAGTGAACAGTAACAAATTGTCAGTATATCATAAAACAACTTTCTGCTATATTGATGCAGGGTGAGTTCTTCATATGCGCAGTATAGTATAGTACAGTATAGGTATAAGATGTAACGAATCACGTTATTCTTATATTGTGCCAAAGATACGATCTCCGGCATCTCCAAGACCTGGGCAGATGTAGGCGTGATCGTTTAATTCACGATCAAGGTGTCCACAGTAAATCTGAACATCCGGATGTGCTTCGTGGAGACGTCTGAGTCCTTCAGGGGCTGCGATGATGCACATGAATTTAATGTTTTTTCCGCCCTGTTTTTTGACAAAGTCAACGGCTGCTTCTGCGGAGCCACCGGTTGCGAGCATTGGATCTACGATCACTGAAATTCGTTCATCAATTGCTTCCGGGAGTTTACAGTAGTATTCGTGTGGTTCATGGGTTACAGGATCACGATAGAGTCCTACATGGCCTACTTTTGCAGATGGCACAAGTGTGAGAATACTGTTTACCATTCCAAGGCCTGCTCGGAGCACAGGGATAACCGCCAGTTTTTTCCCTGAAATCATTGGTGTCATGCAGGTTTCAATAGGGGTTTCTACTTCTACATTTTCTACAGGAAGATCCCGGAGAGCTTCGTATCCCATGAGGATTCCAATCTCTTCTACTAATTTACGAAATTCATTTGTTCCTGTGTTTTTGTTTCTCAGCATGGATATTTTATGCTGGATCAGCGGATGATTCATAATATAAACGTTTTCCATTATCTTAATTCCTCGCTTAGTTGAATATTTGTTACTTTTTATAAATTCTACATCTGCTTACGTACAATGCGGTATTCGTCACCCATCTTGAAGTATGGACACTGATTGAAGTTTCCGGTGATGAACTTCACCATTTCATCTTCGTCAAGATTTATCTCACAGGTGTAGCATTCATAGTCGTCATCATAACTGTAGTTTACACAATATTCGCAGTTTACTGCATCGGACATTATTTACTCCTCTCTTTGTTTCCGGCATATTTCATTTCTATCCGGTATCTCCTTTTTGATTTTTTATGTTGCCTTTGTACCTGTGCAAAGTTTGCTGTTTCTGATATACTATGGTGTTGGGATCAAAAGATATTTCTTCCCTGAACTATTGCTTATAGCAATTCCATAAAATAACTATGAGGTTACATTTATGATATTATATCATATATCTGCAAAAAAATTAATAACACGCTGTACTTTTTCAATGCTCGCAACATCTCTTATATTATGTCCGGCTGTTTTTTCCGGATGTTCGGCAAAAACGGAAAATGTCAAAAATACGGATGCCGGTTCCCAGGATCCCATCTCTGCCACTGCGATCAAACTGAATACTGCAGTTACGGTCACTATCTATGATTCTCAGGACAGAGAGCTGCTTACAGAATGCATGAATCTTTGTGACAAGTATGAGAAAATATTCAGCCGCACCGCAGATGACAGTGAATTATATCAGTTAAACCATCGGGAACTTACACCTGTGAAGGGGACAGAGGATACTTATCAGGTGTCGGCTTCTCTGGCGGAGCTGGTTTCTAAGGGACTTGATTATTCTGTATTATCTGAGGGTGCATTTGATATTGCTATTGAACCGCTGACTTCTCTGTGGGATTTTACTGCTGAAAATCCAAAAGTGCCCAAGGACAGTCTGCTCCAGGCAGCACTGCCCAAATGTAATTATCACAATATCTCTGTTGATACAGATAAAAATGAGATTACATTAAAGACAGACGATACTGCAATCGAACTCGGTGCCATTGCCAAGGGTTATATCGCAGACCGCCTGAAGGATTATCTGGTTTCTCAGAATGTAAAAAGTGCGATCATCAATCTTGGCGGAAATGTTCTCTGTATTGGCGAAAAAACAGACAATTCTGCTTTTAAGATCGGGATCCAGAAACCATTTGCAGACCGAAGCGAAACTATTGCTGTTATGGACATCAGGGATAAGTCAGTGGTTTCCTCAGGAATTTATGAGAGATGCTTTAAACAGAATGGCACTTTGTATCATCACCTGCTCAATCCTAAAACCGGCTATCCTTATGATAACGGGCTGATTGCAGTTACCATTATTTCCGATCAGTCTGTGGATGGAGATGCGCTGAGCACGACCTGCTTTGCTCTTGGTCTGGAGGATGGCATGAAACTGGCCGAGTCTCTGGACGATGTACAAGCATTTTTCGTAACTTCTGATTATGAGATTCACTATACCAGAGATTTCCAGAAAAAAATCAAAGTTACGGAAACAGAATAAATCTGTCTCTGATGACTTAAATTGAAAAAACAGAAATATAAATCAACAATTATTAACTGGTGTTTTGACTTAATCAATAGATTTTGATTTTCAAGTCATACAATCCACACTAATTTCTTGACCTAATTTGCAATTTGTAAATTTCCAGTCAAATATTTTTACCTGTTCGCTTGACTTAATTTGTTATTCTATAAAATCTCAGTCAACATACTGTTAATTATTTCATGACCTATATGAAACTTTTTTTGATTTAAGTCAATATTGTACATAGCTGACAAAAGTCCCCTGCTTATTGCTTTTCGCAACCTCCGCAGGGGACTTACCCTATTCAGTTAAACTTATCACTCAGCCTGACAGTTCTTCTGACGATTATTCATTTTTAGGATAATAAGCGGGAATCCTCGGCAATTCAATTACCGAGATGAAAGCGCAAACTGTGCATATCTGCACTCATAATAAATAAAAATAACAAAACGG
>OBZV01000282.1_pt1 | contig 45734 bp, 37 predicted proteins | sample 1501581 | NCBI WGS metagenome assembly OBZV01 (sample SAMEA2580257, study PRJEB22360) | human gut metagenome | biome: human gut; feature: human-associated habitat; material: faeces | place: Denmark | collected 2008/2010
AATAATATGTAAATAATATTCTTGTAAAAAGATAGAAGAATCGAGAATTTACCAAGAAAAATACAGAGAAAAGTTCACGAAAAGGAGAACTGATCTCTGTATTTATAAGAAAGAGGGACATTTACTGAATATCCCTAAATAGAGATAAAGAGAAAAAACAGATAGGGCTGAAAGTACACCCGCAAAGGTAGCTTTCAGCCCTATCTGTTTTTTATTTCTGAACTTCGAAAGGCACTTTCTGATCTTTCCGGAATACGCTGGATTCAAAAGTGGCAATCAAATCTCCGTTCTGATTCGTTACATCTACCTGATAGCAGCCTGTACTTCGACCGATGTAGCGTTCGCGTGCTTCGGCAAAAAGAGTGTCGCCAGGTCCGCTTGCGCGTAGAAAAGTGATGCTGGACGAGAGAGAGAAAGCCAGTGTACCGTGCGAGTTGGCTGCTGCGGCCAGTGCCAGGTCTGCCAATGTGAAAATGGCTCCTCCTTGTGTACGGGCCCCTGCATTAAGATGCTCCGGTTTTATTTCTAACTTGGCTTTACTATATCCTTGGCGTACTTCCAACAGTACTACTCCTGCATTTTCGGCAAACAGGTCGTGCTTAAAAAACTCTTGTGGGGTCATAATATTTATTTTTTGAGGATTCTTTAAAATGAGTTTTCATCCTGATTACATTGTGTAAATCTGAATGCAAATTTATAATAATAAAGGGATAAAAGAACGTTGTTTATGAAAAAAAAGAACGACTTTGCGGATAATTGCTTTCGTGGGGTATTTCTTTCCTGAAGTTTGTTGAGTGCCATTTTAAGGTTATAATAAATAAGAGAAATAGTGAGAAAAAGCATTTAATTGCCGTACATTCGTATTTTAAGCGGTAGTTACGAGAAATTTTAAGTCTTTATTTAAGCTGCCCCTTTTATTTTTGCACTAAGATTAATTTTAAATATGGTCAAATGAAAACAAAATCTATCCTTATTATTCTGGCAGTGATTCTGTCACAATCTGTATTGGCTAAAGTAAAGCTCCCGGCTGTACTGGGAGATAACATGGTGTTACAGCAACAGACTTCCGTTAATTTGTGGGGAAAAGCTTCTCCCTCCCGGCAAGTCAAAGTAATTACCTCGTGGAATAAAAAGAAATATGTTACTCAGGCAGATGCTGCCGGTAAATGGAAGATTCAGGTAGCAACCCCATCTGCCGGCGGACCTTTTGAGATTACATTTGATGATGGAGAAACCACAACCTTGAAGAATATACTGATAGGTGAGGTGTGGTTTTGCTCGGGACAGTCTAATATGGAAATGCCTGTAAAAGGATTCCACAGGCAACCCGTCGAGGGTGCACAAGATGTATTGGTGAAAGCCCGCAAAGAAACCCCGATACGTATGTTTACAGTCAAGAAGAATCCTTCGCCTGTTCCTTTGGATACTTGTACGGGTGTATGGAATGAACATACTCCGGAGGGAGTGGCAGAAACGAGTGCAGCAGCCTATTTCTTTGCCCGCTACCTGAATGAAGTGCTCGATATACCGGTGGGATTGATGATCTCCGACTGGGGAGGTACCCGTGTGCAAGCATGGATGTCCGAAGAAGCTGTTGCGCCGTTCAGAGACGAGGTGACGGACTCCAATACTTCTTCTTTATATAATGGAATGATTGCTCCTATTACTTCTTATACCATCAAAGGAATGCTCTGGTATCAGGGTGAGAGCAATAGTTATAATCCCCGGCTTTATAAAAAGCTCATGCCTGCCTTCGTTGCCGGATTGCGGAAGGATTTCGAAGTAGGTGATTTCCCTTTCTATTACGTGCAGATTGCTCCGTTTACTTACGGTGGTGTGGAAAAGAAAGGGGCACCGGGCATTCGGGAAGCCCAACTGGAAATGATGAAAATCGTTCCGAATTGTGGGATGGTTGTCACGATGGACATTGGAGCAAAGACCCAAATCCATCCGGCAAAAAAGGAAGAAGTAGGAAAGCGGTTGGCCTATTGGGCATTAGCTAAGACTTATCAGAAGAATTCATTCGGCTATTCCGGCCCTGTTTATCGTTCCATGAGCATTGAGGGCAATAAAGCGTATATCTATTTTGATAATGTTCCCGAAGGAGTGGCCCCTCTTGAGGTAGAGTTGGGAGGGTTTGAAATGGCAGGAAGTGATCGTAAATTCTATCCGGCACGAGCTATCGTAGAAGCGAGAAAGGGATTACTGGCGGTTACCTGCGATCAGGTGCCTGTTCCGGTGGCTGTACGTTATGGCTATAAAGATAATGTAGAAGGATCTCTTTTTGATGTATATGGACTGCCTGCATCTCCATTTCGTACGGATAACTGGGATGATGATGATTCTGTAATTACTGATTGACACTTGCCTGATAGGAAATCAATAGGGGAAGTTTGAGTGAATGAACTCCTTGAAGCCTTTAAGCAAATACTGCCGATAATCATGCAGTGGAGTGTATAACCTCTACTTTTTCGGTGAAATGTACCAAATTTATCCTTTAATTGGATTATTTAGGACGGTATTATCTTAAAGAATGCACTATTTTTGCAATCAGGAAAATTAATCACTTAACAAATAATCCCTGTATTATGAAAACAATTCTTAGCGCATTAGGACTTTCCCTATTGATCTTTACGAGTTGCGGTGGACAAAAAAAGGTTGAAGTAGACTTTATTCAGGACAACATCGACAACGCTGTGGCACAGAACACAATCCAGACGGACATTATTGAGAAGTCCGGTAAAATCTTGAATCCGAGAACAATCAACGAAGATGGGAGTATTTCTTACATACCGATGGAAGACTGGTGCTCCGGTTTCTTTCCCGGTAGTATATGGTTGACTTATAACCTGACGGGTGATAAGAAATGGTTGCCGCTGGCTGAGAAATACACAGAAGCTCTTGATTCTGTGAAATATCTGAAATGGCATCATGATGTAGGTTTCATGATTGGTTGCAGTTATTTGAACGGCTATCGCATGGCAGATAAGAAAGAGTACAAAGACGTCATTATAGAAGCTGCCAAATCATTGTCCACTCGTTTTCGTCCGAATGCAGGCGTTATCCAGTCATGGGATGCCGATAAAGGTTGGCAGGGAACACGGGGATGGAAATGTCCGGTGATTATTGATAATATGATGAATCTCGAACTCTTATTTGAAGCAACAGCTCTTTCCGGAGATTCTACTTTCTACAATATTGCAGTGAAACATGCTGATACAACAATGGCTCATCACTTCCGTCCGGACAACAGCTGCTACCATGTGGTAGATTACGATCCGGAGACAGGAGAAGTGCGTAAGAGACAAACTGCACAGGGATATGCCGACGAATCGGCTTGGGCTCGCGGACAAGCATGGGCTCTGTATGGATATACTACCTGCTATCGCTATACCAAAGATAAGAAATATCTCGACCAGGCACAAAAGGTCTATAACTTCATCTTTAATAATAAGAACTTGCCGGAAGACCTCGTACCATACTGGGATTATGATGCTCCGAATATTCCGAACGAACCGCGCGATGCTTCTGCAGCAGCTTGTACGGCCTCTGCCCTTTACGAACTGGATGGCTATCTGCCGGGCAACCACTACAAGGAAACTGCTGATAAGATAATGGAAAGTTTGGGCTCACCTGCTTATCGCGCAGAAGTTGGAACAAATGGAAACTTTATCCTGATGCATTCGGTTGGCAGTATTCCTCACGGTCAGGAAATTGACGTTCCTCTGAACTATGCTGACTATTACTTCCTGGAAGGACTGATGCGTAAAAGAGATTTGGAAAAGAAATAAGAAATAGACAATGAACGGTAAACAGTGAACGGTGAATGCTTAACGGATTCTGACGGAACATGTTTACCGTTTATCATTCGCTACTTGCTGTCTATAACTTTCTATTGACCGTTTATCATTTACCTGTTTTTAATCATTTATCATAAACCATCATGAATAAACCTATAAACCTTCTTGTAGGAGGCTTGACGCTGTTTGCCGCACAAGGTTGCAAGGCTCCGAAGCAAGCGTCCCAACAAGCGGAGCATCCTAATATAATCTATGTATTTCCCGATCAATACCGTAACCAGGCGATGGGCTTCTGGAGTCAGGACGGATTTCGGGATAAAATAAACTTTGAAGGAGACCCCGTGCATACTCCGAATCTGGATGCCTTTGCACGTGAATCTATGGTCTTGTCGTCTGCACAGAGCAACTGTCCGTTGAGCAGCCCTCATCGTGGAATGTTACTGACCGGTATGTATCCGAACAAAAGCGGTGTACCATTGAATTGCAACTCTACACGTCCGATCAGTTCCTTGCGCGAGGATGCGGAATGTATCGGTGATGTATTCAGCAAAGCTGGTTATGACTGTGCTTATTTTGGTAAACTTCACGCTGACTTCCCGACTCCGAACGATCCCGAACATCCGGGACAATATGTGGAAGAAAAACGTCCGGCATGGGATGCCTATACACCGAAAGAACGCCGGCACGGCTTTAACTACTGGTATTCTTACGGAACATTTGATGAACACAAGAACCCCCATTATTGGGATACGGATGGTAAGAGACACGATCCGAAGGAATGGTCACCTTTGCACGAATCAGGTAAAGTCATTTCTTATCTGAAAAATGACGGTAACGTGCGTGATACCAAGAAACCTTTCTTTATAATGGTGGGCATGAATCCTCCTCACAGCCCGTATCGTTCTTTGAATGACTGTGAAGAGCAGGATTTCAATCTTTATAAAGATCAGCCTCTGGATAGTCTGCTGATTCGCCCGAATGTCGATTTGAAGATGAAAAAAGCGGAGTCTGCACGTTATTATTTCGCTTCTGTAACCGGAGTAGACCGTGCTTTCGGACAGATTTTGACGACATTGAAAGAACTGGGATTGGATAAGAATACAGTCGTAATCTTTGCTTCCGATCATGGCGAGACGATGTGTAGCCAGCGCACTGATGATCCGAAGAATTCCCCTTATTCTGAATCCATGAATATTCCGTTCCTGGTTCGTTTCCCCGGTAAGATTCAGCCGAGGGTAGATGATTTATTGCTTTCGGCTCCTGATATTATGCCTACGGTGCTTGGCTTGTGCGGACTGGGTGATTCTATTCCGGCAGAAGTGCAGGGACGTAATTTCGCTCCTCTTTTCTTCGATGAAAAGGCTGAAATTGTTCGTCCTACAGGTGCACTGTATATTCAGAATGTAGATGGAGATAAAGATGAAAATGGATTGGTGCAGACTTACTTCCCTTCTTCAAGAGGTATCAAGACGGCCCAATATACATTGGCTTTATATATCGACCGTGATACGAAGCAATTGAAGAAAAGCCTCTTATTCGATGATGTAAAAGATCCATATCAACTGCATAACTTGCCTTTGGAAGAAAATAAGGAGATTGTGGCACAACTTTGCGGTGAAATGGGAGCTATGTTGAAGGAAATTAACGATCCTTGGTATACGGAAAAGATTCTGTCGGATCGGATTCCTTATTAGCGATTTATGTATTCTTATATAATCTGTGCCTAAAAAAGATAACAATTCAGTAATGAAAAACAGTTGTTTTATAGTATTATTCCTTTTGGGAATCATTCCTTCAGCTTTCGCCCAACTCATCGGATTTGAAGAGGAAGTGCCCGAAGCATTTAAAGTTTCCGGAAAGGGAGAAGTGAAAATCTCTTCTCTTTTTTACAAAGAGGGTGAAAGTAGTCTGGAATGGGACTTTCAACCCGGTTCTACGCTGGATGTTCAAATTGCTCCTTTATCGTTGAATACGAGAAACGAGAAGCAGTTCGGCATTACCTTGTGGATTTATAATGAGAAACCACAGCAGGATTCTATTCGTTTTGAGTTTCTGAATAAGGAGGGAGAAGTCTCTTATTGGTTCTCTTATCGTTTGCAGGCAGCAGGCTGGCGGGCTTGCTGGATCTCTTTTGAGTATATGCAGGGCGACAAGAAAGATAAGAAGATCGTAGCCTATCGACTGGTTGCCCCGCAACGGAAGGGGCGTATCTTTCTTGACCGTCTGATTTTCCCGGAAAAGAAAATGAATCTTCGTACCACTCCCGACCAGCAGTTGCCTACCAATAATGGGCTGTCTAATCGTGACCTGTGGCATTGGTGTCTCGTGTGGAAATGGGAACAACAGTCGTATGATATTCCTCTGCCTTCTAAATTGACAAGCGAGCAAAAGAAGGAGTTGAAGACTATCGAACAACGTTTGACTGACTTTCTGGAAGTGAAAAAGGCTCCGCAAGGACCGATTAATGCTGCCTATAAAACATTTGAGAAAGCGGCTATCAGTCCATCCATCGCCGGAACGGGATTTATAGGAACTCCGATTGTCACTCCTGATGAACAGGACAAGAAGAAAGGAGAAATGTCATGGAACGATATTGAAACGATGCTTTCCGGTTTTGCCTATGATGCTTATTATAACCAGAACGAAACATCAAAGAAAAACTACTTTACCGTATTCGACTATGCTATCGATCAGGGATTTGCCTATGGTAGCGGTATGGGCACCAATCATCATTATGGTTATCAGGTACGTAAGATATTTACAACTGCCTGGCTGATGCGTGATGCTATCTACAAACATCCTCATCGGGATGCTTATCTCTCCACATTGCGTTTTTGGGCGGCTCTGCAAGAAACTCGTCAGCCATGTTCTCCAACACGTGATGAATTGTTGGATTCCTGGCATACGTTATTGATGGCGAAATTTATTTCCGCTATGATGTTTCCCGATGCAAGAGAACAGGTGCAAGCGTTGAGCGGTTTGTCACGTTGGTTATCTTCTTCTTTGCGTTATACTCCGGGAACGATCGGTGGTATAAAGGTAGACGGTACGACTTTCCATCATGGCGGTTTCTATCCGGGATATACCACCGGAGTGCTTGCGACTGTAGGAGAATATATTGCATTTACCAATGGTACAAGTTTTGAACTGACCGAAGATGCGCGCAAACACATGAAATCAGCCTTTATTGCTATGCGCAATTATTGCAATTTCTATGAATGGGGCATCGGAATCAGTGGTCGTCATCCTTTTGGAGGAAAGATGGGAAGCGATGATATCGAAGCATTTGCCAATATCGCTTTATCCGGCGATTTGTCCGGTCAGGGCAATACGTTTGATCGTGGTCTGGCTGCCGACTATTTGCGTCTGATACGCAATAGTGATACTCCGAATGCGCGTTTCTTCAAGAAGGAAGGTATTCAACCGGCACAGGCTCCACAGGGATTCTTCGTTTACAACTATGGTTCGGCAGGCATTTTCCGTCGTGCGGACTGGATGGTGACATTGAAAGGGTATACCACTGACGTATGGGGATCTGAAATTTATACGAAAGATAACCGTTACGGACGTTATCAGAGTTATGGCTCCGTGCAGATTATGGGGAAAGGAAATCCCGTGTCACGTGCCGGAAGCGGCTTCGTGCAGGAGGGATGGGACTGGAATCGTTTGCCGGGTACAACTACCATCCATTTGCCCTTCGATTTGCTTGATAGCCCATTGAAAGGAACGACTATGGCACGCTCCAAAGAGAATTTCTCCGGAAGTAGTTCTTTAGATGGTAAAAATGGAATGTTCGCTATGAAATTGGCAGAACGGGATTATGAGAACTTCACACCGGACTTTGTGGCCCGTAAATCCGTATTCTGTTTTGATAACCGGATGGTTTGCCTGGGAACAGGTATTTCGAACTCCAATGCAGATTATCCTACGGAAACGACTCTTTTCCAGACAAAATATAATGGTAAGGAGTCCAAAGTAGGAGAGGATAACTATTGGCTTCATGATGGTTATGACAATTATTATCATGTAGTGGACGGAACCGTTCGTTCACAGGTGGCAGAACAGGAATCACGGCACGAAAAGACGCGTGAAGTAACTAAGGGAAAATTCTCTTCTGCCTGGATAGAACATGGCAAGGCGCCGAAAGAGGGGACTTATGAATATATGGTATTGATACAGCCTTCTGCTTCCGATCTCGACGAGCTGCGTAAAACTCCTGCATACGAGGTGTTGCAACGCGATCAGACTGCTCATGTTGTTTATGATAAAAAGACAGGTATCACGGCGTATGCTGCTTTTGAAGCTTATCAGCCTGCCGCTGATAAAGTATTCGTGGCTATTCCTGCGGAAACAATGGTGATGTATGCAAAGGAATCTGATAAGGGGATCCGTTTAAGCGTCTGTGATCCGAATCTGAATATAGAAGAGAAGACGTATACAACGAAAGAACCCAGCCGTCCTATTGCTAAGGAGATACGGCTTAAAGGACATTGGAGATTGACAAGCCCGATGGAAAATGTCCGGTTGGAACAGCAGGGAGACCAGACCGTACTGACGGTAACTTGCCAGCATGGACAGCCGGTTGAAATGCTCATGGAAAATAAATAATTAGTGAATAAGATAAGAGAAAACAAGAATTTAAAGAGAGGGTATTAGTTATAATGTTTCTATGAAAAAAGAGAAGACCGGTTCACCACGAACCGGTCTTCTTTGTATTTACAAGGTGCGTTGAGCACTTTCTTTTCTTGTTACTTATTCAGTCTCCATTCGAAACCGTCTTTGGTATCTTTGATTTCAAATCCGAGTGCTGTCAGTGTGTTGCGGATCTCATCGGAAGTAGCCCAGTCTTTGTTGGCTTTCGCTTTCATACGTTGTTCCAGTAGCATATCTACTACCTTGCCGTAAGCTGCTTCACGACCATCTGAAGAGCCTTTTTCTTCTTTCAATCCCATGATGTCGAAACTGAACAGATGGAATGTTTCTTTCAGGTCTTTCAGATCTTCGGCGGAGATGGTGGCATTGCCGGCAATGATATTGTTTATAATGCGGGCGCCTTCGAAAAGCTGTGCGATGACAATCGGTGTATTCAAGTCGTCATTCATTGCTTCGTAGCATTTAGCGCGCAGTTCTTTCACGTTGATTCCCTCTGAAGTGGCCGATGCGGGAGTTATCTTATCTAATGCGTCAATGGCTTCCATCAGACGTTGCAGACCCTTTTCGGATGCTTGCAGTGCTTCATTGCTAAAGTCTACCGTGCTGCGGTAATGAGCTTGCAGGATGAAGAAACGGATTGTCATTGGTGTGTAGGCTTGCGCCAGCAGCTTATGAGTACCGGTGAAGAATTCGTCCAGAGTGATGAAGTTGCCAAGTGATTTACCCATCTTGGTTCCGTTGATGGTAATCATGTTGTTGTGCATCCAGTAGTGAACCATGTCGTCGCCTTGTGAAGCTACCGATTGTGCGATTTCACATTCGTGGTGAGGGAAAATCAAGTCCATTCCTCCTCCGTGAATATCGAAGTGTTCACCCAGGTATTTGCGTCCCATAGCAGTACATTCGGCGTGCCATCCGGGGAAACCGTCGCTCCATGGAGACGGCCAGCGCATGATATGTTCAGGTTGTGCCTTTTTCCAAAGGGCGAAGTCGGCGGGATTGCGTTTTTCGCTTTGTCCGTCGAGGTCACGGGTGGTATTTAATACGTCGTCCAGATTACGTCCGGAAAGTTTTCCGTAGTGGTAATCTTTATTGTATTTGGCTACATCGAAGTAGACGGAGCCTTCGCTTTCATAGGCATATCCGGCATCCAAAATCTTCTGTACCAGTTGGATTTGTTCAATGATATGTCCTGAAGCATGTGGCTCAATGCTTGGAGAAAGTACATTCAACGCTTCCATTGCTTTATGATAGCGGTTCAGGAAATATTGAACAACCTCCATTGGTTCCAACTCTTCCAGACGTGCTTTCTTGGCAATCTTGTCTTCTCCGTCATCGGCATCGTGTTCCAGATGACCTACGTCGGTAATATTTCGTACGTAGCGTACTTTATATCCTAGGTGGGTGAGATAGCGGAATAACACATCGAAGGTTATAGACGGGCGGGCGTGTCCTAAATGGGCATCTCCGTAAACAGTCGGTCCGCACACATACATGCCTACATGAGGTGCATGAAGCGGTACAAACAACTCTTTCTTTCTATCTAAGGTGTTGTAAATGGTAAGTTGATGTTCCATAACATTTTATATTTGTTTTATTGGAATCGCAAAGTTAGTATAAAATCTGAATATGCGCCCTATCTTTAATCGGTTGATTTTAAGTGTTGGGTCGTTTTTACCAGTAATGTGATTTGTTTCCCGGTATGAAACTAACAGTTTCACACCGAGGAACCAATAGTTTCATTCCTTGAAACCAAAGGTTTCTCACCGAGAAACTAAAACTCTGCCGGCATGTCAGTAGATGTTTGGCTATTGTTGATTGCAAAACTTATTGATTGCTTCTGCTACACCGTCCTCTTCGTTACTCAGGGTGATGTAATCTGCTGCTTTCTTTACAGGTTCTTGAGCATTTCCCATGGCAATCCCCAATCCTGCAAACTTAATCATGGATAGGTCATTATAGCCATCACCTATGGCTATCACTTCTTCACGTGCTACTCCTATTTCTTTTAACAGGACGGCCAAAGAAAGGGCCTTGTCGATACCTTGCGGAACTAATTCGAGAAAATAGGGTTCTGAACGGAAAACATTAATGCGACCTTGCAGCCGGAGACAAAGTTCGGCTTCAAGTGGAATTAGTTTATCGGAATCTCCTACGATGAGGCATTTGGCTACGGGAAGTGTGATGTCTGTCAAGAAGTCATTTGTCTCCCGAACTGCCATTTTATTGAGAAAGGCCTCTTTTAATACGTATGGATCTTGAGAGTTTTCGGTTATTATCTCTGCTCCGTCATAGGTTAATATACTTAGTTGATGGGTACGGGCACATTCGTAAAGCACCGGAACAACTTCATTAGGCAACACATTTTCATATACCATCTCCTGTGTTTCCCAATTAATGATTTCTCCTCCGTTATAGGACAGGATGAATCCACCGAATTCATTCATACGTAACTCATTAGCTAATGGCACAATACCATAAGTAGGTCGCCCGGAAGCTAATACCAGTCGTATTCCTTGCTCTTGCATACGTATCAGAGTTTCCCTGTTGCGGGGAGTGATTTCCTTTTTAGAGTTGGTGAGTGTGCCGTCAAGATCGAGCACGATAAGTTTGTATTTCATGTAGGGTTGTTTTGGATGCAAAGATAAATTAAAAAAGTTTTTCTGCAAGGTGGCGGGGGAAAAGATGTGGTTTTAGCTGAAATTGCACTGTGATAGTGCAATTTGTTTTGTTGTTTGCACTATTATAGTGCAAATAATCGTATCTAAGCCAGCCATCGTTTGTTCGACTTGGCAGATGCTTTTGTAAAGATGGGAGGCAAGTACTTGTTTATTGATGAAATTTATAAATATAAAGATTGGTCGAAAGAGCTTAATTTGATTTACGATTATCATTCAAAGTTGGATATTGTTTTTACAGGTTCATTTGTATTGGATATATTCGAGTCCTCGCGCTGTCGTATTTCAGATGCAGGGATTTTCTTTTTGAACCAGACCCGTATTTTTTCGGATGTAGTAGCTTCTCCTGTTTCTGATTTCTTGATTGATGATATGATATTTAGATAGATAAAAGCCGCATAACGAAAGTTATGCGGCTTTTATTATTAAACTGGTAAAAGAGTTTTATTCAATTGTTGCTCCATTGTTTATATAAGCAGGATCTTTAGTGAAAACCCCGTTGATACAATCAATTTCTGTAAAAGGAATAGTGCTTTCTTTCGACAATGTATTATTTGCAGGTTTACACACATCACTATTGGCATAGTTCCAGTTCATTTTTGCATCATACAAAATGTTGTCGGTTGTATTTACTGTGGAACCTGCATCCTTTAATTCATATAGATATGAAGTTAAGGAGCTTTCGGAAGATATACAGAAAATATTATTTGTGTAATCAATATTGGCTTTATTTGCTTTGATAAATACATTATTACCTTTGACATTGATAAAGCTGTTGTTCTTAATATTAACAGTCATAGTACCTTCATCCGTAGTGCTGGTTGTTGTAGCCCAGTTGAATATCTGTATGGCACTTACGCCGGTCTTATGATATATGATATTGTTTTCGAGAATGAGTTTACCAAAAATACTAGGTTTAACAGTTGCTGTAGTATTAAAGAAAGCGATGTTGCCAGTATTCACAAATTCGAATAAAGAATTCTTGAATGTGATATTACCAATACCTATAGTAGTAGCACTTACGTAATACATAGCTTTTGTTATATTAGTCATTTTACAGTCTTCAATAGTCAGATTGGTAAATGTAGCATCACCACTAGCCGGGCTGTTAAATAAGTAGTTTGCGGCCCGTGCTTTAATGTTGATGTTCTTCAACAGAAGTTTACCACTCTTTAAACTTAGATAAGCAGTTTCTCCAAATTCCAGGTTTGGTCGTTCGTCAGGATATTGTCCAACAATGACGATAGGAGCACTAATCGCTTTATTGGAGCTGATAGTGAACGTACCTGTTCCTGTTAGGAACAGAATTGTTCCTTCGGATGCACCTAACTCACTACTTATATCACTTGTTGTATTACTGTCTATTACCTTACTTGTATAATTTTCAGGATTTAGAGTCTCTTCACCGATCTGAAGTTCTCCGGCTTCAAACATTGCCTTATAATCCGTACGATTCTTGATACTAACCTGAATCTTTGCAATCATAGCATACTTTCCACTTGTTGCCAATACCGCAATATCAGTACTGTTATCAGCTGTTGCACGAGTCATTATCTTTGCGCTTGATGCAGGGGCAGTAACAACCAATACATTTTCTTTTCCAGCTTCCTTAGAGAATTTAGCACTCCATCCTTCGGGAGCAGTAATCATTGTATTTTCTACTCCTCTCACGGTCATGGTAAATTCTTTCACTTCACCTGCCGAAAACTCCTGTACTTGTTTTAAATCTTCGGCTGCAAAACTACATTCGAAATCACGAACGATAGGGATACGTATGGTTGGAGCATCCTCACCTGCAAGTACTAAGACCAGTTCGTTGTTTTCTACTGTTACACTCTTGAAGTTTTTGTCTTCTGTCGGAGCAGAACCGTCGCCGGTTGCACTGACTTTGTCAGTAGTTCCTTCTTTGTATATATAACTATAATTCTTTCCTCCGTCATAGCTAACCTGCCAGTAGCCTTCACTATCTACATTGAATGTAGGAGTCTTACCACTCTCTCCATTAGCTTTCACAGGTTGTCCGTTTACAGTCAGACGTTCCGGAGTTTCATTTTTGTTATAAAGAACAGTCCAGTAGCCTTCTGAATCGATACCGATAATAGGACATAACAGGTTATTATCGTTTTTCATATATAGATTTACTGTCTTTCCATTGCTCAAAGTGAGTGTGTAAGAATCAGACTTTTCCTCTATATTAGTAATAAATGTTCCTTCATTATAAAGTTCGCGAAGGGCTTCAGTATTACTATTTATATCACGTACTTGTGTTTCGAGTGCGGTAACGCGCTTTTTCAGTGCGTCTACATCATCTTCCAAATCGTCAATGTTGGTACATGCTACCAGGCATACAGCCAATAACATGAACATACTCCATACTTTTTTCATGATTATATTGTTTTAAAGTTATTATTTTAAAGAGGATAGCCAGGAGGGAACATATCCCAAACGTTTACGTAATTGAGCCTCATAGAGTGAATATGGTTCCACAGCAGTTCCGTTGCTTTCGAGTCGCTTCATTTGAGTATCATCAAAATCTAAAGGACTTCCATGGAAACCGACAATGATAGGAGGCATAAATTTCCACCAAAAGCCGTTACCATCCCACCAGGTAAATTTACCTCCTGTATCGATGTCCTGGTCTGTTTGTGCATTTGTTGCGTAGAAATTCCATATTGTCAGATTCTCCATATGATTAGGCATTTGAGCAGAGTCTCCTCCTTGTCTCCAATGCATGAAACCACCGGAACAGCAGTCGATTAGTGTTGCACGTGGCTGTGTGGCATGTGATTCAAAGCAAGAATCATCTCCCCATCTAACATTCCATATTACAGCACCCATACTTTGCTTTGAAACACCGCAAGCGTGATATTGTCCAACATTCGTTTTATATTCCATCAATGTGCTTTCACCTTCTCCTTTTCTAAGTGTGTAGCCATTGCTGTTTTCAGTTACTTTTCCAATAAAGATACGGGAAGAAGCCTGTGAACGGATAGAGGCGTGTCCACGATTACCGCCAATAGTGATGTCATAAGCAGAACAGTTGGCAGAACTTGTGATTGACATGGCTTCACTAACACTCTCAAAATTAACCCGGCGCATCCATGAATTGGTTAGACGCACAAAATCGATGAGCTTAAAACCACCATCGTCAATGTCAGAGCCGTGATGAATGAACTTCTCTTTGGCATGTCCTTTGAATGTAAGATCTTCTACACCAACATTGGCATAGTTTGCAAACTTGTGTACTTTCCATCCCCAGTCTTTATTGATGGCATGCATGATAGGCTCTTTGAGGATAACATTGTTACCGTTGATTTTCTCAATCTGATGATATTCGTATATCTGAATCCCTTTTGTCTTGATATTGGGAGTACCGCCTTGCTGTATCTTAATATCTTCCCATTTGTGTGGATATAATTCGGAGTTAATTACATTGTCATCCGTATTTTCCAATACAAGGCATATCCAACTGCCTCCGCTTACTCCTGCTAAACTAGCCGTTATGGTTTTGCTGCCTATCGGAGCATCTTCGGTGATGGTACCGACAGGATCTCCCAATCCTGTATTGTGTTTGAACTCCATCATGACAGGAGCATTCCACATTTCTTCGGTTGGTTTGGGAGAATTATTGGCAGCGGTCATTTCGAGTGTCGTTTTATTTTTTCCGGCTCCTTTTAAAACAATATCACTCATCGATATACGAATACTACGATCTTTAGAATCCTCATCTTGCAGGATATAGTTTCCTTCAGGAAAGTAGATAATAGCTTTAGCATTTTCTTTGATATATCGGTCGGTCATATTGTTGTCTTCTTGCTTTGTTTGACTCGCTATTTCTGCCAAGACCTTCATGAAAGCTGCTCTGTCAGATTTGCCATCGTTGGGGATAGCTCCATATTGGGGATCTGTAACATCGTATACTTTATATCCTTGCGCTGTTAGCGTTTCTATTTCGGGAGGAGCCATTTCGCCATACTTATATCCGGCGTATGAAAAGTCTAATAACACATTCTGTTGGTCAGCGTTAACAAACTGCTGCCAGGCTTCTGCTCCGGCTTCGCTGGAAAGTTGTTTAACTTCAATGGATAAAATACGGATATAATTCTTTGATGAAGTCAGTACAATTTTAATAGTTTCTTCCACATCCTTGGTCGCAGTTGCTTGTGGTGTGATAGTCAACAAGTTCTCGGACAAAAGAACATTCCATCCTTTAGGAGCTTGTACTACGGCTTGCTGTACGTCATTTTGTTCTACTTTATATTCCTTATGATTCTCATTGGGGGCGAAAACCTGCACAGCTTGTTCGCTGTCGGCATCATTGAGACCATAAATTATCAGTCCAAAGGTGTCATCTACCGGAAAGGTATATGTTTTTCCTCCATCGGATAATGTGAATGAGAAAGTGTGGTTTGCTTCATTATATTCTACCTTACTGAATATACTGGTTCCTCCCTGACTTCCACCTTCAGCCTTAGTTCCTAAGCTTGTATACGTTTGTCCATTATCGTAGCTCACTTGCCAATATCCACTGGAGGATACGCTGATTAATGGAGTTGCCACCACATTGCCTTCTTCATCACGGGGCCATGCTGATACTTTCTCTCCATCGGCTCCTGGCAGATATTTGAAATCGGTATCACTACTTGTTTTATATATCCAGTAGCCTTCTTCATCTACGGAAAATTCTGGGACAGATGCCTGTACCGCTTCACTTTCCATGACTTTAATGCTTGTTCCGTCACTAAGTTCCAGCAAATATCCCAGACCATCTTTAGTCGGAGTAATTCCGATAATGACTTTGTTTTTTTGCATAAGGGCTTGCAGACTGGCAAATGAAGTATTCAGTCCTTCCGTTGCTTTTTCCAAAGCAGCGACACGGTCTTTCAGAGAATTGATGTCTGCTTCCAGGTCATCTGTTTTCTGGCACGATTGCATGATTGCCAACATGCTGCAAATACCAAATAGTAATAGGTAGGTAATGCTCCTGTTTTTCATACGTTTATTATTTCGGGTTATTTATAATTTTCACAATGGCAAAGATAACCGGATAAAATAAGAGTATATGGATAAAAAAATTCAGGAATACGATGAAATAATACATTTTATACGCCTCTGTGATAGATTGCGACTTTATGTATTATTAGAGCAAGTCTACCCATTGCTCGTTGCTTAACATAGGCAATGGCTCACTATCGGCAACAAATGTTTCTGCCAGTTTCCGTTTCTCATCTTGTAGGTGAAGAATCTTTTCTTCGATACTGTTTTGGGTAATGAAGCGGTAAGCAATCACTTGTTTGTCCTGCCCGATACGATGGGCGCGGGCGATCGCCTGCGATTCGGCGGCAGGATTCCACCAGGGATCTATGATAAATACATAGTCGGCTTGAGTCAGATTAAGTCCCACACCTCCTGCTTTTAGTGAAATCAGGAATGCCTGGACGTCTTTTTGATCGGTGAAATGGGCGATTTCGGAAGGACGGTTGTTAGTCGATCCTGTTAATAAGGCATATTTCCAACCCCGTTCGTGGAAAGCTTCGGCGAGCACCTCCAGATGTCTGACGAATGAGGAGAAAATTAAAACTTTGTGGCCTTCGCTCTGTAGCGTATCGAATGTTTCGATTATCTGTGCCGTTTTTCCGGATGTTCCGGTATAGTCGGGAAGGATAAGTTGCGGGTGGCAAGATAGTTGTCGTAAACGTAAGATGCCATTTAATACACTAAACGAATGAAGCCTGTCGGTACTTTGAGGATGCTGAAGAAGGATGTTACGCAGGCTGTTCTTCTCCTGTTCGTAATAAGTGTTCTGTTCTTCAGTCATATCGCAGTAGATAGTCTCTTCGGTAAGTGCCGGAAGTTCCGGAGCTACCTCTTTCTTGCTTCTACGGAGGATAAATGGGGCTGTCAGTTGTTGCAATAATACTTTTGCGCGGGCATTCCCCTGACGAATCGGCATTATAAACTGCTTTTGGAAAGCACTTTCCGTACCCAGTAAGTCTGGTTGTATAAAGTGAAATTGAGCCCACAGGTCCTTTAATGAGTTTTCGATGGGAGTACCTGTAAGCACAAGTCGGTGTTTACTTTGTAGTCGAATGGCTGACCGGAAGGTGAGCGATTCACTATTTTTGATATTCTGGCTTTCATCGAGCACGATGTATTCGAAACGGTATGAGCAGAGTATATCAATGTTATTCCTCATCATGCCATACGTCGTAAAGATCAAGTGAAAATGACCGAAGAATTTTTCCGGTTGTTCCTTGTCTATAGTCACGGTGTTGTTGTATTCCGCCATCGAGAGTGCTGTAAAGCGTTTGGCTTCCCGTCGCCAGTTATGAAGTAGCGATGTGGGGACAACGATCAGGGTAGCCGGTTGCCTGGGGGTAGATGGCTTATATATATACTGTAATAGGGTAAGAGTTTGAAGTGTCTTCCCAAGTCCCATGTCATCTGCCAGGCATCCGCCAAATCCTTGTTTATGCAAATGTACCATCCATGAGAATCCTTTCTGCTGATAGGGACGTAACGTTGCTTTGAGGTTTTTGGGTACGGCAACATTTTGTATCTGTTGCTTCACCGGAAATTTCTTTAATTCCTCTTCACCTAAGGCGGTCTGTGCAGCGCCCACAAATGTATGTTTCAAGCGGATTCCTTTTTCCGTTTGAATTCCCATTTCTAGTAAATTGGCATATTTGCTGAACCATTCCTCTGGCAGGAGAATCATGCGGCCATCAGGTAACAGATACTCTCTCTTTTCCTCCAGGATATGTTTGCGGAAACGTGAAAAAGGAATACGCAGATTACCGATAACAACGATGATGTGCAATTCAAACCAGTCGACCTCATCGTCGCAACTTTGCTCGATGCGTATCTCGTCCAGGCAATAAGGTGTGTTTCCCATATTGCTGGTGAGATGGAAGGATTGCTGCAACATCTCCCGATGGCTGTTGATCCATTCGACAATCGTTTTCTCCGGAGCTTCAGGGGATAGGTTGAAATGTGTATCATTGAATTGTTGCAGACCTGCATCCGTTAAGAGCTGAACGGCTTGTTCTTCAGCAGTGATGTTCCGGCGAAAAAAGAAGATTTCACCGGATGTTTTTCGATAAACGATTTTCTTCATTTCAAGGGCACTATCCGGTGTAAATGTCTGATCTCCATAACGGAAACCAAGTTGTAATGCTTGTCCGTTGTATATGGTGTCTTCGAATGAGAGAATTGCTTCACAAGTGCCTTTTTCTTCTATCATACTCAAACCGTGAGTCTCGATTTCGTGATAGCGTGCAATCGGGATAACAATGTTATCTATGTATTTTTCAATTTGGGAAGCGTCTACACTGATCGATCTTTTCTTTGTAAAAGGTAAGATGCGTGCGCTTTCAATGTGCGGAAAGAAGTATAGTTCCATTCCCAATAATAGCGTGGCCGGTGTGGAAGTCAGTACAACCACAGGTTTCAACTCACTCAAAGAGAATGGTTGTCCTTCATAATAGCACTGCAACTGATAACGGAACGTTTTATTGTCAACATGAAACGTTACGCGAATTTCTACATTATGAGGATTTATGTGATAGGCATGATGGGCGTATAGTGTTTTACTGCCGGCTTGTTTCTGATAAAAAGGCAGTCCATTGTCCCGTATCAGTGCCAGCATCTCCAACAGCTTCTTTTCGATAGACGGACGGATATCATTTTTAATTCGTTCCGGATCTTCGGATAACTTATGTAGAAAACGCGATACTGTTTTTTCGCGGGAGTAAACGCTCATAAGATGCTTCTCTGTATAATAAGAGGCGATATGAATAGCTTGTCTTTCTGCCTCACTCATCTTGCTCATAGCTTCGGGAGAGGCGTGAAATGCTTGTTCTACTAATTGCAAGGTACCATCGTCCAGCCTTTCCGCAATATAGGGAATCAGCAATATGCCGAGTATCGGATGTTCTGTGAAAACGATTATGACTTGTCCGTTAGTTGGTCTCTCTTTCATTCTCTTTTAGGCTTTAACAGACAAAGATACGGGAAAATACTTAATTTTGCAGCATGATGGAGGAAAACAAACGAGTATTGCTTGGAATGAGCGGCGGTACAGACAGTTCTGTTGCTGCTATGCGATTGCTGGAAGCCGGTTATGAAGTAATCGGAGTAACTTTTCGTTTTTATGAATTGAATGGCTCGACAGAGTATCTGGAAGATGCCCGTAATCTGACAGAACGTTTAGGAATACGGCATATAACATACGATGCCCGTGAAATATTCAATAAGCAGATTATTGACTATTTTGTGCAGGAGTATCTGGCAGGACGGACTCCGGTCCCTTGTACATTGTGCAATAATTACCTGAAATGGCCTCTGCTTGCTAAACTTGCCGATGAAATGGGTGTTTTCTATATCGCTACTGGGCACTATGCACAGAATATACAACTAAATAACACCTTTTATATAACATACGCTGCCGACTCGGATAAGGATCAAACCTTCTTTCTATGGGGACTGAAACAAGATATTCTTTGCAGGATGCTGTTGCCGATGGGGAATATTACGAAAGTGGAAGCCCGTGCCTGGGCTGCGGAACATGGGTTCCGGAAGGTAGCAACTAAAAAGGACAGTATAGGCGTTTGTTTTTGCCCAATGGACTATCGGACTTTTCTGAGAAACTGGTTGGCTCAAAATAGTGCGGTATTGACAGGGGAAGAGCAGATGATGGAAGAGAATCAAGCATTGGTTGAAGATTGTCAGAGATTGACTGGAAGCAATCAGATAGGAGTCAATAAAGTGAAACGAGGAAGATTTGTCGATGAAAAGGGAGATTTTATTGCCTGGCATGAGGGCTATCCTTTTTATACCATTGGACAGAGACGTGGCTTGGGCATTCATTTGAACCGTCCCGTATTTGTGAAAGAGATTAATCCTGAAAAGAACGAAGTAGTATTAGCTTCTCTTTCTGCTCTGGAGAAAACAGAAATGTGGTTGAAAGACTGGAACCTTGTCAATCAGGAGCGTACTTTAGGGCATTCTGACATCATTGTGAAAATACGGTATCGCAAACAGGAAAACCATGCTACGATTACCATTACACCGGATCATCTACTACATGTGCAACTTCATGAGCCTTTAACCGCCATTGCTCCGGGACAAGCTGCCGCATTCTATAAAGACGGCTTATTATTGGGAGGAGGGATAATAGTCAATGCCCGGTAATCTTATATGAGGGAAGGTGATTCGTTTGACGGGAGTGAGTTAAAACGAAATTTAGCTTATTAACCGATAAAGATTAGGCGCGGATTACACGGATTTCACGGTTTTTAGAAATATGATTGCCATAAAGCAACAGTGTAATCTGCGTAATCCGTGCCTAAAAGATGCTAGAATGGTGCTTCTGTTTGAAACACCTTCCTTGTACAAGCAATCTCTGTAATAAGGATAACTTGTGTCGGTTATGTCTTGGTTTTTGGTTATTCTTCCGAAGGAATACTGTCATTCAGCGCTAACATTGTTTCTATATATTCGCGCGTATTGCTTAATCTGGGGACTTTGTGTTGTCCTCCCAGCTTTCCTTTCTGTGCCAGCCAATCATGGAATAATCCCTCACGGGCAACGATCACTTCCAATGGTTGCAAGGCTATGTCTTTCCATCGTTTCGCCTCATAATCGGAGTTAACTTCCTTCAGTGTGGCATCAAGTATCGCTGCAAATTTTTCTACTGAATCCGGCATCTTAGCGAACTCTATTAACCACTGGTGCCTGCATTTGGCATTCTCATCCATAAACACAGGTGCCGCGGTGTATTCACTAACTTGCGCTCCGGTTTCGGCACAAGCCTTTGCCAATCCTTTTTCAGCGTTATCGACAATCAGTTCTTCGCCAAATGCGTTGATGAAATGCTTTGTTCTTCCTGTGATGACAAACTTATAGGGATTCTTGCTGGTAAACTTCACTGTATCCCCAATCATGTATCTCCATAAGCCGCAAGAAGTAGAAATAACCATTGCATAGTTCTTGTTGAGCTCGACTTCTTCAAGGCAATAAGCTCGTGGACTCTCTTTCCCTACTTCCTCCAGCGGAACAAATTCGTAGAAGATTCCGTAGTCGATCATTAATAACATGGCAGGATCAGAGAGGTCGTTTTGAGTTCCAAAATATCCTTCCGAAGCATTATAAGTCTCTACATAATGCATCTTCGGTGTTTGAATCACCTGCTTGTATTGCTCACGATAAGGAGTGAAAGCCACTCCACCGTGGAAGAAAACTTCCAGGTTGGGCCATACTTCTTCCAAAGCCTGTTTTCCTGTCTTTTCAAGAACACGTTTAATAAGCACCAGCATCCACGACGGTACGCCGGACAAACTTGTTACATTTACCGGAATAGTACTGTTGGCAATTGCTTCTATTTTGGTTTCCCATTCGCTCATCAATGCAATTTTCTTGCTGGGTACACGAATGAAGTTGATAAGCGGATTCACATTCTGAATCAGAATAGCGGATAAATCTCCTACTAAACTATGGTTAGAGTTGAGGTTCGGACTATGGCTACCCCCAAGAATCAGTCCCTTGCCGGAGAAAAAATGGCTATCCGGATTGATGCGGAAATAAAGAGCTGCTGCATCTTTTCCTCCCCTATAATGAATGTCTTCCAATGCTTCTTTACTGACAGGAAGAAATTTACTTTTATCATTAGTCGTTCCGGAGGATTTTGCAAACCAGCGTATCTCCGATGGCCAAAGCAGATTCTGTTCCCCGGCTCGCAAACGTTCTACATAAGGTTTGATTTCTTCGTATGTTTGGATAGGAACACGTTTTCGGAAATCTTCATAGTTACGGATAGAGGAGTAATTGTACTTTCTTCCCCATTCAGTCTGAGCGGCCTGGTGTATTAAGCGACTTAACACACGATGCTGTATCTCACTAGGCTGACTAGCATATAGGTCTATCTGTTTTAAACGGGAATCGAAAGTCTTACTAATAATTTTTGTAATATTCATTTCTGCTTTAACATAATAATGTTTAGTCGTGCAAAAGTAACTTATTTATCTTTTTTTTCTATCTTTACGACGGAAATAATCGTTAAAAATTGACGACTTTCATTGAATACCCGAGTTTTAGACTAAAAAATGCGACAATGAGAATTGGAATCTTAACATCCGGCGGGGACTGTCCCGGTATCAATGCCACCATTCGTGGCGTGTGCAAAACTGCCATCAATTATTATGGGATGGAAGTGATAGGCATTCACAGCGGTTTTCAGGGCTTGCTGACCAAAGATGTCGAATCTATTACAGACAAGTCGCTTTCCGGGCTACTGAATTTGGGTGGAACGATGTTAGGGACCTCTCGCGAGAAGCCTTTCAAAAAAGGAGGTGTTGTCTCAGATGTTGACAAACCGTCTTTAATTCTTCAGAATATCCATGAAATAGGATTGGATTGTGTCGTTTGTATCGGTGGAAATGGAACGCAGAAGACTGCAGCCAAGTTTGCTGCAATGGGAGTTAACATCGTATCTGTTCCTAAAACCATTGATAATGATATTTGGGGTACGGACATCTCTTTTGGCTTCGACTCGGCGGTAAGTATTGCTACCGATGCCATTGATCGTCTACATTCCACCGCAAGCTCTCATAAAAGGGTGATGGTGATTGAAGTGATGGGGCATAAAGCCGGTTGGATTGCTTTGTATTCCGGTATGGCAGGAGGAGGGGATGTGATTCTCGTTCCTGAAATCGCTTATAACATTAAGAATATCGGCAATACGATTCTGGAAAGACTAAAGAAAGGCAAACCCTATTCTATTGTAGTGGTAGCGGAAGGAATTCAGACTGACGGGCGTAAACGTGCTGCTGAATATATCGCGCAGGAAATTGAATATGAAACCGGTATAGAAACCCGCGAAACAGTTTTGGGGTATATCCAGCGTGGTGGTTCGCCTACTCCTTTCGACCGCAATCTTTCTACCCGCATGGGCGGGCATGCAACAGAATTGATAGCCAATGGCCAATTCGGGCGTATGGTGACTTTACAAGGAGACGATATAGCATCTATTCCTCTTGAAGAAGTTGCAGGAAAACTGAAATTGGTTACTGAAGATCACGATTTGGTGATTCAGGGTCGTCGCATGGGGATTTGCTTTGGCTAGTTGCCGGAGCTTCTGTGGCCTGCACTGTGGAAATCTCATCGACGAGGATGTTTTCTTCTGAAACATTCTCTGGTTTTATCTCGGGATTTGCATTCAGTTCGGTTTCGAGTTCATTCTCAAGCTCGGTTGCCAATTCAGTATCAGAACCTGTTGCAAGTTCAACTTCCATTTCTGTTTCCGTTTCAGTAGCAGTTGCAGAATGTTGTGTTTTAATCTCCTCGATGGTTGACATAAATGTCGGTTCCTTTACTTTCTTTATAGCCATCTGGGCGGCATTCTGTTGAGATTCCTTCTTGGAATACCCCGTACCTGTTCCTGCCGGAAGTCCTTCAATACGTACTTCAGTTTGGAATACAGGGTTGCTGTCATGATCGAGAAACTGCTCGATTAATTCAAAGGAAACCTCCATTTTGTTCTTTTGGCTCCACTCGATAAGCTTGGATTTGAAGTTAACCTCTTTTCGGGATATTTTATCCAGATCGATATAACGGTTAATGATCCGTTGTTCCATAAACTGTTTGCAACGTTCATATCCCTGATCCAGATAAATAGCTCCGATGAACGCTTCAAAAGCATTTCCATACATGTAGCTGTTGTGAGAAGAGGAGCGGGTAGAATACTTGATGAGCTTATCCAGGCCGATTTCAACGGCCAACTTGTTCAACGTCTCCCGTTGTACAATCTTGGAACGTGTATTGGTCAGGAAACCTTCCCGTTTCCCTTCGAAACGTTTGTAGACAATATCTCCCACGATGGCGTCGAGGATGGCGTCACCTAAAAACTCCAGCCGTTCATTGTTGAGAGGACGTCCCTTGTCGGAGCGGACAGAAGTCGATTTGTGCAGGAGAGCCTGCTCATAAAGCTGGATATTGCGCGGGTAGAACCCGAGTATCCGGTAAAAACAAAGATAAGACTCTCTATCCTTGCGGAACAAGAGCCTTATCTTATCTATTTCGTTACGTAACACGATATTACTCTGCGTATTTCTTGAAGATAACGCACGCATTGTGACCGCCAAATCCGAATGTATTGGACAAGGCAACATTAACTTCGCGTTTCTGTGCTTTGTTGAACGTGAAATTAAGGTTATAGTCGATGTTCTCGTCGTCGTCACCTTCTTCGTGGTTGATAGTCGGAGGAACAATGCCGTTCTTAATGGCAAGGATGCTTGCAATAGATTCTACCGCACCGGCAGCTCCCAGCAAGTGACCTGTCATTGATTTGGTTGAACTGATGTTCAACTCGAACGCATGATCACCGAATACTTCCTTGATTGCTTTTGCTTCTGAAATATCACCAACCGGAGTAGATGTACCGTGTACATTGATATAATCTACTTCTTTCGGATCCATTTCCGCATCTTCCAGTGCATTCTTCATCACCAGTTTCGCTCCCAGACCTTCCGGATGAGAAGCAGTCAAGTGATGTGCATCTGCAGACATACCTACACCGGCAACTTCTGCATAGATTTTTGCACCACGAGCTTTAGCGTGTTCCAGTTCTTCCAGGATCAAGCAACCGCCACCTTCGCCCATAACGAAACCATCGCGGCTTGCGCTAAACGGACGTGAAGCTTTAGAAGCTTCGTCGTTGCGTGTTGACAAGGCGTGCATAGCGTTGAAACCGCCTACACCTGCCGGGAAGATCGCTGCTTCCGAACCACCGGATACAATTACATTTGCTTTACCCAAACGAATCAGGTTGAAGGCATCTGCAATAGCGTTGGTTGAAGTAGCACATGCTGAACAAGTCGCGTAGTTAGGACCATGGAAACCATACATGATAGAAATCTGTCCGGCTGCAATATCCGAAATCATCTTTGGAATGAAGAACGGATTAAACTTCGGACCCATTTCCTGACGAGTGTAGTAGTTGCCTACCTCTTCTTCAAATGTATGTATACCACCAATACCGGCGCCGAAAATAACACCGATTTTGTTCAAGTCTTCTTTCTCGACGTCAAGACCGGAATCATCTACCGCTTCTTTAGCAACAGCGATGGCATATTGAGTATACAAGTCCATCTTTCTTGCTTCTTTGCGGTCTATGTATTTCGTTGCATCGAAGTCTTTCACTTCGCATGCGAATTGGGTCTTGAATAACGACGCATCAAAATGAGTAATAGGCCCTGCTCCACTAACCCCGTTCACAATGTTTTCCCAAAATTCGGGAACGCTATTGCCAACGGGAGTAATGGCGCCAAGGCCTGTTACTACCACTCTTTTTAATTCCATATTGATGAAATCGAATTACTTAGCGTGTTCTTCGATATAAGATACAGCATCACCTACAGTACCAATCTTTTCTGCTTGGTCATCAGGAATAGAGATACCGAATTCTTTTTCGAATTCCATGATAAGTTCTACAGTGTCAAGAGAATCTGCTCCCAGGTCGTTAGTGAAGCTTGCTTCGGTTGTAACTTCTGATTCTTCTACGCCTAATTTATCAACGATAATCGCTTTTACTCTTGATGCAATTTCAGACATAACTTTAAGTTTTTAATTAATAATTAGTTTTATTTCTTTAAATTTGCGGTGCAAAGGAATGAATATTTATCGTTTTGCGCAAATATTTGACTAAATAAATGCAATGTTTTGCACATTTTTCACTGTTTTGTGCATCGAATTTGAGAGTTATGAAGAAAAACATCGCAATTTTCGCTTCCGGTTCCGGCTCTAATGCTGAGAATATTATCCGGTATTTCCAAAAAAACGATTCCGTTCAGGTTTCGTTGGTGCTTTCTAATAAGAGTGATGCCTATGTTTTGGAACGTGCGCATCGCTTGGGAGTGCCTTCTAACGTGTTTCCAAAGGAGGATTGGATAGCCGGAGATGAAATTTTGGCTATTTTGCAGGAGTACCGCATTGATTTTGTCGTGTTGGCCGGCTTCTTAGTTCGCGTGCCGGATTTGCTTTTGCATGCTTATCCCGATAAAATTATAAATATACATCCTGCTCTTCTGCCGAAGTACGGAGGCAAAGGAATGTATGGTGACCGGGTACATGAAGCAGTGGTAGCTGCCGGTGAAAAAGAAAGCGGCATCACTATACATTATATAAATGAGCATTACGATGAAGGAAATACGATTTTTCAAGCTACTTGCCCTGTTCTCCCGACCGATTCTCCGGACGATGTAGCCAAGAAAGTGCATGCTTTGGAATATGAACACTTCCCGAAAATCATAAATCAAGTATTAAGTAATAAGTATTAAGTATTACGTCGTGTGAATAATCGTTTGACGGAACTTTATTGACGTTTTCGGCCACTATGGTTATTACCTGATACTTAATACTTAATAATGTATGCTTTCTCTTCCCGCCGTAAAGGATAATCTCCGCGTAGGGTTTCGAATAGCTCCGGTTGATTTTTTAGCCGGTTGCTGTCTTCGGTTGGATTATACATTTGGAGGACTGCTTCTTCGTGGTTTTTTGCATGAATAATGGGGGAGACAGGTGCGGGTGCGTTAATTTCATAATCCCCTTTTATTTGGAAGAACTTGCAGATGGCATCCAATGACATACGTGTGGCGTTTGCTTTTCCATCTGCAGAGTAGCCTGCAATATGAGGAGTTCCGATAAATGCCTTTTCCAGTAGATCACGGTTGATTTCCGGTTCATGCTCCCATACGTCGATGATGGTATCCGAAATCATCCGGCTGTTCAAGGCTTTTAAAAGAGCATCAGTCTGGATGACTTCTCCTCGTGAGGTATTGATGATAACAGGCTTTCGTTTGAGTGACTGAAAGAAAACGTCATCCGCCAAGTGGAACGTTTTATACTTTCCTTCTTTATATAAAGGTACGTGAAAAGTGATGATGTCACACTCTTCTGCTATTTTCTCCAGTGAAGAGAACCGTTTTGTACCTTCTTTTTCTTCCCGTGGCAAATCATTCAATAAAACACGCATGCCAAAATCCTGGGCAACTTTAGCTACCTTACTCCCGACATTTCCTACTCCTATGATTCCAATTGTCAGTTCATTCAGTCTTTTATTCCTGACGGACTTCCATACAAGAAGCGATGATTGTATATATTGGGCGACAGAAGCGGAGTTACATCCCGGTGCATTCGTCCATTCAATACCGGCCTGTTTGCAATACTCCGTATCAATATGGTCGAAGCCTATGGTTGCGGTCGCTATGAATCTCACTCGACTACCTTCCAATAAATCCCGGTTGCAATGTGTGCGGGTACGGACAATAAGAGCGTCCGCATCTCGTACGAGTTCCGGGGTGAAATCCTTTCCCGGTGCATAAATCACCTCGTCGGCTATTCTCTGAACCGCCTCTTTTATATAAGGTATTTTATTGTCGATAATAATTTTCATATACAATTCATCTTTTGTACCCACAAAGGTAACAAATAAAAAAGTAAGAAACGGTTGCTTGTCTGAAAAATATTACATAGATTTGCCCTATTATATATCTATTAGCTAGTTAAGATTATGACATTTAGTAACCTTTGCAACGAGATTTTCTGGAAATCGACAACCGATTACCATGTGACGGATAGTGTGGATGCTCCGATGAACAATCCTTACGAGTTGAAAACTATTGAGTATTATTTATATCTAAAGAACTGGATTGATGCCGTGCAATGGCATTTTGAGGATATTATCCGTGATCCGCAGATTGATCCGGTAGAAGCATTGGCCTTGAAAAGAAGAATTGATAAATCAAATCAGGACCGTACGGATCTGGTGGAATTAATTGATAGCTACTTTTTAGACAAATACAAAGAGGTAAAACCTCTCTCTGACGCAACGATCAATACGGAAAGCCCTGCATGGGCAATTGACCGCTTGTCAATTCTTGCATTGAAAATTTACCACATGCAGCAGGAGGTGGAACGTACGGACACTACTGAGGAACACCGTGCTCAATGCCAGACTAAGTTGAATATCCTGCTGGAACAACGCAAAGACCTTTCTACGGCTATTGAACAGCTGTTGGCTGATATCGAAGCCGGAAGAAAATATATGAAAGTATATAAACAGATGAAGATGTATAATGACCCGGCATTAAATCCGGTGCTTTATGCGAAAAAATAACGAATGGCGCGTATTCTCATTATTCGTTTTTCAGCTCTTGGCGATGTAGCCATGACAATCCCGGTAATACATTCGCTGGCTGTGCAATACCCGCAGCACGAAATAACGGTGTTAAGTCGTGCTGTATGGCAGCCACTCTTTCAGGGGTTGCCTGCTAATGTGGGTTTTGTCGGAGCTGATTTAACAGGCAAACACAAGGGGCTTTGGGGCTTGAATAGCCTTTATTCGGAATTAAAAGCGATGCATTTTGATTACATTGCTGATTTTCATCATGTACTTCGTTCTAGGTATTTATGTTTGCGATTTCGTCTTGCCAATAAACCGGTAGCTTCCATTTGTAAAGGAAGGGCAGGCAAAAAGAAGCTGGTTCGCCGTCATGATAAGGTGATGGAGAATCAGAAGAGTTCTTTTCGTCGTTATGCCGATGTACTTGAGAAGCTAGGTTTACCGGTACTATTAAATTTCTCTTCTATTTATGGCGAAGGAAAAGGAAACTTTGCGGAAATAGAACCAGTCACAGGACCTAAAGAAGATCAAAAGTGGATTGGTATAGCTCCTTTTGCCAAACATGCAGGTAAGATTTATCCGTTAGAACTGCAGGAGCAAGTGATAGCACATTTTGCTGCCAATCCCAAAGTAAAGGTTTTCCTCTTTGGAGGCGGTAAAAGCGAGCAGGACGTATTTGATGCATGGATTGCTAAATATCCTTCTGTTGTTTCAATGATCGGTAAACTAAATATGCGTACCGAACTGAATCTGATGAGCCATCTGGACGTGATGCTTTCAATGGATTCTGCCAATATGCATTTGGCATCTTTGGTCAATATTCCGGTTGTCTCTATTTGGGGAGCAACCCATCCCTACGCTGGTTTTATGGGCTGGAGACAATTGCCGGTCAATACCGTGCAACTCGATTTGTCATGCCGTCCCTGTTCTGTATATGGACAGAAACCTTGCTGGCGAGGTGATTATGCCTGTTTGAGGGATATAAAGCCGGAGCAGGTCATTGCGAAAATAGAAGGGATTGTAGATTAATCCTTGCTAAAGTTCAAATTAGCAGTTTATTGAGCTGAAAGAGCATAGAATCAAATAATGATGAAAGAGATACAACGAAAGAAAAAGGTACTGATAGATCTTACGAATTATGGTAGTCTCACAGCTGGTTTCGGGCAGATTGCGGCCAACTATGCAACTGCCTTTTCGTCTATGCCGGTAGATGATCTTCATTTTGTATATTTATTGCGGCAGAAATATATGCAGGAATTTGGCCCGAATGTGACCTCTGTTCCGGTACGTCGTATCAATAAGTTTCTTCCTTTTACCCTTCCCAAGGTAGACGTATGGCATGCAGTGAATCAACAGCGCAAGTTGTTGCGTATTGCCGGTGGTACAAAGTTTATCTTTACTATACACGACTTTAATTTCTTAACAGAGAAAAAGCCCTGGAAGGCGAAAATGTATCTTCGCCGGATGCAGAATAAAGTCAATAAGGCAGCGGTCGTGACTACGATCTCTCATTATGTGGCAGATGTCATTCGGCAGCATGTAGATTTGAAAGGGAAGGAAATCCGGGTCATCTATAATGGAGTGGAGAGAATCGACACATTAGAAGGAACAAAGCCGTCGTTTGCTACAGGGCGTCCTTTCTTTTTTACAATTGGACAAATCCGTAGAAAAAAGAACTTCCATCTCTTGGTTGACGTAATGCGTCATTTCCCGGAATATGATCTATATATTTGTGGAGATGCTCATTTTGCTTATGCTGAAGAAGTGCGCAATCTGATTCGTGAGAATCAGCTCACTAATGTCTTTTTGACGGATGTTATCTCTCAAAGCGAGAAGATCTGGTTATATCGGAACTGTGAGGCATTCCTGTTTCCTAGTGAGGGAGAAGGCTTTGGATTGCCGGTGGTGGAAGCTATGCAATTTGGGAAGGCTGTATTTGCCGCTAATCGCACTAGTTTACCAGAAGTTTGTAATGGACACGCTATCATGTGGGAGCATTTGGATACAGAATCTATGGTGCAAAGTATCCGGGAGCATCTACCTGATTTTTATAAAGACAAGGAGCGCTTGGAAAAAATCAAGGAACATGCCGCTTCATTCAGTTACGAGAAGCATATACAAGCCTACCTTGATTTGTATCGGGAGTTAGCTCAATTGCCTTAGTATTGAAGTCAATTGTCCGTATACCTTTTCGGGAGTAATTAATGCAAAACGCTCTTCATAGGTTAATGTCGCTTGTTGTTCCGGCGAAAGAATGTCGTCAGGACTGATTCCTTCGGCAAGTACGGAATTGGCGGGTAACCACATTGATTTTGATGCACTTGGTGAATAAATGGCAAATGAAGGAACTCCAAGAGCCTGGGCGATGTGTCTGGCTCCTCCTTCGTTCCCGAAGTAAAATGAACAGTTGGCGCAAAGTGCTGCCAGCTGTCGCAATGAAGAAGCTTGTATATCGATTTTGATACGTTCCGGACATCCTAATTCCTTGTAGATATTTCTGGCGTCTTCTTCTTCGTACCCCGGTGCGTAGTTGAAGATCATTTGTATGTCCTTGTGCTCCTCCAAAATTCTTTTCAGTGTGGCTATCATGAACTCCGTATTCCATTTCTTATGGATGAGTTTGGTTGTGACTCCTATTAGTAACACAGGGTGTGCAAAATTAATCCCTTCCTTTTCCATATAATATCGGAAATCTTCTTTTTCCCGGTCAGTCAGATATAACTTGAATTCTTTTGTGTATTGAATAGGTCTGATCTTTTCTAATGGTGCTGCAAGCAACAGGTTACGTTGTACCATATCAGTTGTCAGATTCTTGCTGTAAGTATCTGTCCGGTAGTTCAGTAGGAAACGTGTATATCCTTTGATGCGTCCTATCCGGAAAGGAGTTCTTAATGAAAAAAGAGAGAAAAAAAGAGTCCGGATGGTAGAGCGCATGTCGATGATTACGTCGTATTTATTTTGGTGCATTACCTGCCATACTTTTTTTATATATGCAGTGAACGGCTTATTCTCATTCTTGTCAAATGTAATGACTCTGTCTATGTCCGGATGCCCCTCATAGAGTGGAGCAATATTTTTATTAAGCACGAAGTGTATCTCTGCGTCGGGAAAACTTTTTTTCAGCGTACTGCACAATGCAACAGCCAGAATTGAGTCCCCTATTTGTCTAAATCGAATAATCAGAATTCTTTTGATTGGTTTCATGCTTAAACTTCTTTATGCTTTTTACCGTGCAAACATAACTAAAAAAAAGCATTTATGTCTAAATATAAATGAAAAGAAAAAAGAAAAAACGATTAAAGTCACTGTGACGGTGCTTATATGTGAAGAGAGTTAGCCAATCTTTGTGAGAAAAGAGAAAAATATAGTCGGAATATGACCTAATTTCTTTATCTTTGCTCAATCTTTGTAATTAGTGATTATATAGGAGAGTGTAATGAGAGTGATTGTAAATCCCAAGTACGCACATTTGCAGAAGGAGATAGAAGAAGTTCCGAGGTCCTTCCAGAACGAAGGAGATGTGGTGTACGATGGTCGTAATGTTCTAAAACGGATTAGTTTGGGCAGCATTGATGTTGTGGTGAAGAGCTTTAAAAAGCCTCACATCATCAATCGTGTTGTATATTCGTTTTTCCGCCAGTCGAAGGCAGAACGTTCCTATATTTATTCTATGGAGATTCAACAGCATGGCTTTGACACTCCGGAGCCGGTGGCTATGATCGAACAATTTCAAGATGGTCTTCTCTCACATAGCTATTACATTTGTTGTTATGATGGTGGCGAAACTGTCCGTTCCCTGATGGATGGAAAAGTGGCGGGGAATGAAGACAAACTTTCAGCTTTTGCGCGCTACACTGCTGCTTTGCATCAGGCAGGTATTCTTCATTTGGACTATTCTCCCGGTAATATACTGATTCATCAGAATGAAACGAATGAATACAGTTTCTCTCTGGTCGACGTGAATCGTATGCAGTTGCTATCGGATATTGATTGTGATACGGTATGCCGTAATATGTGCCGTTTGTGTATTTCGCGTGAGGTACTGACTTACATCATGACAGAATATGCTTCTTTGCGTGGATGGGACGTCGAATCTACGGTCAGTCTGGCCCTTCGTTACAGCGATCAGTTCTTTACTCATTACATTTATCGTCGTGCGGCACGGAAAGAAAAAGAAAAGCATATTGTGTCCCTGATTTTATTCTTCCGTTTATACCGTTCCGTACGTAAGTTCTTTTCTTGGGAACCGCATATCTCACGTTTCTTATTGAAAAAGGAAAAGCATATCTATGATACATACCTGTGCAAGTATGATTATTGTGAATTGCTTTCTGCTGATTATCAATGATCGATTACTTCTTACTTCCGCGCATCACTACACTGCGGATTCTATGCCTGAAAAAACCTTTTTGATTAATATATGTACAGTTATGCTTGTTCAAAAATGCAGAGATAACTTCTTCGTCATCAGGCAGGTGATATGTGCAAATGGCAAAATCTAGTTTCTGGCAATTCTGAAATAAGTTCTTGCATCCCGCCAATGCGTGCCGTTCGGCTCCTTCTATATCCATTTTAAGAAACAGATGTTCATCCGTCTGATTATTGAAGAAATCGTCTAATGTTTGCTCTCTCGAAGAATTATGGTCACTTACATACTTTTGGACAATCGTCACTTTATCCTGCCATGGTTCGAAGGTGGCTCTGATAGCTTCCAACCATTGCTCGTCCTGTTCAAACAAATAGATATGTTTGGCTTCCTCCACAATTTCCAGTGAAGAATATCCTTCGGCACAACCGACATCTACAAAAACCTTTCCCGTGACATCTTTTACGCTATCGAAATAGTGATGTGGTGATCGCTTGTCCTGCTCCATACTCAAGGCTTTGTAGTACTTCTGAATCTTCTTGGGTGGAGTACTCTTCCTGAAATATAGCCGTTTCTTCTCTTGTTGTACATAGTATAAGCCTTTTTTCTCATCCTTTTGTACATTGACAGGCATGTCTGTATATTCATCTTTGAATTCATACAAATGCCTTGAATATCCGTGCTCTTTAATATATTCATAATATTTTAGATAGGGTGAATCGGGTTTATACCCTTTCATAAAATAATATGGAAGAGTGCCATATATAAATTTCTTTATTGTATGTTTAAGTGCGTTCATTTCATTAGTTGCTTGTAGATGTTTAAGATCTCCTCCGCTTGCTTTTCTTCTGCGAATCTTTTAGCAAAAATTTGCCCCTTTTCAATCATAATCTTTTTTCTCTCAGGATCTGCGTATATCTGTTTGAAGGCATCGGCCATTCCTTTGATATCGTCAGGATCTACATAGATAGAGTCGGGACCTCCGGCTTCTTCCAGGCAAGATCCTGTAGCGGCCACTACCGGAATACCGGAGTATAGAGCTTCTATAATGGGAATACCAAAACCTTCGAAACGGGAAGGGTATACAAAAATTTCTGCTAACTGATAAAAAGCCGGTAGATCATCAAAAGGAACATTGCTGATGATATGTACCCTTTCTTCCAGCTTATTCTCCTTAATGAAACGTTCAATCTTATCAGTATATTCCGTATGACGTCCTACAATGACGAGATGAATCTGTTCAGGAAGCATCATTAGTGCCTGCACCGCTGAAAGGGCGTTTTTACGTTCCTCAATACTTCCTACGTTAAGGATATAGTGATCCGGTAGCTGATATTTAGCCCGGACTTCTCTTTTCTTCTCTTCTGCTACAGGATGCATGAATGAAGGATCACATCCCTGATAAACAACTTCTATCTTGTCGGCGGGAATCCTGAAATACTCAATAATATCACGCTTGGTACATTCGCTGATAGCAATGATTTTATCGGCATTTTCACAGGCTTTACGGAATTTGTATGTGTATATTTTCCTGTCGATCGAATGATAATATTGCGGATAGCGCAGAAAGATCAGATCGTGAATCGTTACAACACTTTTTACCTCGCTTTGATGTATATTCAGGGGCAACTCATTACTAAGTCCGTGGAATATATCAATTTTTTCTTTTTCCAGTTGTTGGGTAACGCCCCATACTCGCCACAATGAACTTAACTTTTTCCAGGAAGAAGTAGTGGGATAAGAAAGCTGTAGTTGCTGATACTGCTTCGTTAATTTGTCCAGCCTCTTGTTTTCCCGTTTCTTAGGGGCATACAGCACATATTTATTCTCCGGATAGAATTGGCATAGAATATCCACTATATAGCGGCTATAATTACCCAGACCGGTGAAATTCTGTACTGCACGTTTTCCGTCAAAACCTATTCTCATTTCTACTTCTTACCTTTATGTGATTATAATTAGACTTCAAAATTCCGATAAGGTTTATTCAAGTCTAAATAATGGAAATTGTGTTGTCTTTGTCCACTTTGTTTAGGTATGGTCATGTAATCTCCATATTTCTGTGACAGATAAGCGTCGTATTTCTGTACTCCCCACACTTCTTCATCTTCAAACCGAATGGGAGTAGGAGTGCCCAGGATATCCTTCGACATAATTCCTTTCATACCGTCATCATAATCGCAGACTAATGCGCATTGGTCGAAATCGTATTTCTTCATCACCTTCCTGATGCTTTCCTGTGCTCCGGTAAGGGTAAAAAGCTTTCTGCATAATAGCGGTATCCATGAACTGGGACCTTTTCCATGTTTGTATGGATCGCGATGAATAAGATAAAGTACTCGTTTGTAAAACTCATACTTCGCAAAATGCATTCTTTGCGCCATACGGCTTTCCGGAACTCCATCTAGTGGAAATATATCAATATATACACCTCCCAGGTATTTGAGATGCATACGCTCGATTAAAGTTGTGTTGGCATCCTGCACCTTTGCGAACGGAAGAGGATATTCCTTATCATTCTCAGCGCATACCGCTTCGTAAGGTTCCGGTAACCATTCTTTGGCATTAGCCATTAGTAAGTCATAATCAGCTCTTGGCATTCCGATATCCAAGTCATCATCCCAGGGGATGAATCCTTTGTGGCGCACAGCTCCCAACATGGTGCCTGCCATGATGTAATATCGCAGATTATGTTCTTTGCAAACTTTGTCAACAGCTAATAAGTTCTTTAATATGCGAAGCTGTAGAGGGCGGATGTCGTAATTAGCCATTCTATCTGATTTTAATTAATAAAGACTGGCTGGAATCAGCTTCTGTGCCTGTTGGAAGTCCTCTACTGTGTCCAGCTCGGCCGAGAAGAACTCGGTGGTGTCCATAACGTAAAAACTATATCCTTGCGGAATCAGTCTCTCAAAAGCCCGTTCGTAGAATATATTATCCAGTCCTTCGGTAGTAATCATAATTTCCAGTTCCCGGAATAGCGCTTTGGTATATTCTGCTGACATCTTTTCAATGCCGATAGATTCTCCGATAGCATCGGATATCGAACAAACTTTGCTGATTTCAACAACCTTTTGTGCGTCGTCCACGATGACTTTTATTTCTTCTGCTCCGAGCTCATGGCGATTCAATGCCAATATGTCGTCCTTATCCGAATGAAGCAGCTTCTCTACAATCTGCGGATCGAATACAATGTCGCTGTCTAATAACAAAATTTCTTCCCCATCCGTATATGGGCGGGTGAGCCATAATGAATAGATATTGTTGGTTGATTCATACCTATCATTATAGATGAAAGTAATATCTTGGGTTGGATAATGTGCCTGTAGAAAATCTACGATTTGCTGCTGGCGATACCCGGTGACAATGATGAATTCATCAAATCCGTTTTGTATCAGGGCATCAAAAGCCCTTTCCAAAAGGCATCGTTCTCCTATCTTGAGAAGACATTTGGGCGTCGTATCGGTCAGCGGGCGTAAGCGTGAAGCTATTCCTGCGGCTAATATTACTGCTTTCATTTGGATGCTATTTCTTTGATTGTATCTATAACGATCCGGTTCTGCTCTGGGCGTCCCAATGTGATACGCAAATGAGTATTGATATCCGGTTCATTCATAAATTTCACTTTGTAACTCTGTTCAGCAAAAGCTTTTTGTAAAGCCTCTTTCAGTTCTATCGGGTATTTGATTAAAATAAAGTTGGCAACCGATTCATATACTTTGAATCCGGGTAATACGCCGATTTCCTTTTCGTAACGCTCACGGTCTTCATTCATTAGTTTGGCGATGTTTCGGTAGTGTGCGTCCGATTTAAGAGCCGCAATGGCGATATCTTCGGATATCCGGTTGTATCCCAGATATTTATTGCTGTATCTACTGAATTTTTCCAGTTCCTTACTCATAAATCCGAATCCCATACGTAAACCGGGCAATCCATAAAACTTGGATAAAGTACGGGAAATAATCAAATTCGGATATTTATTAACCAGCTTTTTGATGTAACTGGTATCAGTTGAAACAAAAGAAGCGTATGCTTCGTCTATCAGTACCACTGTTTGGCTGGGCACTTCTGCGAGCAGTTCATCCAATTCTTTTGGAGTTAAACCATTGCCGGTAGGGTTATTGGGAGAAGCTAGTAAAAGAATCTTCGGATTCTCTTTCTGAATCATATCTTTTAGCGTCTCAAAGTCATATTTAAAAGTATTTCCGTCTTCGTAGAGAGGATATTGCAAAGTATGGCCATTCACCTCATCTGCAATTGATTTATAATACCACCATGAGAACTTGGGAATCAACATCGTTTTATTTCCATCTTCTTGAGTCAGGAAGTAGTGTACAGCTTGTTTCAGAATATCTTCTCCGCCGTATCCTAATAAGACTTGTGTTTCATCTATATCGTAAAGTTCGGATAAGAAAACAGATAATATACTTTTCTTTCCTTCATCATAAATGCGGGTATAAAAACAAAGTTTATTTATATCGAAGTTTTTTAAAGCTTCTACTACTTCTTTTGATGGACTGTAGTTAAATTCGTTTCGATCTAAAAAGTTCAAATTCTTTTCCATATTAGTTTTGTATGATTCCTTTATCGCACCAGGTTAGTTTCCTGACTTTCGTTTCGTTCAAAATACTGCGGTTGTTGCTCAAATTATCCGTTCCATGTAATTCGTGATGAAGGTGGAACACAATTCCCGCAAATTTGATGGTACGCTTGCGTACACCGCTATTGATGAGGCGGCACACTAATTCATGATCTTCGCTTCCCCATCCGGTAATAGCTTCATTGTATCCATTGACTTTTAATAAATCCTCTTTCCAGAAAGCCATATTGCATCCTCTGGAATATGAAATATCCCATTGGCGATAATGCTGAAGTAGTGGGCTTAACCAAGGCAAATGTACTCCGTTGATTGTGTTTTTAGTACCTTTGTCGTGAATAGAGATAATGCAGTTCCTTTCTGCTAACATCTTTTGGGTTAAACCTTCCCGGATTAATACACGGCTACCCGTTACGAAACTGCCTTTTTTAGCAAAATGTACATGATCTTTGACGAAATCTTTGTGTAAGACGATATCTCCGTCAATTTGTATAATATATTCTTTAGATGCTTTCGCAATAGCTTTGTTGCGGATGGAGGCCAGTCTGAAGCCTAGATCCTCATGCCAAACATGAATAATGGGGACTTCGGAAGAAGCAGCCAATTGATGAATTAGCTCTCCTGTATCTTCTTTAGAACCATCATCGGCAATGATAATTTCATCAGGAAGGAGAGATTGACGTAGCACGCTTTTAACGCATAATTCTAATGCGTCGCTTCTATTATAGGTGGATATAATTAGCGATGTACTTATGTTGCTCGCCATGGGTTTATTCATATAATTATTACTATGTTAGTTAAATAGTTAAGGGGGCTTGCACTAAAATTCTACAAATGTATACATTTTATTTGGTTGTGACAAGTGTTAAAGGCTTTTTTGCTAAACATTAGAGGGTTAGCATTCTTTTTAAGAATAATATTCGTATCTTTGCTATCAGTTTGTTATAATAACTAAGATAAATAGTGTGTTTGTAATGGAAAATCATCCAGTGGAAGTTAGTGTAATCATCCCTAATTATAACTATGCTCGTTTTTTACAGCAACGCATCGATTCTGTATTGGCGCAAACATATACAGATTATGAAATTATACTATTGGATGATGCTTCAACCGATGATAGCGTGTCTATTTTAAACCATTATAAAACAAACTCTCGTATCACTCATTTGGAGATTAATTCTGTCAACACAGGGAGTCCTTTTGCACAGTGGCAAAAAGGGATTAGTTTGTCTCGTGGGAAATATATATGGATTGCCGAAAGTGATGATGCGGCTGAATCTTCTTTTCTTGAGAAAGCTGTTTCTGTTTTGAATCAATATCCCCGTGCTTCCTTCTGTTTTTTAGGTTCACACTGTATAGATGAGAAGGGGAATCAACTATCTACTGATTTTGATCGTTGGACTTCAAAGCAACTACGCCGTCCTCATAATATGGCTATTTTTGATGGTGAAGATTACATAAAACATAATCTTTATTGGCGTAATTATATTTACAATGCTAGCGGCGTTGTTTTTCGTAAAAAAAGTTTTGAACAGATAAAGGATTTGTCTTGTTTCTCAATGCGATATAGTGGTGATTGGCTTTTTTGGATAGAGATGGCGAGGCAAGGTATGGTACTTGAAGTTTATGAAAAAATGAATAAGTTTCGTTTACATGACGTGAGTACTACTAAGAAAGCTCAAAAGACAGGAGAGGGGGTCCGCGAAGATATATATATAATAAATAAAATAGAGCAGTTTTTTCCCAACATAGGGAAACAAAGAAAGACTGTACGTCATGGAAGTTTTTATAAAGAGATAAAAAGACTGAAGGTTTCTACTGAAACTAAGGAGGAGCTTTTTTTACACTTAGTGTCTTCTTTAAAAGCAAATTCTAGTGATTATTATATAGAACGGTTTAATAAAAACTTTAGCTGGCTAATGCCTTGGTTGATTACTCGTGACAGGGATCGATTGTGATTGTTGGATAATCTTGTTATAGAATGAATCTTCTTAATATTATTGTGTGTTATTGGATATTTTTACATAACGTATGTTTGTTTTATTTTCGAATAAATTTGATTCTAGAATAGCTGTTTTTGAGGACAGTGGTGTATAGGAGTTTTATCTGTTTTGCATTGTTTTCGATAGAATATAATGTTGATACACTATCGTATGCTTGTTGGGTAGTTTTGTTGTAATAAGATGGTCCATTTTGTTCCATACTTATTAAATGGGTAGTCAATTGTTGTTCATTGGTAAATCTGAGAGCTATTTCTTGGTTCTGTTTTTTTTGACCATTGTCAAATTGTTCTTTTGTTCCAGCGGTGTCTCTACCAATAACTAAACATTTATTGAACATTGCTTCTGCTGTAATTAGTCCAAAAGCCTCAAATGGTGATGGGACAATTAATGCCATAGCGCGATTCATTAAATCATATATTTGATTAGTGGCGAGTGCTCCTTTGAATATTATATAGTTGTGTATTCCTGCTTTCTTTATTAATCTATCTATTTTTTGTTTTGTTTTCGAAGAGCAATTTCCAGCGAATATTAACTTGAAGGTACCACCTTTCTGTCGATAATTCTTGTAACTATTTAAAAGAAAAAATATACCTTTCTCTTTTACGATACGGCCAACAAAAAGAAAGAAAGGCTCTTTGGGATGGTTTTCTGGTTTATAGTTTTGTTTTAGGACACCATCGTAAATGATAGTAGAATTTTTTTCTTTTAGTTGATAGAAATTGTATATTCCTTGGGTTATGGCTATGTTGAAATTACCAGGTGTGCGTAGAAGTTTCTTGAGGTAGGAAAATGAATAGGCATGTGAATGTCCAAAATCTAGGGATTGATATTCCCTTAGATGCCATATGTGCGGAATTTTTAATAATTGAGCGGCTGCAAAACCAAATTGGAAGGCAGATGAATTGGTGTGAATGATGTCGATTTTATTCTCTCTGGATAACTCTATGACTTGTCGAGCAAAATACTTTTTTTTATTTCTTAATTTAATAGCATATATAGGGCGTGTTATATAATTCCATACATTTTTTTTTGTGGGATACCAAAAGAAATCATAATTAAAAATACTATATGGAATATTTTCTAATTGTAATTTTTCGATCGTTGATTGGCTTGCCAATTTGCCCAATATAACATATGGGTTTACTTTATTCTCAAGCTCTTTAATTAAGGTGATTAAAGCTTGGTCTGATCCTCCTTCTCCTACTGATATGTAAAGAATATTAATCATATTGAATTTACGTCTATTTGTGAGTTGTTAGAATTGAATTTATTTTATATAAAAACAAAACTATTTTTCTTGCTCTCTTTTGGAATTTATGTGTTTTGTTTAACATTGGAATAATATCCCTGAATTCAGATTGTTGAAGTTCGGATAATTCTTTGAAGGCTTCATAAAAAGCAGATGGAACATTTGCTTTTAGCCATTTAAGGCGTTCATCTTGGGAAGCTGAATAATCTGCACTAATCCCATTTTGGTCGTATTCAGCAATGGTAAATGGAATATGTTTATAGCTGCATTCTTTAAATATGATACTTTGAACGCTGTGTATCCAGTCTGCTATTATTTTATAGTTGGTGTCATATCTTGTACTCTCAAAAAGTGAACGATGGATAAAGCAGGCTTGATGAGGTAGGGATTTGGTTAAGAAGAAAACAAGATCTGCTTTGTTTGGCGCTTTTTCTTCTTTTTCTTTTTTCTTTCCGGTGAATCTGATGTTACCAAAAATATACCCAGTATCATCAAATGATATCTTTTTAAGTATATCACTTATTAGTATATCGCCTGAATTTAAGAAATATAAATATTTACCATTAGCTCTATCAATCCCTTTATTCATGCCATCGTATATTCCTCTGTCTGGTTCTGAACACCAATAGGTAAGGTGTGTAGTTTCTTTCTCATATTTTAAAATTGTCTCTTTGCTACCATCCTTAGAATCAGCATCTATTATAATATGTTCATATGAAAGAAATGTCTGTTTTTTGACACTTTCTAATGTCTTAATTAGTCCAATATTATTGTTGTAATTGACAGTGATAATACTTAAAATAGGATGTTCTATGTTCATGATACTGTTACTTGTTTTATGTTTAAGGCTTTTGAATAAGATTTTTCAGTTAAGATGGTTGCTTTCTCCCATGAGAATGATTTTAGGCGTTCATTTCCTTTCTGGATAAGATCTGTACGTTTTTTATCATTATAAATTATTTCGGTGATGGCATTTAATATGGAGTCTTCCGAATAGGGGTCAAAATAAACTCCTGCATTTTCTGCGATTTCGGGAAAACAGCTAGTGTTACTTAGGGCGACTGGGCAATGGCAGGCATACGCTTCCAAAATGGGAATGCCAAATCCTTCATACAATGAAGGAAATACGAAAACTCTGGCTCGACTGTACAACTCAGCAAGAAGTTTGTCTGTAGCTTTGATCTGTAATACTCTATTTGAAATATTTAATTTATTAATAAACGCTTTTTCTGTTTTGTTAAATGGCATTCCGGTGCATACTAAAAATAACTTATCATTTTGAGCACTTAACTTGGAGAATACTCTTGCAAGACGATCGAAATTTTTATAAGGATTTCGATCTCCGACGAATAACAAAAAAGTATTGGGTAGTTCTAAACTTTGTTTCCCTGTAAAGGGTTTCATGCTTGTACTATGGTAGATTACATCTATTTTATCAGGGTTAATATGCAATAGCTCGATAATGTCCCTTTTGGTGTTTTCGCTTATGGCTATAATACGGTTTGCTCGGCTAATTACTTCTTTTTTCTGTGCAATGATCTCACGAGCGTCAGAGAAAAAAGAGGGGAATTTCTCATGAATCATATCATGTACAGTGATGACATATGGATTGTTTCCAATATATTCTAAAAAATATGGATCGTAATAAGTCGGATGAAAAAGAAATTTCTTCTTTTGAGTTAGTAATTTTTTACTTAATTCTTTGTTCTTATTTTGGCACCGTTTTCGATAGTGTTTGAATATAAATCGGGGAAGTGATATGCGGTGTTTTCCCAATCTATAAGTTGTTAAATAGTAGTTGATAGAGTAACGTACAGCGATATCTTTTTTCATACTTAATCTTCGCATAATTTCGCAAAAATAGCGTGAAATGCCTCCAAATCTTTGAATGTCAAAGATTTGGTTGTCGTATAAAATGAATGGCTGGTTGTTTTTACTCATGTTGGATTAGCATTAGTGATTCTCTTTGCAAAGGTATGAAATTTATTTTGTAATGCTCTTTGGCTATCTTGGATTTTATATATCTTTGCTGCATTTATTAATACGTCTGCTTTTATATGGAAAATGATTATTTGGTAAGTGTTATTATTCCAGTGCATAATACAGCAAATTATTTGCGTAAATGTGTGGATTCTGTGCGCAATCAATCTTTGAAATCAATTGAAATAATATTGGTTGAGAACTTATCAATAGACAATTCGGCAGATATTTGTGATGAATATGCTAAATTGGATGAACGTGTAAAAGTGTTGCATCTCTCAGAAGCGGGCCTGTCAATAGCCCGTAATGAAGGTTTAAAAGTTGCTTCTGCTCCCTATGTGGGGTTTATTGATAGTGATGATTATATAGAGTCTACTATGTATCAAGAGTTGTTAGATGCACTTCTGTTTTACAAGGCTGATTTTTCGTATTGCAATTACGTTCTTGATTTTGATTATAAAGAAAGTGTTAACCCATTTCGTAATTCAGGTTCTGTAGAGTTATATTCTCGAAAGGAATTTATCAAGGATATGATGTGGGAAAAAATAAGCTGCTCTGTTTGTACTAAACTATTCAAAAAGTCTTTTTTTTACGCACGAGAATTTCCTGTAGGCCGATTGTATGAAGATCGTCTTGTTATGCATGAGTGGGTATTGACGTGTGATACTATAGTTTGGGTGGATAAACCTTTTTACCATTATATTGAACGTTTAGATAGTATATGTCATACTGTTACTCCTTTTAATTATTACCATTACTTTTTGGCCGAATTTAGTAGGGTGGAATTTGTAAATCGACAAAATCTTTTTGAGGGAAAAGAACTTTGCGAAGTACAAACTATGATGTTGCGTATTTGTTTTTCCATATTTAAAGATATTATGTTGCGGGTAAAACCTGGAGAGTTTCAAGGGCCAATTAAGGATATGAGGCATAAAATGAAGAGATTGTTACCGTTGTTGAAAAAAGAAGAGTTAGAATCTCGTTGTTATAAGAAATTATGGAAGCTTATTTATTTGTGGCCTATTTATCGTTTAGTACACTATAATAGATTTAAGAGGATGAAATTTTGAATGTTTGTTGTAAGAATTGCTTTTATTTATTGCTTTTCTAGTAAGCAAGTATCTGAAATGTTGTTAAAATGGTAGTTGGTAAAGATGAAGTTATTGTACATTAAGTTTGTTAGAAATGGAAAAACAAAGACCTTTAGTTTCGATAATTATTCCTGTTTATAATAGTGAAATCCACTTGGACAGTTGTATCCAAAGTGCTATTGGACAAACGTATGATAATTTGGAAATAATTATCATTGACGATGGTTGTACTGATTCTTCTCCTGATATTATTCGTAAGTATATGGGTTTGGATGACAGGATAAAGTGTATATATAAGTCAAATGAGGGCTTGGTGAAGGCTAGAAAGGATGGGATTGGATTGGCTCGTGGTAAATATATACAATATTTGGATAGTGATGATACATTGTGGCAAAATGCTATTGAGCTTTTAGTTGCTAGAGCTGAAGAAGTGCAGGCTGATATTGTGATAGCTCCATTTTATTTCTGTGAGGGAGAAAAACAATGGCTTTCTGCGGCTATAGAATTTGAGGAAATGACTGGACTTGAATATTTGAAATATATACTTAGTTTTAAGGCTTATTGGGCAGTATGGGCTAAATTTCATCTTCGTTCTTTGTATTTGAATGATATAGAGAGGCTTGATATTGCTTTTGGAGAAGATGCTGTACTTTCATCTCAACTTCTGTTATATTCTAAAAAGGTGGTTTCTATTGATACTCCAATTCTTAATTATGGGATATTTCCCTCTTCGATGTCTCACTGTCTGGATGATAAAACTTATAAGGATTTTAATGTGTATGTATCTTGGTTTGATGACTACATGAATAGAAATAATTTGGCTGTGGTCTTGAAACGGGAGTTGGCATTATTTCATTTGAAAAATACGATGATGAGGCTTCACTGGAAAAAAATTGTGGATACCGATAAGGAAATGGGGCGGATATTGGAAGAACTTGGACAATTTCCTGATTTAGAAGAATGTTTATCTAATAGAGAAAAAAAAATCGTTGCAGTTTATAAGATATCTAGCAGACTGGGATATTTGAATCTGTTGCGTTATAGTTGGCAAAATAAGATATAAAAATGAGTGTTATTAGAAAGTGGCAAAGAAGTTGTTATAAAAGAATGTTGAAGGCTCACTTAATTACTCCTAAGGTTGTGATCCTGATGGATGGTGGTGTTTGTTCTCAAATGCTTCAATATTTATTAGGGGAGTTTTTTAGAAAGCGTGGATGTAAGGTTGTGTATGATTTATCCTTTTATAAGGAATGGGGAAGTGATTTGAATTATAAATTTGCTCGTAATTTTGATTTGTTGAAAGTGTTTCCTTATTTGGAACTAACAACTGCAACAGAGCTGGAAATCTCCTATTATAAGAGGCATTTTTATTATGTTGGGAATAATACATCAGAGCGGATAGATGATTTTTCATTTCTGGAGAAAAATCCACCAATTTATTTAGGTGGATATTATCATTTACCGATAAGTGTTTGGGTACCCGCATTTATGTCTACTTATAGACTGTCATCTGATATATTTGATGAGAATAGCAAAATACTGATGTCGGAAATAAAACAGAATACAAATTCAGTGGCAGTACATGTGCGACGAGGTGATTTGAGTGTTGAAGTTCCAGCATATGGGAAGCCTGCTTCTTTAAATTATTTTAAAGAAGCCATTGGTTATATGAAAAAAGAGACTACAGCACCTTATTTCTACTTTTTTTCAGATGAGCCGGAATGGGTGGTATCGGAACTTATTCCTTATCTTGAACTTGCAAATAAAAATTATAGGGTAGTGGATATAAATGGGTCAGATAAGGGGTATATGGATCTATTTTTGATCGCTTATTGCCAACACCAGATAACAAGTAAGGGTACCCTGGGAAAGTATGGAGCCTTATTGAGAGATAGTGTAGATAAAATTGTGATCCTTTGTGATGACAAAGTTGAATATCAGTGGAAAGGAGTTTTTCATAATCCTATATTCTTGTAACAGAGACAAATAGAATGACTAGCTAATTTGGGATATTCAGTAAATGTCCCTCTTTCTTATAAATACAGAGATCAGTTCTCCTTTTCGTGAACTTTTCTCTGTATTTTTCTTGGTAAATTCTCGATTCTTCTATCTTTTTACAAGAATATTATTTACATATTATT
>OBZV01000290.1_pt1 | contig 44500 bp, 39 predicted proteins | sample 1501581 | NCBI WGS metagenome assembly OBZV01 (sample SAMEA2580257, study PRJEB22360) | human gut metagenome | biome: human gut; feature: human-associated habitat; material: faeces | place: Denmark | collected 2008/2010
CATATACATACTTGTTCATTCTTGGGGTGTAATTTAAAGTATCCTTGATCGCATATGTATCCTGCTCAAAGTGAAGCGGAATGTATGCATAATCTTCTCTTGAGATCTTGTCAGCCTCTGCTACCAGTTCACCTCTCTTGGTATCATCCATCTCAGTGAATGCCTGATCAACTAAGGCATCTACCTGTGCGTTGGAGTAATGGCCTCTGTTGACACCGCCATCACCTGCCTCACGGTTATAGGTGTAAAGCATATCGTGCATAAGAGAAAGTCCATCACCAGAAGCATCAGACCATCCGGTCATTAAGAACATGGATTTATTCTCTAATGGTTTAATGTAGCTGAAGAAGTTAGCCTTTGGCATCAGGTTTAAATTAACCTTGATACCTACTTTTTCAAGATAACCTGCTACTGCCTGGGCGATCTGCTCATCGTTCATGTAACGGTCATTTGGAGCATCTAAGGTTACTTCAAAACCATCTGGATATCCAGCTTCTGCTAACAGCTGTTTTGCCTTCTCAGGATCATATGCTTCACGGGTAACTTCGGTGTAGCCTACATAATCTTCCGGAACAACAGAGTTCATTTCATATGCGCATCCATTCATGATGTTCTTGATAATGGTTCCTTCATCAATTGCCAGATACATAGCCTGTCTTACTTTGACATCAGACATTGGATTTTTCTGTCCAGGGAACAGAGGAGAATCCTCACGGCTGTCCAGGTTCAGGTAGATCTCACGAAGACCCTTCTGCTTGATCACGCTGATGCCTTCCGTTGCATCCAGACGGTCGATATCTCTTGCAGATACGTCAATAGTAAAATCAACATCGCCAGTCAGCATGGTAGCGGTTCTGGTTGCTTCATTTGTAATAGGACGGAAACGTACATTCTTAATAGCCGGAACTTCGCCCCAGTAATCTTCGTTTGCTGCCAGGTCGATATGGTCTTCCTTAACCTGCTCTACGAATTTGTAACGGCCGGTACCAATTACATTGTCTGCAACCTGCTCTTCTGTGCCAACTTCTGCAATTTCCTGTTTTAATACATACAGCTGGGCAACGTCAAACAGCATTAAAGGGTTTGGTTTTTCAGTCTTAATAACAACGGTATTTGCATCAGGTGCTTCCACAGACTCAAAGCTGGATGTGTAGCTGCTGTATGCAGATGGGGAATCAGGATTGGAAGCCAGATTGATAGATGCAACAACGTCGCCGGAATCCATTACATCACCATCATGGAACTTAACGCCTTCTCTTAAATGGAAGGTCCAGGTTAAACCATCCTCAGAGGTCTCCCATCTTTCTGCCAGACAAGGACCAAAGGACATATCTGCATTCTGGGCAACCATTGCCTCATAGATATGGAGCATGATCTGGTTTGTAGGTCCCTCATCATATCTGTATGGGTCCATAGACAGTACATCAGATGATGTTACGATAACCAGGCTGTCCTTTCCAGAAGCGTCTGCTGCTGTGTTTCCAGCTGCTTCACTGCTTTCTGCTGCGCTGCCAGCTGCTGTGGTGCTGGATGCAGAAGATCCGCCGCAGCCTGCAAGGCTTGCTGCCATTGCTGCTGCAAGTGCTACTAATAAAGCTCTTTTCTTCATTTTTCATATCCTCCTCTATCTTACTTTTTCCGCCAGCCTTCCTTGCGGGAAGACTATATAGAAAAAGCAGGGCACACTTCTCGCATGCACAGTTCCCTGACTGTTTTCAAAGCGCCCTTGCTTTAGTGACCATTCTATACGATTCTTTATATCGCTGTCAAATGTCCGTACAGAAAATACAACATTTTTCTTACTAAAATTTATTTTTTATTGTCTTTAGGTTGTTTTATTTATTTTATTGATATATAATCAACCTAATAAGGAGGATTACTTACATGAAGCACAAACTATTGATCCTGACCCGGAATCCGGTGGCAAAAGTAGGGATCGCTTCTTACCTTTCTTCCCTTTTTGGACAATACCTTACCATTGTGTCTACCAGAATTGCTGACCTGAAGCCGGAGGATATGGAAGATGCAGGCTGTATCCTGTATACAACAGGTGAATTAAAAGAGCAGATGCCTTTTTCCATTCCGGATTCTGTAAAACAGCTGGTATGTATGCGTACATTTAACCATACCTATCTCCAGCGCATCCTTCAGATCCCGCCTGGGTCTTTTGTATACCTGGTCAATGATACAGTGGACACCACCTATGAGATCATGGAACAGTTAAAAGAATATGGCTTTTCCCAGTACCATTTTCTCCCCTATCTTCCGGGTACTGGAGAGGTACGGAAAGATATCCAGTATTGTGTAACTCCGGGAGAAGTTCATCTGGTTCCTTCTTTCATCCATCAGGTAATCGATATTGGCAACCGTATTGTAGATATTTCTACTATTAACGAGCTGATCGCCGTTTTCAAACTTCCTTCCAGCCTGGCCGATGAGGTTACAAAAAATTACTTAAACCATATTATCCAGATACAGAAGCTTTCCAACCAGCAGTTAAGCCAGGCTCTGGATATGAAAGAGATCACGCGGGGAATTTTGGAGAATGCCTCAGAAGGCCTGTGCCTGCTAAACCAGTCCGGCAAAATAGAACTGTGTAATTCCCTTTTTCTGAGGATGACCGGGATCAAAGAACGTGATATTCAGGAAAAAAATTTTTCAAGATTGTTAGAAGAGGCCGGGATCATTTACGATTATCCCAGCCAGAATGACGGAATTGCTGTACACAATGGAGAAGAAGCTTTCCGCATGTGGTTTCAGGACTTCAGCATTGCAGACAGCCGTCAGGTACGCCTGATCCATACAAACCCGCTCCAGGATGCCCAGTTTCCTACCCGTATTACGAAATTATGCGATTTCAGTTACTTTTCTACTGTAAACCCACTGCAGCTGCATATGTTAGACACAGCACGAAGAGTATCTGTCAATGATTTTCCTATTATTATAGAAGGGGAAAGCGGCACGGAAAAGGAACTTTTGGCCCAGGCCATCCACTTAAATTCCCGCCGTCACGACGGGCCATTTATTTCCTTAAATATTTCTTCCCTGAAGTCAGAGTCCGCTGAAGCAGCCCTCATTGGCAGCTATGAACAGCAGGAAAATGGTGTCCGTAAAAAAACCGGCGCACTGGAAGCTGCAAAAGGAGGAACACTGCTGATCAATAATCTTCAGTATGCAGATTCAGAACTGCAGCGCCTTCTTTTAAGTATCTTAAAAAATGGCTTTTTTATCCCGCTGGGAAATAATTGTTCCCCCCAGCCTCTGGACCTGCGCCTGATCGTTACCTCTGTCAGCGATCTGTACTCCCGCGTTCTGGAAGGGAAATTCTTAGATGAGCTGTTTTTCCTGTTAAGTACGGTATCTTTGTATACCATTCCTTTAAGACAGCGCAGAAATGATATCCCCCTGCTTTTGGAAACCTTCTTAAAACGGGCATTCCAGGAACCGGGACTGACCTCCAAACAGCTACTTACAGAGCCGGTACTCACTTTCTTAAACCAGTACGACTGGCCGGGAAATGTACTGGAGCTTAAAAATGTTTGTACTTACTTTTCCTGTATCTATCACAGAGAACCACTGTCTTTAAGTGATCTTCCGGGCTATATTTTAAATCAGATCCGCAGGCGTGAACAGCAGCTTGATATAACAGAGCACCGGATCTTATCCCTGATCGCTGCTAATCCCCGCAGCGGACGTTCCTTCCTCTGCGACAAGCTAAATGAAGAAGGGCTGCAGCTGACCCAGGCCAATATCCGCACCAGCCTGCAGCGGCTGGCAAATGCCGGATATATTAAGATCCACAGGACCCGGGGCGGCTGTGAGATCACAGAGCTGGGAGCACTGGTAAATACACAATAAGCCCCTATGATAATGCCAAAGGTGCCAAAATAAGTTTACAAAGCTGTTTTAATCCTGTGCCTCTGCTTGTTTGAAATCTGACGTTCCAGGGCCGTCTGTACTGAACGGCTCTGGTTCCTGATGAGATTCACACCAGATATCGTACCAGAAAAGACAGGCATCCTTCCATGCAGACTGGGCAGTTTCATATTGCTCTGTAAGAGCAGCCATTTCTCCCTCTGCCGGTTCTTTCCTGTCCCCAGAACAAAACTGCTTATTTTCAGCATCTGCTGTCTCACACCAGTGTTCCAGCTCCCATTCTTCTCTATTTCCATTTTTTTCCAGAATCTGCTGATATATTGCTTCTGCACGCTCTGCAGCATTTTCTATGGCCTCTGCAGCCAGGCGCAGTCTCCACTGTTCATAAGCTTCTTCCTCCGGGATTTCCCGCAGCCTGTGACGTTCTGCCCTTGGCACAGCTTTTAAACCTTCGATCAGTGCCTGTTCCTCTGCTTTGATACGGGCCGCCAAAGGCTCTCCGGAAGCTTCTTTTTCCTTCCGCTCCAGATAATGCTCATATCCAAAAGGATAATAAAAAGCAGCGTTATTTTCAAAAATAAGCACAGACCTGGCTACCTGGCGGATAAAATACCGGTCATGGGATACAAAAAGAATGGTGCCTTCATATGCCTGGAATGCTGATTCCAGGGTCTCCTTTGCCTGAATGTCCATATGGTTGGTGGGCTCGTCCAGGATCAGAAAATTTGGCCGGCTCTGCAAAAGTTCTGCCAGTACCAGCCTTGCTTTTTCACCACCGGACAGGTCATCCACCCGTTTTGCACCATCCTTCCCTTTAAAAAGATAGGCGCCTAAAATAGTCCTCACTTCCTTATCCGTCAGAGACGGAAACAGGTCTGAAAAATGCTCCACCACTGTTTTTTCTGACTGGATCGCCGCTGAATACTGGTCAAAATATCCAATGGTAATATTATTTCCCAGTGAACAGTCTCCTGCTACAGCAGGCAGGAAACCTGCCACTGTCTTTAAAAATGTAGTTTTTCCGGAACCATTTACACCTAAAATCCCGATCTTCTGGCCTTTGCGTATACGCAGGCTCAGTTCTAACAGGGGATGTTTATCATAACCGATCTTTAAATGCTCTGCTTCAAAGACCCACTTACTTCCTGATACCAGCGGAGTGATCGTCCCTGTAAAAATATGTGCCATATCTTCCCTTGGCTTTTCCACAGGATGCATCCGCTCTAATATCTTCTTCCTAGAACGGGCGAAAGCGGCCTTTGAAGGCTTATTTTTAAACCTTTTGATCAGTTCTTCCTGACGTTCTATCTCCTCCTGCTGGCGCAGATATGACTTCATCTGGATCCCATAGTTTTTACGTTTCTGTTCACGATACTGGGTATAATTTCCCGGATACCGGGTGATCTTCCCCTGATCCAGTTCATAAATAATATCCGCAGTACGGTCCATAAAAAAGCGGTCGTGGCTGACCATGACTACAGCTCCCTGATACTGCTTCAGATAACCTTCCAGCCAGCAGGCTGTTTCCATATCCAGATGGTTCGTAGGCTCATCCAGCAATAACAGATCCGGCTTTTGAAGAAGAAGCCGGATCAGGGCGATCTTAGTCTTCTGGCCTCCGGAAAAGGCTGCTACAGAACGCTTTTTGTCCTCTTTCTGAAATCCCAGACCTGTAAAAAGGGTGTCATATTCCCGCTCATATTCAAAACGTTCCCTGTCAAAAAGGCCTTTCGCAGGACAATGAAGCATCATAAGCTCTTCTACTGTCCGTTCTTCCTCTGCCAAAGCCTGCTGTCCAAGCATCTCCACCGTCAGCTGTCTGGAAGCCAGGATCCCCGGTCCCTGACGTCTGTCATCCCGGTCCAGGCTCAACTCTCCTGCGATCAGCCGCAAAAGCGTAGTCTTTCCCGCGCCATTTCTTCCAACTACTGCAATTTTCTGATTTCCCTGTATTTCAAAATCAATATGGGATAATATAGTTTCACCGCCTAAGGTAACGGTGCCGTCTTTTATCTGGTATTTCATGATGTAAACCTCATATTCCTGCAAATGATCCACAGCTATATTAGTATAGCGAAACAGCGGCTCTGATGCAAGTGTGGCACCTGTAAATCGAAAAAAGTCCCCTTTCTGTGGCAAAACTTCCACAGAAAGGGGACAAATTCACAAATCGGACATCGGATATGTTTTTATGTAAATGGATTTTCTGTCTTATAAAGCATTCCTGCCGGCTGGTTAAAGCCGATCTCTTCTACATCAACGCCAATATACTTAAATACCTCATACAGGCTCTTGCCGAAGTGACCGAATGCAACTGCACCGTGATGCGGGAAGCCCTTCTCGATCAGTACATGACGGTAGAAACGTCCCATCTGGGGAATTGCAAAGATGCCGATGGAACCAAATGACCGGGTTGCCACTGGCAGTACCTCGCCCTGTGCTACATAAGCGCGCAGAATGTTGTCAGCTGTACTCTGTAAACGGTAAAACGTAATATCACCAGGCATGATATCACCTTCCAGAGTTCCCTGTGTAACTTCTTCCGGAAGAGAACGGGCCATTATGAACTGATACTTCATTTCACAGAATGCCAGCTTCCCTGAGTTGGTATTTCCACAATGGAAGCCCATGAAAGTCTCCTTTAAATCATAGTTAAATTTACCCTTGATATCCTCATTGTAAAGGTCTTCCGGTACAGAGTTGTTAATATCTAAAAGGGTTACTGCATCCTGGCTGATACAGGTTCCGATAAATTCACTTAATGCACCATAAATATCTACTTCACAGGACACTGGAATGCCGCGTCCGGTCAGGCGGCTGTTTACATAACAGGGGACAAAGCCAAACTGGGTCTGGAATGCAGGCCAGCATTTTCCTGCAATGGCAACATATTTGCGGCAGCCTCTGTGGTCACGGATCCAGTCTGATAAAGTAAGCTCATACTGGGCCAGCTTTGCCAGGATCTCAGGCTTTTTATTTCCTTCTCCCAGCTCTGCTGCCATATCTGCTGCTACTTCTGCAATTCTTGGATCACCTGCATGCTTATTAAACGCTTCAAACAGATCCAGCTCTGAGTTTTCTTCAATCTCAACCCCAAGGTTATACAGCTGTTTGATCGGGGCATTGCATGCCAGGAAATTTAACGGTCTTGGGCCAAAGCTGATGATCTTCAGATCCGACAGACCAATAACGGTTCTTGCAATTGGCAGGAAATCATGGATCATATCTGCACATTCTGCTGCCGTTCCTACAGGATATTCAGGGATATAAGCCTTGATATTTCGCAGCTGAAGGTTATAGCTTGCATTTAACATACCGCAGTATGCATCACCTCTGCCGGATACCAGATCATTTCCGGTCTCTTCTGCTGCTGCAACAAACATCTTTGGCCCTTCAAAGTGTTTTGCAAGTAATGTTTCAGAGATCTCGGGTCCGAAGTTTCCAAGATAAACAACTAAAGCATTGCAGCCCTCTTTCTTAATATCTTCTAATGCCTGTACCATATGGATCTCACTCTCTACGATACAGACCGGGCACTCATAAATGTCCTCTGCCTCATATTTTGCCTTATAAGCATCTACCAAGGTTTTTCTGCGGTTTACAGATAAAGACTCCGGGAAACAGTCACGGCTGACTGCCACAATACCAATTTTTACTTTCGGGATATTCTCAAACATGTTTTTTCCTCCATATTTACAGGACTGCTTCACCACAGCCCTTATTTATTCTCTTAATGCCCCTATGCTCTTTCTAATGTTTTTGTAATTCTGCCTTTTAAACTTCTATATTTTCACCTTTCAGTCCAATAAAACTGCCCTCAGGAAGTCCGCCTTCTTCATGACCGATAAGCCATTTATTCACAGCTGCCAACAGTTTCTCTTCACCACTCTTATTTTCCGGTCTGTGGCTTAATTCACCGTTTGTCCCCTTTGGAAGGACCACTACGCAGCGGAAACCTTTAGCACTGGTCTGACATGGCGCATAATGAAGAGTAGTTGCATACACTTCGATCATAGTACCTGCCGGAACAAAAAATGCTTTTACCTTAGATGTATCTAATGTATGATCATCTTCTATTTCCTCTTCTTTGGCCAAAAGCAGTACCATATCAGTGACTGCAATATTAATCTCTGAATCCCTGTGATATTCCAGTGCATTTAATCTGCGGTTATGTCCGTTACAGTAACCGATCTGGACAGGCATCTGGCCGTAAACCCCGTCTGCCAGTTCTTCTGCGATCTTTAACTCTTCCAGTTCCTTTACGGAAGCCACATACACCACATCATCCGGACATGGGGTTTCTTCCATTTTCTGTAAAATTTCTTTCAGGTCATAGCCTTCGATGACCTTGCCGTACTTTTTAAATTCCGTATCCATTACACTTATCTGTTTGATCATGATAATTCTGCCAGCTCCTTATAATCATTTTTCAGACTTGTATACACTTTCTGGTACAGTCTGTGATATTTTTCATAAACAACCACTTCTTCTGCCTTTGGTTCTGTGCTGTCCCTGGATGTGATCAGCTGGTCACATGCCTTTTCCACACTTTCATAAATACCGCAGGCAACACCTGCTAAAATGGCAGCTCCCAGTGCCGGGCCTTCATCCTGCACTACACGTTCCACAGAACAGTTGTACAGATCTGCTAACATCTGACGCCATACCGGGCTTTTTCCACCGCCTCCGCAGGCTTTCATACAGTCTACCCGGATCCCCATTTCCTTAAGTATCTCATTGCAGTCACAGAGAGAATATGCAACACCTTCCATGACGGCCCGCAGCAGATGCTTTCTTGTATGGATAGCAGACAGTCCGAAAAATACGCCTCTGCAGTCCGGATCAAGGTGAGGAGTCCTTTCTCCCATTAAATAAGGAAGATACAACAGACGGTTGCTTCCCGGTGCTACAGCTGCCACATCTTTATTGATCTGGTCATATACATCTGCGCCCGTTTCCTCTGCCTCTTTTACCAGATCCTGGCAGAACTGGTCCTTGAACCATTTTAAAGAAAGACCTGCTGCCTGGGTCACGCCCATCATATGCCATGCCCCTGGTACTGCGCAGCAGCAGGTATGGATCCTTCCCTTTGGATCAATGGCAGGCTTGCTGGTATGGGCAAATACAACACCTGAGGTACCAATGGTTGTAAAGGCAGTCCCGTCTTTTACAACACCGGTTCCCACTGCTGCTGCTGCGTTGTCACCGGCACCGCCTGCTACCATACATTTTTCAGAAAGACCTGTCCTTTTTGCCACATCTGCAAGCAATGTCCCTGTTGCTTCACAGGATTCATATACCTTTCCTAAAAGATCCTTATCAATGTTTAATGCTTTCAGCACTTCATCTGACCAGCAGCGGCCCGGAACATCTAAAAGCTGCATACCGCTTGCGTCAGAAACTTCTGTGGCAAATACACCTGTCAGTATGTAACGGATATAATCCTTAGGCAGTAAAATATGACGGCAGCGGTTATAATTTTCCGGCTCATTCTTCCGTACCCAGAGGATCTTTGCAGCAGTCCAGCCGGTCAGCGGCGGATTTGCAGTAATCCGGATCCATTCTTCCCTGGGCATGATCTTTAACATGTCCTCTACCTCTGCTCCGGTCCTCTGGTCGCACCATATAATAGATGGACGGATCACTTCTCCCATCTCATCTAACATGACCAGACCATGCATCTGTCCGGAAATACCGATCCCCTTTACATCATCTTTGCCTGCGCCTGACTTGGAAATAACTTCTTTTATAGTATTAAGAACTGCATCTGCCCAGTCCTCAGGCCTCTGCTCTGCCCATCCGTTCTCTGGCTGATATAACGGATATTCCTGTGAAGCAGAGGCGGTCACTCTTTCATTTTCATCAAACAGCACTGTCTTTGTTGCGGAAGTCCCCACATCAATTCCCAAGAGATAATTCATGATCCCCCGATTCTCCCTTCTCTAAGCCAACTATATTCTAAAATGATTATAACTTATCCTAAACTATCATTCCAGAGCAATTCTTATCCTTATAATGTCACTTTCTTATCCTTTTATATTTTCTTATTATATGGTATATTTTATCTGTAAAAGGAGGACTGCCCAATGACTCTTAAAGATTTTACTTATGAAATGGTCGTGCCAAACGAAGATCTTCCCTGCAAATTTTTTATTTTTGAAGGAAAAAACGGCAATTACCGCCGCGCTAACCACTGGCACCAGTCTGTAGAGATATTCCTGGTCCTGGAAGGAGAACTGAGATTTTATATTAATAATCATTCCCAGCCTTTAAGTGCCGGGGAACTGATCATCGTCAATTCCAATGAGATCCACTCCATTGAGGCACCAAAGCCAAATCTGACTCTTGTTCTCCAGATCCCGGCTTCCTATTTTGCCCCTTATATGGGAAAAGAGGACTATGCTGTATTTATAAGCCAGTCCCAGGAGAAAAACCGTACTCTGGCCATTCTTATTGAACAAATGTATCATGTGTATACAAAAAAAGAAAAGACTTATCTTTTAAAGATGCAAAGCCTTTTCTACGAACTTTTATACCAGATGACCACTAATTTTATGAAAACAGAAGCAGATGAGGGAACCTTACGGCAAAAACGGCACTTAGACCGTCTCTCCAGAATCACCTCTTATATGAAGAAACATTATAACCAGCCTATTACCCTGGAAAGTGTAGCTGAAACCTTTGGATTTTCCCCCAATTATTTGTCACGTATGTTCCGTCTATATGCAGGGATCAGCTACAAAACCTATCTTTTAAACCTGCGCACAGAATATGCTTTCCGCGAAATGCTCCACACTGACCGCAGTTTAAATGATATTGCCATTAATAATGGATTTCCAAACAGCCGTGCTTTTGCAAAATCCTTTTTTAAACGCTATGACTGTCTTCCCGGAGAATACCGCAGAAAAATGCAGCTTACTGCTTCTGATCCTTAAGTATCATCAAAGACAGATAATGAATGTCATGTTCCTTTAATTCATTATAATCACAGATCAGGCGCTGCTCCTTTGTTCCTACCTTTTCCACCAGTACAAAGGAATTCTCCCGTCCGCTTTCTTTGATGGCTGTTAAGAGAGCTTCCTTATCAGAAGAAGGCTTCATAAATACTACATTGTCATGTTCTTTAAGAAGCTTTGTCAGGTCTTCTGGGCTGTTTTTCCGTACCGGTGCCACAAGCAGGTCCTCGTCCCAGGCTGTAAGAGGCGTTCTGGAAATAGCTGCTGCTGCACAGAAAGACGGGATCCCGGGGATCACTTCTATCTCTGTCCCAAAAGCTTCTATATAAGGAAGAGTGTACATAAAAGTGCTGTATACAGAAGGATCTCCCAGCGTGATAAATGCGCCTGTTTTCTCACCTTTTAAATATTCAGAGATAATGCGGCCATTTTCCTGCCACATTTTTTTTAATTCATCCCCATGATAATGCATGGGATATTCCAGATCTACGATCCGGGCTTTACTGTCTTTTATGTGTTCTTTTATAATATCGAAAGCAAAGCTTCCCGCCCCTTTTTTCTTTTCCGGACAAAAGATCACATCTGCTTTCTGTAATATTTTATATGCTTTCAGTGTAAGCAGTTCCGGATCCCCCGGTCCTACTCCGATCCCGTATAATTTTCCCATTTTTTCCCAATTTCCTTTTATTTTTTCCAATCTTCTTTTATTTTTATCAATAGAACTATTTTAACAGCACTTATCTACCACAGCAAGGGATTTTTATGGTAAGATAGTCCTGTTATTATGAATGTTTTCTTATTTTTAAGAAGACATTATCATTTTCAGGAGGAAAATACATTATGAAAAAATCCATGAAACTTCTGGCTATGGCCCTTGCAGGCACTTTTGTTTTAAGCGGATGCGCAGATAACGCTGACAAACAGACTTCTTCTACTGGGACAGCTGCCTCTACGACAGCTGCTTTACAAACCGCTGCTGAAACAACAGCAAAAAGCTCTGACGAAGCAGAAAGTTCCCAGGAAACTGCTGACCAATCCACCGACTCTTCCAAAAACAGCGACAATACTTCTGTCCGTGTCGGCTCTTTAAAGGGACCTACCTCTATGGGACTGGCCCAGCTGATGGACCGTACCAAAAAGGGCGAAACAGAAAATGACTACACCTTTACCATGGTTGGAAAAGCTGATGAACTGGTTGGTTCTGTGGCAAACGGCGATCTGGATATTGTTTTAGTACCTGCCAATGTTGCAAGTATCCTGTATACAAAAACCCAGGGCAATGTAAATGTGATCGATATCAATACGCTTGGTGTTCTCTATGTAGTTGCTTCTGATGACTCCATTTCCTCCATGAAAGACCTGAAGGGAAAGACCCTTTACATGACCGGAAAAGGTACTACCCCGGAATATGTAATGAACTATCTCCTTTCTGAAAATGGCCTTACAGATGGGGATGTTACTCTGGAATTTAAGTCTGAAGCTGCGGAAGTTGCTTCTGTATTAAAAGAAGATCCATCTGCTGTAGGTGTCCTTCCCCAGCCTTTTGCAACTGCAGCCTGCATCCAGAACGAAGCTTTAAAGCCAGTTCTTGACCTGACTGAACAGTGGAACCTTTTAAATAAGGAAAATGGAAGCCAGTTAGTAACAGGCGTTACTATTGTACGCAGTGACTTCTTAAAGGAACATGAAGATGCAGTAAAGCTGTTTATAGAAGACCACAAAGTATCTGCTGCCTATACCAGCGAACATCTGGATGAGGCTGCTGAAATGGTAGCTGCACTGGGCATCGTTGAAAAAGCACCGGTTGCGAAAAAGGCTATGCCGGCCTGCAACATTGTGTGCATTACTGGGGATGAGATGAAGTCTGCTCTTTCAGGCTATTTATCTGTACTGGAAGCTGCTGATGCAAAATCTGTAGGCGGACAGTTACCTGCTGATGACTTCTACTATCTTCCATAAATAACTTACAGGATCCTTTCCATAATGAAAAATATGATGAAAAAATATGGAAAAAACTGGATCTGCTGGCTGATCTGGATCGGGATCTGGCAGCTGGCAGATCTTTTTATCCATAACAATGTGATTTTTGCCGGACCTGTTAACATGACAGTGACACTTGCCGGCCTGTTAAAAGATGGGGATTTCTGGCTAAGTCTGCTCCACTCTGCCTTTCGTATCTGTTCAGGCTTTTTAAGTGCTTTTTTCCTTGGTATCCTTCTTGGAAGCCTTGGGTGGGCCTTTCCTCTGGTAAAAGAATTTTTAAAACCACCTATGCTGATGATCCGCTGCGTACCAGTGGCCTCTTTCGTCATTCTGGCACTGATATGGATCGGATCAGAAAACCTGTCTGTTTTTATTTCCTTTCTGGTGGTCGTTCCTATGATCTACGGTGCCACACTGGCAGGACTTGAAAACATGGATAAAAAGCTTTTAGAAATGTCCCAGGTATTTTCCATGCCATTTCTGAAAAAAGTACGCTTTCTCTTTGTCCCGGCTGTCCACCCATACCTGATAAGCAGCTGCCGGACTGCCTTGGGAATGAGTTGGAAATCAGGAGTTGCAGCAGAAGTCATCGGTATCCCTAAAGCTTCCATTGGGGAACAGCTATACTATACAAAACTGTATCTGGATACTTCCGGGCTTTTTGCCTGGACCTTTTCTATTATCCTTATAAGCGCAGTTTTTGAATTAGTTTTCCTAACATTATTAAAGAAAGTACGGCACTGATATGGAACAGATCATTATTAAAAACCTGTGGAAATCTTATGATTCCCTGACCGTTTTGAAAAATGTGGACCTTACGCTGGACCGGGATCAGACTTACTGCCTGATGAGCCCTTCAGGAACAGGAAAGACCACTTTATTCCGCATTCTTATGGGGTTAGAAAAGGCAGACGAGGGAGAAATTGTCTGGAGTGCCAGTTCTGGTTCCTGTTTTGGCTCTGGCTCTGATAGGGATGTTTCCCGGCCTCTGCGTATTTCCACTGTTTTCCAGGAAGACCGGCTCTGCCCCACATTTTCACCTTTAGAAAATGTGATGATGGTGCAAAAAGGAAAATCTTCTGAGTTTTCCATGGAAGAGATCCGCACCACTATGTGCCGTCTGCTGCCGGAAGAATGTTTAAACCGGCCGGTATCTACCTTAAGCGGGGGTATGAAACGACGGACTGCGATTTTACGGGCACTTCTTACTAAATCCGATATGCTTTTATTAGATGAACCATTTACGGGGCTGGATGAAGAAACGAAGATAGATGTTATAAGATTTTTACAGGAATACAGAAACAACCGTTTTCTACTGATCTCCACCCACCAGAAAGAGGATGTAGAATTGCTTAAAGGCATATTGATCACATTGTAATATTGATGATGTGAGTGTCAAAAGTAAATTTTGCCACTCACTGATGTAACCGGATTGCTCCATTGCTATGCAATTCCCGCAATCCTCGAACACCTCAAACTCCCATAAAATGGCGTATTCACACCATTTTATTTCGTTTTCGGTGTTCGGCGTGTCAATAAGTATAAATTGCTTATTTGTGCGAGCACAAACGCAATTTATACTTTTGACACTTACATCATATTGATCCAATACTGACTGTGCCAGATATGGTTCAGCCTGAATATTCGTTACAGTCCAGCCATTACGAATATTTTGCTATTTTAAAGCCCGGTTTTGCCGGGCTTTTTTGCACAGTAAGAAATTTTTATGATCTGTTTAATTTCTCGGCTGGATCACGCTTTTTCCATTGTCAAAAGACGGATTAAAAGCATAGAAATTCTTGCTGTCTAACTTCTCCTGGGTGATGCGCAGGGCTTCACCAAAGCGCTGATAATGAACGACCTCACGCTCTCTTAAATATTTAATAGGCTCACATACATCATAATCAGTCACTACACGAAGGATATTGTCATATGTGGAACGGGCTTTCTGTTCCGCAGCCATATCTTCATGAAGGTCCGTGATAATATCTCCCTTACTCTGGAACTCGCAGGCATTAAAGGGCACTCCACCGGCTGCCTGGGGCCAGATCCCGGTAGCATGGTCAATATAATAAGGGCCAAATCCCTGTTCTGCCAGCTGTTCAGCTGTTAAATTACGGGTAAGCTGGTGGATAATAGCCGCCACGATCTCCAGATGAGCCAGTTCTTCTGTACCAATATCTGTAAGGACTGCCTTGCATTCCTTGTATGGCACGGAATAACGCTGGGAAAGATAGCGCATGGATGCACCCATCTCCCCATCCGGGCCACCATACTGTAAAAACTCATAATAATATCATTCAACTATTGCTGCAATAAAAAATACGGAAACAATGCAGGCATTGTCTCCGCGGAAAACATATGTTTTTGTTCTGCTGTAAGTGTTTCCACTGTCCAACTGGTTATAATTCTTTCTAGACAATCGAATATAGCACAGTGGATGCACTCTCACAATAGTAATTTAATTTCTTCTTATGAGAAATTAAATGATATTGTATTAATGAAATGCGGGAACATTGTTATCATTGATATTGCCATACTAAAGGCCACATTACCAGGAGGATGGACAAAGCTGTTTGACATTCCATCTGGTTATTTACCGTTGCCAGATATAAAAAATGTCGATATGTATTATATAGCATCAATGTATGTTAAAGGTTCTGATATTTCAAAGCGTATTCGCGTAACGAACAATGTTGTTTATGGATATTCTGACACTAGCATATCAGGCGAATTGTACGGAATGATTGTATATGTTTGCGGATGATCATTTAAATTGATTATTTATTCATGGGTCAATTTAAAATCTCGATTGGATATAACGACGCATTCATCCCAAGTACCCATTCCAGTAATTGATAAACGCGCTAAATTTCCTGCATTACTGCAAACCACTTTATATGTAGACCGATTTACAAGAGCAGTGACATTTCCAATATTATGATAAGAATATAGTCCTCCATCAGCTATGACCAAACCGCAAAAATGACTGCTGTCTATTATGGATGTTGCAAATACTTGTGTATATTTTCCTTCATTGGTAATTTTTTTGATGTATACATTACTGGTGCAGCTGCTAACGATTGCTAAATTACTATTGCATAGAAAAAACCAGGTACTTTTTATGATACCTGGTCCTCCCTATTCCTACTGCTTCTTTTGCTTCTTTTTTGCTGCCTTATTCCAATTCGTCCAGTCTTCTCCGGTATACAATGCCTTTCCATTTACCTTAAGCTGTTTAAGGACATTCTGTATCTCTTCTCTGCCTTTTCTGTCGGCTGCAATCCATAAAGGCTTATAATGACTTGTAATGGATGTTTTAATCGAACCTGCAGCCTCTTTCTGTGTCTTTCCTTCATCCACTTTACTTTTTACAATGGCATCTGCCATCTTTTTAAAAGGATCCAGAGATTTAGCATTTCTATTATCATAGCGGCCTATTGCTGCCAGTAGATCCGAATTGCTATAGAGTGTTACACTGCTGCTATCCTCTGCTGCGTCCTGCTCCGTCAGGATATCTCCATACAGGCTATCCGGTTCTGTTTCTGCCTCTGCTTCCCAGTCTATATCATCCCCAGAACCTTCAAGTTGCTTAATTCTTGCATCTATGGCGGACTTAGCTAGTTTAGGCGCATACCCCTGAGCTGTCAGCTGCTCTGCTATCTTTTCATATTTTTCCAGATCATAGGCTGCTTTTGCCTGGGCTGCCGCATCAACAAGCGGATTCACTGTGGTTTTAGTGATCAGTTCTGATTTGATGATGGTCTTAATTTTTTTTGTAATGGTATCGTTATCGATACCAGCCTTATTAAGATCCGTTTTAATCTTCTGCTGGAAATCCTTATCTCCGCTTCTATGTGCCTGCACCATCATACTTACATACAGATTCAAGTTCTGCTTGCTTCCAATATCGTACTTCTGTTTTAACCAGGTGTAATCCGTTTTTCCTCCTGCTGAATCAAATATAGAGTCAATGACGGCTCCCATGTCTCTTGTAAGGCTCTTGATCGGGATGCCGGTAAGCTTGCTGGCCATCTGCGCAGTGTATACCGCTACATACTGCGGTGTGTACTGGCTCGTGCCATCTTTCAGCTTCTTGATCTGGTTCCAGGCGTATATCATATCTTCAAAACCAGACAGGTCTGCTCTTGTTGGCGTATATCCTGCAATGATTGAAGGAATTTCTTTTACCCATGGAATGTTATTTAAAAGATTTAAGTTGTCAACGATGTTCGATTTAAGGCTGGCAATATATTTTTCCTTATTGTCCTTGTCTCGATCATCGTCTCTGAGCATGTCGACCGCTGATGCTGCTATTGATGTGGCTACACCGGTAAGGACAAACACTGTTGCTGCTCTGGCCGCTTTGTTCCTAGTCTTTTTTCTGAGTTCCGTTTTCTTTTCATTGTCCTTTATGTCTGCTGTGTAAGCATTTTTCAAATCTGCTGCAGCACGGTAAAGCATATCATAAGTTTTTAGCGGTTCCGCCATAAAACTGGTAGCCAGCTGATTGATTTCGCTCTGGCTCCTCATGATCTGGGTACGATGTAAGATAGAATCAACTACCTGGGTTTTATCTACGACTTCGCTAAACCTTTTACCTACCTGCTTATAAAATTCTTCCGTGCCTTCTTTTAGATCCGGATGCTGATCCATGCATTCATACTCGCAAGCTCTCCACAAGCGATTCCAGGCCAGCTGATCGCCTTTTTCCGCCAAGATCATAGTTGCATTAACAAACCGCTGCTTTGTACTATCAGTGTTGAACATAATGTCTTTCATCTGGCGGCTGGTATCCATGCGGTAAAATCCCCAATCTTTCCATTGTGCAATAGGTGCATATTTGCATATAAGGTCCCACTGGCCTTTCCTGGTTATGGTTGCCGCGCCTCTGGCAAGATACTTAGGGCTGATCTCCATAGCAGCTCTTATGTAGGCGGTTGGCTGCTGTGCTGCTACACGCAAATTTCCGGCTACAGATGCCGCCTTCATATTTGAGACGAGTTGGCTGGCTATACTTTTATCTTTATTTACTGTACCATTAATGTCCGAAACCAGTTTGGCGATATAATCATTCCCCGCTTTTCCGAACGTTCTTTCTATTTCTTCTTTAATGCTGGAAGCATACGCGGTTGCCCCGTGTGTATCTTTGTAATTATATACCTTGTTGAGGTCAGCCAGCGGAATTACATAACCGTTGTATGTGCTCATATTATCCACCTGGCGGCTAAATACATCGAAAATATCCTCTATGATTACCGGATTATTTGCATATGGCGTTGTACTTTTGGTCATTCCCATATTTTTAATTGTTGACGCTTTATTTCCCGGATCGCCTTGTTTTGTTGCTACATAATTCTTATCTGTCGTAATTGGGAAATAATTCTGGGCGGTAAATTTTTTATAGCCATACATCTCCATAGTAACCTCGTTTCCCCATGAAGCGCACTCATTTCCCATAAATTGTTGTAATCCGTCCGCCAGCGCTTTTTGCTCTGTAGTTAAATGATTAATGATGTTTTCCACATCCGCTTTTGTTACTTTTACCGGTCTGTAATTCTTTTCAATATGTCCCGGTGTCCACTGTCCATTTTTACTAAATGCTCCCTTGCTTATCGTAGGTGCCTGTTTTATTCCACCAGAACGATCATATAAGTGATTACGGGCTTGTCCTCTCTTGTTCAGCTCATACAATGACATCATTTGAGCAACTGTGAGGTCAATTCCGCCGCCAGATAAGTCAAAATGTTGCTTTTCTGCATTGGATCCACTCCATTTTCTTAAATCTTTTGGAGTAATTCCATATTTATCCACAATGTTATCCACATATTCCTGAGCCGTTCTTAACTTTTCTGTCTTTTTATCCAGACCATCTCTAAGAGAATCGTATGTAGATTTCATGTTGTCCCCCATCTGTGCAAACATGGTCTGAGGATCTAACATGTGATAATTGGCCGTCTTGTCTCCAACGCCTAACAAACCTGTGTATTCTGCGCGGTTTTTTCTCTGCTCAAGATCCTTAAAGATGCCATCAGCCAGCTTACTTAGTTCTCCCGATTTCTTATTACTCTTTAAATCGTTCACTTCAGTCACGGCTTTTTTCATTGCGCGAATCGCATTTTTAAGTTCTTCCATATCATGAGATTTCAAATCGTCCAGTTTATCAATACCCTTTGTTTTATTGACTAATTCCTGAATTCTTTTTGCGATATCCGGATCTATATCCATTGTGATTGTATCTCCGGTTGTTCCATCTGTATACATACCGCCATTGTCAATAATCTGTTTAAACGCTGCCTGTGCGCTCAACCACTCACTTGTGCGGATTGTCTTGATAGCTTCATTCTCGTCATTAGCAGAAAAGTCAATACCATTTAAAAATGATGCTACAGCCGTGCGCAAGCCCTCAGGAATGTGTTTGGAATCGTTGGGGCTTAACAGCCAATTCTGCAAGGTTTGCCGTTCTTTCAAAACTATTTTCTTGTTTTCCTGAATTTTCCGATCTTCTCTCATGGAGTTGATTCTTTTATTCTGTCTCTGCTGCATAGCTAAAAGGCTTTGGTTTTTACGGTTTCTTAAGTCATCCATCTGTTTCTTGTAATAATCTTTCATTTCTTTTTGCTCTGCTTGCGAAAGATTTTTATACGCTGCAGCTAGGCGCTCACTCTTTTCAAGGTTTTCCTGGTAAATTTGTTTTAAGCTGTCATTGTATTGTTTTTTCAGATCACTCTTATACTGTCGCATTTTCTGTTGATATTGTGACCGTAATCGATCGATTTGGGCCTGTTTTTTATCTGCAAATGTAGGGCTTGGCTTTCTGACATTAAAATACTCGTCAAGAATTTCCTGCCCGACAATTGCAGACATCTCATCCATATCAGCAGCATACGGATTTTTAAGCTGCGGCGCCAGAATGTCCAAGGCTGTTGCTATCTGGATCAGCTGCTCTGCTGGGTGTGTGATTTCTGGTGGGAACAACTCCGGATAGGATGGGCTTAAATCGTGTGTGTAGAACGAATTGACCGACATCCCGCCTTCTCCCAACTTCATTCGGCCAAAATTATGTTTTCGGAATGATGTGTAGCCGTCTACTGTGGCCAGATCTGGTTTATCCGCTTCTGAAATGGTCAGTTTTGTGTTGCGGATCTGTTTGATCAGATCTTTGTATTGATCTGACCGTTCCGTATCCAGCTGTTGCGACTTGTTCAGAATGTTTCTTGCTATGGTCGTAGCTGCTGTGGTAACCGCCTGACCATCCACCTGTTCAGAACTCCGGATGTACTCATACAACTTATTTAACTGCCGCTCTACTGTTTGTTGTGGGTATTTGCTGTTGTACCGCTTTAAGATTGATCCCGCAACTTTTTTGATGTCCTCCATCCTTAATTCGTCCTTTGATGTAAGTTCAAATTCGTGCTGTAAAAGATCATACGCATCCCTAAGTGCCTGATTGTCCTTAGTGAGGGCCATGATCTTTCTTTCGGTAAAGTCATGGTCTGTGTCTTCATCCAGTTGGAAGCGTTCATTTTCCTGTATACCCTTGACATTGGCAAGTCTATTAAATATACTGGAAATACGAGGTACATCACTATCAGATGACTGATTGGCGCTACCATTGACGGAGCCGTCAGACATCCGGTTCATGGTGTTGTTGCTTCCAGATGGGATCGGACTGTCGCCAGAAGTACCAGCGCCGTCTTTGGTAGCCGTTGGGAAGACCTGGTTGTTAAACGGCAGCGCCCCCATCTTTTCTGCATAAACAGAATGAATGTATAATCTATTTTTGTCTTTTACTTTTGCAATTACTAACTCATAGTATTCTTCTCCTTCAATTTTTATCTTAGCTCCGATTGTTACAGAATCGTAATTTCGATTTTTCCAGTTCTTTTGATGATCCAGGATTTTACCGTTTTCAATTACTTCCGGAACAGCAGCAAAGGCAACCGCCTTATTGTTATCCAAGCCGTGTGTCATATCATCTTTGACTGCACGACGATCCAATAAAATATCTCCCACAATATCATTATGCGCTACATTTCCGATTGAATTGAAGTATTCAAGTACCTGTTCATTCAGCTTTTTAGCACCTTTTGGAAACTCTTTTCCGGTCAGCTCCTTCACCGGTTTCATGTTTCGGACTGTATCGAAGTTTTCTGTAATATTGTTTTCTGTCACAAGTTCCGGATGTTCTAAGATATTTCTTTCTTTTACTTCTTGTCCTCGAGTTGTTGTTTCTTTTCCTGATTTATAATCCTTACTGCCTTGCTCCAGAGCAAGCAGCCAAGCATAGCGGGCATCTTCATACATCTGTGCATCCTGTTCCAGATTCTTTGCTGCTGCGCGGGTGCTGCCGGTTTTGATCAGGTTCTTGATCGAATCGATCACATCTGACAGGAAATCAATGATCTTCTGGGCTAAGTTGCGATCTTTTTTTACTACCTGGTCGATAAAATCCGGATCGTTCAAGAATTTCTGTGTCGCATCTGCGGCAATCTCTTCCATTACCTGCTGACGGGTGAGGTCTTGCCCGGCATCCTTGTAGCGATTGGTGTATGATTCTACTAAATCTTCCCAAGCTTTTCCGGTTGCCTTCATCTGTGCTTCTGTCACGATCTCCTGATATAGCCGGTAAGATTCCGGGGCTGTGTCTTTAATAAAGTGCGTCAGCTCGTGAGAGAGGGATCCGTTAAAATCCTCAGAGTTAATGTTTATGGTAATCTCTCCCGGTTTATATGATGCTGTTGCGTTCTCCTGGGAAAGATTGTCTACCAGATTAATCTTAAGGCCTGTTTTCTTCCCTATATGTTCTGCTACATTGCGCTGATCCTGTGTTGCATAGTCGGATACGGTGCCTAACCCGCCCTCTTTGGGCTGTCCTTGTGTGTACTGAGGTTTAACCTGATTGTCCAGGTTATAATCCTGAATACCAGCACGATAGGCAGCCTCTATCTGCTGATCAGACAAAAGAGACATTAAGGCCGAGTGAGTAGCTGTGTCCAGATCGATCTGGTTGTAACCCGCATCATAAGCACGGCCAAATGCTTTATTAAATGTTGATACATCTGCCGATCCATCATATGAATTTATCAAGGCATCGCCACCATATTTGCCATAACGTGACTTATACTCTGCTGATTCCTGGTCTGAGAATTTAGCATTGTTCTCTGCTTCAAAACCGCTCTGAGGGCTTCTATTTTTGCTTTCCTGTGTGTTTGCTGTGTTGGATTCAGAATTGTATGCTTCTGTGGTCTGTGTCTGTTCCTGAAGAGATTCAGGTTCCGTGTAAGGTTTCTCTTGTGAATCGGTCTGGCGTTCTTCCTGGATCTGGTCATCCTGGTGCTCCGGCGAGGTAGATTCATATTCTGGCTGTGTGTTCTGCTCTGCCGGTTGTTTGACGTCTGTATCCTGGATCGTTTCTTGTACTGTAGGTTCTTCTTGGTTTTCTTGCTGACTTCGGTTGACGTATTCTTGATTTTGAGTTGCCTGCTCCTGGGTTTGAGTTGCTTTTTGAGTTGGTTGCCCTTGGGTTTGAGTTGTCTGCTCCGCCTGGCCTTTTTGCTCTTCTGCCATTCGGTTTTGCCATTCCCAGAAACGCATGTTATACTCTGCTTTATCTCGATTGTTAACAAACTTGCCCTGCCTCTGCATAGCGGCATACTCTTCCGCCATGCGCTGTAAATCCTGCGCTTCTTTCGCATCCGCTGGATTGGTATAGTGTCCCGGATCTGTATCTATCCCTTCAGAATAATCCCTGTAGTCAACATCCAGATTTTTCCCATAATTGTTGATTGCAATATTGTTCGCTATGGTAGCTGGTGCGTTCATGATTCCAGCTGTTGCCGCACCTAAGAGAAAATCTTCCCACGTCTGCGGATCTGTGAGATCTCCTGTAAGATCCAGCTCATCCCCGTAGATGAAATGTTTACGGATAGATTCTGTGAGGTCCTGTACAGCTTCCTGGGTGCCTTCTGAAAGCATATCTGAACCGTAGTTTATCACGCCTAATACAGCACGTCTTACTGCCGGGTTCTTTGCTAAGGCCGATGTGATCCCTTGCTTTGCTGCTTGTGCTACCTTGGTGTTTCCAAGTGTTTTTTTGATAAATCCGCCGCCGTACTGTGAGATTCCGCCGAGCAAAAGATTTGTAACTGTTTCATCTGCTGCGGTAAGAACTGCGTTGACCTGGGCACCTTCTACCGGTCTACCTTCCATGATGTCCTGGCGGTAACTTTGTCCACCTGTTTGTGCTGCGAATATCGCGCTGGATACCGCCGGACCTCCTGCCCCACCTACAATGATACTCGGAATCATGTTTCCAATCGCATTAGCCGCCTTATATGTAAACCCGTCAATTGTCCCGGCATTTTCAAGCATTTTTGTCTGGGATAGCTCTGATTCTGTAGGCGTTGCATTTTTGCGTGTCCCCATAGCAAAATCGGGTATTGATTTAATGCCTTCTACTGCATTCTGCATACCTGCACCAATCGACTGGGTTGTATTTACTATGGTTTTAATCGTCCCCTTGTACTGATTGTTGTGTTCATAGTTTGCCTCTGCGCCTCTCTGGTTTAATTCTTCCTGTATGGAATCCAGGTATTTTTCCGCCGTATCTTTGCCCTGACGTTCAAAAAGATAGTCGTAAATGTCGCGTTCTGAATCATTTAATAGGGCATATCTTCTCAACGGGCTCTTAGCGTTATCTTGACCGTTTGTTATATCCAGAATAGAGTTCTTGCCAAGCACATTCTTTCCATCTCCAAATGTATTAGCATAGCTTTCTACTGGGTTGCTTTCTTTTCCGCCAAATGTCAGCTTTTTGCCACCAATCGTTAGGCCCTTATCTCCGAATGGTAGCTTTTTATTATTGTACATAAAAGCATACTGATCATTCGCTTTTGCGGCATTCTCTTTTGCCTTTTTAACAGTATCGGCAAAATCTTTCTGTTGAGGAATGTCAGCATACTGAATGAATGTATCTCCGGCTTGAAATCCGACCTTATCCTTAGCTTCCTGCTGCTCTTTTTCTATCCTTTTTCTTTTACGATATTCCTGTAAAAGGTCGTTTTCGTACTGTGCTTCATTTAACATCCACTTTTGCTGTTTTATCTGGTTGTACTGTTTTACCGCATCAGCCATGGGGATAGAACTTTCAGCGACTTTTTCCCTGTCGCTCCGGATAAAATCCGTCATGGCTGTTGTATGCTGTTTTGTGGATTCTACCCTTATTTCCTGACGTTTAGCCTCTTCCTGTTCTTTTTTATATTGCAGGTGTTCAAGAAATGCGTTGCTCGTTTCTTGCTTATTACTCCAGTTCCTTTTCCCTCTATTTTGACTTTCACTAGATACTTTTGAACTATTTTCTTTTGTTTTTTCTCTACGTTCAAGAAATTCATTTGTTGCGTTTGCCATACATCCCCCTATTTTTTCAATCCTAAGCGTGTATAAATTTCATCTGCCTGATCTGCATCTATCTTATTTGTTTCATAAAGTTTGTTTAGATAATCGAATGTCTCCTCGTCTGTATGGCCAGATGCATAATCTTTTGTATATTTGTAATATTTATCTATATTTTTGTCGTTTGAACTTTGAATATCTAATTTAGCTTTTGATGTGATAAGGTCCGCCTCATCCGAAGATAATCCATACTGCTTGCTTAAATATCTTGACACAGTTTTTTCCTGATACTTATGTGTATCCGATCCATCCGTTCCGCTTAACATCATTTTTGCTTTGTCTAAATAATCATTTTTACTTAAACCAGAACTACTCTTTTTTGATGTCCCGCCAGATGATCCTCCAGAAGATTTCCTTGCCAATGATGCCGCCAGCTGTTGCCTCTGCAACTCAAGCTGTAAAGCATCCTGCTGTTTCTGGTAGTCAAATTGTGTCTGCCAGTTTTGCTGTGCAAGTGCATCCTGGGTCTTCTGGTATGCGTACTGTTCCGCCCACTGTTTTGCCGAAAGATCGGTCTGGTACTCTCCGAAGTCCTGGTTATACGAATTGTCGTAGCGACCTGCATAGTAATTTAGGTCATTGTAATAGTCGTTTACACTGTCGCGATACCGGCCATAACCAATGTTGTCCTGATTATTGACAGCATTGAGCTTGTTGTACATCTCCTGGCCTTCATTGAGGTACTGATTGTATACTCTGTCATAGATGTCTAAGGTCTTATCACCCAGCTGGCTTAAGTAATTGTCATAGGCCTGCTGACCTGCGGCCTGGGCGTATGTGGAGCCATATCCTCCGGTTGCTGCTGTTGCTGCTCCCATGGTATCCCTCATGGCTTTCTGTCCCTGCTGGATATACTGTTCCCGGTAGTTTTTATACAGATCTGAATCATATACACTATTCGTGTCAAATGACTTCCTGTTTAATATATTATCAATGATTCCATCAATTGTTCCTTGATACTTGCTATAGTATTCATCCGGCTTATTATTTTCAATTTCATCCAATCGATCAGCATAATCCGTTGTCCGTGCAGATGGCGAAAACTTTGCATAGTTATAATCCGTCAAGTATGTAGCCGCCGGATGTCCCTGTCCGGTCTTGCCATCATCGCTCACCGGTGTAATTGTTACGTTCTGATTCTGGTTGTTGGCATTACTCTGCTGCCCCGCTGCCTGTGATTTCTGAGACTGCTGCTGCAATGACTTCAACAGTGACATATTTTGCTGTGCAGTTCCGCTGTATCCAGTAATTCCATACTGAGATGCAAGGTTTTTTCTGGCTCCGTAAGAGCTGTCCATGTTACGGCTTTTCAAATAATCAACAATAGATGCAACTGCCATACTTATTCCCCTTTCTTATCTTCCGGCTGGTCCTTAGTCTCAGATTCCATGCTTTCTCCATTTTGGAGCATTCGATTGATTGTAAGCAGAATCCCTGCCTGTGTTACTCCCTCAACTTTTAACTGATTTAATGCGATCAGTGCTGTATTAATATCACTCTCTTCAAAAACAATCTTCATCAAGCCGCCTCCTTAAGTTCCTTTAAAGCTTTTTCCAATTCTTTGATTTCCTTTTGCTGCGCCTTTATTGCTCCAGCAAATAACACGCTGTTGTTTCCATATGGAATTGATAGGTATTCTTCGGAATGATCTACCAAAGGAAGATTTGTTCCAAGTTTTTTCTGAAGTGCATCCAGCTCCTGGGCAATCAATCCCATTGACCTTTGATCAGAATCTTTAAACTTAAAAGTAACCGGTCTCATTCCCAAGACTAAATTTAAGGCTGTTTCATCCGGAATCTCTTTGATATTTTCCTTCAATCTCCTATCTGATCTTTCATACAATGTTTCGCATGACACATCGCCAGATACCGTTACTGTATTTGCAGTCAGCGTTCCACTGATATCCGCATTCCCTGATATTCGCATATAATTTGTATACAGAAGTCCCTGTGTAGTGATCGTGTCTGCATAGGTTATGGCATCTACACTCACTGCTCCTGAAGATGATACTTTAAACTTATCATTTATATTGATAGATCCACCATTGATCGTTCCACTAAATGAAGCCGTTCCATCTTTGTATAGCTTGAAGTTATTCGTATCAATAACTAGATATCCTGTCTTAAATGTAATAGCATCTGATGTTGCTGATATTTCTGAACACAGTTTATCTTTGCTCACTTTCAATGCAATCTGACCATTCAACACCCTGATGCTAGTTTCCGTGCTTTCTTTCAGATTGGTAAACTGGCTGATAAATCCATTCATAGTTACTTCCAATTGACTAATGGATTCATCTGTTTCCTGGTACTTAAGAAAAGAATCTTTTGTAAAATTGTCTTCCGGAGTTATATTGCTCAAGCTATATCTAAGCTGTTCATTCAACATTTGGATATAGCTATAAACTTTTTTCATATTTTGATCTTGCCCACCTAACGCAGGCATATTAAAGCTTGACATCTCTCACCTTCTTGATCTGCTCTTTTAATTTGTTTATTCTTTTCTGATTCTCCTGTATTCCTTTTGCGTACAACGCACTATAAGCCACATACGGCAGTTCTAAATATTTACCCGACCGATTCACCCCTAAAGCATTTTCTCCGTTCTCCTGTGTCAGGTAGACGTCCTGTGCAATATATCCTATCGCCCTATTGCCTGAATCTCGAAAAGAATACGATACCGGTATCAGTCCAGCAAAATCCGCTTTCTCAATATCTTTAATACATTGTTTTTTCCTTTTGTCTGACGTGTACCGCACCTTCCGGCAGTTCAGATTTTCAGATACATAAAGTTCGCTGCATGTAGCTGCTTTCCCGATAACGTTGATATAATCATCATCATTGTAAATTTCCATATTTGCAGCCACGATAGCTCTAGCAGGATTTAATGTAGTTGTAGTCAGAGCATCATCTATGTACACATCGCCAGAAGAAGACACCGTAAAACGGTTATTGATGTTGATAGATCCACCCGTTATATTTCCAGAAAAATATGCATTTCCAGGCTTATCTAACTTCATATTTTGGGCATCGATAATCAGGTGTCCGCTAGTTAGTCGGATATATTCTCCATACATCTCCATTCTGGTAAGCATTTCATTGACAACATCGCCTGTTGCTACCAACAACTGAATACTTTCCGAAGACTGGGATAACTTAGTCTGTACAGATAAGGCATAATCATCATATTCAATGTTCAGCGCATCCGTTGAAAACTGGATTTTTCTTACTTTGTTGCTTCTATCCGTAATAGAATTTAAAACATCATTTGAAATGTTATCTTCCAGGCTCAAATTTGAAATCGTATATTTGAGATCCTCACTAAACCGGTATAACTGCCGTACAACTTTTCCTATGTCAGTTTCATTTTTCTGGATGATCATGGGTTTAAATACTGCCATGAATATCACTCCCATATCCTATATATTTACTCATGGCAATCAGAACAGCCGGTCCTTTCCCTTCCAGGCGGAACCGGTATCTCTGGCATCTGGCTGGGGTTATATTAAGCACCTGCGTTCTATATCCCTGAGAAGTAAAAGAAATTTTCTTTTCAAACTCTGGTTCACTGTCGCATTTTATAAATACGTCCACTTCACTTCCCGGATCCAGTTTCAAGTTAAAAAGCAGTCTTTTTAAGAACTTATACTCCACACTTCCATCCAACTGGTCTCCGCTCTCTAGCATCCACTCTATCTGCTCATCCCTTGAACCGCTGATTGTAAAAAGTTTTCCTGTGGAATCAACACAGTATAGCTGTCCTTCTCCGTATGCCATAAACAAAGCCTGCATATCATCTTCTTTGTGCCACATACCCTTTTTTAAATCATACACATAGATATTCCACTGCCCTGATACATCCTGTAACGATGCATAGTATTTTCCGTTATGCTGACCAGCCACACCGCCCTGAAACCGTACCTCTGCCAGTGCATCCGATACAGATTCCGGATACGCTCCGTCAAAACTGCATACATTGCTCCTGGACACATACAATAATGTTTCATTTACAACACATGCTGTCTTCTCACACCCTTTTGCAACACCTCTGACCGGGAATGATGTATTGATCTGAAAATTACTTGGTTTATCTCCATAAACCTTATGGATCGTATCTTCCTTGAAAAACAGCACATATCCCATATGAGACAGGCAGCCTGTAAAATCTCCATCTGATCCAACTGTAGCCGCATACGAATCTGTACTGATCCCTTCAAACGCATTCCAGTTTGTTGGATCTCCCAGCTTGCTTGCATATACCTCATGATTTGCGCTGGAGCAGCCCCACAAGCGGTTGCCATTCTCACAAATATAATCCATATCCGGTACTTTTCTGGTAAGCTTTAGCCCAGATTCCTGAGTAAAGCTGGATGATAGATCACCTATGATCACAATGTAGTCATCTGCTTTTTCCTGAATCACCGTAGTCTTGTTAAAGCTACTGTTTGTACAACCGGATATTTCCACACCGTCAAACTGATTAAATTGCTTTCCGATTCCGGTACAACTAATCTTTACCATGGTACTTCCGGTTGTCGTCTGTTCAAATGTTGCTGTTGCAGCCTGGCTCCAGGAAGCCTCTAATGCTGTCTTTTCTCCAGTGGATGTGTTATACATAATTTTATCCGGGAATACCACAATATAGGCTCCCAAACTCACCAGCTGCTTATCTGTATCCTGGACTGTTGCAATTTCTTTATCTTTGTAATACAGCTTTGTCCCATCCACATAGGCCAAACCATTTTTATAAATGATCCCATGAGGTTTTGATAAACTTTTCAGGATTTCTCCTCTTGGCTTTCTGACCGCTATCGCCGGGAAAACATCTGAAGACATGTTTTTCATGTCTGAAAACTCATTTTCTCCAATTACAAGACCTTTGTTCAGTCCCCCAAATGATCCTATCTGTTTGCTGTCCCCTCTCGGTGTCATTGTCAGCATTGGTAATCGTCCCATTAAAGCTCCTCCTTAAAATTTGGAAAATAATGGTGCTTTTTTTGCCCGATTGCAGCGCCTGAACCATGCAGCATATGCATCATAAGCGGAGTTGTACATTACAACGTCATTGTTATAGCGTTCAGTTTCTTCATTGTGATAATCAATCTTTGAAAGCAGATAATTAACATAGACATCCTTGAACCGATCCGGAATACTTAATTTTTTATCCTGGTCTTTTTCATATTCCATTGGAATAAATTCCAGATTATATCCTTCCGCCCGGTTGATTACTTCTTCAATGACCTGTCCCTCAATTTCATTGATCCATCCCATGATCATGTCTGTACCATACTGCTGCCCTCTTAAAGATGTGATATCACTAATCAAATCGTTTACTGTCATATAAGCACCTACTCTTTCAGTCCCGGCCAGGTAAGCGCTCCATCCTGGTCAGGGGTTAAAGTTACCGGGTCTGTAACCATAGCTCCATCTTCATTCAGCACGTACCATTTCCCATCAATAGTTTGCTGACCGGTCAGCATAGCTCCATCCGCGCCAAGGTAATACCATTTATCTTTGTATTTATACCAGGTATTCTTGACCATTCTTCCTGCACCATCAAACCAGTACCATTTATCATCGTACCAATACCAGTCATTTCTTACAGGCTCCCCGTTTCCGAGGTAATACTTCCAATCTCCATCCTCTTGCTGCCATCCTTTTTTCTTTTGTTCGCTTATTGGAGTTAAAAATAGCTTCTGTTCTGCCTGTCTTCTTCTGGTCAGGCCAGCCAAAACCTTACCACCACCGCGGTTATATGCCAGGATCTTTTCTGATATCTCAGCCCGCGATCTGGTTCCTTTTGCTGTCAACTGATCTATAGATCCTACATTGTATGCAAATGATACCAGGGCATCAAATTCATTTTGATTCCACATGTATTTCGTTCCATATTTGTCTACATTGCGCTCATATGGTCCCATATCATCCGTCAACATCTTATCTGCCTCTGCCTGTGTAATCCTCTGACCTGCTTTTACATTTCCTGTGTGTCCCCAACCAATGGTCCATACTCCTGCCGGGCACTTATAAGCTTCTAATCTGCATCCTTCAAAGCTTCTTATCAGTTTCAAACCATTCTCTGAAATTTTCATGTGTACCTCCTATTAAAAAAGGCTTAGGATATCCTAAGCCTAAAGATGTGTCACTCCAATTTTGTTTTGTCTTCGACCTGACCTTTAATTGCTTTTGCAAGCGGCATCAGGAACGGAGGCATAGCAACACCAATATCAAGTAAATTCTCTAGGATGGATATGATCTCATTGCAAATAAGCCAAACAGCTACTACGGTAGCAATCACAAACGGTATTTTTATGTCCAACCCTATATATTGTCCTGCATATATGATCATCCTATCCATGAGCCATCCTACACCGATCAGGATCCACATTCCGATTTTTTTACAAATGCCTCGAATCCCCTTGTAGCTTGTCACATGTTCCTGACGATACTTCGATGCAACTATTCCGGTTATATAATCAGTAAAATTCAGTGCTACGAGAGCAAACACCGGTACTGCCAATACTCCAAGATAGGCAAATGCTGCACTCATTATAGTGATAAATATTGCTTTAAATCTTTCCAACTTCATTTACCTCACTCACTTTTCTCTGGATTTTCCTTTAACCACTTTTCTGTTACTTTTTTCCAGAGTTTTGGCACCTGCTCCAGTGTCATTTCTCCAGATCTGATTTTTAATCCATAATACCTGCCCATTATGATGTCACTCCTTCCTGGTCTGCCATAGCACTCATTACTGCTCCCATATCTCCAATAGCTCCGTCATGGACTGCTAATGTTTCGGTATTAGCGGAAACCTGTGCTTTCAGTTTTTCGATATCTGTCAGCTCACGAATACCAAATGTTGCCATGATCTTTCCATCTTCGGTTTTGTCCAAAGTAAACGCCGGTGACATCAGACACATATCTTTGTATGCACCTACGGTCAAGCCTTCACCATTCAGGATCCGCACCTCAGACATGTTCTTATCTGTGCAGCTTTTCCAAAACTGATCTACTGCTGTCATATCCTCAAATACAGCTTTCATGCTTTCAAGGCTGGCAGCTACTTCCAATTCAACAGCAGTTGCATTCTTTAAAACAATTTTGTCTTTGTTCATTTTTTCTCCTTTAACTTACGCTTCGTAAATCACATCTAACCCATAAGCTACTGCTGCATCATGCTCAATCCGGCACCCTCTGGCATTTTCCCAACCCTTGCAGAAATAAGCTGCATGACAAAGTGACATATTTTCCAGACTTTTAGCAAGAAAGCAAAGAGGAATCTGTACCACTCCACGTTCTTTCATCTTTTCATTGCTGTACCATTCATCAGTAAACAAGGTGTTTACAATTTCATAGCCTTTGGCTTCCAGGGCCTTGATTGCCTGTTCCCTAGTTGCAATAATCTCTTCATCTGTTTTTCCAGCCATTGGCTGACTAAGCATTGCTTTCTTCATAATTTTTCTCTCTCCTTACATTTTGTAACAAATATTTTCCCATTTTTTATAAGCATCCATATAAAGTTCATCTTTGTCCCCATTATATGTAAACTCATAATACATTCCATCCGGAGCGGTAGTGCTTAATAATGCTTTGTGGTTCTGTAATGTCTTGCAGCACCAAACCACATACACATCATCTACTGTGATTTTTTTCTTATCTGTCTTATCCATGTGCTCATTGGTATAAGCACATACCTTTTCTTTACAAATGCGAATAAATTCAGCATTGCTCATATTTATTCACCTTTCCTTTCTTTTTCTGGTTTGCTTACAATAGTAATTTAGATAACCGTATAGGTGTTGGCGAAAAGTTTACATCAGGTACTCTATTAAGTATCATAAGGCAAATGTCTAATGGTATACATATGGCATTGGTTAGTAAAACAGTTTCAGATATTCCTTTTTCAGATATAGAAAACTACATTATTGTATTTAAAGGCACCAGTTACGGTGATCCATATACCAGAATAATGGCATTTCCCATGTCTCAAAGTTCTGCTCCAAAATGGGGAATGGTCTTCTGGGATAGTAGTAGAATTGTTTGGGTCTAAAATGATCATTTTACTTATGCGTCAACGTAAAATCTCTATTGGATATAATGACGCATTCATCCCAAGTACCCATTCCAGTAATTGATAAACGCGCTACCTTTCCCACACTATTGCAAGCCACTTTATATGTAGACCGATTTACAAGAGCAGTGACATTTCCAATATTATGAAAAGAATATAGTCCTCCATCAGCTATGACCAAACCGCAAAAATGACTGCTGTCTATTATGGATGTTGCAAATACTTGTGTGTATTCTCCTTCATTGGCAATTTTTTTGATGTATACATTACTGATGCAGCTGCTAACGATTGCTAAATTACTATTTTGAGCGGTGATCTGATCCTGCAAAGACTTTCCCATACGTGCATCCAGTGCATAGCCTTCTTCCGTGGTTAATGCATTGTTTACCACGTTGCTTCTTAATAACAGCTGATTTAGCACCTTATCCGCTATCACATCGATCAACGCCTGGACCGTACTTTTCGCATTTTCCGTACCTAATAATCCTAAAAGATCCACAGCTGATACAGACGATGCTTTTCCGTCAAATCCGCCTAGCCCCTGTATCAGCTCTTTTACCACATTTGCATCAGATGCTGCTGCGGATGCACTGCTACTAGCCTCTGATGCTTTTTGGGTAGCTGTCTGAGCTGCACTACTAGCTGTCTCTGCGCTTCCAGCTGCCGCCTCTGCACTGGTGCTGGCTGCACTTTGGGCTGCGGTCGCTGTCTGTGCCGCACTACTGGCTGTTCCAGCACTTCCGGATGCCGCCTCTGCACTGGCACTGGCTGCAATGGCAGCTTTTGTTGCTGTCTGTGCCGCACTACCGGCTGTTTCTGCGCTTCCGGATGCTGCCTCTGCACTGGCACTGGCTGCACTGGCAGCTTTTGTTGCTGTCTGTGCTGCGCTACCAGCTGTTCCAGCACTTTCGGCCGCTGCCTCTGCACTGGCACTGGCTGCACTCTTCGCTGCGGTTGCTGTCTGTGCCGCTTCTACCGCAGCTTCACCCTGCTTCTGCCACTCTGCTTCATTTTTCAGCCTGGCTGATTCATTTTCCTGGCGGATCTTTTCTGCTTCCACTCTGCTGCTTTCCGCAACATCCATTGATTCAGTCTTCTGGTCAATCCGTTTTTCCAGTTTTTCCAGTTCAGAAATCGCCGTTTGTGCACCATCTGGCGTGTTTATAGTCTTTCCAACATACAAAAACCCCTGATTCGTTGCCCACTTTATGGTTCCAAAATCATCAGATCCACGAAGAGCGATCCATACCGTGCCTACCTGCTGTACACTTGCAGCACTCACGGTCCATGTCAATATCACATGCTCATCTGTTATTTCTTTTTCAAGTACGTCAGTATCCTTAGTTTCCTTTCCGTATCTCAGATCAATGCGAAAATCCAGGTGAGATATGTCAATACCGCCTACAGTGAGGCGGTTGATCTTAAACTGTCTGGTTTCTGAATTGTTATCGAACTGTGTCCCTATCTGTCTTTCTGCTACCGGGATCACCAATTCTCTTCCCCGTACAGTTATCATATCTTCCGCCCCCTTTCAGTTACTCCTTGTATCTTGCGCTTTCTTCAAATTCGATTGCATATTCGCGCTGAGCCTCTGCATTTTCCAGAACCTCTACAACGGATTCTGGAAGTTCGTTAGTTACTCCACGCTTAATCAGATAAGACTTGCCATTAACTGCAACAAAAACATCCGCACGATCCTTGTCTGCACTTCCAAGAGGGATCTTAAATCTGATCAGTTTCTCACCATTTTTCTGGTTTTCTGTAGTCTGTTCTACTACTGCATCCTCTGTTGCAGTCTGTTCTACTACTGCATCCTCTACCTTTGCAGTTCTTCCCATTTTTTAACCTCCTTAGTTCGCCTCTCCATCGCTAAATGTAGATGCTGTCTCAATACGAATCATATAAGCTTCTGTTAAGATTTCTGTTACTTTAAGAGCTTTCCAACCTACAGTAGCCCTCTGATCCAGTGGATCACCAGTTCCAGCACTACCAAGCTGTTTAATAATTGTCTGTAAGCCGCCGCCCTCAATTTTTGTAGTCGCATATGCATTTGCACCGAAGATCAGAGTTGCATATACATCAATTTTTGTGGCATCAGATGTGCTCTTTGCCGCTCCGGCCTTAGCCCAGATTTTAGCTTCTGTGGTTTCAATAAATCTAGCTCCCTCGATTTCTCCAATCTCTCCGTTATAAATTCTTTCTGGGTTTTTGTACTTAACCGCATCAATCCAGCGCTCATCTTCTGTAAGATCGTAGGAGCAGTCTGGATGTACAATACCGTAATAATAGCCGTTGATTTTCTTTGCATTCTGCTTTTTAAGGAATCGAACTGCTTTTTTAACAGCCTTAACTGTCAGTTTCATCTCAGAGGTTAAGGCCGCTCTGGAAGTTACCTGTCCCTCTGCATACTGTACATTAGTTCCGGCTGCCAGGACTTCTCTCGAGATTGTATCCAGGGTTCTACCTGCCTGAGATCCGATTAAGGTAGTTGCTTCAACGATATTGTTGTCGATTGCTGTTAAGATCAGTAAATCAGACAGCTCAATGAAATCACCATACTGCTTTACCGTTGCCTCGATCTTGGTAACGTTCATAGCTTTACCGGTCGGTGTTACACCTTCAGTCAATGGTGTCATTGCTTTCGGAAGCTGATCATACTTACGGAACTCAATGGTCTTACCACCATTCTTTGGAATGTTTCTTGTCTGTGCCCACTGATCATGTACAAGTTCCGGTTCTGCATTCTCAATCAGATTGCGATCATAAAATGTCTTCATTTCTACAGACATACCAGATGCTGTAGTTGTATTCGCCGGTGCGTCAAATAATCTAAGATTCATGTAAATAATAGTCTTTTTCATGCTTTTTCCTTTCTACATCGTAATGGTCTCCCCTCTGGCTGCGCGCTCCATGATCTTGTGGAACTCTTCTGGTGATAAATCCCATGCACTCATTTTCGTTCCATTTGCGCTACCGGCACCCACTCCATTTTCTGATGGTCTGCCATTGCCAGATCGGATTGAATCCGCAACTTTTTTCTTTGTATCTCTCTCTGTCTGGGCCATTAACCCTTGTGTGATCTCGTTGAAATGAACTGCTTTATAGGCGTTTTCGACTTCTACTCCGGCTCCCAACAGCCTGGTAAAAGCCTCATTCTCACATTCTTTTGCCATATCAAATTCTGGGAAATGCTGCTTACAAAGCTCAGCCTCCCGGTCCCATCTGGCATAGATATCATCCCTCTGCCTGATCTGCTGCGCTCTCTGGGCGCTTTCAACCAGCTGTCTATTCTGAGCCTCTGTCTTTCTCATTCTTTTCAGCTGATCAACAGTCATGTTTTCTTTAAGAGCCTGCTCTTCCCAGAAAGAGTCATCATTGTCGATGGCTTCCATGATCTTTGCTACATTTCCGTCTTCGATACCGTATCTTTCGGATAGCAACGACATCAAAGGCGTATATGAATCCAGCTGTTCATGCAGCCGCTGCTCATCCTTAAATCTTCGGTCAATATGGCTTTTTACGTCTTTACCATACAGATCACGATACTTTTCCTTGAATTTTTCATAACCTGCCTGCCGCTCTTCCGGTGTTTCTTCCTGTTCCTGGCCTTCCTCCGCCCCAGCGCTTCCAGTGGTGTTCTGGACATTTTCTCCCGTTTGGTCTGCTGCTGGTGCTGCCGCACCGGCTCCACCGCCTTCGCCTTCAAAAAGTCTTAAGTTCATTTCGATGATTCTCTTCATTTTGCTCCTCTCAGCAGTCTTTCCTGCGTGTCTTAAAATTCAGCGGTCTTTCCCGCGCGTTCTGTATTTCATGGTATCACATTCTTTTTTTCTTCTCTACCACCCCAGACTTTACGTTCATATGAACGAATTCCGGGTAAGATTTACTTAATGTTTCATACCCTCTCTGTATGGTATAAACCATTGCATTCAGGCGCTTCTGTGCTTTTTTCTTGACCAAAACGCGAATATCTATCAATCCATCTTTGATCTGCAAGTCCTGGATCACTACTGCTTTTTCTTCTCCTAGGTCGATCATACACTGTGCTGCCGTCTGTCCAATGGCAGATACCGCAGCGCACACGATGTCATGTCCTTCCGGAAGTCCCATAGCGCATCCATATCCAGCATGACCTTCCACCTTCAGCCGGAAGTATCCTGGAACATTTTCAAACATAATCTCTGTCACTGGTTTACCTCCGTTGCTGTAGCTGCCTTTTCCCTGGCCTTTCCTGCCTGACTGGTATCTGTATTCACTGCCTGTCCTAAAGAATTTGTCTTTATGCTATTTCCCTGGTTTACATTCACATCTGTCATAGCCATCTGGTTGTTTCCAATCAATCCATTAACAGCCTGGATCAGATCCGGTCTATTTGTCATTTCAGCAACCATCGGTGCAAGCTGCGCTAATATCTGCTGCAACTGCTGGATCTCCTGATACATGATACTATTCTCTGATATCTTTTTAATCACTTCTTCTCTACGATCAAAATCCATCATAGATACTACTGCAAGGGCCTGATCCGCAAGCTGAGGATTAAACAGTCCCATACCAAAGAGTTCTTTTGCCAGTTCGTTATTTGCAATCCTGCTATACGGGCTTGCCTTCTGTGCTGATATTTTGACATCAAACACTGGTCTTCTAGTCAATATTTCCCCGTCCATCATTGTTGCTGTCTGTTCCTGTAATTCGCTCTTATCCATCATCACATACTGTGCATCACCATTCGGCTGAGTGATCCGATAGCAACGAGGCAGATCATAAAACTGCCTGATAAGCTCAATAATCAGTGTCACAACCTCTGCATGTGCGGTATAGCTAGTTTTGATCATATCCCGGCTCAGTTTACTTCCTGCTTCCTGCAATGCTGCGATAGCTGAAGCCGCAGTTACTCCCGACGCTGTGGATCCCTGAGAAAAATCCCGGTTTCCGCTTGTTTCTTTCAGCTCATCCACTTTGATTGTTCGCATGTTGATAACATATTCCGGAAGCTGTGGCGGCTGGATCTGCTTAATTTTGGTTTCGTCCATTGTTCCAGATACTTCCACCAAATCTTTGCTTAAATCCGCAAAATCCTCTGCATTTACATTTGATCCTGAAGATACAAAATATCTCGGTTTGCTCAAACTTGCAGACTTGAGTATCACCGAATCCAGCTTGTCTATATATTCCTGTGGATTTACCATTACATCCAGATATCCAAACCCTACTGGAGAACCTTTTTCCGGGAACATAACATCAAACACAAACGGATATTTACCATGCTCATACCATCCATTAGTGCATGTTTCATCATCCTCAGATGCATACAACACAATTCCCGGAATAAATTTGCAGTAGTGCAGCACCGTCTTAACTCCGCCAGTTGCAAGCAGTATTCTTTTTTTGTAGTACCAGTCAATAACCTGCACCTTGTTGCTTGTATCGATGTTCTCATCATAGATATACTCTGACTTTATCAGTTCGCCTGTGCCTACTGTTTTATCTTCGAGTTCTGGATATGCTTCTTTTAGCTCATCCAGGTCCATAAGTTCTGTTGTAAACACATCCTTTGATCGCTGTATGTCCTTTATACCAGGCTCCCAGTAGATATTCATGATATCCTGACATTTTACATCAACGTCTCCTAAGCCGTTTTCTTTTTCTTTGTTCCAAAAGACCCCGTAAATGGCTGTCCCAGTTTTGGGCTTATCCCAAGAGCAGTCATTGTATACTTGCTCAAAATTATTCTGATCAAGTATAACCGGCACCACCTGAGAAAGGATTTTCGCCGTATCTTCATCTGACTGTTCTCTGGGAAGAATAGCCGGGCACGGGTAGTTGTCCATGAAATCCGCATGTTTATTAATCAGGCTGTTAAAAAGCCACGCGCTCACCGGTTGGGGATCGTTTGCGTTGCGAAACTCACTATTAAATCGCTGCCAGTGGTTATTCTTCCACCATTCCTCTGCACCTACAATTCTTGTTTCCAATGCTGCTTTTCCCGCTTTATACTTCTGCAACCTGGCATAAGCATCATCTACTTCTTTTTTACCAATTTTCTTTTTTACAAGTTCTTCGTCCATTTTCGCTCCTAAATCCTAATGATTTTATATGCTTTTTCACGTTCTGCCTTATACATATCCAAAGGATCATCCAGCGGCGGTTTTTTCTTTACATTCGCACGCTTTGCGATCTGGTACTGCATCAGGAAATATCTGCACTCATCATAAATATGATCTTCCTGTGTAGTGTCAATATCTTCTACGTTCTTTGCATCATATACCAGCTGTGGGATCGTCCTTATAAATCCCTTACATGTGTTAAAAACGTAAAATAACGGATGTCCATCTGCATTAAATGCCAGTCTGTAATGATATTGCATTTTCCCGGCAATTCGATGATTATCGCCTGGGCTCCAATACACTCCATTTCGGGCCATGATGTCCGCTATAGAATCGCCTCTGCTCACATCAAAGATTGATGGATCTGCTATGCCTGCTATTTTTCTTCCCTTAAGGTTTGGATCAGTCTCTTCTACTTCCCGGATCATCCGCGCCTGCTCTGCGGGATCCACTTCCAGTCCTACATTTGCCTGTCCCTCTTTGCAACCATACAGCTCACGGATCCGATACACACATCCGCTATAATCGACAGCATACCAGCCAACTGAGAACGGTTTAGCATATCCAAAGTCATAGCTTCTTCCGATCAGCCATCCTTCCGGTATCTTAAACGGCTCAATAACATGGGTCCATTCTCGGCTTTCATAATTTGACGGGTCATTTTTCCATTCTGAGAATACCTGTCCACTGAACGAATCCCAATCACCATACAAAAGCGCATTTCTTTCTGCTTCTGGCAGCATAGCCAGTGATGCGATATACTCCGGGTTGTTGTCCAGCAAAGCCTTATTATCAAACACAGAGCTAGGGATAAATATCCTGTCTCTGGTACGCTTTATCACCTCACCGGATGGTTTGGTGATATTCACTTCCTGCACAATCTTAGTCTCCGGCTTCGCTATGCTCACAAATCGTGCTTTTACCCACGGATGTCCTGGACCGCCTGGGTTCGCCGTACTCCTGATGTATGTTCTCAATCCAGGTGCTGATGATCTAACGCGGGAAAAGAGATACATATACTCTTCTTCCGCAAAATGCGTCAGTTCATCGAATCCTACAAAATCAAAATGTCGGCCCTGGTATTTAAGCTTGTCCTTCGTGTGCTGCATTTGCCCGAAGTAGATCATTGCACCAGATGGAAACCTCCAGGCATGCTTACTTTCGTTGTATTTAGCTCTTGGGAACGCTGAGCCGTAAAGCTCATGGCTGCGGCTTATGATGTCTTCCAGCTCAGGGTAAGTCTTTCGGAAAATGATCGCGCGATACTGTGGGATTTGGACTTGTCTCAGTGCCTCTGCCACTAAATAATCACTCTTTCCACCGCCAGCAGCTCCACCGTATAAAGCCTCAAATTCTGGACGTGACATCATAATTTCCTGTCGTGGCTGCGGTGCCCATACAATTCTTGGGTTACTCATCCTTTTTTACTTCCTTGCTGATCTGCTCCACCTGGGTTGGCGTCAAAACAATAACACCAGTTCCCTCATCATCTGCCATAGCCTCTGCAACTTTTTCTTTCCAGATATCCGGTTTACGGTTCTTGAGCCAGAATATGATTGCTTTTATATCTGGTTCAAAATAGTGGACCTCTTCAGCCGTCTTTAATTCTTCAAACTCTTTTATCTTTCTTCCTGTTGCTTCGTCATATTCTACAGTCTTAACTTTAAAAGCCTTTTGCTCCCTTGCATAAAAGCCAATGGCCTTTTTGTACAAACTGTTCTCGATCAGACGATCCGCAAAGTCTTTCCCGGTTGCCAGCGCCGCATTAATTGGTGCATATTTCTTTTTCCATTCCGCCAGCGTGGATCTGCTTATCCCTATCTGCTTTGCTATTTCTTCATCTGTCATTCCGGCTCTTGCCCAAGCTGACAGAACCGCCTGATGCTCTTCACTTTCTGCCCATTCCCGCCATTTCTGGCGGCCTGCTGCTTTTCGCTTCTTTTCCGCCATATCACCACCTCATAGCATCAATTTTATATTTTTTCCTGTCCCTTCTCTACCACCCCACCTTTGTCCGGTTTTTCCCACGCAAAAAAGCCCTATATCAGGGCTTCTCTACTAACTTACCGCGCGCGCATGTATGCGCACATCAGCATGTCCGATTGTGTTTACTCATAAATTTTTTCAAAGTATCCTTCTTCCACCATATCAACAGATCCATCTGCTACCATACGGCATTTATATTTTCCCGCTCTTGCTTTTTCAATCTCTTCAGCGCTCACATGGATCACTGGGCCTTCTCTTCTTGCCAGAGCTGACACCCAAACCATGGCTCCTTTTGCAATCAGATCTGCCTCCATAAATCTTTTTCTGTCCCTCTCTGCCTGGCGTTTTGCCTCTTCCTCTCTCCGTTCTGCAATCTTCACTCTCTCCATTAAGCTCATTTTCTTTTTCATTTCTTCTCATCCTCCATTTGTGTTTTATAGATTCCCTTAAAGTAAGGGCATGTCTCATACATATCTTCGCAAAATATCCCGGCAAAGTTGCTTTTTTCTTCATGGCACGTAAAAACGATCTGGTTTTTGATCTCAAACCCCAGATTACAGCATATGTTCTGGCAGGTTATTGTTGCCTGCTTTTTTGTGTCACTTGCCATAGTCTCATAGTAAGGGCATCTTACCCGTACACTATAATTCAACTTCGCAACGCCCCCTTTCTTCTCTTTCCCCCTTTCTGCATATCTTCACGGGATCCATGTTTGATCATCCGGGCATAGATGTAAAACATCGCCAGATCCTGATTATATTTAACCTCTGCATCCAGGAACTTATATCCTGGATAGGCTTTTTCCATTTCCTGTCGCATGGTATCATCATTTTTTACCATCCGGTTCACTTTCCCTCTGCGGAACTTCCCGTAACTTCTGGTCGGTTCCGGTGGCTTTTTCAGGTTCTTGGAGGCACACCATCTTTTTGTGCCTCTTGGGTTATTCGTAATGTATGTTGCCAATCCTGTTATCAAAAAATCCTCATCTGGCTTAATTCTCCGAGTATTTTTTCGATCGCATTTTTTCCACATATCTTCCAGTTCATCACGATCCACACCCTCTCCGGTCATAAGGATGTGGAAATGTGGACGGACTTTTCCATCAAACGCCAAGATGTATATGTATTTAATATTTTTCAGTCCATTCTTTTTTCTGCGATAGTTTATCCTCGTAAAAAAATTCCGAATGTCCTTGATAGCAGCTTTGGCATCTCCTGGCATGTACTCATCATTCCAACCAAATGTTGCCCAGATATCGCCTTTGCCAAAATTGATGCAGGCCAGTCTGATGCAATACCTCCTTGAGTTCTTATCATTCAGATTTTTTTGTGACGGTTTGGTCTCTCTCTTTTTCAGGGTTACTGGCATATCTCCCCTTTTCAGGAATGATGGATACACCTGTGATTCTAGCAGCTCGTCACCACTCACCAGATTTTTAGCTCTATTCGTCGTTGTCCTATAAAGGCAGCTCACCCTCTGCTCAGAGATCAGCTTTTCAATCTCCCACTCCTGCAGCTTCTCTGCCTGTTTATCATATGCTGATTCATAATCATAGTTATCGTAGTGCTTCATGCTGCTCCTCTTTAGTTCCTAAATATTTATGATATTTCTTCCGTTTGTTAATACCCATTACAAGGACGGCAAAGAGGATTTCCCCCTGACCTTTTTTATGGGGCCCGTTACAGGCCCCAATCCTTTTTCTATTAAACTGCCCTTTTTCTAATCATCCTCAACGTGTCCGGTGTTGATTGAGCATAGTACATACTCGTTACTTTAGAATCCGCGTGACCCAGGACTTCCTGGATCGTTCCTATATCTACGCCTCTGTTTTTCAACTCCATTCCCAGTGTCTTCCTCATCTTGTGAGGATAACACCGGTTTGTCACACCTGCGTGTTCCGCAATTTCTTTCATGATTGTCCGTACCGAAGATGTCCCTATTGGCTTATAAGGCTTGCTCTTCGATACGAACATATGTTCATTGTTGTCTGTCCTAGAGTTCCAATATTTTTTGTAATGGTATAAAGCATCCGGATCCAGATATATGGTCCGATACCGGTTACTTTTTTCACCTAGAATCAAAATATCCCCTGTTTCCCAGTTGATCTGGTCAACAGTTATCTCAACAATTTCTCCTACGCGTGCCCCGGTACTGCGCAGTACTTCAATTAAGGCTCGTTCCCGTAAGGTCCGGCAATTGTCTCTTAAACGTGCCATTTCTTCCGGTGTAAAGAAATCTATAGGCTTTCTCTGCACCTTTAATGGCTCGATTGCTTCAACTGGATTTACAGTTATAAGTTTTTCTTTCCGCATCCAGGAAAAGAAAGCTGACAAATACCTTCTTTCGCTATTCAAAGTTGAGTTCTGATTTTTTCGTCCGGTTACTGGTACATTCCGGTTCTCATACCAATTGAGATAGTAAAATATATCATGCTCATCCATCTGCACCAATGGCTTGTCCAACACCGTGATCAGGCGTTTGATTGATGCCATATAACCATATTTAGTTCCTTCACGAAGCTTTTTCTTCTTATATAAAAAGAGTTTAATTATGTACTCGTTCTGTTGATCCACACTATCCTTAATCTCTGCCGGTAGCGTATGGATTTTTTCCATAACCACATCTATCGTCTTGTCGACTATCACACGCTCCAGAATTTGGATTAAATCAGCAGCAATATATGCTGACATGGCAACGATTACATCATTAATAACCTGTGTTTTAACATTCTCATTTGTCATAGATATCCTCCTTTTCCTTGCTTAAGAAGGGTATATATGATATACTTATCTTAAGCAGAACGGCGGATCATGGTACCTTGGGCGGTTAATGATCTGCCTGTTTTTTTGTTACTGTGTTCTGTTTCCATCGGCTTTTCTCCTTTCTTCTCTAAACCATTTGCCATCACCTTTAAGCATCCTGGTCCTTGTTTCATCCCAATCTGCACAAAGCTGTGCACTGTATTTATTTAGAGCTACTTCACACTCAATTTCAAAGTGTTTCAGTCTATACCTTCTTTTTATCAGACTATTTAAACGAGCTGCTACCGAGATGTTTTGGCTGCTCACTTGCAGCATTTCTCGCAACTGTTTGCTCGTATACATTCCGCAGTACGTATTTCTGTCGTACAATTCATATAAATTAACTTTATTCATTATAAAATCCCCATTTTTTTAGGTGTTTTAAATACTCTTTCACATGGATATGCTGTTTTATAAGGATTCGTAAGGGTGTTTCCTTGTATCACTTCAGCATCAATTCCATACAAGGATAGTTGCACATAGCACATGTACACAGCTTTCCAGTCCAAATCCTGAGCAATAACTTTCAATTTTTTTTTGGTAATCAATTCCCTTTTCTAGCATTGCCCTGGCCGTAGCAATAACCATCCCTCCGGATCCGCAAGAAGGCTCATTCAGTGTGACCCTTTCATTTGCTGCTTTCACGTTAATTCGTGCACACAGAAGCGATAAATTAAATGGAGTGAAAAACTGCCCCGCTCTTTTACTCCCAAATCCGGATTCCATAAAAATTTCTCCTAAAACATCCGACATGCTATGATCCATTGTTTCTACAAGCAATGCAGATAACTCAGCAAATCTCTTTCCTTTTTCTCCATACGGTGTGATTATTCTCATGTATTCTTCTTCCCGTTTTTCCCACGTCCGATCATGGATCTGATAGCAGCTGTTTTGAATCGATAATGCCATCAATGCGATCCAATCGTAAAAAACTTCATATGATGATCTGCTCCCAGACATATCATTAATTGCTTTCACAATTTCCTTTTTCCTATCCATTTCTTCTTCCTATCCTGGTATCTTTCCAGTTTTTTCACATAATGCTAAGTAATCATCCACCGCCAAATGAAATTTTTCTCGCAAATTGCGTATATCAGAGGAATGAAAACTTACCAAATCCGAGCAGTTAGAAAGAGTTCCCACGTATATCATTTCTTTGGAATCATATTCGATTTTTGCTTCATAACCTTTGTATGTCATAAAATCTCTCCACTAAATTTCAGTTTTCCATATCAAGCTCTTCGCAAATTTCCTCGTAATACCTCTT
>OBZV01000327.1_pt1 | contig 39586 bp, 46 predicted proteins | sample 1501581 | NCBI WGS metagenome assembly OBZV01 (sample SAMEA2580257, study PRJEB22360) | human gut metagenome | biome: human gut; feature: human-associated habitat; material: faeces | place: Denmark | collected 2008/2010
CCGGACCTGACCGGGTCCGGCGGCTTTTTTACGGAATGCTTGCGCTTTAGGCCGGAATATGGTATCCTAAACTGTAAAAATATCGCCGGGCCTATGGGCATGGCGTGAGAGAAAACGAGAGAAAGAAGGCAAGATGATGTCCCATCAGACCGTGATTGTCCTGGATTTCGGCGGCCAGTACAACCAGCTCATCGCCCGCCGGGTGCGCGAGTGCGGTGTCTATTGCGAGGTCAAGCCCTACACGACCCCGCTGGAGCAACTCCGCGCTATGGAGCCCATCGGCTTCATCTTCACCGGCGGCCCCAACTCCGTCTATGAGGCGGGCGCGCCCAAGGCTGATCCGGCCATCTTTGAGCTGGGTGTGCCGGTGCTGGGCATCTGCTATGGCTGCCAGTTCATGGCCCACACCCTGGGCGGCCAGGTGACCGAGGCCCACGAGGACACCGCCCGGGAGTACGGCAAGACCGAGACCTATTACGACACCGCCTGCAAGCTCTTCAAAGGCCTGCCGGAGCGGGGCATCTCCTGGATGAGCCACGGGGACTACATGGCCAAGGTGCCCGAGGGCTTCGCCCTCACCGCCCACTCCGACGCCTGCCCCAACGTGGCCATTGCCGACGAGAAGCGGGGCTTCTACGGGGTGCAGTACCACCCGGAGGTCAATCACACCGAGCACGGCGTGGACATGATCCGCAACTTCCTCTATGAGGTCTGCGGCGCCAAGGGCGACTGGACCATGGGCGACTACAAGGAGAGCTCCATCAAGGCCATCCGGGAGAAGGTGGGCGGCGGCAAGGTGTTGCTGGCTCTGTCCGGCGGCGTGGATTCCTCCGTGGCCGCCGCACTGCTGGCCGAGGCGGTGGGCAGCCAGCTCACCTGTGTGTTCGTGGACCACGGCCTGATGCGCAAGAACGAGGGCGACGAGGTGGAGACCGCCTTCTCCAAGTGGGACATCCACTTCGTCCGGGTGGACGCTGAGGCCCGCTTCCTGGAGAAGCTCTCCGGCGTCAGCGAGCCGGAGCGCAAGCGCAAAATCATCGGCGAGGAGTTCATCCGCGTCTTTGAGGAGGAGGCCAAGAAGATCGGCCGGGTGGACTATCTGGTGCAGGGCACCATCTACCCCGACGTGATCGAGTCCGGCGCCGGCGACGCCGCCGTGATCAACACACAGGCGGCCCCGGGGAATCTGCAGTGATCAAGTCCCACCACAACGTGGGCGGCCTGCCCGACTATGTGGACTTCAAGGAGATCATCGAGCCCCTGCGCCTGCTCTTCAAGGACGAGGTGCGGCAGTTAGGCCGCGAGCTGGGCCTGCCTGAATACCTGGTCATGCGCCAGCCCTTCCCCGGTCCCGGCCTGGCCATCCGGGTCATCGGCGATCTGACCAAGGAGAAGCTGGACACCCTCCGGGATGCCGACGCCATCTACCGGGAGGAGATCGCCGCCGCCGGCGAGGACAAGAACATCAACCAGTACTTTGCCGTCCTCACCAATACCCGCTCCGTGGGCGTCATGGGCGACGGCCGCACCTACGATTACACCCTGGCGCTCCGCGCCGTCACCACCAGCGACTTCATGACTGCCGACTGGGCCCGCATCCCCTACGATGTGCTGGACAAGATCTCCACCCGCATCGTCAACGAGGTGAAGGGCATCAATCGTATCGTCTACGATATCACCTCCAAGCCCCCCGCCACCATCGAGTGGGAATAAGCAAAAAGTGGATATGAGGGCCCGCAAACCCTTGAAAATACTGACTTTTTGATTTTTCAAATCCCCATTTGATAGCAGATTGATAGCACTCGTCAAATCCCGATTTATTGAGTTTGAAAAGAAAAATCGGGTGGCTTGCGAGTAGCCTGAAAATCCTTATCTTTTTATTCATAAGTAAAAGGTCTAACTGATTTTTGCTGATCAGTTAGACCTTTTTTATTTTGCTCTCATTTATCTGAATTTTCTGATTTTGTGCAACAAATGGCCTTTCCCGTGGCCTACAAGTGAGAGAGTCAGATCAGGCCCTCCGGCGGCACCTTGGCGCGGATCTGACTGCTGTCGTACTCCGGGTAGTGGTAACGCCAGCGGTCGTACTCCTCCTGGGAAATCTCACCGGCCTCCAGTTTGGCCGCCTGTTCCCGCCAGGCCCAAAGCCTTTCGTGCAGCCGGGCAGCATCCTTGTTTTTGCGGAAATCTACCTGCAAGGCAAGCTCACCGTCCTGCTCCGTGACCTTCAGACCGTAGTTGTCCTCCAGGGTGAACAGGGTGTGCATCAGCCCCACATAGGAGTCTATATCCGGGACGGAAAGAGCATGGGGCGAGACATCCAGTACCTGTGCCAGGGCAGCAGTCAGGTCCGCCTTAGGGGTTCTTGATCCTGTTTCGTACTGTGCTAGGCGCACATCGGCAGACTTCTCCGGGAAGCCCAGCGCCATACCGAGATATTTCTGTGTCATCCCCCGCAGGAGACGGAAAAAGTGAATCCGTTCGCCAATCGCCATACATCCAGCTCCCATCTATTGTTGTTCTTATAAGCAACATAGCATATTTGCTTAGTGTTGTCAAGATAATCTAAGCAAATTTATTTAATAATATTTCTTCTAAAAGGCTTGAACTAAGCTTATATGTATAGTATTATAAGGATACTAAGCATATACGCTTAGATAATATAGCGCATCAAATGGCCCGTCAGATTTATGGTTGCGAAACCGATAAAAAGTGGCGGACATAAGTAAGGAGGCATTTATGAAACACAACACTTTTAGGCACCAGTCGCCAACAACGAAGAAAGGAAGGTATTTATCATGTCAAACCAGATTTTTATGCGCGTCAATGAAGTGGCCGAGGAGCTGGGGGTATCTGTGCCCTACGCCTACAAGCTCATCCGGCAGATGAACGAGGAACTGGCGAAAACCGGCTGCATCACGATTTCCGGGCGGATCGACCGCAAGTTCTTCCACGAGAAGTTTTATGGCACGAGAACCGAGACGGCGGGAAAGGGGGAGTAATTATGGCAGCGTTCAAGAACAAGGACAACGGCACCTGGTATGTGCAGTTCCGCTACACCGACTGGAAGGGTGAGCGTCAGCAGAAGCTCAAAAGGGGCTTTGCTACCAAGCGAGAGGCGCTGGAATGGGAACGGGAGTTCCTGATGGAGAAGCAGGCCGATGTAAACATGACCTTCGAGAGCTTCGTTGCTCTCTATGAGAGGGACATTAAGCCCAAGTTGAAGCTCAACACCTGGCTCACGAAAGAAAGCATTATCAAGAAGAAGATCCTGCCCTATTTTGCCAAGCGGAAGCTGTCGGAGATTACGGCCAAGGACATCATGCGCTGGCAGAACGAGATCCGGGAAATGCGGGACTGCCACGGCAAACCTCTGTCCAAAACCTACCTTAAGACGGTTCACAATCAACTTAGTGCAATTTTCAACCATGCTGCCCGGTTTTACGGTCTGAACCTCAATCCGGCCCGGCAGGCGGGCAACATGGGGGCGGAAGAACGGAAGGAGATGCTGTTCTGGACCCGGGAGGAGTACACTAAGTTTTCCGAGGCCATGATGGATAAGCCGCTGTCCTTCTACGCCTTTGAGGTGCTTTACTGGTGCGGCATCCGGGAGGGTGAGCTGCTGGCCTTGACCCCGGCGGACTTCGATTTTGAAAAGCGCACCCTCACCATCAATAAGTCCTATCAGCGGCTCAACAAGCAGGATGTCATTACCACCCCCAAGACACCAAAGAGCAACCGGGTGATTCAGATGCCCCAGTTTCTCTGTGACGAGCTTCAGGACTACCTTAAGCAGCTCTATGGCGTGGAGCCGGACAGCCGGATGTTCCCCATCAGCAAAAGCTATCTTCACCGGGAAATGGACCGTGGCTGCAAGCAAACTGGGGTGAAAAGGATTCGCATACACGATTTGAGACATAGCCACATCAGTTTGTTGATCGACATGGGCTTTACCGCCCTGGCTATTGCGGAGCGCGTAGGACACGAGAGCATCGACATCACCTACCGCTACGCTCATTTGTTCCCCACCCGTCAGGTGGAAATGGCCGACAAGCTGGATTCACTGAAAAATGAGAAGGGAGTGTAAGAAAATGTCCAAGAAGAACTACGATAACCACAACCGCTGGAGGAACAAGACGGTGGCTTTCCGGGTGTCGGCGGAGGAAGACCTCCATCTGGAAGCCCTGGTGAAGCTCACAGGCCTGACCAAGCAGGACTACATCATCCGGCGGCTGCTGGAACGGGATGTGGTGGTCCAGGGCAACCCCAGGGTCTACAAGGCCCTGCGGGACCAGCTGGCCGCCGTGCTGGACGAACTCCACCGGATCGAAGCTGGGCAGGGCGTAAACGGCGAGCTGCTGGACACCATCCAGATGATCGCCACCATTATGAACGGGATGCAGGAGGATTTCGCCTATGATCAATGAAAAAAAGAAAATGACCGCCCAGGGCTCATCTGTTGGCGCAGATGATGGGCAGTCAATCTCTCAAAATTCCAAGACCACTATACCAGACCCGGACGAAAAAAGCAATTCCCCAGGAAGAGATTTGGAGGAACTTTACCGAAAGATGCGCCGCATGAGCGACCCAGCTTACCTGCATACTGTGACCCTGGACGAGCTGATGGACAATGTGTTCGAGGGCAAGTCTGCGGTGATTGAAAATCTGCTCTATACAGGAGCGTACATCCTTGCCGGAGCGCCCAAAATCGGCAAGTCCTTCTTGGTTGCACAGATCGCCCACCATGTCAGTACCGGGCAAGACCTGTGGGGCTACAAAGTACACCAGGGAACGGTTCTCTATCTGGCGCTGGAAGATGACGAGAGCCGCCTGCAGCGCCGGATGTTCCGTATGTTCGGTGTGGAGGGGACAAGCTCCCTCCACTTCGCTACCAGCGCTAAAATGATCGGTGGTGGCCTAGATGAACAGCTGGAAAAGTTTGTTCGGGAACACAGTGATACCAAGCTGATTATCGTGGATACCCTGCAAAAAGTCCGGGAGGCAGTGAGCGATAGTTACAGCTACTCCAGCGACTATGAGGTAATCGGCAAGCTGAAGCAATTTGCTGACCGATATGGCGTTTGCGTCCTGATTGTCCACCACACCAGAAAGCAACCTGCGGGAGATAGCTTTGAAATGATTTCCGGCACCACGGGCTTGCTGGGCTGTGCGGATGGTGCGCTCCTGATGCAGAAGGAAAAGCGGACGGATAGCAGGGCCACCTTGGAAGTGGTAGGCAGAGACCAGCCGGATCAGCGGTTGTATCTGAGCAAAGACCAAGAGAGCCTAGTTTGGGGGCTTGACCATGCAGAGAATGAGCTTTGGAAGCAGCCTCCAGACCCGGTACTGGAAGCCGTAGCAAAGATCGTATCTGCTGACAACCGCGAATGGGAAGGCAGTCCCACCGAGCTGGCCCAGGCAATTCAAACAGATATGGCGGTAAATCGGCTCACCAAGCATCTGAATGTGAATGCCAGCCGCCTGTTGGAAGAACATCAGGTAAAGTATGAGAACAAAACCAAGCACGCCGGGCGGCGTATCCGGCTGACCTACATGGTGGTGGAAGCACCTGCGTTTGAAGTAATCGAGTAAAGCGCGACGCTCGCAACGGTCGCGACGGTGTTTTGAGGGGTGCTCCCAGCACCGTTGCGACCGTCGCCACCGTCGCGGAAAGAAAAAGATGGGGTGGTATTTTGCCACCCCATCTTCAAGGAGGATGCCCCATTTTAGGACACCCTAAAAGTATCAGAGGATGTCGCGATTCACGACACCCTATGCCCCGAAACAGGGCACCGGGTACAGGGGCAAAAAGCGTTCGGAGAACGCGCAGCCACAGAATGAAATTCTGTGTTCAGAAGGGGCTTGGGGGCGCTGCCCTCAACAAGCAGACGGCAGGAAATGTGAGTGTGTATTAACACTCGCATTGCTTGCCGGATTTGTGTGTGGCTATCCACACGCATTGCTTGCCTGTATCTAAAACAACCGAAACGGCCCTTGTGCCGCTGCGGAAAATCAACTGAAATTCAAGTATTGGGAGGTAACGAGTATGAGAAAGATTTTGTCCTGTGAGTTCAACCCGGACACTGCCTGCGTGGAGCTGTGCATGGAAGATGGAACCCTGTTGTCCATCGACTGTACCGCCGTGGAGAACGAGGTAGCGAACAGTATGTACCAGCGGTCAGAACTGGACTGGCTGATCTATAATGATCCGCTGTCCTATGCCGAACTGATTTTGAATGGGGACCCTGAATTGTATCTAAAAGCAGTAACAAAGAAAACTCCGTTAGATTGATGGCAAAGAAAATCCGCCAGAAGCAGCACTCTAAAGGGTGCGCCTCTGACGGATTTTTTACATCTTATCAATCAAAGCAAATACAACAGCCTGCTGTTCTTCACTTAGTCTTGACCAGCGTTCCAGAAGCTTTTTCTGCGCCTCAGTTAAGGAAACCGGTGCATCTTCTTCGGCAAACAGTTGAGATAGCGTAATGCCAAAGGCTGTGCAGATTTTCTCCAGGGATGGAATGGTCGGAACCATATTCTTGCGATACCATGAGGAGATCGTGGATTGCGGCAAACCGGAGCGTTCTGCAAGCTGATACTCTGTCCAGCCCCGCTCCTCTCGATACACGGTTATAACCGAGAGAATATCCTTCACCTGCATCACTCCTTTGCTTGTGTTCTTCGTAAATTATACTTTGATAAATCGTTGTGATTTAATCATTTATATCGTATAATTTTAACGATAAACACAACTAAAAGGAGGGAAAAATTTGGGAGGAAAAAGCTGTTTTTTCATCGGGCACAGGGAAACATCGGAGGCAATTTACCCGGCATTGTATGCGGTTGTGGAGCAGCACATTTTGGAATATGGCGTTACAGAATTTATCGTTGGCCACTACGGCGGATTTGACCGTCTTGCAGCGTCAGCAGTCAAAGAAGCAAAGCGTTTCTACCCAGAAGTGAAGCTCACTTTGCTATTGTCATATCATCCGGCAGAGCGGCCCATCCCAACACCCGATGGATTTGACGGAACATTCTATCCACCGGGGATGGAAAGCGTTCCGCGCAAGATCGCAATCGTGAGAGCAAACCGCTATGTTGTGGATCATGTAGACTACCTCATTGCCTATGCGTGGCACCTTGCCAGTAATGCATGGGAGCTGGTGGAGTATGCAAAAAGGCGAGTAAAGAAAGGCTCTCTTTTCATAACAGTGATAAAGCATAATGATTCGACATAAAGTTGAGTTTTTCACGAAAGTGTGATAAAATAAATCCAAGCATTTCTTGCTTTGGAGGGACTAAAATGGCGATTTGTTATGACCGCTTATTCCACCTGATGATTGATAAAAAGATAAGCAATGCACAGCTAAAAGAGAAGGCCGGTTTTAGTGCCAATATTATCACCCGCCTAAAGCGCAACGAGTATGTTTCCATCGAAAGCATCGAGAAGATTTGTCGCGTGATGGAGTGTGGCGTGGACGATATTCTAGAGTTTGTTCCGGAAGAAAAATAAGCATGAATTTTGACAAAGTGGTTTGATATTTGAAGGTAACTTTCGGGACACAAGACCTTTGCAGCTGAAAAGCTGCGAAAGATTGGATAGGAGTGTGGCTGTGATGGCAGCAGCAAACAAAACAGTTTGGGGGATTCATACGATGGACGATCCCCTTTTTTTGCATCAGAATCTAATTGCAATTGGCTGGGAAGAGATGGGCGACTTGTCGGTCATAAGTGCATCTCGTGATGCCTACAAAGAAAAATATATTGCGACCTATCCGGACGCTAAAAAAGGTTCGATTGCCACAAGTGCTGGAATGCTGTACCGATTCGTTCATGAGGTACAGGAAGGGGACTATGTCGTGTTCCCATCTAAGATCGACCGTAAAATCAATATTGGAATCGTTGAGAGCGCCTATTTTTATGATAGTACAGCTGCACAGTATCACAATCGTCGGAAAGTAAAGTGGCTCAAACATCTGCCTCGTACGGCTTTTTCGCAAGGGGCTCTGCATGAAGTAGGATCGGCATTGACTTTTTTCTTGGTGAAGAACTACGCGGATGAGTATTTGAAGGCGCTAGATAAAGACTTCAAAGGTAATATCATGGAGCCGGATACCGATGAGACAGTGGCACAAACGGCGGATGAAATTATCGAGGCTACCCGAGATTTTATTTTAAAAGAGCTGAGCAAAAATCTGAAAGGCTATGATCTGGAGCCGTTTGTCGCAAATCTTTTGCAGGCCATGGGCTACCGCACGATTCTGTCGCCGCATGGTGGTGACAGCGGTATCGACATTACCGCCTATAAAGACGAACTGCCGCCCCGCATTGTTGTCCAGGTCAAAAGCCAGGATGGAGACATCAAAGAGACTACCATCCAGTCCTTAAAAGGTGCTATGCGTGAAGGAGATTATGGCCTGTTTGTGACACTGTCCAACTATACCAGAAATGCGCAGAAATATCTGGATAGCACCCCTATTATTCGCGGTATTAACGGCACAGAACTTGTGGATCTGGTCTTGAAATATTACGACCAGCTCAGCATAAAATACCGCCAAATGATCCCCCTGAAAATGGTGTACATCCCCGTTCCACCAGAGGAGTAAATGGGAACCTGACAGGAAATTAAAAAGAGAACGGAGAGGTACCGATGGCAATCAAAAAGAGCGAAATTTACAGCCAAATATGGGCTGCGTGCGATAAACTGCGAGGTGGTGTGGAACCCGCCCGTTATAAGGATTACATTCTGACACTGCTGTTTGTGAAGTATGTGTCCGACCGCTTCAAGAGCAGCGATAACTGGGACATTGAAGTACCGGAAGGCGGTAGTTTTGACGATATTGCTGCGCTGAAATATAAGAAAAACATAGGTGAAGGCATCAACATCATCATTGGCAAGCTGGCAGAAGCCAACGACTTGAAAGGCATTATTGACATTGCCGACTTCAACAGTGAGGAATTGGGCACCGATAAAGAAGCGGTGGATAAGCTGTCCGGTCTCGTGGAAATTTTCCAGAAACCGGAGTTGGACTTCACCAACAACCGCGCTGGCGGTGATGACATTCTGGGCGATGCCTACGAATTTTTGATGCGGAAATTTGCCCAGGATTCCGGCAAGAGCAAGGGCCAGTTCTACACACCGGGTGAAGTCTCCCGTATCATGGCAAAGGTGATCGGCATTGATAAAGCCACAGATCCCAGCATGACGGTCTATGACCCGGCCTGCGGTTCCGGTTCACTGCTGATTCGTGCGGCGGATGAGGCCCCCTGCGAGATCTCCATCTATGGCCAGGAAAAGGACAATTCAACCGCCGGCCTTGCCCGCATGAATCTGGTCCTGCACAACAAGGGAGCTGGTGTCATTATCGGCAATAAAAGCACCCTGTCCGCACCCCAGTATAAAGATGAGAACAACCCTGAATTGCTGAAAACCTTCAACTACATCGTGGTCAATCCGCCTTTCTCGGACAAATCCTGGATGGATGGCATTACGATCCCTGATTCTTATGGGCGATACAGCGAGGCTGTGTTGGGCGTGCCGCCGGAGAAAAACGGCGACTACGCTTGGCTGCTGCATGTCCTGAAATCTTTGAAATCTACCGGCAAGGCGGCTATCATTCTGCCCCATGGCGTGCTATTCCGTGGCAATGCCGAGGCTGACATCCGCAAAAAGATCATTGACCGGGGTTATATTAAAGGCGTTATTGGTCTGCCTGCTAACTTGTTCTATGGCACAGGAATTCCTGCCTGTATCCTGGTGCTGGACAAAGAGGATGCTGCTGATCGTACCGGCATTTTCATGATTGACGCCAGCAAAGGCTATGTGAAGGATGGCAACAAGAACCGCCTGCGGGAACAGGATATTCACAAGATCATGACCACTTTCCTTACAATGGATGAATCGGACCCCAAGTATGCCCGGTTTGTTCCGAACGAGGAGATCAAAGTCACCAACGAGTACAACCTGAATATCCCGCGCTATATTGATAGCAGCGAGCCGGAAGATTTACAGGACATCAATGCTCACCTGAACGGTGGCATTCCGGAAACCGATGTGGACAGCATGGCGGAATATTGGGCGGTGTACCCATCTTTGAAGGAGATCCTGTTCCAGCCCATTCGCCCGGGGTATCTGCGTCCAGCGGTGAACAAAGATGAAGTGGTTTCCACGATCACCTCCCACCCTGAGTTTATCCACCATGCCGACCAGGTGGACGATGCCTATGCCCAATGGAAGGTGACGGTTACCCGCGATTTGATGGAACTCAGCCGGGATATTCACCCCAAAGAGCTGATTGCCAAAATTTCCGAGCAGCTCCTTGATGATTTTGTCCAGGTGGCTCTTCTCGACAAATATGATGTCTATGAAGTGCTGATGGAGTACTGGGCGGAAACCATGCAGGACGATGTGTATGCGGTCTGCTATGACGGCTATGAGGCCGGGCGAGAAATTGCCTATGAATACGTGACCAAGAAGAAAAAAGAAAACGGCCAGACCATCGAGGTCAAGACCGATAAGATCAAGGGCTTTGAGGGTAAGCTGCTCCCCAAGGCTTTGATTGCCGCACACTTTTTTGAGGAGGATGTCAAGGCGCTAGATACCCTTCAGGGCCAACTGAATGAGGTGTCCGCCAAGCTGGAAGAACTAGCCGAAGAAAATGGCGGCGAGGACAGACTGTTTGCTCAGCTGGACGATCTGAAAAAAGCCACTGTCAGTGCCCGGATCAAGGCAATCAAGAAAGATCCCGCAGCCAAGGAAGAATTGGCTGTATTAAAAGAGTATATGTCCCTGATGGATGCCGAAAGCAATTACAAAAAGGCAATTAAGCAGGCCGAAGCAGACTTAGACACCAAACTGGAGAAAAAGTACCCCCAGCTGACGCTGGAAGAGATTCGCCATCTGCTGGTGGAGGAAAAGTGGTTTGCCGCTATTTACAGTGGAATTGATGCCATTCACGAGGCGGTGTCTCATCACCTTTCTGCCCGTGTTACCCAGCTGGTAGAGCGGTATGAGTATACCCTGAAGGAATGTGAGGATGAAGTAGACCATTACGAGGCAAAGGTCAAATCTCATCTGGAAAGGATGGGATTTGCATGGTGAAAAAGAAATCTATATTTCCGCTAACAAAACTTTCTGATGTGATTTCTATGAAAAGTGGCGAGTCAATCACAGCCGAAAGAATAACTTCTGAAGGAAAGTTTCCTTGTTTTGGTGGAAATGGGCTCCGAGGATATACAACTACCTTTACACATGATGGAAGTTATACACTAGTAGGACGGCAAGGAGCTCTCTGCGGAAATGTAACATTTGTAAGTGGTCGCTTTTATGCGTCTGAACATGCTATTGTAGTAACGCCTAAAAAGGAAACAGATATTAAGTTCATGTCCTATGTGTTATACGATATGAACTTGAATCAATATTCGGAATCCTCGGCACAGCCTGGTTTATCAGTAAAGAAACTTTTGGAATTAGAATACCCTATTCCCCAAAATAAAGAAGAACAGACTGCTATTGCCGAAGCCCTTTCCGATATAGATAGCCTGATTTCCTCCCTGCAAAAGCTGATTGAGAAAAAGAAAGCTATCAAGCAGGGAACCATGCAGGAACTGCTCACCGGCCAAAAACGCTTTCTGGGCTTTTCTGGGGAGTGGGAAACCAGAAAAGTAGGTGAACTTTGCAGTATAGTTACGAAGCAAACAGGTTTTGACTATACATCTACAATTAAGCCAAATTTGATTGAACATCCGCAGTCTAACGCACTTCCAATGATTCAAACCAAGAATTTTGAGGGGAGAAAGTTTAACTTTTCTACAGATTACTATATTCCCACTGGTATTGCCAAAGAATTTGACAAAATAGTTTTAGATACGGTTTGTTTGCTTTTTTCTATCGTAGGTGCAAGTGTGGGAAATATTGGATTGTTCCCCGGAGACAAAGTCGCATTTTGTGGTGGAGCGATTGGAATTGCTAAATTCTATCATGAAATAGATGCCATTTATGCTTTTTATTATTTTTTATCTGAATCTGGGCAGCAGCAAATACGCAACGTTACAAAAGGTGGGGCACAAGCTACTGTGACAATTGAAGATATTCGTGAGTTTACAATACCATATCCCAATCTAAAAGAGCGTACACTGATTGCTCAAACGCTTTCTGATATGGACAATGAAATTGAGCAGCTAGAAAAAAAACTAGCAAAGTACCAGCAAATCAAGCAGGGCATGATGCAGGAGCTGCTTACCGGACGGATTCGGCTGGTGGATGCAGATGGCAAAGAACAGCCGAAGGCACAGATTCTTCAGGAAAAGCAGTCTCAACCGGCACACAATCAGCATTTTGATGATGCAGTCATGATTGCGGGAATTGTGAATGCTTTCTATTCCGAGAAGTATCCTCTGGGGCGCAAAAAAGTTCAGAAGCTGCTCTATTTGGTTCGCCGCAAGGAACAAGCGGATATTTCCGCCTTCCATAAAAAAGCGGCTGGTCCCTATGCTGATGAAGTCCGCTATAAAGGCGGCGAGCCGATTGCTCAGAAAAACAAGTATATCCAGGTCAAAAGAAACGAAAAGGGCAGCCGTTTTGAAAAAGGTGTGCAAATGCAACAGGCGTTGACCTATTTGCAAGACTGGGGAAAGCAGGGAGATGTGGATTGGCTGGTGTCGCAGTTCCAGTACACAAGTGTCAATGAGCTGGAGCTTTTTGCAACGGTAGATATGGCAATCTGTGACTTAAAGCAGGAAGGCAAGGAAATTTCCGTAGCCTCGATTAAGAATTTGATTTCCTCAAATAAAGAATGGAGAGCTAAACTGAAAAAGGCCTATTTTCGCGATTCGGAGATTCAGCGAGCAATTAAAAAGTGCCAAGATTTATTTGAAAGCTAATACCTACGGGAGGTGACATATTGAATGCGTCTATTTCTAGATGAAGCGGGAAATACTGGTGGCATAATTGATAAGAATGAAAAACTAAATTATGGAACACAGCGCCATTTTTGTTTGGCAGCTGTTGTTGCTCATGATTTGCAAAGTGAGCAGCTGCTTCGTCAGAAATATGCAGCATTTAAGAGCCGATTTGCATCTGAGAAAGAACTGAAAGGAAACTCTCTATTTGCAAAAGAAAATAACGATGCTTTAGAATACTTTCTGGATAATATTATAGACGACATTCATTTTTCTATATGTTTGTACGATAAAAAATTCTATCTGGCATCGCTTTTGTTATTTGCCATTTTGGGAGAACAAGCAAGAGAACAGTTCCCGGTAGAATATTACTCGCTGGTGAGTGACCTTTCTCAAGAAAAAGATGAGTTATTTGCAACATTTTGCAAACTAACAAAACGAACTACAAAGGCAAGCGTGCATGAGCTGTTTGAATACTTAAAAAACTATTCATATCAACATATTCCACCGGCTGGAAATGGATTGGTTTTTGCTGTTTCAGAGATTCAGAACAAAGGACTCGAAGAAATATTTGTAAGTGATTTTCTTAAGTTTGGGAGTTATTCGAATCAGAAATTTGCTAATCTTATCAATCTTAATGCTCTATCAGAGTTGCTGGAAGTGATTGAAATTGAACACAACTGTGATATCAGAAAAATTGATATTGTTCATGATAATATTTCAGGTATCGATAAAATGTTAAGAGAAGAACTTAAACATCTCGATGTGGCGGTTAAGTTTATAGATAGTCAAGCGGAAGAACTGATTCAACTGGCCGATAATGTCGCAAGCATCTTTTGTAAGATAATAAATACTATTGTACGATGCTGGGATACAAAAACAGAGTGGTCACCTGAAAATGAATGGATATTAACGCAATCAGCACGATTCTTGCAAAAAATAGGAACGCAAAACATAAAGTTTACTGTTCCAATCCAAAGTTGGGCGTTAGCCTTTTGCGTGAAGGATATGTTTGCACCAAAATGCTCAACTATTCTTGACAAGGGCATAATGCCAAGTGAAAAGGTTTTAGATTTTCCAGTGAATTGTAACACTCTCACTGGTAGCGTCAATTTGTGATATGAGTATATCAACCACCTTGCGCTTATCGTCAAAGCTCACGGACTCCCAATCATCAAGATAGCCCGTAATGCTATCAATCTGTGAAGCGGAAACAGAATTAGCGGTGAGGTCTGCGACCAGCCGGAGCTGTTTCTGCCGTTCCGCATCCAGTTCCTCAATGCGGGTGTTTGCGTATTGCAGGAGAAGCGGATTAGCGCCGGACAAAGTGTCCAGAAGTTTCTCGATCTCGCTTTCCGTCATTGCAAGGGCGACACGGGCGGCGGTCAGCTTCGGATTGTAGCTTTGTTCCTTACCGCCTTTCAGCGTGTGGAATTTCCGCATCTTCTTAACCATCTCGCCGTAAACAAACGCCTCCATGCTTTGCGCGGTCAGCGTACCGGCTCCCTCGCAGCTCTTATTGTCTGCCCGTTGTTTGCACCGCAGGTAGGTGACACCATTTCTGGCGTTCAGACTTGCCAGGGCATAGCCGCAACGTCCACACTTGATTTTCCCGGCCAGCCATGTGTTATGGCATTTCCGGCCATTCTGGAATGTGGTGTTTTGTGAGAGCTTGCGCTGAACGGTCAGCCAGAGCTGGGAGGGGATACGCCCCTGGTGGGGAGCAATCACGAGGATCGGCTCCTCGCCCTCGCGCCCTTGATAGAGATAACAGCTATTGTCCCCTGTGAACATTTCCGGGGGACTTTCGATTTTTACGCCCTGGGCCTTGAAGTATTCGTAGATGTCCATATCGGCCTGGACGTAGACGGGGTTTCTCAGCAGTTGAGCTATAAACCCGCGCTTTAGGGACTTGTCATAAACCTTGATGTCGTTCTCGGCAAAGTACCGGGATATGTCGCCGTAGGAATTGCCCGGCTCCGCATACATTTGATACATCAGCTCGGCAAAATCCATTTCCGCATTTTCCACCAGCTTCTTTGTCTTGATCCCGTCCATGACGATGGGCTCGGTATCAAAACCGTATGGCGTCCGGCCCCGCATATAGTAGCCTTTGGTACACCGGGAATAGAAAGCGTCCTGCACACGCATCTGGATGCTTTCGCGTTCAAGCTGGGCAAAGACAATGCAGATATTGAGCATCGCCCGGCCCATCGGCGTGGAAGTGTCAAACTTTTCTGTGCAGGACACAAACTCCACATCGTACTGCTTGAACAGTTCCATGAGCTTTGCAAAGTCCACGATGGAGCGGCTAATCCGATCCAGCTTGTAGACGATCACCCGCTTAATCAGGCCCAGCCGGATGTCCTGCAGAAGCCGCTGGAAGTCGGGGCGCTCAATGTTCTTGCCAGAGTAGCCCTTGTCTTTGTATTCCTTACCCTCACCGCCTTTAAGCTCATAGCGGCAAAATTCAAACTGACTTTCAATGCTGATACTGTCTTTTTTGTCAATCGACTGCCGCCCATAAATTGCATCTATTCTACTATCCATAATTAGCTCCCTTCCGTTAAACAGGAGCCAACCTACAATTATATTGTACCTCTGCCGCCCCCTTACTACAAGGATGACTCTGGCCTACCCCCGCCCGGCATATTTGCGGAACACGTCAAACAGCCGCCGCTCAATTTCGCGGTTGCGCTTGTCCTGTTCCTGCGGGGAAAAAACGGGGGTGAGATTTTTGACGGTGATCGTGCGATCTCCGAGTACAGCAGTTTTGATTTCACTTTCATATTTGACCTGTGCCTGCATAAAATCCCTCCCATACAATCAAAGAATGTCTTGAAACATGGCAAAGGCCAGCACCGGGAAAGTGCTGGCCTTTGGCCGGATATGTACCTCTGGACAAAGTGTCCAGAACTTAGTAGGGGCTCCGCTCGTAGTAAGCCTCGGCCTCCTGCAAAGTGGTATAGTCGAATACCTCGTAAAGCTCGACCATCACCTGTTCAATGTCGGACGGCTTAAAGCCGCACCGCTCCATCGCGGCGATGACGTACCCCCGGCAGGCATCGTTGCTCCACGGCTGGGAGAGCAAGGCCGCCAGTTCTGGATCATAGTTCATAGAGCGTTCCCCTCTTTCTTGATAAATTAGGGAGTGCCGCGCCCGTTTCCTTGACCTGTCCAAAGACAACCATACTCGGCGCGGCATCCCCACGCAACGGGGAACGGCGGCCCGGAGGGACAGGCGGCCCGCCCGTCCAATGGCGGATCGTGGCCGTGGGTTGGCCCGGCCCACCTGCGGCGCTGGTGTTTATCGCTCGTTCTCCGTGGAGAGAAGTCACCGCGCACCCGCCGCCCGGCTCCCCGCGCTATGCTCAGGGCCGCCGTCGTTCCGTTGTGGAGAGGTTTATATTTCCCTCTCTACTAACCAAGACATTTTTGCATCAATTCCAAGTGGGGAAACAGCAAAAATCAAAAAGTTTTTTCATGCGTTCCAGGCCCCGCTTGATAGACTGGCGGACGGACTCCTCATGTACACCATCGGCCTCAGCAATTTCTTTGATGCTTATGCCAAGAATGATATGAGCGTCGATCCGGCGGCCCTGGATCTCCGGCAGGGAGTTGAGGGCGTTCCAGAGCCGGATAAACAGCTCCATGCGTTCCAGAAGCTCCTGGGGCGTGGGCTCATGCAGGCAGGCGGAGTATTCGATCCCGTCCTCACAGTCCAGGGAATACTGCGCCTTGTGCCGGGCGAGCCGCCGCTGGTAGGCCGCTTCATAGCGGATGCTGGCCCGGAGCGCCTCGGCCACTTCCTCGGTGACTTCAATAAACTGATCCTGCGTGTACCAATAATAAAAATCTTTCAGATTGATGGTAGTCATTATAAACCTCCGTTTCGGTGTTGGGTGAACGAGTGACCGAAACGGGGGCTGGCGGAGAGCGGCACCCAGGGGAACCGCCCCGCACCTCTGGACAAAGTGTCCAGAAGTCGGACAAACAAAATGCGCCTGCGCGACACAAGGCCACACAAGCGCATGAAACGACAAATTCATTTATGTACTGCCAAATTGCACATCCGCCGCCGGATTGATCCTGCTGGGCGGGTGGGCTTTTTTTGACAGGTTAGGGGGATGGAAAAAGAAAAAGGACACAGCGATACCTCCCGGACACCGCCGTATCCTTAAAAAAGGGCGACTTTAATACCCCCCCCCGTAATCTCATTTTTTGAAAAGAAAACGGCGGCTTGAAATTTGTTATTTCAAAACCGCCGTAAGGCTACTGTATTTTGCTTTGGCGCGTGATGATCCAGCCGCCGAAACAACGGTTTTTTTATATGCCGTTGGGCGGTCATATCTATTTTACTTATCCGCTAATGCAAAAATCAGTTCCAGAATTTCATCGTGTTTATAACCTAAAGAGCTAAGAGATGCAAATAATTCCATTGTGAGCTTTTTAAGTTCCAAACGTCTTTTCTCTTGAATCAGAAACACATCATCAACTACATAATAGCCTCGGCCCAGATTTTTAATTATCAATCCATCTGACACAAGTTTATTTAACGCCCGACAGATGGTATTCGGATTACAGTCATATTTCTGAGCGAGAACACGAATTGAGGGTAGTTTTGCGCCTGCCAAGAATTTATATGAAAGTATCTGATACCGTATTGATTTTGACAAGGTCTTAGATGAAAATGGAAATTCATCTATTGTTTTGGCTTTCATAATCACGTTAAAAAGATTTCTTCCAAAGTTGCCTTTTGCGGAGAAACAGAATAAATGGATATGCCGCAAGAGACAAGCAACTCAACAATCCTTGAAATGTCCTCCTGAGTTTTAACCTCAAAAATCATTGTGTCAGCCGTAGCCTCAATCAATTTGGCAAAATGAAATTTGGGTGACATACAAAAATCATCAGGAACTCGGCAATGAATTTGCACCTTTATAACTGCCGTATAGCGGTTGATAACTTCGTTAATCTCACCATTTACACGGAAGTTACCTTGATCCAAAATTGCGACATGACTACATAGCCGTTCTATTTCATTAAGATTATGGGATGCCAGAAAAATAGTTGTGCCGTTTTGGTGCAAACGATGGAATAACTCCTGCAGGTGTAAAATAGACTCTGGATCAACACCGGATGTCGGTTCGTCAAGAAACAGTAATGTTGGTTCGCCTATAAGAGCTTGTGCTAAAGAAATCTTCTTTTTCATTCCAAAAGAGTATTCCTTTATTTTGCGATCAAAAGGAACATCCAAGTTGACATCATCCAGACAGCGCTTAATATCATTTTTTGTTAACTTCACGCCTTTTAGCGCTGCCATATATTTTAAAAATTCAACACCTGTCATTGCACCATATAGGCCAGAAACATCCGGCATAACACCAATAGACTTTTTTGCCTGATCCAGTTCTTGATCCGGCGTGTCATAAATCCAAAAAGAACCGCCAGATTTTAGAACTGTCCCTGTCAAAGTGTTGATAAGTGTACTTTTACCTGCACCGTTTTTCCCAATCAGTCCCCAAAATGTACCATCCTCGACAGATAGTGTAATACCTTGAAGCACCTTGGTTTTCCCGTAGTTTTTCTGTAAATTTTGTGTTCTAATTGCAGCCATTTAGTAGTCCCTCCTTTTTACCAACAATACGGCTACCCAAGTCAACAACACGGCAAAGACCAGGGGGACACTCATATATCTCACGCCTTGCAGCAAATAAAAATATGGAAAGAAGTATTGTAAAAAATGCAGAGGTGAGGTAGCTGTAAGGGTAGCATACAATCCAAGGCCGGGAAGTAACAGTGCAAATATAAGTCCAATAAAATTGCTTCGAGAAGATTTTGTCGTGACTACTGAAATCAAAAGTACAATACTGTTAAAATATGCCATTGTTGAAAAAGCAATAAACAGTTCAGACGGACGAAAAACTTTGCCAACCACTGATATAAAAAGGAAGCTACCTGTTAAGCAAGCCATCCAAAATAAGGAAGTGCCGAGCAGTTTACCAACAACAATACTTGTTTTGGAAACTTTGGTCAGGAGCAAACGTATTGTTTTTGTTTCCACTTCACCGTTAAAGCAACTGTGAGATAAAATGGTTGCAAACAGGAAGCCGAAAATCAAGACCAACAACCTCAAACTGGCATAGTATTCTGCTACATCGAGTTGTCCGCTTACTTTGGATAAACTATTTGTCACCCAAATGCTACCTGCGCTAAACAACAGAATGATGATAAGAGCCCTTACGCTTTTTATCAGGTTCCAAAATTCTCTTTTTGTGATTGCCCACACACTGATCACCTCCGCTTTTTCCAGAAGTAATCAAAAATCAATTTTCCACCAATCAAAACCGAAAATACGGCAACGAGGGTTGCTCCTTTTATCGCCAGAGCAGGGGCACCCATAGTCTTTAAGATTGCGCCCCCAATCAAAGCAAACACAAGTAGAGCGATAGCTCCAAACAATCCTTTTTTCATGTTATCTACCTCCAAAAAAGTGCTACTATGTATTCTTTGCAGAAACATAGTAGCACCAAAAATCAAAGAAAATAGCTGGTCGTCATATTTGATGAACCAAATTGTCATTATTGTCCTAAACGCCATATAGAACAATGGAAATCTGAAATAAATAATCTTGAGCAGTCAGTTTTATAGTTCCATTAAATTGTTCTACCACTTGTTGAACACTTTTCATCCCGAACCCATGCAATTCCGAATCTGGTTTTTCGCTTTTGAGCGGGAACTGTTTTTCGGCTACTGCCATCGGGTTTGAAATCCGAATAAACATGATATGGTTGATATAGGAAAGCTGAATTTTAGCCTCTTGTTTTTCTTTTGGAAGCCGCTTACACTCATCCATAACATTATCTAAAAGGTTTCCAAACAAAGTAGCGGCTTCACGAAAATCTATTTTTATTCCTTTGGGGAGCAAGACATTTGTATTTACTTTGATACCACACCCTATCAGCTCTGAAATTTTGATGTTAAGTATCGTATCTATAGGGGCATTTCCTGTTACAATCACTTTTTCAATTTGATTGATCTGTCCTCCGATTTCTTTCAGATATTGACCGAGATTTTCCATCTGATTTTCTTTAAACATTGTCGTAATTGCATTGATCTGGTTTCTCATATCATGCTGGAGTAAGCGTACTTTTGCGTGATTTTCTTCAATAGCAAGGTAGTATTTCTCCTGCATTTCAATTTGTTGCTGTAATACAGCCGCGTCTATTCTTGTGCTTAATAATTCAGAGAATTTTCCGAATAAATAGAACACCATAATGTTAATGAAGAAAACAGCGAACAATATAATAACTTGATTTCTCCCAATACCGCTTGCAGGGCTTTCATTTAGAGCAATCATCCGAGAAAAAGCAGGAACACAAATCAAACTGGCAACTGGAATTGAAAAGAGAATCAGCCACATTTTTCCAGGGAGATCAATCAAGATGGATTGCTGGAAATGCCTTGTAACTTCTACCATAACGCCAAAAATTATATGGGAAGCCAACAGTGTAAATATGCCAACTGTAATGTCATCCTTGAAAAATGCAATAGCAATTACAAACGATAAAATGAATGATAAAACTGCTAAAGAAATCAATACCACCTGGAACAGCACTTTGTTTTTCTTTCCACCATGATATGCTCCCATCCAAAAGGAGCTAAACAAAGTCATTCCCCATAATATCATTGCTGGTATGGCAGAAATTACTACTGTGGCCGAAAGAATAATAATCGTAAAACGTAAAACAAACTTCCGCTTTTCCCAACGAACGGCTCCATAAAGGTGTTCATGGTATCGTAATATAAAGATACTATCTACTAAATTGAATAGTAGTATTAGAAAGATTAACACGATCAATTCAGCCATTCCCACACCTCCATTCTACATATTCCATGTGACGTTGTTTTACACTGTCACGAAATTTCTTACTAATCGGAATTGTCATTCCATTCGTCAAAGTGATTTCTGTTTCTGTAATGCAACGGATGTATTCCATATTGACAAGAAAGGAACTATGGGACTGCAAAAATAAATTTACATCCAGGTCACTAAACACTTTAGAAATTTTTCCGTAAAAATCCCATTCTCCAACGGTTGATACAAGTCGTACCTTTCGTAGATTTCCCTCAAAATATAAAATTTCATCATAGGCGACTTGAAATTGCTGTTTACCAATTCTGAAGAAAAACAATTTTTTTGCCGTGTTAATTTGCAAAATCGCATCTTTCAAAACCGTGTTTAACTGTTCCCGCTGGACTGGCTTTATCAAAAATCGGAATGGAAGCACCTCAAATACTTGATATACATAATCTTGATGATCTGTGATAAAGATTATCAAAGCATTTTTATCGTGCTCCCGAATATAGGCAGATGTTTCAATACCGTTTCTCCCTGGCATTTCTATGTCCATAAAAAAAATATTGAAAGAAGTTTTTTCCTGCTCCATGTAATGAATGAGATCATTACCAGAAGTAAAAATCTCATATTCAATATTCTGCACGCTCAAAGAAGATAAATAATCCTCCAAGTATGCAGCAACTATATTATCATCTTCGCAAACTGCAATTCGCATATTACCACCTCATACAATTCAATTATAGCTTGTTACCGCTGTCTGAACAATCCTCTTCTTCACTCTTCGTGAAATTAAACAGTCAGTAGAATGAAATATACAATCGTTCAAATAATAATACCTGAAATGTAAAATTACATTAGGTGATATTATGAAGATTGAAAGAGATGAACGACGATTTGATTTTCACGATATAGGGCTCGCCATCAAGCGGGCAAGAGAAGCCAGCGGAATGACGCAGGAGCAACTGGCTTATATTGTTGACCGGGCTCCGCGCACTATCATGTATAATGAGAATGACGGCCAGCACCCCAGCCTTAATACCTTTTATCAGATGGTGACAATGTTCGATATATCGGTAGATCAATATTTCTATCCGTCCAAGAACAGAGGGAGCGAGTGCAGAAAGCGGATTGACGCCATGCTCAACGCCCTGGACGAAAAAGAACTGAAAATTGTAGAAGCCACGATCCAAGCGATGAAAGCGGCTAAGGAAACGGAGGATGCGTAAGAAAAGCGTATGCCTCCGTTTTTTCGCGCCACTTCGGGGGTTGCGCGTTTCGGCAAGCAATTCGGGTGTAGCCACACTCCGAAATTTTCACAGGCCGCAGGCCCGTGAAAATGCTTGTTGGGGAGCTCCCCAAACCCGCCGGACTTCTGGACACTTTGTCCAGAAGTCCCTGGTTGTCTGCGGCCCGGAGCTATCGCTCCTGGGCCTTATTTTCACGCCCATCCGTATGGCCGAGCAGATGGTCAATGTTCGCCTTGACCGCCACGGCCTGCCGCATTTCCGCCTGGGCCTTGCGGTATTCTGCATAAAGGGCCTTTCTCTTTTCGGAGAGCTCCCGGCGCTCCTTTTTCAGCGTGTCCATTTTCGGGAGCTTCGCCCCGCCCAAAAGATCGCTCATAGTAGCTTTGGCCGCCCGGTAGTCTGCCAGCTCCGCCTCGTGCTGGGCCAGATATTTTCTACTGTACCGGGCCGCCTTGTAACCATCGAACACAGGGCGCGTCTTTGCATACTGTACCACCGCGCCCATGAGCTCAGAAGTTTTAGAGAGGGCGGCCTCCGTGTCCCGCAGTTCCTCGGCCAGCTTGTGGGCGCGATCCACCGCCGCCTCGGTGCTGACGGCCAGCGCGTCATAATCCATCAGATCATGTTCCCGGAGGTACTGGAGCGCGGCGGCCATCTGTTTGAGGTTGTAAACTTTGGCCCACCGCTCATAGGCCGGGCCTTTGCCCTGGGCCAGCCGCTCCTGGATGTCGATAATCAGATCGACGCGCCGGGCCGAGGGCGGGCCCTCTTTCGGCAGCTCCGGGATCGGGCGCTCCCCGGCAATCACCGCCCGAATGTCCTCCGGGTCAAAGCCGGGGCCCAGGGTGGACGAGCGCAGGCGGGTGGGCTTATCCTGCCCAGGAGCCAGGAACGAGATCACACCGCCCCGCCCATGCTTCACCGCAAAGCCGGACTCCTCCATGAGCCGCAAGAACGCCGGGAAGTCGGCAGGCTTTTTCTCCAGGGCCTCCACGATGGCCAGCCGCACCCGCTGTTGTGCGGTGGGCGGCTTTTCTCCAATCCACTGGCCATAATGGAGAAAGCGGCCTTTGCTGTGCTGTTTCGGATTTTGGATAACAGACAGCTCATGCTCAATGCACACCCGGTCAGAGAGCCGCCGCACCGCAAAGCTGGAGCCGATGAAGTTATGAAACTTCCGGGAACAGTCCTGGGCGGTGGAGTTGTAATAAATGTGATTATGAATGTGGCCCTTGTCAATGTGGGTACATACAAAAAACTGATACTTTCCCTTTGTCCAGCGCATGGCCGTTTCATAGCCGATTTTGTTGGCCTCCTCCGGCGTGACCTCACCGGGCGGGAACGCCTGCCGGATCTGAAAGAACAGGGCTCCGCGCTCCACGGCCCGGCCCGTTTCCGCCTGGTACTGGCTTTTCGTCAGAAGAAACTCAGCCGGGGCCAACGCCGGATCGCAGAGGTAGGCAGACACGGCCCCCAGCTTTTTCGGATTGAGCCCGTAGGCAAACCGATCCTCCATCGTCTGGACAGCCGTTTTTCCCGCCGCCACCTTGTAGGGCCGGATGTAAGTTGTAGCGATAGCCGCACCTCCTTTCCCAGCAGAAAAAGCGGGCGGCGGTCTGTTTCACCCGCCGCCCGGCACCTCTGGACACTCTGTCCATAAGTATCAGCTTGCCATAAAGTCCATCGCCGCATACTTTATCCCATGCAGACGCTCCACCAGCCAGCCGCCCAGGGCTGGGAGCCCAAATGGGGAAACGAGGAACGCCAGCACAAACATGGCGATGCAGCCTACTGTCTGCCCGGCCAGCAGGCAGAGGATCGCCAGCAGGGACAGGCCCACACAAGCCACAATGCACACCGCCCCTGCCACGCAGGACAGGAACGTAAGCACCGCCACAATGAGGATCAGGGCCAGGACAAAGGGAGCCGCGATGATTTTCAAGATTGTCCGCATCGTTCATACCTCCTACAAAATGTTCGTTGTTTGCCTCTATATGTATATTATAACTCCGCAGGAGGGGGCCAACAAGGATGCCTCGGCTATCCCCACCTCTGGACAAAATGTCCAGAAGTCGAGATAGCCGGGGAACGGCAAAGCCGCTCCCCGGCAGGTCAGAGCCGCACGATGGCGGAGAGCTTTTCCAGCAGATCGGAAAGGGGCCGCCGCAGCTTTTCATAGTCCCGTTGCAGAGCCGTAATCTCCTCCGGGTAAATACCGCCGTAGGTATTCGCCTGGATCGCCACCTGGTTTAGATTGTTGGAGCACCGCCGCTGGAGCGACACCAGCTCCTGGACAGGCGACAGGTCAACATGGAGCACATGCCCATTGAGGGCCATTTTCCGCATATAGGCCCCCATATTGCGGATGCCCGCCTCGGCCATGCGCTCCCGGATCAGCGCCAGCTCCTCCTCGGACACCATCACATGGAGATGGATGGGGCGGCGGCGTTTCTTTGTCACCGCTCCTCCCGTTCCAGACTCCGGCTGGTACGGGGCGGCTCCTTTACCTTGTCCAGCGCCTTTTCCCGTTCCGGGGGCTGGGCGGGGATCGGCGTATTGAATACCCCGGAGAGCCGCAGGGCTTCCTGGTTGGCAAAATCCTGTTCACGCTTCTTGTCCATAATCTTCCTCCTATCTGTCGCCCCGGTCAGGGGCTTTCTTTTTGTGGCCATCCGGGGCCCGGTGCTCCTGGACCTCCCGCTGGGCCGCTTTCAGTTGCTCCGCAATCGGGGGCTGGCGTTTGGCCTCCTTGTGGGCCCGCGCCGCCTCCTGGCGTTCCACGCCACGGGCAAAGTCTGCCAGTTGCTCCGGGGTGATGTATTCTTTCACCACATAACTGCCGAAGTCCGGGTAAAACCACGTCAGCCGCTTTTGATCCGGGACGCGGTGAGCATCCTCCCATTTCCCCACCACCTGGGCCTGGGCGTCCATCTGCCGCCGAATATCCAGGTTATTGCGGGAGGGCCGGAGCTCATAGTCCTGCATTTCCCGTTCCGTCAGGGGATGGGCATAGGTGATGGCTCCCCACGCCTGGAACGCCTCACCCGTCACTTGCTGGCGGGTAAAGTATAAATCCATGTGGACAGGGCGGTTAAAATAGCTGTTCGGGTATGTGCCGATGTCGATAGGCCGCTGGGTAGAGTAATACAGATAGGTTTCCTTGTCCGGGGCCTGTTCCACTTCCTGCACATGGTAGCGCCGCTGGTAGTCCCCGGCCCGATTGAGTAAGTCCCGTTCCGCCATATCCGGCTCATTCATATAGTGGCCCCAAAAGTAATCCCGGTGGCCGTCCTGCTCGTTAAACTGCCATGTCACAAAGGGATTAGGGGCCCTGCTGTTTTCCCCCAGGGCAAAGCCGCATTGATTGTCAAACAGGATTGTGCGCCGGATTACATAGCCTTGATTTTCCTCCAGAATAACACCTCCTTAAATGCCCCGCACCTCTGGACAAAGTGTCCAGAAGCGGCGAGGATAGATGTGGAAAGCATTTGAGCAAACCAGGGAAGCCATAGAAAGATACGGCCTACCCCAAAAGCGGCCCCGGAAAGCCTTGATACAAGCGGATTTTCCGGGGTCTAATTTTCCACACATCACCTCCGTTTTTTCCGCATATAATCCCGCTTTTGCCGCCGCAGGGCGATCCGGGCACAGGACTCGGAGCAGTAGGCCATGCGCCCATCGGCGGGGACGGCCCCGCCGCAGATGGGACAGGGCTTAAACTCCGGCCTGGGCCCCTCGGTCAAGAGGGCGGCTTCCAGCGCCGGATCAAGGGGCAGAACGGCCTCCCGGAAGTAGCGGCAGTAGGCACCCGTCCAGCATTTCCCGAACATATAGCACTCGCACTCCAGGGGCAGGCACCCGTATTCCTTGTCATAGTTGGCGCACCACTTTGTTACCAGGGCGCGGATTTTCTTTTTTTCCTCGCGTGTCAGTTCACGGGCCAAGCCGTCACCTCCCGCCAGCCGGGGCTTTCAAAAGCTCCCGGTAGCAGGACACACAGCCGATGCCCCGCCAGTAGGGGCACCCGGAGCACCGGGAGCCCCTGGGCGCTTTGGGGACAGACGGGGCCTGGGGACGGGGCTTCTGCTTCATCATTTTTTCAAAGGGGCTGTCGGTAAACTTCATTTGTCCGCCTCCTCTCCGTTATCGTCCTCCTCGTCCCAGGGCGGGCCGTCATCGTCCTCGTCCCCGTAGCCGTCCGGCCCGTCATAGTCCGGGAGTTCGTCGCCATAGTCCTCCTGGGGCTCGGCGGCTTTCTGCTGTTTGGGGCGCAGTACCTTGAAATAGAACGCCGCGCCGCCGCCCACTAAGGCCACGGCCAGCACCGCCAGGAGCATCCCCGTATTGCCGCCCGTTTCCGGCTCGGCCTCCTCCTGGGCGGGTTCCTCGGTTTCCACGGGTTCCGGCTCCACGCCCACGCATTTTTCCATATTGACCGAGCAGACCGCGCACTCCGTATTCACGGCACCCGCCGCGCATTTTTCAGAGCAGGAGCAGACCGCCTGCTCCACCCCGGCGGCCTCGGCTGCGGCCAGCAGATCGGCCTCGTCTACCACGCTGAAGAAGTAGGTTTCATACTGCTCGCCCTCCTCGTCCACGGGCTTGTCATAGTCAATGACAATGTAAAAGGTGTTCCCGCCCGCCGTCTGCACCGTGATAAACTGCTTGTTGGTGTGCTCGTCATAGAGCAGATCACGGGTCACAAGGTTGCCCTCCTCCGAAAAGCCCTTGCCCGGTTCAATGGTGGGCTCCGGCTCCGGGGCCGGGGGTTCCTCGGTCATGGTGGGATCGCCATAGTCCGCGCCCTCGCCGCCGTCCGCATAGGCATAGGCCGGGACGCTAAATCCGCATAAAAGAACGGCGACACACAGCGCCGCCGCCATCACCCGAAAGCGTTTCATTATTCGTTTTCCTCCTTTCCGCCGTCACGGAGCCGCTGGAGCACCAGGGGGAGCTCCTCCAGGGAAATGCTCATGCCCCGCACGATGTCCACGATCTCGCTGTTTTCGGCCTCCTGCTTGTTCTTTTCCAGCTCCTTGAGCCGGGCCTGCTGTTCGCTGATTTTGGCCTTGACCTTATCAATCTCGGCCTGGATTTTCTGGCTTTTGCTTACCGCCATAGATACCTCCTTGTCAGGGTAAACGCCCGTAGGCGTAGAAATGAGATTGCCAGTAGCTTGTATTCAAATTTGCGTATTGGATGGGATCTCCACAGTGGATCATCATCCCGTCCCCCACATAGATGCCACAGTGGGACACGCCCGCCGTGTCATAGGTGCCGACAAAGAACACCAGATCGCCGGGCTTTGGACTGCTGGTAGGGGTGCAGATGTTATAGAGCCCCTGGGCCCCCAGGCGGCCCACATTCCAGCCGGAGTGATTGATGACCCAGGACACAAAGCCGGAGCAGTCAAAGGATGTGGCCGGACTGGAGCCTCCCCACACATAGGGATAGCCCAGGTATTTCTCCGCCTCAGTGAGCATGGCCGCAAAGGTTTCATCGTCCAGATATTCCCCCGGCACGTCATATCCGGCGGGCGGGTTGGTAACGTATTTTCCCACATAGGCCGACTCAGGGAACAGGTCAGGCCGGTTCCCCAGGGTGGACATATAGAGGGAGTACCGGGACATCTGTTCCTCGTCCATCATTTCCAGGGGCAGGTGGGACAGGTTTTTGTTTTCCAGCGTCACATAACAGATGTAGTAATTATAGGGGACTTCCACATCGTAGGAGTTGCCCTCGCTGTCCGTCCGGCTTTCCGTCCGGTAGCGCACCTCCACCACCACATCCTCGGTGAGAATGTACTGGCGGTCAAAGAGGGTTTCCAGCGTCCCCTGCACCTGATCCAGCGTCCATGCCCCCTCATGGAGCACCGACAGAATGGAGATCAGCACATAGGGATCGTGCTCAATGCTGTCCAAGTCGAAGTGGTACTCGTCATAGTCGTGGGTGCTTTCGTAGCTGTCCAGGTAATCCTGGAGCTCCGCCTCCATTCCCACATAAGCCGCCTCCGCCGCCAGCATTTCCTCGTCCTGGGATGGGTAGGTAGTCGCGCCCACCGCGCCCGCCCCGGCGTTGCCAAGCGTCACCAGGGAGGACGAGCAGGACTGCATCAGAAAGAGCAGGAGCACACAGGCCAGGGCCAGCACCACCCCCACGGGATGCCGCTTCACAAAGCCCACCGCCTTTGCCCCGGCCTTTTCCGTGGCGGCGACGGTCTTTTTCGCCGCGCCTGCCGCCCCGGTCTTGACCGCCTGCCGCGCCCGCTTCTGATACTGCTTTTTCAAGCGGTGCTTGCGCCACATCCGGGAAACCGGGTTGCCGGACATTTCCGGGTGCTCCTGGGCGGCCATGCGGAAGTGATAGTCCGCCGTGGCCTTGACATATTTGGACTCGGCCCGCTGGACGGCCTTTGCCGGGTGTTCCCGGACTTTCCGCTTCACAAACCGGGAGCCATGCCGCAGGGCGGCCTCGCCCACCAGCTCGGAGCGGTGGGCCCCCTCGATGCCCACGTTTTCCTGCTCGTTTTCGTAAATCTTCCCATGCACAAAGCCGTGAACGGCCCCGCCAGCGGCGCGGCCCACCCGCCGGACGGGGCCGGGCTTTTTCGGGGGCTTCTGTTTTGCCAGCTTGCCCCTGGCCGCCTCCAGCTTTTCCCCGCGCTTTTCCATGCGGAGCTTAGATGCGGCGGCCTGTTCCTGCTTGCTTTTCTGCCTAAACTTAGACTTGTGGACACTTTGTCCAGAAGTGCCCTCCGTCCCGGCACCGCCTGGGGAGCCGCCCCCAGCGTCCCCGGAAGAAGCGCCGCCGGGATCGGCGGGCTCCTCCCAGGAGCCGGGGCGCTCCCTGGGCTCCTGTTGGGGTTTATTCGGTTTTCGCTTCATTCTTCAAATCCTCCGGGCGGGTGGTGAGCAGGTTATAGATCTCCCCTTTGGGGAACCGATCCACAAAGGGGATGGTCACATTGCCATAGAACAGCAGGCCCTCGCCGGAATTGGAGTGGGTGATATAGGAGAGCTGATGCTCGGAAATGCCGAGCTGTTTCGCCAAAATCGCCCGGTCACTTTGGGCCTGGGACAACAGGATCATAAAGTCGGTGTTGTCCAGAATGGCCTCGATCTCCCGGCTGGCCAAAAGGTCTTTGACGTTCTGCGTTAAAGCCGAGGGCACGCAACCCTTTTTGCGGAGCATCTTCCACACGGCTACAAAGTAGCTGGCGGTGAGCGCGTCCCGGAGCAGGATGTGGAACTCGTCAAAGTAGCACCAGGTAGAAACGCCGTTGTGGAAATTCACATTGACCGCCGACGTTACAAAGTCGTTGGTAACGTGCATGGCGATCTTGCGGAGGTTTTCTCCCAGTCCTTTGAGAACGATGCAGACAATATGCGCCGTCAGTTTTACGTTGGTTTGATGGTTGAACAGGTTAAGGGAGCCCGTACAGTAGAGTTCCAGGGCGGTTGCCACCCGACGGGCCTCCGGCTCCGGCTGTTTGAGAAGCTCCTCGTATAAGTCCTGGAGCAAAGGCGGCTTGCCGTCCCCCAGGCCCAGGGCCATGTCCCGGTAAATGAGCCGCACACAGCGGTCAATCACGGTTTTCTCGATGGGTTGCAGGCCGTCCTTGCCGCCCACCACCAGCTCGCACAGGGACAACAAAAAATCCGCTTTCATGGAAAGCGGGCTTTCGTCATCGTCCATATCAAGCTGGATGTCCATCGGGTTGATATGGCTGGGGGAGCCGGGCGCGATTTCCACCACCTGGCCGCCCAGCCTACGCACCAGCGGGGCATATTCCCCCATCGGATCGACAATGATAATGCGGTCTTTTGGGATAGCGAGAAACACGTTGATGATCTCACGCTTTGCGGCGAAGCTCTTGCCGGAGCCCGTGGAGCCGAGATACAGTCCGTTGGCCGATTTCAGCTTTTTGCGGTCAGCCATGATGACGTTGTGGGAAAGGGCGTTCATGCCGTAGTAGAGGGACGGCCCGGCCATCCGCAGCTCCCTGGTCATAAAGGGGATAAAGATCGCCGTGGAGCTGGTTGTCATGCCCCGCTGGATTTCCACCTCGTTATATCCCAGGGCCAGAGAGGACACAAAGCCCTGTTCCTGTTGCCAGTCCAGCCGCTTCAAAGCGCAGTTGTATTTCTGTGCGATACCGCCCACCGTGAACACATCGTTTTCCAGCCGCTGGCGGGTGGGCGCGATATTGATCACCGTAAACGTCAAGAGGAACATCCGCTCGTTGCGGGACTGCAGATCGGCCAGGAGCTCCGCCGCGTCCTTGCTGAATGTAATCAGGTCAGGGGGCAGGATGTCGGGATCGTACCCGGCCCGCACCGCCTTGCGCTGTTCCTCCACCTTCATTTTGCCGATGTCGGAGAGCTTGCCCTTGATGGTCTTAATGGCCTTGAGCTGATCCACCGTCTGAATATGGAGCGTAACCGTCATTTCCGCATCCAGCTCCAGGATCTCCGCCAGGAGCTTGTCAGAGAGCTCGGACGCCAAAATCTGCAAGTAGGACGCCGCGCCCCAGTATTGGCCGATGCGGAACGTCCGGGACTGCCGGAAGTCGAAGCTGTCCGGCGCGATATAGTCCTTTGTGCCAAGCCCGGTTTTGGGGATGTCCTGCCAGGAGAAGCGGAACGGCTCCCGGTTGCCGGGGTGCATCTGGCCGTGGAGCAGGGCCAGCCGCGCCTGCCCGTCCATCGGGACAGAGGGAACGCCCAGCCGTTTGAGGTTGCCTGTCACGTCGGCCTCCACCCGTTCCAAGCGGGGGCGGGCCTCCGCGATCCCCTCGGCGGGCAGGCCGAACGTGATGTATTTTGACCGCTCGATGCCGTTGTTGCTTTTGGCAATCTGGCTTTTTAACATTCCCGTGAACTCCGCCCGGATGCTGTCATAGTCATCCTGGGCCGGGGGAATGTTCACCTTGTACTTGCTCCGGGAACGGGAGCGGCGGTTGATAAAAGAGAGCTGGAACGGCAGGGAGCTGTCGAAGTAATTGAGGAACGAGCTCCACCCGCCAAAAATCGCCGTCTGATCCTCGGTGCTTGCCACGGAATAGTTGATGTCCTCATATTCCACCGTCTTTGTGTAGAGCCCTCCGGGGAGCTGGCACACCCCGTCCGGGTGCATCACCAGATAGGGGATCGTCTGCTGGGCGGAGAGAGCCGCTTTCCGTTTAGCGGCCTTTCCGGGGCCGCGCTTTGGGCTTTTTGCGTTCTGCAATCGCATCCTCCTTTCTCACAGCGCCCCGCTGGGTGAACGGGGCATAGATATTTTCCGTCTGGTAGGGCCTCACCCCAGGCCGCAGGAACTTTGCCCGCAGGACGTTCCGCACCACCTTTTCAAAGGGGAGCCCGTCTTTTTCGTACATCGCCAGCAGGAACGCCGGGAGCGCCACCCCCATCATCAGGAACATGGCTCCCGTGTTGCCGATAGTGCTCCGGGCCAGCAGGTAGGACGGGATGCCCACCGCCGCCGCAATCCCGAAGCACACAAGCTGGCGCTTTGTCAGGTTAAAGGCAAGTTTGGTCTTGATTTTGGATAAGTCGTTGGGGACATTTACATAGGGAATTTTTACTCACTCCTTTCCGGCCCGGCCACCTCTGGACACTTTGTCCAGAAGTCCGGGATGGTGCTTTCCACCTCGTTCCCCCACACGTCCCAGCCGGGCGGGGACTGCCGGGCGAACAGCTCCACCCTGGGCACGTCACCCATGAGGGCCACGATCTTTTCACGGGCCTCCTCCGGCTTGCGGCTGTGCTCCTGGATAGGGGAAATGATAAACTGGTGGACGTTTGCCGCCTGCCGCTTTGGGTGTCCCCGTGTTGCCAGCAGGCAGATCTCCGCGTTGCCCCGCGTCCAGAAGCCCAGGCCGTAGAACCAGCCCTCGGACTTGCGGTTTTTCTTCAGCCAGACGAAAGCAACGCTCTTGTAGGTGAAGCCCCACGCCTTGATCAGCCGCAGGGCCTCCGGGAGCTGCGGGAACGTAGCCCACAAAAAAAGCACGCTGTTCGGGGCCGCCAGATCCGCCACCGGGAGCGTGCATAACTCGTCAATCCCCATTGTGGGGTAATGCTTTTCCGCCGCCCCCTGCAAGCCCTTTTGAGCATACCGCCAGGGGGGATCGGCGTAGATCACAGAATATTTCCCGATAGTTACACTCCTTTCTCCCCGGCCTCCACCGCCGCGCCCGCCACGCGGATGCGCTCACTGGCGGCGGCATAGTAGGCCGGGACGGTTTCAAAACAGAGGAAGCGGCGGCCCGTGTTGAGGGCGGCCACCGCCGTTGTGCCGGAGCCAGCGCAGATGTCCGCCACCAGCTCGCCGGGCCGGGTATAGGTCTTGATGAAATACTCGCACAGGGCCACCGGCTTCTGCGTTGGGTGGACGGTGCGCTGGACAGCGGGGAACGTGAGCACATTCCCTGGAAAGCGCAGGCCGTCCTCCGAGCCGCCCGTGGTGCGGACGAATTTTCCATAGTTCGGGCTGTCCCCGTTGTTTGTCAAGCTCCGCTTATAGGGCTTGCCCTGTTCAAACTGCGGATTGTAAAGGGGGAGCTTCTGATAGAATACAAGGATGTTCTCCGTCTTTTTCAGCGGAGCGCGGCGGGCATTGAGAAAGCCAGTGGAGCGGCTTTTGTACCATACCCACTCATAGCGGAGCATGGACAGGTTGGATGCCCCCAGCACCTTGTCATAGGGGCACTGAGCAAAGAACAGGATCGCGCCGTCCGGTTTGACCGCCCATTTCACCGCCTCCCACAGCTCCGGGAGCGGCAGGGGCACATCCCAAAAGTTCCGGGTGGTGCCATAGGGCGGATCTGTTAAGAGCATATCCACGGAATGACGGGGCAGGGAGCGCAGGCCCTCGATGCCATCCATGAGGAACAGCCCCTCCGAGAGCTCCGGGGACTTCTGGACACTTTGTCCAGAGGTGCCCTTATCGGTCATCCCTGGCCTCCTTGCCCTTTGCCTGGGCGGGCCGGGTGGCGTTTTCCTTTGCGGCCTCCTTTGCCGCGTTTGCCATCTGCTCCCGGATCGGCTTTGGACGCAGGGCCTCGGCGCGGGCAATCAGCTTTTCCACGGCCATGTTGTAGCCGTCTGCCGCCGCCGCGCTCAACCGCTCCTGCAAGGCCCGGTTTGTCACCCGCGCTGTGGAGCGGTAGCCCGTCCGGGTTGTGGGATCGGGTTTGCTGGGCTCACCCAGGAAGATCCCGTTTTTCCCGTTGACTCCCTTAAAATCGTCAATCACGATGCCGCCGATATTCACACTGGCAAAGCCAATCAGCTTGCCCTGGGGCTCAATGGGCCGCACTGACACCTCGATGGGCACCTCGGCGGCCTCCAGGTTTTTCTCCACCCGGAGCTGTACGGCCTCATCAATGGAAATGCCCTGGGCGTCCGCCAGTTCCTGGATGGGCGCTTCAAAAATCAGGCGGCGCATTTCCGCCATCGCCGCCTCGTCCATAACGGGGGCCCCTTGTGCCGCCGTCTGCATATTCGCCATAAAATCAAACCTCCTTAGTGCGCGCTAAAGATGCTGCGCGCTATCGTCCCGGTTTTGAACAGCATGAAGCAGAGCAAAACCGTATAGCCCACGGTGCCCCAGATCGCCCCGATGGGATCTCCGCCCGTGGCAATCCCCTGGATCAGCACCGCATAGATTGCAACACACACCAGAATGAGCATCCCCTGGAAGCCCACGGCAAACAGGGAGCGCAGATAGTTCTGCCCGATCTGGCCCACCTCCCGGTGGGAGATTGTCGCCATAGGGATCGGGGCCAAACTGGTGAGCAAATATATTTCCAGCATCCTCCCGTAGACCAGGACAAAGATGACGATGCCCAGCGCCCACATGGTTACGCCGATAATCGAGGACTGGAGCCACAGGCCGAGAAGCGGCCCTAAGTCCATCCCCTCCAGGGTGGTTTCCAGCTCCGTGATCATATCCGGCGTGATGTCCGTGGAGCCCTGGATGAGCCCTCCGGCCTGGGCGATCACCGTCTGCGACACGTCAAAGACGGCCATCACAATATCAAAGGTATTCGAGAGAATGAAGATGGCACAAGCCGTTTTGAACATCCACTTGTAGATATTCGCCACGTCAAACTCGTGCATATTGTTTTTTTCCAAAAGCATCTGAATGAGCTCATAGGTGGCAACAAAGGTCAGTACCAGCCCGGCAATCGGTAAAATCACCGTTTCGGAAAGCTGGCGGATGAGGGAAAATACCCCGGCGTTCCACGCCGCCGGGGTAGTCCCCACCTGTACCGCGATCTCTCCGACTTGGGTATTGACGTAATCAAAGAGCCCCTCCAGGTTCCCCATGATCCCGCCAATCAACAGCTCTTTGAGCCAGTCCGTGAGCCAGTCGGTGAGAAAATCCATAGGCCCTTACCTTAGAACAAACCGCTCAGCAGAGGGATCAGGGTGGTGCCCAGCAGGATGATGCCGCCGCCCGCCATGAGCTGCTTCATGCCCTGGCTTTTGGAGCCAGGGTTGTCCGAGCCGTAGCCCTCCAGGAGATTGACAACGCCCCACACGCCCAGGCCAGCGCCGAGAGCCACAACAAGGGTCTGCAAAGTATCAATAGCGGAAGAAAAGAACTGCATATAGCCTCCATTTCTCCGGGTTTTCCCCGGCCATGAAAAAAGCCGCCATTTCTGGCGGCAGGTTGCGACCTCTGGACACTTTGTCCAGAAGTGATTTATACATAGGCATCCGGATCGTCCACGTCGTCGTAATTGAGGATGTCCTCGTCCTCGCTTACGGGCCCCGCCTCGGATACGTCTACCTCGTACACCTCACAAGCCTCGGAAAGCCCAGGCCGCCTGCGGCGGTTGATGAGCTTATCCAGGTCAAAGGCGTTTTTCTTTTTATCGGCCTCAGCCGTGTACTTGTAGTTCGGGTGCTGTTTCAAATCGTATTTGGACGAAAAGAACGGGGGCAGGCCCCGCAACTGCAAAATGCACTTATCGCCCGGCATGGTAGCCAGCTCGCTGGGTGTCATCAGCTCCCGGCCCAGCCGCTGGGTGTTCTGGTTGTAGCTTTCCGACTGGCCACGGGAACGGCCCTCGGTCTGCATGGAGATCGTGGCCTTTCCCAGCCAGTTTTCCGATATTTCCTTGATGGTGGAGCTTTCCCGCCCGCCCAGGAAGATCACGCTGTCCATGTTGCCTAAGATCGTTTCCGCGTTGTCTTTGTAAATGGCCTTGCACTGCGCGTACTGCTGATAGAACAGGCACAGGCTCACCTCGCGGGAACGAATAACGGCGACAAGTTTCTCCAGCGAGGGCACCTGCCCCGTGTTCGCCGCCTCGTCCCACAGCACCCGCACATGATGGGGCAGGCGGCCCCCGTGAACATTGTCCGCCCGTTCACACAGAAGATTGAACATCTGCGAAAAGGCCAGGGCCACAATGAAGTTATAAGTCGGGGTGGTGTCGGAAATGGTGAAGAAAACCGCCGTTTTCCGATCCCCGATGCGGTCAAGCTCCAGCTCGTCATAAGACATAATCTCCCGGAGCTGGGGGATGTCAAAGGGGGCCAGCCGGGAGCCGCAGGAAATTAAAATGCTTTTCGCGGTTTTGCCGCTGGCCAGCTTATATTTCTTGTACTGCTTTACGGCAAAGCAATCCGGCTTGCGCTTTTCCAGGCCCTTGAACATATAGTCCACCGCGTTCATATAGGACTCGTCATCCTCTTTCACGTCCATGCCGGAAATCATGTCCACCAGGGTATTGATATTCCGATCCTCGGCGGGCGCTTCAAAGATGATATAGGCAATCAACGCACAATAAAGGAGCGTTTCTGCCTTTGTCCAGAACGGATCGCCCTCCTTGCCCTCGCCTTTGGTGTTCGCTATGAGGGTGTCCACGAATTTTAGGATGTCCGCCTCATTGTGGATGTAGGACAGCGGATTGTAGTGCATGGATTTTGAAAAATCAATGCTGTTGAACACTTTGACTTTATAGCCCCGGCGTTGCAGGAAAGCACCCACCTGGGAGAGCACCCCGCCCTTTGGATCGACGCACACATAAGAGCTGTGCGCCTGGAGTAGCTGGGGCGTGAGCCAGAAGCGGGTTTTGCCCGACCCGGACGAGCCGATGATGCAGGCGTTGAGGTTGCGGGCGTTGGCCGGGTTTTTGGGCCGGGTGTTCATGGTGAGAAACTCCGTCTTTGTCAAAATGACGTTGTTCTCAAACTTCGGATCGACAAAGGGCTTGATGTCTTTTTCGGTGCCCCATCGTGCCGACCCGTACTCTTCATCCCGCCTAAATTTCTTTGCGTTCTTGCTTTTCATATAGATCAGAAGGCGGAAGCCCACCGCGCCCACAATGCCGATGAGCCAGTCAAGGGGATGGAGCCCCGGCGCAAAGTCGGCAAAGGCCGGGCCGATGCTCTGCCCCAGGCCCATGAGCTTGTGAGCAAAGTCCGCTCCGGGAGCCAGGCGGTAGGCCGTCCCCAGCTTTAGGCAGGCCCACAGAATAAACAGGTACGGGATGTTGGGTATCACATATTTCTTGACGCTATCTGTCCTCATGCACCGCCTCCCTTGCACGTTCTTTCTTGTGGGACGGCTGACGGGCCAGTTCAGCGGCGGCCCGTTTGAGCTGTTCCCGGATCGGGACGCGCCGGGACTTGGAACGCTTCATCACGCGCCGGGAATATTCCGAAAAACAAGCGGTGATGGCATCGGCCTGCCCACTTTTGAAAAACAGCAGGTACTTGTCCGGCCCGGCCTTATAAAAGGCATAGTCCACATTCCAGCGGCGGGCCACCCGGTCAAAGTCCTTTGGGGACTCCACCTCGATGCTGTTCGTGGCGGCCCCGTGGCCCATGAGCTGGCGCACCGTCTGTTTGCCGTGGGGTGTCTGGCGGGCCTGGTGCGCTTTCTTGATCTTCCGGCCCACCGCCAGACACGCCTGGGCCAGCACCCGGCCCGTGAGCTTTGTCGCCTTGATGGAAACTGCTATGGTACGTCTGGAAACGTCCTCATCAATCAGCCGTATCCCTCCTTTCCGTGAAAAAAGCACCTCTGGACAAAATGTCCAGAAGTGCCGCTATCGCTCCTCATGCTCCTTTTTGGCGATCTTCCGATAGCCCTCCAGGGAGGAGCCGTCAATAATTTCTTTGTAGGCCGCCATCTGCTCCCGCACTGAGAGCTGCGGGAACGCAAAAACCTTGTGCTCGGCGGGAATGTCCTCGATCCCGTGATAAAATTCCTTGAAGTCACCGCTGGTCTGGACGATATAGCCGCCGGGAGCCAAATGGCCGCCCTCATTGATTAGAAAATCCCGTCCGTAAGCCTCATAATCAAAGTAATCTTTGAGCTCCTCCGGGATCGGCAAGTCCTCCGTAAAATAGCGGCCTAAATCTTCTTCATTTTCAATATCAGGATAAAATTCAAAGCAATCCAGATTTTGTGTGAGGTTGATGAGATCGGCCACGCTGGAGGTATGTCCGCCGCTGTCAATGACCGCCTCAAACTTTTCCAAGTCGCCTTGATCCAGCTCGGAGAGCAGGCAGGCCAGATGGTTAAGCTCGTCCAGGTTTTCGTATTCCGTCAAATAGTCATAGAGCCCCAACACATCGCCGTCAAAGCTGGTGATGAAAAATTCCTCATACCGCACCCCGTTCACGCCGATGCGCTTTAGGAGTGCCTGCACCTCCTCCGTGGTAGTGGGGAATTTCAAGGTTTCACCGACCAGCTCGCCCTCGTTGTATTTTCCCAGGTTGGTGATGTAGGCTTCAAACAGGAACGCCATATCAGCGGCGGCCCTGGCCCTTGACGGTCAGGATGCCCTCAAGGGTGGTGGCGGTAATCCCCAGCCGCTGGGCCACGGCAATATCATTTTTCATAGACTCGGTGACGGTATGCCCGCACACCACCAGCACACGGGAGCGCCGGAGCAGATCACGGCCCATGTCGATGCCGTTTTTGTGCTCCTCCGGCACCGCATCATTGAGAAACAGCGGCAGATAGAGCATGGGGCAGATGGGGGAATAGCCCGCATCGTAGACCACGCGGCAGTAATGCGCCGCCTGCTCCATGTCCGCCGCAGGATCGCCGCGCCATGCGGCAGTAATATAAGCAAGGGATCGTTTCATCTTCAACACCTCCGATATTTATAATAGGTGGTAGTTCGACCCTATCCCCCCGCCCTTTCCCTATCCAGGGAAAGGGGGCGGCTCTGGAGGATATATGCCCCCGCCGCGCCGCTGGAAGTAGCACAGCCGGGGCAGACCGTCAAGGGCAGGCCGCCGCAAGCGGCGGTGCGTTGCACCCTTGACGGCCCACTCCCGGCTGTGCAGGAATATAGGCGGCGACGGGGGATATATCACCACAGAGCCCATCCCAAGCGCGGGGCGCTTACCTCTGGACAAAGTGTCCAGAAGCGGGGCCCGGTTACTTTTCCAAGTCCTTTTTCTTGTCCGGCTTTGCCAGTTCGGGCGGCTGTTTCTCTTTCCACTCGTCCAGCAGGGCCATGATCTGCTCCTTCATTTTGGCAGGAGTGACCTCCTTGCCGAAATACTTAGACAGTTCAGCAGTCGAAATAATCACACCGCGATCCTCCTTTTTCTCTTCACTCAAAATACCGTCAATCACATCGCCGTTGAGCTTGCCCTCCTTGTCCAGCTCGTGGAGCCGCTTTGCCTGGGCCACTGAGGGGGAGGACTGCTCCCCGTCAATGGAAACGGCAATCAGCCGCTGGTTTTCCGGCCTGATATACGAGATCTCCACCGCAGGCATAAAGCCCATCTGCTTTGCGTCCACCTTGTCCAGAAGCTCCGGCACCAGGGAGTTGAGCCGGATATACCGCATGACCTTTTTATAGTTCATGTCGTGTTCCTTACCCACGATCTCCACCGAGAGCTTACCCAGGGCCTCGGCCTCTTTCTCATTTTTCGGGCGGGCCCCCTGGCGCTTGATGGCCTCCACCTCCAAATCCAGGAGCTTTGCCAGCTCGCTGGGGAGGGGATCACCGCGCTGTTTGTTGCTGTTCCGCATTTCCCGGACAGCTTCAAGGTCAGTCATCTCGCGGACAATACAGGGCATTTCCTCCAGCCCGGCCCGCGCACCACCATGATGGCGGCGGTGGCCCGCGATGATCTCATAGCCCTTGCCGTCCTTTTCCGGGCGGACGGTAGCGGGGGTCATAATGCCGTGTTCCTTGATCGTCCCCACCAGATCGTCCATCGCCTTATCGTCCTGCACCTTGTAGGGATGCTCCCGGAACGTATGGAACGGGTGGAGCTCCGACATCTTCAGATAGACGATTTTTCCCTCTTCCACCGGGCGGGGCGGCACCTCCGGCGTGGGCGGCAGCTTGATCTCCGGCGGCGGGACTGCCGCCTCCTTGACGGGAGCGGCCTTGCCCGGCTTTACCGTCTTAGCGGATTTAGACGCAGGCGCACCGCCGGAGCCCGTTTCCTTGCCCTTGTCGGCTTTCTTACCTCTGGACACTTTGTCCAGAACAGAGGGCGGAGCCTCCTCACGGGCCGCCTTGTCAACCTTAGACGGGCGGCCTGTGCGGGGCTCCGCCGCTTTCGCCTTTTTCTCCGCAGTCGGC
>OBZV01000328.1_pt1 | contig 39435 bp, 49 predicted proteins | sample 1501581 | NCBI WGS metagenome assembly OBZV01 (sample SAMEA2580257, study PRJEB22360) | human gut metagenome | biome: human gut; feature: human-associated habitat; material: faeces | place: Denmark | collected 2008/2010
TGATTGCTGCCATGATTCTATTAAAGATGTGTTCTTCGCAGTCGGAAACCGACAGTACCAGGAGTTTTCCCATATCGCTCACCTCCTTTATCCGGCTACAACATCTGCTTTTTTCAGATGATGGGTAGCCAAAACCGCAAATAATACCGTATAGACAAGAACCATAGGTACCAAAGTCGTTATGCTGTCAATGGGCAATGCTTCGTCCTGTGACGATAGGCCGAGAATGATTTGCGAATAAGGGAATATTTCGCTTAAACCCGCAATATGGAAAGCCAGACCGCCAACACTAAGGCAAACCGCCAAACCTACCGGCACCGCAAAGCTCCTGATCCGCATGGACAAGTAAAGCTGAACAGCACCAACGCTCAAAGCTGAAAACCAGCCCATAAACAGCCACCATAGCATATTGATAGGGATGGGCTGTTCAAACCGAAACACAACCTTTCCCACGATAATGATAAACACCATCAAAAGAACTTGTGCGGCCAGAATAGATTTTGTCAGCACAACCAGCTTCGCAATGAAAATGGTTGACCGGGAAACCGGCGTTGTCATAAGGCTGTTCCAGTTGTGATTTGTGTGTTCCAGCCGCCACAAATAGGACGCACAAATGGCAATCAGGATTGGAAAGAAAAAATACCCATAGAACAGCCCTGTTTGAAGCCAAAGCTGCTGCCATACTGCGCCGTCGTACAAATTGGCCGAAGCATTGATGCCATAAATGATTGCACCAATGGCGGCGGTCAAAAGTGGCAGAATGAGAACTGCTACCCACATATGAGAATGGCGGCTTTTCAGATTTTCCGCCCGAATTGCATTGATAAGCATTACAATCCCTCCTTTAATATTCGTATTTTTGAAACTTCTTCTCAAACAGGACAAAGGCAATCAATCCAACAATAAAGAGAATCGTAAGCGGAAGAAAGTCAATATTCCGAACGACAAGTTCACTGGATTGCAAATTGCCGGAAGAAGTGTCCTGCCCCAGCACCATCATTTCTGCGTAATTTCCCCAAATGAGGATATTGCGGATGCCTGTGGGGAGCAAAGTAGAAATAAAGCCAATCAACGCGCCAATCATACCAATAGACATCGGGACAAGCTGGTTCGCAAAAACAAGAGAGAAAAACACCTGAATAGTTACAACCACAAATGTAACCATTACTGTCCCCAAAACAAATTCCCACAGCGTTTTTACCGGCAGCGGCTCAACAATCCCCACAGCATTACCGTAGGCGACAATCACAAGAGCCTGAATGAGAATTGCCGCCAGCATGAGAACGGCTACTACGGTAAACTTGCAGAACCAAATTGCCTTGCGGTTTTCATTGTTGCACTCCAACAGCTTCCATGTATTTCCCCGGTGTTCCATATCGCAAATGCGGCTGGCAATAACCGCTGCCAGAATGGGAAGAAAAAGCCCATTCATAGTAGCTGGCCCAACGATCAAATCCTCCCATGCCGGTGCATTGGGGTCGGAAATCATACCGAGGAAATTTTCATTGTTTCCATAGTTGGAAAATACAAAGAGCAATTCCACACCGAGGATCAGCACAAAGGTCAGAAAAACCTTTCTGCGTTTCAGTTTGTATAATTCAAGGCACAGGTATTTCATCACAGTGTCAGCTCCTTTCCTGTCAGGTTGAGGAAAATATCTTCCAGACTTTCCCGGTGTTCCTCAACACGATAAACAGAGATACCATTGGAACACAGGCATTGCACAACAGCGCCGGTCTGTTCGTCAGTCAGCGCACCGATCTGCAAACCATCCGTTGTACGCTGTGGGTTGGCCTTTTTAAGAAGCTGGAAAGCGTGGTTGTTATCGCTGGTTCTCAATATAATCTGTGGCTCCCGCTGCATATCCAGAACTGACATCCTTTCCTGAAAAATCAGGCAGCCCTGATTGATAATGCCGACAACAGTAGCCATCTGATCGATCTCACTTAAAATGTGGCTGGAAATCATCACTGTCATGCCATACTGTTTCGGCAGCATCTTAATGAGTTCCCGCATTTCTTCGATGCCTGCGGGGTCAAGCCCGTTGGTCGGTTCATCCAAAATCAGAAGTTTCGGGAACCGGGCCAGTGCCATTGCAATGCCGAGCCGCTGCTTCATACCGAGAGAATAGTTTTTGACTTTCTTCTCCATCTGGTTTTCCATACGGACAATATGCACCGCTTCTTCAATGTTCTTTTTGGGCAAGTCAAGCAGCCTGCGAATGATCTCCATATTCTCGCGGCCAGTCAAATGTCCATAGTAGGACGGGGATTCAATCAGGGAACCAACGGACGCGAGAATATCACGGAGGTTCTTTTCGTTGAACGGTTTTCCCATAATTTCAATGGTTCCGCTGGTGGGTTTGACAAGTCCGAGCAGCATTTTCATGGTGGTGGACTTGCCTGCCCCATTCGGGCCGAGAAAGCCGTAAATGTCGCCCTCTTTAATCCGAATATCTAATTCCTGAACACGGTAAACACCGTCATATTCTTTTGACAAATTATCTGTTGCTACAATCATTTTTTCTTGCTCCTTTCCTAAGCTGCTTATATCATATAGCCCCCACCTTGCATTGCATTGGAGAGAACCTTGATTTTACCTTGATTTTCACGATCAAAGCTGCAAATATGAAAAGATATGGTATAATACATAAGGAAAGGAGTGAGCCGATGGGTACAATCAAGGACAAAATTATTTTGCTGGTTGATGATGAACCGGCAATTTTACAGATGTGCCAATCCATTCTGAAAGAGAATGGTTTTGAAAATATAGTAACCGCCAATACCGCCCTGAGCGCATTGGAAAGAATGAGTGCAAAGCCGGATATGGCTGTTTTGGATGTTATGCTACCGGATATGGACGGCTTTATGTTGGCAAAGACAATCCGAGAACAGAACCCGATCCCTATTCTTTTTTTGACGGCAAAAGGAGAAATCGACGATAAATCAAAAGGTTTTGAGGCCGGTGCGGATGATTACATGGTAAAACCATTTATCGCGCAGGAATTTGTATGGCGCATTACGGCCATTCTGCGGCGAACCTATAAAGAAAGTGAGGAAAGCAGCTTCTACTGGATGCCTGCAAAGTGGACTTAGAACAGGCAGAAGTCTATCGTGAGGGACAGGAACCAGTTTCCCTGACCGCAAAAGAAGTGGAGATATTGAAAAAACTGTATGCAAATGCGGGCCGCATTGTAACTTTGGGTGCGCTTTGCCAAACGGTTTGCGGGGATATTTATATAGGCTATGAGAAAACACTTATGTCGCACATTCGCCATATCCGGGAAAAGATTGAGGAAAAACCATCTTCGCCGGTTTCGCTGGTAACGGTAAAAGGCATTGGATATAAGTTGATCTTAAAGGACAAGTCAAGGTGAGCCTATGAATAATATTCAACGATTTTTTAAGCGGTATGTTCATTCCAGTGTGAAGCTGTTCTGCTTCTTTATCCTGATAAACATTGTCCTTTTTGTTGTGCTGGCTGTGGTGTCAAGCAGTCGGGGCAGCCATAGCCCAACGCAACTATTAGAGCAGGTTTCCGCAGACTTGCAGCAAAGTGAAGAAAGCTACCGTCTTTCAGAAAATACGGCTATCCAAATGACGAAGGAAAACGCATGGTGTATGCTGATAAGCAATGACACCGGCGATGTGGTCTGGAATTACAAAATACCGTCCGAATTACCTCTGCACTATACACCGGGCGATATTGCAGAAATGACAAGGTGGTACTTAGAGGATTATCCAGTATTCGTGTCAAATCAATCTTATGGTCTGCTGGTTGTCGGCTACCCGCAGGATAGTTTTTGGAAACTGTCTGCTTACAAAACTTCTGACAGCATTAAAATAGACATATTTGGATTGGTTACTTTATTTTTGTTCAATATCATCATTGTGCTGATCCTGTTCATTCACAATAACCGCAAGATTGAAAAATCCATTAAGCCGATCCTCACCGGCATAGAAGAAATTTCATCTGGGAAGAAAACACAGTTAGTTGAACGGGGGGAATTGGCGGAAATCAACGCAAAGCTGAATAAGGTCGCCAAAACCCTGCAACGCAGGGACAGGGCAAGGGCAAACTGGATCAGCGGTATTTCACATGACATCCGCACACCTCTATCAATGGTGCTTGGCTATTCCAGCAGCTTAGAGGAAAGCCGGGATTTGAACACAGAACAGAAAGAAAAGATTGTGGCAATCCGCCAGCAGGCTACCAAAATTAAGCAGCTCATTGAGGATTTGAATTTGACTTCAAAACTGGAATATGATATGCAGCCATTACGAACTGAGAAAATTTCCCCGGTAGAATTGGCCCGGCAAGTGGTATGTGATTTTCTGGATAGTGGGCTTGATGAAAGCTTCTCTATTGATTTTCAATCGGATGAAGAAAGCGAGCTACACTATATGCTGGGTGATGAAGCGCTCTTAAAGCGGGCGATTACAAATCTTCTTCAAAATAGCATCGGCCACAATCCAAACGGCTGTGCAATAACAATCTCGGTTGACTGTACGGATGGACATACAGAAATTATTGTCGCGGATAATGGCGTGGGGGTATCTACCGATAAGTTGCAAGAATTGAATACCAAAACGCACTATCTTGAAAGCACAGATGAAAAACTAAACCTTCGTCATGGACTTGGTGTACTGTTGGTACGGCAAATTGTAGAGGCACATAATGGTACTATGAAAATTGAAAGCATGCCGAACTGCGGATATAAAACGACTCTTATTTTTTTCCATTAGTATAAAAAGAGGCTTCAGGATACAGAAAACCTCTTTTTGTTTATGAATTTAGGGCTATAAAAGTTCACCACTCCTGAGCTGCAAATGCGAGAAGCTAAGGAAAAAAGAACGCCGGACAGATCCAGTAGGTCATCATGTCCGGCGTTTCCTATATCACGGATTCAAATTTATATCCACTGCCCAGTACAGTCCGGATATAGCCACCCTTTGGTGTATCCGGCGTCAACTTGCGCCGGATCTGACTGATGACACTGGCAACGGCGGTGCCGCAGTGTTCACCATCTCTATCCCATACAGCCTCGTAAATCTGGCTGGCTGAGAATACCCAGCCAGGATGACGAGCCAGATATGCAAGAACTGCAAATTCATGGTGAGTCAGAGTGACAAGTTGCCCTCTGCAGGATACTGTCTGCTCCTTTAGTCGAATCTCAAGATCGGGGAAGGAGAGACTGGCAGCAGAGAGCGGGAGAGCAATACGGTCAAGCTCTGGTTCGTCTATGATTGCTGCCATGATTCTATTAAAGATGTGTTCTTCGCAGTCGGAAACCGACAGCACTAGGAGTTTTCCCATATCGCTCACCTCCGCCTATAAAATGTAAATGATTCTCATTCAAATATGCTTTCTCTGCTGTTTTGACAATAGCAAGTAAAGAAAGAACCAAAGGACACAATGGAGAGCAAGGATAACGATGTCCTTAACCGCTGTTGATGCAGTTCCATTTGCCAAATCCATAATGCCCTCAAAGGTGGCGCTGGACGGAATCAGATAGCAAATGTAGGAAAGGACTTTGTTTCCTGCACCGACCAGATAATTCAGAATCGGAACCGCCATAAATACAATCATCACGATTTTAATATAAACTACACCTACCATCATGCCATCGGAGAGTTTGCCCACAAATAAACCGATCAAAGCCGACACAAATGCGGAAAGGACGATCAATGCCAGCATGACCGCCGCCCCTGTGAAAGAGAGCCGGAAGCAGATGGCCGCCGTAAGAATAGCGGACAGGCAGCCGAATACAAAACCCACAAAGATTTTCTGCATCATGTACTGTCTGTGCGTCATAGGCAGGATTTCATTGATCAGCGCAACGCCATCCTCTTTTTCAGAAATAATGTTCATGGCATTAAAGGTACAGCCCATGAACATCGCCACGATCAGCGTAATGGCAATAAAGATATTCTGATAGCCCGCCATCATATCCGGGCGCTCCAATACCTGCACACTGGCCTGTGCCGCCCATTCCCTCTGCTCGTAAAGAGCCGGGAGCGTGTTGGCTGTCTGCTGAAACATATCCAGTTCATCGCCGGAAAGGATTGTCTGGATGCTGCCGTCAGCCATTTCCACGCCGATCAGGTTTGTTGACGGTTCGTTGATGGCCGCAATCAGTTCTTCCTGTGTGGGATAAACGGTGACAGTACCGTACCGTTCCAGCCATGTGTTGACTTCCGAAGTGGTGGCCTTTGCCGTTACTCCAAAATGAAATTCCCCCAATGAAGAAAGGTCAATGGAGCCGACAAAATTCAATGCCACAGCGACCACGATAGGCAGGAGAAATGACATGATACAGAACTTGTCTTTTCGGACACTTTTCAGTTGATAGATCAGTCCTTTCATTGTCAGCCCTCCTTTCCCATTTCCTTGCGGAACGCAGCTTCTACAAGGATAAAGAGTAGAATGATTGCGCCTATCGCACCGGCATAGTAGACCGGGCTTGTAGTCGGGATGCCGAAAAAGGCATTTTTTAGGCCCATATACACATGGTAAAACGGGTGATAGTCAATCCACGCCATCTTGACAGAAGTATTCGCCGCCAGAAATACCGGCGTAGCCGCAAAGAGCGCAATTACCAGATACGCCAGTGAAAATTGCTTAAAGTCCCGCAGAAGCATGGTACAGCCGAAGCCTGCCAGTGCCATAATCAAGGAGAGGATAGCGGTCTGCACCAGCACCGCAGGCAAAACCGACATCCCGCCCAGCCCCACATTGAACAGAACAATTAAGGCCGCAAAAACCAAATCGGTAATTAGAAAGAGCATGATTTTGGAGCATACAAACAGGCTCTTATGCAGTGGCATAATGGCATGGACGCGGATCACTCCCATCTGCTTTTCCTTAAACAGCACCGAAGCGATCCCCAAAAATCCAACGGCAACAATCTCAATAAAGAGAAGTTCACAGGTAATCTCCCGGCGCTGCTTCATTTCAGGGCTGTTGCTGCCGACGATTTTTGCTGTATCATTCCCATCCGGGGAAAGTAGGGACAGCGCATAGTCTGTTCTGTGTCTGTCTGCTTTTTCGGTTGCCGCATAGAACAGGACATGAGGCGTCCTACCGCTGGCGTCAATCCCGACACCGTTTGTATCACCGGCAAGGGCTGCATCCAGTTCTTCCAAGGAGGACACGGGCCGGACAAGAGAGGAAACCTCTGTCTGCGTCCCAGCCGGATCATACAGATACACATTGTAGAGCTGGGCGTCCATGAATTTCACATAGCCGAAATTGATGAACAGCGTGTATAAAACAAGGGAACCCAGCGCCACCAGAAAGAATTTCCCGGACATCATCATCCGGCAGTCTTTTTTGAACAGAGAACAAAGGCTTTTCCACATTAAGACAGCCCCCTTCCCGTGTACTGGATAAAGACATCTTCCAGTGTCGGCTCCTGCGAATGGATGCTGATGATTTCATCATAGGCGAAAGGAATACCGGCTTTCAGTTCAGGCGCTTCTATGGTCTGCTCCTTTCGCTTGCCCTGATAAAGATAGGAAACCACAATGCGGTGATTGCTGTTTTTCTCTTTCAGATTTTGGGGCGTGTCCAGCGCAACGATATTTCCATTCGTGATAAACGCTACACGGTCACAGAGTAGGTCAGCGTCCAGCATATTGTGTGTTGTGAGAAATACCGTTGTGCCTTTTTGCCGTTCTTCCTCGATGATTTTTCTAAAAAGGACAGCGCCGGCGGGATCAAGGCCGCTGGTGGGTTCGTCCAGAAATAAAAGTTTCGGATTGCTGATCAAAGCTCTCGCCATGCTTACACGCTGCCGCATCCCTTTGGAGTAGGAGGACACCGGCTTATTGAGAAAGTCTTTCTTAAATTCCAGTTCTTCCAGCAGTTCTTTTACATCCCGCAGTTGTTCTTTGGGATAAAAGGACGCAAAATAGTTCAGATTATCCACTGCGCTTAAATTAGCGTACAGATAAGGAAACTCAAACAGGACGCCGATCTGCTGAAAAAACTCCTGCGTCTGTGCGGTTCTCAAATCCTTTCCAAATAGGGAAACCTCGCCGCCATGCCCTTTTAAGATGCCGGTCAATATCTTTTGGGTGGTGGACTTCCCGGAACCATTCGGCCCCAAAAATCCGAAAATCTCCCCATCTGCCACAGAAAAATTCAAGCCATGTAACGCCTGTTTATCCTTTCCGTAGGAAAAAGTCAGGTTTTTAACTTCGATCATCTTCATCACCCCATTTTCCGGTCTGGTTCTTTTTCTTCTCCTGTTCCCGTTTGCTCCACCATTTCATAAACTTTACCTTGAACGGGATGCAGATTACCAGCGCTACAACAATCAAAAGCCACCAGTACCATTCCATACCTAAAAACATAATTGCTACCTCCTTTGTCTGGAGGGTCATTCCCTCCTTGTGGGATAAAGGTACGAAAATGCGTTGAAGTCGGTGTGAGGTCGCTGTGAAGTTGGTGTGAAATCTTACCGGCAGAAGAAAAGGCCCTGATCTCCATTTGGAAACCAGAGCCTATGAGAGAATATAAACTTGTTATTTTACTGTGGGGAGGGAGAAATAAAAGGCCACGCCTCCCGGCTGATTTTCTGCGCCATAGTGTAGGTGCTGCATGGACAAGACCTGTGCAACAATGGCAAGGCCCAGCCCGGAACCGCTGTATTTGGAATTTTTATCACGATAGAATTTCGACCATATCTTTGACAGGCTTTCTTCCGGGATAGGCGGCCCTTGATTGAAGATAGAGAAGTTCAAAAGGCCGTCTTTTTCAAGCAGGGACAATCTCAAAATCCCGCCCGGCCTGTTATTTCGTTTGGCATTGACGATCAGATTATTCAAGACCTGTTCCATCCGCCCTTTGTCTGTATTGACATAGACAGGATGCTCCGGCAGTTCATATTCCAAAACAAAATCTGCGTCCGGGGTGTCGATCAGCAGCCGTCCTGCCACCGTTTCCAAAAAGTCTACAAAGTCGAACCGCTCCGGGCGGAGCTGGGTAGCCCCATTTTCCAATGCAGACAGATCAAGCAGCGTAGTGATTAAGCGGCTCATGCGTTCTGTTTCCGTTATGATGACCTCGGAATACTTTTGCCGTTTTGCTTCGTCCGTTTCGTCTTGCAATCCCTCGGCATAGGCCCGGATCACGCCCAGCGGAGTTTTCATTTCATGGGAGAGGTTGTCCACCAGTTCTTTACGCTCTGCAAGCAGCCTTTTTTTCTGCTCCACATCCTGCTCTAATTTCCGGTTGGCATCTTCCAGAGAAGAAAACGCCTGTTGCAGATTTTCGGCCATCGTGTTCAGGCTCTCCGCAAGCTCTCCAAATTCATCATGGCTTTTTACATGGCAGGGGTGGGAAAAATTAAGCTCTGCCATGTTCCGGGCTGCTTCATTCAGTTCCGAAACCGGCTTTGTGATAAAGCGGGCCATCAGCAGGTCAATGGCACAGACCAGAACCACCACAAAAGCCAACCAGATCACAAAGGAAATATCGGTGTTCACTGGCAGTTTGGTGGATAGTATATAAGAAACGATCAGGGCAACGCCGATTAGTTTGGAGGCCAGCAGTATCTTCTTTCGTATGGTAAAGATGTTCATATTTTCGTTAATCTTCATACGCTCACCTCAAATTTGTAGCCGGAACGAATCAAGGTAACAATGTGTTTACCCTCATCCCCCAATTTCTGCCGCAGGGTTTTGATATGGGTATCGACCGTCCGTGTTGTTCCCTCAAAGTCGTAGCCCCAAATCCGATTAAGCAACTGGTCTCTGCTGAATATCTGGCTGGGATTAACCATGAAGAAATGCAGCAGTTCATATTCCTTGTGGGTCAAAGTGATTTCCTGTCCATCCACAAAAACTTTATGAGATGTGGGGATGATCGTAATTTTTCCGGCGTTCATAGAATCGGTAGGCGTGATAGAGGATCGGCGCAGCAAAGCGCCCACCTTTGCCAGTAACACTTTGGGACTGAATGGTTTGGTAATATAGTCGTCAGCTCCCAGCTCATAACCTTTCAGTTTATCTTCTTCCTCGCTTTTCGCAGTCAGCATGATAATAGGGAGGTTACTCATTTCCCTTGCCATCTTACAGACGGAAAAACCGTCAAGGTGGGGCATCATCACATCCAGTATCATTAAGTCCATAGGATTATTTTTCAAGATCATTAGTGCGTCTACGCCATCGTCAGCCGTAAAGCAGGTGTGACCACCTCGCTGCATATACTCGGCAATAATGTTCTGCATATTCTTTTCATCTTCCACAATTAAAATATTCGCCATAGAGAGGAACCTCCTTTTTGCTCATACTTTAGACAATAGATGCTTGGGGTAATTGTAGCCTTGAGCAAAGGCTTATTATCATAGTCATAACGGCATATACATTCATTATAATTCCGCAGTTCAAACAATACAAGGTGATATACACTGAGAAAAACGCACCGAATACAGAGCCGATAGGCATACTGTATCCGGTGCGTTGTAAATTTTTAACCTTTCAGATAGTAATGCACATAGACATTATAATCTCGATGCCGGGTAATCAGCCGTAGCCAGATATAAAAGTGGGCAGTTTCCGAATACAAATTGAATTCGGTGGGCTCGCTGGTGGGCTGGGCGTACCCTCGGCAGAACCGTGTCAAGGTATCCAAATTCCGAAACTCCGGCAGTTGGAACAGTGCATTCTGGAAAGCATCAATTTCACGGGCAACTTCCAGAACAGGCGTATCCTTTTGGCACTGATGCCAGGTGGTCCACCATTTCCATCCGTCATAATCAGAACGGGAATAGGCTATCTCGCTGGCAGGACGGGAGCCCTGCTGAAACAGATCTTCAAAGGTGCAGGAAGTAGTCAGCAACGGATTTTCAAAGTCGGTCTGCTGCTGGCTCAAACCGTTTTTGACAGCTGCCCATTCTGTTAGAGGGAGTGGGCAACGGTTGGCATCACGCAGGGCTTCATCCATACCGCACGCCTCGCAGATATGGACATCTGCATAGCGGCTCAGGGCGTTGATGACCAGCCTGCAATCCAGCGGCTGACCACACCGAAGACACAGGGGTGGTTGCTCCGCCTCTGGGGTAAACAGCAGTTTGTCCTGCTGCCACATGGTTTCCAACAGGGATTTGGGATAGATACGGATCTTCATGATGATGTCCTCCTATTTTATCGTGTTTAATATTCGTACCGTTTCCTTCGGTCTTCAGACCAGGGAGGGTAAACACGCAGCTCATCCTGGAACATGGTCATCAGATCGCCTGCCATGTCCTCTTTGCGCCGATAGATGCACTGCTTCTCCGTACCATCGGCATAGCGGATGATAGTCTGGAGTGCGGGACCTTTCTGTGTGAAGATGAATTTGCGGCCATGAGAAGGATCAGATGCCTCAATCCAGAGGGGCAGGGTGGAGGAACTCCCATCCAGACACCGCCAGCCGCTGTAATCGGTGTAGCTGAACCCGTTGATTTCCCGCGCCAGTCTGCGCAGGGCAATATACAGCCGCTCAAAGCGGCGCCCCAGTTCGCCTTTCTGATGCCGGATGTAGAGGGTGTGCCCCTCATGATCCAGGGCATCCAGTTCTTTGCCATAAAACAGGTATTCAGGGTAAAGACAGCCATCCGATTCAAGAATTTGCCCAGTGGGTTCCGCAAGGTGATTGTCTGACAGCCAGGCCGGAAAAAGTCCATCTGCGGCTTTTATATTGATGAAAGCGCAGTGGTCGGGCCGGATTCCGGTTAAGTTGGTGGTAAGGTTTTCCCACAAAATCAGGATGTCGTGATCCTTTTCATAAAGCTTGATGGCGAGATTGCCGTTGGGATATGTACTGATTTTCAAAGTCAGCTGGGATCGGTGTTCGCCCAGCGTAAATGCGAGAGTATTCATAAGCGTTTTCCTCCAAAGAAGTACCGGCCGCCTGCAAAAATGCAGATTGCCGGTGCTTGTTGGTGTGTGTTCCGGACAAGGAAACCGGAGAAGGGAGAGAAATGCAGTTCCTCTCTGGTCATCGTCAGCTACACAGCCAAAGTCTTTGACTCGAACTGATAGCGCAGAACCTGAGCCAGCTTTGTCCTGTTTTCACAAGTAATGCGATAGGTAGGGCCATAGTTATTCCGCTGTTCATCCATCCTTCGAATGGAAATGCTAAATCGGGTGCCCTCCTGGGTGATCCACAGACGCCTGCCCGTGGCAGCATCTTCAGCGATAATCCATAAAGGGCGCTGCATGGTCATATAGGTCTGGGGGTAAGCGCGCCAGCCGCTGCGGTCATGGTAACAGAAACCGGGGGTAGTCTGCCGCCTTTCATTCAGTACATCATAAACTGCCTTATATTTCATGCACTGCACCGCCTTTCAAAGTTTTTCAGGTAGCCTGCATACCCTTCCGGATCCAGTTCCTGCAGCCGGTTGGCACGAAAACGATATTCGGGATAGGTGCAGAACCCGCTCTGCATGGTGCGGCCGGTGGGTATAGCCAGACCATGTCGGATGAGCCAGGTGGGAAATTCCGGATCGGCATTGGTGTCGATAAAGGCATGGTCTTTTTGCCGCTGGCCGGGCAGGTTGACGGTGAGAGTCGCCCAGGGTTCCGGGTCGCCGCTTTCCCATGTCATCATTTGTATGGCAAGGTTTCCATTCAGGTAGGAAGTCACCTGCAGCTGGATGGGGTGCGTGGCACCAAATTTCTTGTAAGGCAAGGTAACAGGTGCGGCAGCAGTATCCGGTTCTTTGTCCTCTACGCCCAGTTCCCGGCTAAGAGACAAAATCTGGCTCTGGCTCAGTGTGCAGGCGTATTTCTTTGCGTATTTTGGCTTGAAGAGCAGGACCCCGTCCTGCAGAAGCAGCTTTCCTTCTTTTTGGTCCTGGATACAGTGCAGGCCATGCAGACGGGGCTTTGCACGCTCCACCGCAGCGTGGATCTTCGGATGGTCAAACCATATGGAATACTGTACGGCTACATTGAGATTGGGATGCTCCTGAAAGCGTGAGCATAGGAGATCCAGTACCTGTTGACAGACTTTTTTCCGTTTCTCCAGCGTCTGACGCTCGTTAAAGGTCAGTGTGAAGTACGAGAAATCCCGTTCAGATGCGCCTTCGGTGCCGCTAAAGTGGTTGCACCAGAAATACAGATCCCATCGGTCGCTGCCATAGGAGACAGGGATATTTTCGTCATACTGGTAGCAGACAAAGTCCTGTGCGATGGTTTCCATGACGGGTTTCATTGCTGCGCTGCTCTCCAAACTTGCCTGACGGATATACTGCTCCCATTCTTCGCGGGTGTGGCTGTCATAAAACTGTTTGTTTGCTGTTGCCTCTGCTTCGGTGCATAGAGACTGCAGGCGCAGGGAGTGGACGTCTTCTTTGGCATAGCCTTTTTCAAACCATCTGGTATCAATATTCATATGAGAACGATCTTCGTGAATTTTCATTTTGCATCCTCCTTGTGTATAGTTGCTGCATTTTTTTGACGCAGTGTGGTCATTGGTCTTTCCAGTCATAGAGTAGTAGGTCATGTCCGGAAGATTTGGCTTCGGCTTTTTTGTCCCGGAAACGGTAGTTGGTAAACACAAAGCCGGTGGGCTTGTGGGTATAGCAGACAGCTAAAATGTGGAACTGATTATTCAGCCATTCGACTGAGTCTACTGCTTCCTCAGCGGTGTTCTCAACATCGGTGGCCAAGAGCCAGTTTTCCCAGTACCAACCATGCCCAACTGTTTCTCTGGCATCCGGCAGGGAAAGCAGCTTTTCCCTCAGTGCTTCATGATCCTGCAGGTGCGGATGCTGTGCATGAATGGACTGCACCAGCGACTGCCGGAATTGGTAGAAAGGCACGAAGGGTTTCTTGCCTTCAAAGTTACCATTGCCATCCAGCGCACAGACTACACCATTTGTAATCACTTCAAAGATAAGGTCTTCCCGGATGAGATTGCCATTTTCATGCCAGTCCGGTGTAGAGCTGTACCATGCGCCGCTTTCGTTATCCCGGTTGTAGTAGCGTATCGGTTCTGCAATGGTGCAGAATACATCTATACAGAATCCGGGATCTTCAAACAGAAAAGATATTTGTCGTTTTATCATCAGATGTTTCCTCCTAAATGAAAAAAGGACCGGCAGGCCGCTAAATGCAGTCTGTCGATCCTTTCGGTTATAAGCCGCAGGGAATGCGGCAGGGTTCCTGGTTAAATCAAAGAGATAGGCACAATCAGATTGTTCTGATCAAAAGCACCCAACTGGTCAGCCATGCACAGGATAGCACCAGTGCCGCGCTGCAGCGGAGACTTGTCGATCAGGTCAAACACCTTCGTCAATTTCTTTGGCGGCGAGGCCATCTTTTTGATCTCGATGGGAAACAGTTTTCCGTCCTGCTCCAAGATCAGGTCGATTTCTCTGGCATCCTTATCCCGGTAGTAGTACAGGAATGGCTCCTGACCGGCGTTCTGATAGGTCTTGATGATTTCCGCTACGGTATAGTTTTCCAGCAGTGCGCCGCTCATGGCTCCTTCCATGGCTGTCTCCGGACTGCTCCAACGGGTCAGGTAGCAGACAATGCCGGAGTCGTAGAAGTAGAGCTTGGGCGTGGATACGGTGCGTTTGAGGACATTATTGGAATAGGGCTCCAATAAAAAGATGATCCCCAGCGCCTCCAGAACATGAAGCCAGTTTTTGGCTGTGGTCTGGTCGATCTCCGCATCATCGGCAATGCCCTTGTAATTGACCTGCTGGGAAGTCCTGGCGGCAACAGAACGCAGGAAGCGCAAAAACTTCAAGCTGTCAATGTCATTGGACAGCCGCCGCACATCCCGTTCCATGTAAGTGTCAATGTAACTGGAATAGAAGATGGAGGCATTGGAATAGGTTCCTGTGACCAGGGCAGGCATCCCGCCCTGATGGATATGCTGAAAGACCTCTGGTGTGTTCAGCATTTGGCGTCCGTTCTGCCGTTCTGACAAAAGAGGTAGTTCCAGGCTGAACGGTGGTTCAGGGGGCCGTTTCATGATCTCACTCTGGGAAAGCGGTGAGAGGTGGAGCAGAGCCACCCGGCCGGCCAGAGATTCCTGTACGCCCTCCATCATCTTGAAAAGTTGAGAACCCGTCAGCCAGAAATCGCCGGGCTGATGGCGTTCATCTACCATGATTTTGATATATGGGAACAGTTCCGGTGCGTATTGCACTTCATCAATGAGCAGCGGTGGCTGATACAGCTGGAAGAACATCTTTGGGTCCGTCTTGGCGAGTTCCCGCAGCGTCAGATCATCCAAAGAGACCTTCTTGCGCCCCTTGCCCTCGACCTCTATCAAATGTTCCAGCATGGTGGTTTTTCCAACCTGCCTTGGGCCGGTAAGCAGAAGCACAGGATACTGTTCATTCAGCTCCATTACCGGTTTCTCCATGTGTCGGGTGATATACACAGGCGTTCCTCCTTTCTTGATTTCGGCTGATATATTATTATATACCTATTTTAGCCGAAAAAATCTGATTTTGCAAGTAGGCAGTCTGCAAAGTAAACCTCAGTAGCGATTTTTAAGGGTCATTCCTGCGCAGCGGCGGAGCCGACCATTTCTTTCAGACTGGCGATATACTGCCTCCATGCCTGCTTGGATTCTTCAGCACGCTTCAACTCGGCAAGCTGTTCTTCCGGCGACAGGGCTTCAAACTCGCATTGGCGGCAGTCTCTATCAATATCCTGAAAGATGCGGTTCAGGATGGAGAGAGCCAGCTCTGTAACAGTGGGGCTGTGTTCATCAAGCGCCTTGCGGCCTTGACGGAACAATTCCAGATAGCGCTCATACTGCTGTTCGCTGATAAATTCCCAGCCGTAGGCTTCCTGGATGTCGCTTTCGCTATGGTATTGCATAGCTGCTTCAAATTCTGCCTCGCGGTCTGCGGCTTCCTTTTCGATGTGCCGCTTGAGCTTGGCGCGGATGCGCTCCAAGTCTTTGAGCAAAAGCTTGCAGGCTTTGGCCTCCATGAGATAACCGTGTGCTTCGCTGTTTAGATATTGCTGGGATGTATTTTTCATGCGGCAGCTTCCTCCTTGGATTTGGATTGAACAAAGAGTAGGAACCCTTCGCTGGTATCCTCCAGAAGCTGCCATGTACCATCCCGCCAGACGCAGGCGGTTGCATCGTTGTAGACTTCCGGTATCTTGGGCGGGTCGTCAAAGCATTCTGGCGTCACATAAAGGCACATATGTCCCATATAGAAGGGCTGCAGAGCTGCTTCAATCTCTTTGCGCAGGGCAAGGGCGAGGGATTCGATCTCGTCAATATCCTGGCGCTGAAAGGCAGCATCTGAGATCTGTTTGAGCCGCTTGGTTTGCTTCACAGCTGCATCTATATAGGGTACGGCCTCATCAAAGTATTTGTGTTTGATCCGCATACCGTCAAATACCAGAAAGCGGGTATAGGCGGTAGCAGCTTTACAGATGTCTTGCCGCAAGGCATCAAATGGTTTTTTGTACTTGGTTTTCAGCACCTCCATGGATACGACCTGCAGATTGCGCCGCAGGGTTTCCAGATGGTTCACTAAAGTGGTGCGTAGTTCATCTCGTTCCATAGGCATCCTCCGTGGGTAACTTCCGGGCGGTTATCCGCGCCGGAAGTGGCGGCAGTGCTCATGCACATTGGCGTGGGTAAACGCAAAGCTCTTGCAGGCCAGCAATCGGTTCCGTTCTCTGGAAGATTGCCGGGCAACGCTTGCATGATACTTTTTAACAGATGTTTTTATAGGGTTATTCGAGTTCAGGTTCCCAAGGGGTATCTTCCTCATAAGGCGCAGCCTCCTTTTCGTTGTCAGTGGACTTGCCGGCAGCCTGTACCGTCAGCAGAAGGGCATCTTCCCCGACATCGCTGCTGTGGGACTTTTTGGCTCGTTTCTTTTTGCATCTTTCCACGGCTTTGTCATAGTCGTAGCCGATACCAGCTTGCAGCTTGTCCGCAATTTTACGTAGCTTTTCTGCATGGTACTCATAGGTAGCACGATGGAATCCAGTCAGCTCCCACTGATCGCACACCGATTCCAGAAGCCGGACATAATCCCGCAGTGCGTTGACTGTTTTGTAGATATCGCCATAGCAGGTAGTAAAGGTATGGACGCCATCAAGATCCCGAAAGCAAAAAATCAGTTCTTCCCCCAAAAACTGTTCCAGTTGGACTGATTGTGCGATCATTGGCCGAAAAGCTTCCTGGGGCAGTTCGGGCAGTCTGTTCTCATCCATTGCTATCCTCCTCATGTTCCGGTATTGGCGGCTGTGGGCCTAAGCCTGCCGCAAACATCTGCACAGCGGTACGGTAACCAGAGGCGTATGCCTGCTCCAATAAAGCAGAATTGCGGCATTGTACCGCAGTCTGATACTGTTCAAAAGCGATGGACGCCTCGCTGGAGAGCAGCGGAAGCAAAGCTTTTTCTTTCTGCTGTACTGCCTGGTTAAAAGGTGTGAGGCGTTTATCGGGCTTGAACACATCTGCTTCATATTCGCCGTAATAGAGCGAAGTGAGAAAGCGTGGGTCTGCCGGAAAGGATATAGCAGATGGTGCAGGGCGGGAAAGCGCCGCCGCAATGTCTTTGAGTGTGTTGATCAGCGCGGGGAGCTGAACATTAAAAAATCTTTGCCCCATTGCTGTTTCGTGTAAATTCATAGAATAAGGCCCCCTTTCTAAAAGCCATTTGCCTTTTACTGTTCCCTGGCAATCCGGTGCAGGTCTGCTAACAGGTGTCGGTTATTCTGCTCATACTGAGGCTGAAAAGGCTGGTCTAAATCAAAATTGTAATAGCGGTAGTAGAGTACCTTGAATACAATGCCTTGCCGCATGGCAGGGTCAATGGCGCGCATCAGTTTGCCCAGTTCGGTGGCAATCTCATATTCTCGCTTCACATAGTCTTTGTCTTCCCTCTTAAAATTCTGATACAGCCAGTCCTTGATGGATACCCGGCTGCTGGTAAAGTGGCCCGGTGCCGGTCCAGACACAGGCAGTATTCAAAATCGCGGCCACGCTCCCCTGGACCTACGGTAAGAGGATAAATACGGCAGGTACGGGTACGGGCAGGGTAGACGGAACAGCGCCCATCCGTAAGGAAGATGCAGGAGTCGTTGGGGGCTTTTGTCTTGAGCATATAGATGGGGAAGCCTTCCTCAGTCAGTGGTTCCGGTTCGCAGTAACGGAACAAGAAATCTTCTATTCCTTCGATGGGCTCACCTTTTGTCCGGAGGTAGCGAGCCAGACGGTAGGCGTCCAGACTTTCCACCATTACACAGCCTTCGATATTGCGGCAGCACGCCCCGCATTGACGGCAGGAAAAGGTAAACTGGTCTTTGGGGCGGACTGGTTGAATCTCATTCATGATTTCTTCGTTCATTTTGTTCCTCCATAAAAAGAGCCGTGACGGAATGGTATCCGCCACGGCCAGAACTTGTGGAATAGCCAGCGGGAGCAGGCTGTTCCAATCCATTTACAGTCCCTTCACGCACATGCGGCCAATCTCACAGGGAGCGGACTGACAGCCGCCAGCGGAAAAGGGGACATGGAGAGATGGTAGTGGGAGTTCTGCGTTTCAAAACGGACGCAATCCTCCGACTCCTCCAGAATTGCTACCACACGCGAAGTGTGGTAGATGTTTCCTCCGGCGTGCAGAAGCGCGCCTCGCCCAACAGACAGTGGACGCAGCAGAGAGCCGTTCAAAACGATCTGTTTCTTTTCTTTCTTCATTCGGTTTGACCTCCAATCTTTTTGAAAATGTGGATGTAAGGGTATTTCATATCTGTAATGGGGGTTCATCCATAACAAATGTCCAGCAGCACATCATGGACTTCAGCCAACAACTCTTTAATGCGCCGCATAGGAACCTTCTGGGTGCGGGCAATCTCACGGATGCCATAGCCGCCCTGTTTCAGATGAACAATATCCATTTGCTGCTTGGATACTCTGCCGGCCAGCTCGTGGAGAAGAAGGTCCATTTCCAACTGCTGCATGATTGGGTCATGGGCAGGAATGGTATCTTCTAAAGGGGCACCATCGGGATATAATCCGACGTGAATACTGAGAACCTCCATATTGCGCTTGCGGCGCTCCTGGGTGCGGAAGTAATCATAGAGCCGGAATTTCATTTGTCGTGTGGCGATTGTGCTAAAAGAGAATTTTTGTGCAGATGGAGAGTTGAAGTAATCTTTTACTGCCTTTAAGTATGCGAAAACAACCACATCATAAAATTCATCTTCCGGCAGATGGTTTTCATTCAGGAACTTGTAGACCAGTCCGTGATGATCAGTGGCAAATGCCTGTTGTTCTTTGGTTAATGGTACTTCACATAACATTGTGTTTTCCTCCTTAAATAAAAAAAGAGGGATACCTCCGGTGTGTTAAACCGAAGGCATCCCTTTGTTCATGTGTCATGTGGCGCAGGCCACATCAGAATACTTATGCGGGCAGCTGCTCGCAGTCACCATTGATCTGGCTGACAGTATAGTGACCGTCTGCCGGCTCGTTGGTCATGGCGCCAGGCTCGATTACATAATCGCAGCCGGTGTCGCGCTGCTCCTCAGTGATCTCGGCACGCTGCTGGAGCAGGAGTTTGATCTGCTCCTTAAAACTGTTGGCGTAAGCCCGGATCTGAGCCAGCTCCTCGCCCTGGAAATCCTGCAGCAGTTTGAAGGTAGCAACACTGTAGTCATTGGTGCCGTTGTTCTCACGCTTGAGACCAATCTGCACGATGCTTCCGCAGGTGGCGCGGCAGCGGAACATAAAAGCTCGATTCAAAAAGTCTTTGAAAGGTTTGATGCTGGTGGGGGGCAGATTTATCTGCAGAGGCATGTACTCTCCACTGCGGAGCAGGTAGAGTATACGCATATTTTTGCAGGCTTTTCCCTTGCTGCCATCAGGTGCAGAACCAAAGCGGTTCATTGCGCAGGTGGCGCAGGCACCGCCGGGTGTACCGATGCCGATCTTGCCATCCGCAGAAGAACAAAGCGGCGTGGTATCGTCATCGTACTCGCTGCCGGCCGGCCAGTAGGCGCAGGTGGCGTGGCTATGCAGAATGACGCCTACCAGAGTCTTTTCATAGTCAGGATTGTCCGGATCATCGGACGGCATCTCGAACTGGAGTGTGCCGCCGGCGGGAATCTTGACACGCGGAAAGCTCATCTGCAGACCATCGGCGTCCTCGGCCAGTTCCTCGGCGCTGAAATCGCTTTCGATCATAGTGGGGAGCATGAATTTTTCCTGTTTCATCAAATCGCTGTTCTGATTATACATAGTGGTTCCTCCTTAAAAATGTGATGGTTGCAGATGGTCAGGCGGCCATCTGATTGATACGGTTCCACTGCTGCCGGGGCATGGACAGGATATTGTATCCGATCCCCTCCAGGGCAGTGGCGCGGTCATAGCTGTCCACATCCTGACTAAAGCGTGTTACGGCATTGGATAGCCCATAGAGGGTCAGATCCTTGCCTTCAATCAGACGCTGCAGAACGCCGGTGCTTTCTTCCTCGGTGATATTGAAATCCTTGCTTGCCAGACGGACAACACTGGGAATATCAGTGGTATTCATCTGGACGGTTGTGGCTTCACGCATCATGCCGACTACCCGTGTAAACCGTGTTTCATCCACGGCGGCCATCACGGTATCCTTGATCTTCATGGCAAATGCGTGGTCATCAGCGGCCAATGTCTCCTGTGAGAACAGTTGGAAGTTTTCGTCTGCCTCATTGACCCGTCCGATGTGAGTACGGCGAGTCTGGGCATCGTTGACAACCATGCCGTTACTGCATACCAGCCGATAGACCAAAGGCTGGATGTTGACGGAACCCAGTCCAACCTCACTATTGCTGATGATAACGCCGGACTGCACGATGTCACCGGGTACAACTTCGGCTTCAAGCCGCTTGTTGACTACCTTGATGTACATACGGCTGTCCGTGATCTGGCAGCTTTCAAAATAGGCGTCCTCCATTTGCTGAATGACAGGAAGGACGATTTCTGCAATGTCCAGGTTGTCAATGCGGCGATAGCGGTTGCTCAAAAACGCCCGTACAGTGCCATCCAGGGTGCGGACCATACGCTGGGTCGGTTCCCGCTGGAACCAGGAATTCACATTCTCCGCCAGCAGTTCCGGATAATCGGAAAGCATACGGTCATAGTAAGCAGCCGGAATCTTCAGATGTGTGCCGATCTGCCGATGGGCGATCTGGTTGATCTCCAGTGGCTCCACCAGTGGGTCATCGTGGTCATCAAAGGTGTGGAGATAAAGTTGAGAACCAAAAGGTTCTACTTGAAGCCGACGGGTATCAAGCAAATAGTCTTGCTTGAGTTTGGATTGGCGTTCAATCTGCTGTGCCATTTCCACGATGGTAAGTCCTGATTTCATTCGTCAAGTTCACTCCTTTCTCTGTGTTCCTTGGCAGCAGAAGCATTACCAGGACACCTGAATGCCCTGGGCAGTGACTTCAGCGGCCAGACCATTGCTTTCCAGAACCTCTGCCAGACGGGGCCAGTAGACCTTCTGGGGAAAGTTGTTCAGATGCTCCTGAGAAACAGCATCTTCGCCCTGCTCAATGCAGATATCACCGTCTTCCCGAAGCGTCAGTTTACTGTGCCCACGGGAATTAAGGTCGGAGATCAGTGCTTCCAGTACAGAGCGTCCTTGCGTTTCATACCAGATACGGGGATCAACAGGCTGCCTGTTCGGAGGTGTTGCATCATCCTCGTTAGTTTCTCCGCCGACCTTGGACAGCGGAACGATTTTGACCATATCGCATTTGATATTGGCGTTCTGATCCAGTGTCACATCGGCGTGATCAAACTCGTCAATGCCAAACACACGGATTCGGCCGGTACCGCCATTGCGGATCAGCTGCTCCGGCTGCTTTTCACACCACTCGAAGGTGGCTTGCGGATAAGCGGAGCGCAGATATGCCAGAATACGATGGTTGGTGTGGCGCACCAGAAGGTCATCGGAGTTGGTGCCGCCCAAGTCAGGAATCTCAAAACTTCGTGTTTGGATGCCTTCTGCATGGAGCTGTCTGGTGCGCTGTTGACGCTGGCGACGCCGTTGGGCCTGCTGCATATAGGGGAGAAGCAGGATCAAAACTACCCACAGTCCCCAGAGAGTGAAAACGCCCAGCAGCAGCCAGATCTGCCAGGGCCCGCGCACGAGAGCCATAATTGCGATGACCGCACCAATCAGGATCGTGATGCTGCCACTCAAAAGTCCTCTGTCATTATTCATGTTTGATACCATCCTTTTTTCTGAATTTGTTGGAAAACAAAAAAAGAGGGACCGCACCAAGCTTTCAGTTTCATTCTGAAAAACTTGATACGGTCCCTCTTAGGAGCCGAAGTAAACTACTCCGGCAGGGATTCACGGTCACCGTCCAATACCTCCGCGGGAGGCAGTGCGGGTTCCGCCGTAATGTCCGGGTCATTCTCTTGTCTGTTCGCCGCGGCGGGCTGTTTGGGGAGAAAACCGAAGTCATTTAGACTGACCTTCAGTTTCTTTTCCAATTTGCCGTCCTTCATGCGAACATCTACCAGCCGCTGTGAGCCGGCAAGCCAGATCATACTGCCTTTTTTGACCTTGAATTGCATGAGCCGGGTGACATCTGCATCCCAGGCCCACACCTGATAGAACTGCGTCCAGTTTTTGGTGCGTTCCATCAGATCAAAGCATACATAGCTTTGTTTGGACTGGCTTTCTTTGGGTACGAGGTCGTTCATGACGCGCCCGAACACAAAAATCTGTGCCATAACACTCCTTTCTGCCATTGGCATTATTATCTATATAAAAAAGTGCCAGCAGTTTTTCGACCCTAAAAGGGCGCAAAAAATCACTGACACTTGCATACAAACTTAACAGCGTGTGCAATGCAGGCTTTTGGCCTACGGTACAGATCAAAAAGACCTGTATTCCCAAATGGGATACGCACAAAAATCAATTACAGATACAGTATAGCACTGCATCTTGTACCTGTCAAGATGTAAAACACTATATATAGATTTATAGCCAGCGACAAGTACGATATGTAGTAGTTGAAAAGGTTTTACTCTGTAAGATGGTTCATAACGCGGTAGTAGTCATCCAATAGGTAGAACTGAGTCTTTGTTGGGGATGCCGTTTGATAGTCAAAGGTCAGGCCGTATAGGCTTCCGGTGCCATCTACTCCCAGAGGACCAAACCAGCAGGACATTGTATGGCCGTTGAAATACCATAGCTGCAGGTCATTATATTCCGATTCGGTAACGAGTCCTTTGCGTGCCAGCCGAAGGGCGTCATCTTCACTGATCAAAGGATGGGACAGAAAATGGTGGTAGAGATCATCGGACATACCAAGTGCCTGCTGGTAGGTAAGTGGGTTGGGATTGTCCAGCCACCAGCGGGTCAGCGCTTCAAAGTCATGGACGACTGGGCGGGGCGTAAGGCTGCGGAATTGCTTTAGAAAAGCGATTACTGTTTCTGGAGCAGCTGGAGCTGGTACAGGTATTTCCTGTACACAGTCATTGAGAAAGGCAAACGCGATTTTTTCACCGGTTTTGTCCTCCAGCATCAGTCCGAAGCGCGACAAAGGAGCGAGCAGGAAATGCTCCAGCGCAAAGTTTTCTTCCAGAAAGCGATAGACTTTATATTGTTCGATGGTATGGGGCTTATACATAGGAAACCCTCCTTTCCTTGATCTACCCAATAAATAGGGACAGAAGGAATGTATTCTGCAAAATATAAGGAAATCAGGCGTTGGTCATTGTGATTTGCAAAATGCCCTTTAAGAAAGCGAGGTGGCTCAAGACCACCTCGCATTTTTAGGATTCAGAGGACAAATCGGGATGCTCCTCCGGCTCGCTGATTGCTTCATAGCCCAAAAAGCTGTTCGTTGAAAGGGCTGCGTCCAGATAGTCATTTCCCACGGCAGGCCGTGCCCCTTTCTGAAAGTAAAATCGGTAGGGCTCGCCTATTTTAAGCAGGGCCGATTTACTGAGAAGCAGTGTGATCTCTATGCCATGACTGTCTATCAGATGTACTTTGCGGTAGCGGCGGAGCATAGGTGTACCGATACCGGCGCAGATGCCTTCCACTACCTCGTAGTTCTTATGTGCTGCAGTCGCCCAGATCCCTCGACAGGATATAAGACAGGCGCAGAGTACGACAATCCCCAATGCCAGCAGGATATGATCTTTTGTCGCCACGCAGATGATGACGCTGATTCCCGCACTGGCGATTCCGGCCAGCAGAGTGAGCAGAAACTTTCGCTGCAATACGGTGGGAAAAAGAGTCCATTGTTTCATCATGCTCATACCCTCTCAAAGATAATCTGCTGCCGCAGATAAAGATTGGCAACGGCTAATGTCACTGGCTTGCTGCTCTGGCTGATTTTGACCATGCTGGCAATGTTGTCACTGGTGGTCGTTTCATCTCCGTAGAGGGAATCCAAAAGCGCACATTCATTGGGGAGGCGGGAAATATTTTTATCTATGCACTTGATGATCTCTGCAGTGGAGAGCAGGGCTTGCCCAGCAAGGTGCATGACCAGAGCTTCGTATTTAGTACGTTTATCTTTCTGGAACAGTTTCCGCGCAGCGGATACCGGAACATGGGCCAGCAGCGTCAGCTTGACAAAAGAGGCGAGTCGGAGGAAGAACGGTCCGCTGGTTGGTATAATGCTGAGCGAGCCAAGCAGGTCATACAGAGCATCGTATTCTGTTTCACCGCTGCCGGATACCAGAAGACCGCGGGTAAGCAGTCGGTTTGTACAGTCTTCCCAAGAACGCTCGGTACAGTAACCGGATGCGGTGGCTAGCTTTTCGTATTCTTGTGCGATGTCATCCCAGCGTAGGATTCTCCAGTTGAGCATGCTCCAAATCACCATTTCCTGCATATCGGCCATGTACTCCTGACCGCCTAACAGGATGATTGGACAACTGCGGTTGCAGCCGTTTGTCCTTCGTTCAAACCGGCCGACCGCAGTGTATAGGGTTTTGATTGCCATATTTCGATACCTCCTTTTTATACATATCCCTTACTGTTATTGATGCTGATTTTCAACAGATCAAAGCAGGCAGGTTAAAAAGTCAGGGTCATTGCGAAGTTTTTCCAGGGAGCGGGAGATCCAGGCGCCCACATGGGAAGGAGGGACTTGATAGAGGGCGGCGATGTCTGTAATGCGCATTCCCTGAACCTTCAGCGCCAGTGCTTCGATGCCAAGTCTGGCAACGCCCTGATAGTTCTGTTTGCTGGTTTCCAGCAGATCAAGGGTCTCCAGACGAGAAAGGTGGGAGTCAAAATGGTCATCCGGCTGGTCTACCTGCTCTCCATCTGCGGCCAGCTCGCCCTGTTCTCCGATGATCAGCCGACTGATGTGCCGCCCCTGACTACAGATTTTTCGGCAGTAGGAGAGGAGTCCATTTTTCACAACCTTTTTGGCGTAGGTTGAAAACTGCGCCTGTCCGGCATTGTAGGTAAAAGCGGCCTTGCAGAGCCACAGGCACCCTTCCTGAAACAGATCTCCATACTCCAGACCACAGATGCCGGGATTTACATGGATGTTGTTGACAATGACCCAGTGAACGATGGATAGGTTTTTTTCTACCAGTGTCTGCTGGTCTTTGGTAAGCTTAAAGTTTTGCTTCATCAGGCTTCACCTCCGTTCAGGCAGCACGCCCGGATGTGTACGCCGGAGCCTGCTGACAGAGGGAAATGACTTGCTCGCACATATATTCGGAAAACTGGCCGATGTGGGTCTGGTGTGCATTCAGCCCCAGTTTGGCTTGCAGCCAGATATAGACCTCCCATTTTTCCATATGGCAGTCCTGCTGCAGTTTTTTTAGGGCACGATGGGCCAGAATGCGTTTGTGGCGCAGATCGCCATTCGCCAGTGTCCCCATGGGGAGCAATGTGCGCTCATGAGCACTGACATAGGCATTGCAGGCCGGCCATCTGTCGCAGACATACAGGAATTTTCCTCTGGTCTGTGGAGTAGATCCATACACAAGGCTTGCAGGCCGAAGAGAAGCGTGAGCATGACAATAAGGACATTTGATTTGCTTTTGTTTCAATAAAATCACCTCCATTACGCGCCGATGACGGCGGCATTGCGTCTTAACAGGCAGAATCATCCGAAGTAGGTATCCCGGTCTGGGCATAGCTGTAAAAACGGACATACATGGTCCGAAGAGGTATGCCATTCCAGAAACTTGGTATAAGCAGTCCGGAACGAGGGGCACTCCAGAATTGCAGAGCATTCTTCGGGGTCCACTGCTTCTCCACTCAGCTTCCGCACTGTCTGGACGGACAGAAAGATCGGCTGACAGCCTGCGTCTGCTGCCATCAGGAACCCCTCACAGGATGCCTGCCGGATCATTGGACAAAGTGAACCGCTGCAGCGGATGAACAGGGCGTTGCGCCAGTTACCCCGGACTGCCTGCAGAAAGGAATAGAACTGACACGGTTTTTGATTCATGCTTTCACCTCCGTTATTCGTTATCTGCAAATAAAAAAGGGGGCCAGCTGCAGAAGTTCTGCAAACTGGCCCCTGATTTGGTGCTTAGGAGAACAGACTTTCAATCTCCTCAGTGATGCGGGGGATGACCGTATCGTTGAAGATGAGGGTCAGAGCCGCCAGGAGCAGCGCACCCAAAACTACGGCGATAATGATCTTGACGGCGTCCGAAATGTAAAAATCGCCGCGCTGATTGGACAATGCCATACGGCCGCGGTTGAGCAGATAGTTGGCTTTGGTATAGATACGGGTCGTGAATTTTCTCATGGGTAACCTCCTGTTATATGTTTGATGATTGAGTGGATAGGTATATCAAGTCCACCGTCTGTTAAGCGCGGCGGATAGGCTTGATCAGATTGTTTTTGTTGGAACGGGGCCGGTTCGGATATGCTTTAGGCCGCTGGAACAGCAAGCAACGAAAGCGGCGTTTTTGGGTGCCGGTATCATTCGGCGGATAAAATTTCTTTTTGGGCATAGGCATTCTCCTGTAAAAAATGAAGCCGGGCTGATGAAACAGTCCGGCTCAGTTCAGATGAAAAGAAATGATGTGTCTGCCGCTATGGAAAATCGCTTGGGTACAAACGCTCACCTCCCTGTGTATCTGTCTTCTATATGAGGAGCAGGTATGAAAACGCCCGGAAGTACCGTGGCGGATGCCGATTAGCCAAAGAACGCCCCGAGCGAACTCATAACCTCGGTACAGAGCACCACCAGGTAGATGATCATAATACAAATCAGCATCATCATAGAGTAACGCTGGATCTTTTTGGGACGTTTGGCAGCTTCCTTTTTCAGATTGTTCTGCTCGATCTGACGCATATCGAAGGTAATCATTTTGAAGTACATCCGCTGGTCATCACCGCGCAGGACACCAATCAGGCCACGGATCACATCGGACAGCATGGGGCTGCCAATGCGGGTTTCAAATCGAATGAGGGCATTTTCATAGTTGCCGGTCTTCATATCAGCAATGGTCTGATCCAGCTCGGCGCCGAAGTCTTTCCCAGCCACACGGCGGTAGGAAGTCAGAATTTTAAGTACATCCCTGTCATTTTCAAGGCTCTGGCCGACGGTCAAAGCAAATCGGGGGATCTCGCCCTCGATCAGCTTGCGGCGCTTTTTAACAAAATCAAAGGCTGCATAGTAGGTTGAAAACCACAGTGCCACCGCAAGGCCAATCAAAATAGGCACCAGCAGCGGAATAAGAAATGCCATAGGGATGGCACACAGGCCAACTGCCCCTGCAGTTACCCAGGCTCTGGCTATATAGACCTCTGGGGTAAGCTGCAGACCTGCAATGTCCAAAGCGCGTTGTACCTTATTGCGCTTGAGCCGGTCCAGCCGCAAATAAGGGGCGATCCAACCGGCGATTTTTGTCACATAGACATCAAGCAGCTTTTCGTTTTTGGTGCCCTGCTGTTTGCGGGAGAGCATCATCATTTGTGAGGTCTTCTTGGTCGGGATGTCCACAAAGGCGCAGGTCAGGTTGTAGACAGCAAAACCGAAGAAGATGATGGCGATGAGCGCCAGAAAGGTCATACGCTATCACCTCCATATTCGATGGGTTTGCTCAGTTTCATGATCTGGGTCAGCGCAAACAGGATGATGGCTGCGCAGATTGCCAGTGCAATTTTGCCCGGTGTGGTGAAGATAAGGGTGTGGAACCAATCCTCATTCAAGAAATAGAGCAGCGGCACATTGGCGATAACCAGAAATATCATGGTGATGGCTTCACGCCGCGGTCCTTGCATCATTGCCTCCAGTTCCGACTGCACCACACGCACATCGGAGAATTTCTGGTTGATGGTAGGCAGGGTATTCTTCATACTGCGGTCGGACTGGCATTGGATGAGGGTACCGCACCATTCATGGAAGACCCGGTTGGGAATCTTCATCTTCAGGCTGTTGATAGCACTGGTGATGTTGGCATTGATCAATTCCGCTTCATAAACGAAGGCTTCAAAGTTGGCTTTTACCGGCTCATTGATATAGGGCAGGTTTTCCTTGACAGAACGGATCAGATCCTCGGTGCGCAGGTAGGAAGTCGTGATGATGGAAATAGCGGTTTCCAGTTCTTCATTCAGATGTTTTTTATAGCTGGCGGCAGTGCTGCGCAGATACCAGATCGGTATAAGGGAAAAACCGATACCCAGAATGGGCACCATGTACACATTCCCAATCAAAAGAGCCAGCACAGCCCCCACAGCGAACAGAATCAGGGACAGTCGTTTTATTGCCTCATAGCGGTCCGCCCGTCCGGTACCCTTCAAGATCTGTTTCAGTTCGTAATCCTGATTAAAAAAGCCCTTGGCTGGCATGCCCAGAAGAACATTCAGTTCATCAGACAAGGTGGCGGATTTTCGCTGGGAGCGGAAGAGGGCGTCAATAAAATCACCCGGCTTCACACCAAACAGAGCCAAAAGCCCAGCACTGAGCAGGATAAAACAGATAAGATAGATCCATTGCAATTAACCCACCTCCTTTGGCGGCTGCATGAATTCTTCCAATTCCTTGTTGGAAATGCCATTGTCCAACAGCCTTTTCTTCAAGGAATCGGAGATCAAGCCGATTTTTTTATGGTGCCCCACCACACGGGTTTCACCACGGTCATCAGTTACATTGTCCTCCACTTCATATTTGTATAGGGAATGGGCGATCAACCGCCCGTCCTGGTAGTCCTCGCCCTCGATGATTTCCATGATCTTACGGGAACGGTCCTCCAGCTGCTTGGTAAAGACGATGATGGGATACGCCTCTACCATGATCTGCATGAGGATGGAGTCATCCATGTTGTACTTGCGTTTGGCGAGGGTCATCATCCTGCGGTAAGTACTGTTGCAGGAATTGGAGTGGATGGTGGTACATACGGTATGGCCGGTGCGGGAACTTTCGGCTGCGGACAGGCTTTCTGCCGCTGACCGCATTTCACCTACACCGATGACATCCGGATGCTTACGCAGCACCCGCTCCAGAAGAAAATCTTGATTGATGTTCAGCGCAGGGTTCTCGCTAGGGCGGGTCAGCAGATGTACCACGGAATTGAGGATATTGCCCTGTGCATCCCGCTTGACCAGATCAAATTCGCGGCTGCCTTCTTCAATGGTAATAAGGCGCCGGTTATTGGGCACATTGGACAGCAGCCAGGCCATGATCGTGGTCTTGCCAGAGCCGGTGGAGCCGGCAATGCAGACGGACACCCCATATCGTATACAGGCAGTCAGAAAGTGAAGCATTTCAGCGGTGGCACTGCCGGAGTTCAGCAGTTTTTCTTCACTGACGGTCTGCTGGTTGACAATACGGATGGAGGCATTGACGCCTACATCTGCATCCACAATGGGAGTTTTGTCCACTGAAATACGGATGTTTTTGTCCAGAAATCCCACAATGCTGGGCATAGTATCATCAATGACCATGCCGCAGGCGTTGAGCATTCGGCGGATCACATCGATGGCGTGCTGGGGCGAACTGAATTTATCAGGGATCTTGATACTGCGCCCACTGGATTCGATCACTTCAATGTCGTTGTAGGCGTTGATGTTGACCTCCTCAACACCGGGCTTATAGATCCATTTCTTCAAAAAGGAGTAGCCGGCCATGTCTTCATAGAGCTTGGAACACAGTTCTTTTGTAGAGAGCCCGTCAAGGGCATATTTGCGTTTGACAATGTAGTGTTCCATCAGTTCTTTCAGCAGGCTTGTGGCACGCTCTGCATTGCCTTCCCCAGCTTCAGCAATGGTGGAGGCATGGTTTTCGGCAAAATACCGCTGTACATCCTCCAGTACCTGGTCATAGGTCAGCTCCTGATTGGCGGCCGGTGTGAAGAATATATCATTCAAATTACTCATCGGCATCCTCCTCACATTCATACGCTGCATCATCCTCTGACTGTTCGGCCAGTTCCATTTGCTCCAGAATTTCCAGTACCTTGTTCAGTGAAGCAGTGTATTTGGGGTTACAGTAGGTGATAGCCTTGAACATACCGCCTTCGGTAGCACAGCGGTCGATCTCCTTACTGTAGGGAAGCAGGCCGTCAAACCCGCCAATGATATAGCCCATTTCATCCAAGGCGTGGAAGGGACGGGCCAGACCGGCGAATGTCATATGCTCAGAAAACCGGAAGCGCTCGTCCACAAGCAGAGGTTGATGGGCTTTCAGGTAGTTGATGCCCTTTAGGTCCGGGGTGAGGATACGGATGACCACATCGCCGGCTTCAATGGCGGCGGGAGTGAACACATTGGTCATGCTGGTGCTGCAGTCCAGAATGACGAAATCTACCAGTTTGGCGGCAGCATGAATGAGCTGCAGTACCATGGTATATTTGACCTCTGGGTAGCTCAGCGGGTTTTCTCCTGCCGCATAGCCCATCATCCCAATGAAGGGATAGTTTTTCAGCACTGTCACATGACTGGCGATCAGAGATGTATCAATCTCCACACTGCACAAAACCTGGCCGATAGAGGTATTGGTCTGGATGATCTGCTCCGGTAGCCAGACCGGCAGCATAGGGACATTCATATCGGCATTGATAATGATGGCTTTCCGCTTGTCCCGGGTCAGGGCTTTGGCCAGAATACAGCAGAACATGGATTTGCCGCTGCCGGGGCTTCCCCAGACGGTGATAACTTTACCCATAACGAAGATCCTCCTTCCTTGATTTGATTATTCTGCCGAGGGTGCAGTTTCATTAGTGGATTGTGCAGACTCTGCAGTTTCCGTTTCCTGGGGTTCACTTTCAACATCAGAATTTTCCGCATCTGCAGCTTCTTTCTCAATCAAAGTTTCGGGGAAGTAGATTTCCTGCAGAGTCTTATCCTGCTCGGCAAGCAGCTCATCTGCCAGTTTGTCATTGTTGCGGGAGATAAGAGCCACATGAGCTACGCCGTCATTTTCAAGACCGGTAATGATCTTCGCCTGTTCAGGGCTTGCCAGCACAGTGATGGTGGCTGACTGCTGCTTTTCTTCATCCTCCGTGGGCTCCTTGGCATTATCCACATTGATGCCGTCTGAGTCTGTGACGGACAATACTTTGACAAAACGCAGTTCCGGTACTTCGGCCGCCGTATCAAGAAAGTGGTAAATACGGATGATGTCACCGGGCTGAAGCTTGTCAGAGAGGCCGGAAGCAAGTGTTTTAACGGTCAGCGAGATAGCGACCTTACCGGAAGGGATGCTGTTGAGCGCCACATCGGACGAAACCGGTACAGAGCTGATCTTGCTGGTAAGGATATAGTCACCCACAGCCAAGTCGGCGGTAGCGTAAAGACCATTTACATCAGAGAGCTGATGGGCGATGTTGGAGGGGAGGTTATAGCCTCCTACCTCAACCACCTCGGCATTTTCTGACGAGATTTGTTCGCCTTTCAATACCGGCTGGGTAATGCGGACGATTTCCTCCTTTCCATTGGTCTGACGGGCGATGGTTGGAAGTGCCACAAAGGCGATAACCGCCGCCAGCAGCAGAGAAAGGATACCGAAGATGAATCGGTTATTCAGTTTCATAAGCGTTGTCTCCTATCTTAAAAATAGTTGGGCCAAGGTCGCTGTACAGCAGCCGCAGGCGAGAAATGGCAGGAACGGGATAGCAAGGGGCTGCCCGGTTCGGTAAAGCCGCCTGAGAAGAAAAATCACAGGCATTGCGGTAACAGCTGCAGTCAGAAAGACCAGTGCCATGCCGGAAGGACCGTAGACCAGCCCTAATATCCCGCAGAACTTGATATCCCCGCCGCCCAGACCAGTGCCGTTTGTTGCCAGTGCAGCTGCCAATGGAATACAAAAGCCGAGCAGGGCACCTACCAGAGCATGGGTAGCGACCGGCCAGAGAAAGAGCGGCGGAAGTCCATGATTTAACAGGAAATACCCTTGAAGGATCGGCGCCAGGGCAGCTAGGGGGATAAAAAAGACGAGTGCCCGGTCAGGCACCCGTCTGTAAAGCACATCGTAGACAGCAAAGCCGGCCACCACAAAAAATATGGTAAGCAGGTAAGCTGTCCAGAGGTTATTCTCGATTGGTATACCAGTCATCATAAAGGCTCCCTTGGATCGAAACATAGTCATTTAGGTTGATGGATAACATACCGTCAGGAGTCCAGGTATCCCACACCTGTGTATAGATGGTGTAGTCGGTGGCATCGGGGAACCACAGCGGTGTGAAATGCACTGTCCGGTCATAGGTGGAAAACTCGTTGGGCTTAAAGATGAATTTTGCACTTTGGCCGCCGGAACGCTGCAGAAGCCGCAGATAGGTCTGATACTGGAACTCAGGAAATACGGAAAAGGCAGTTTGGGGATAAGTAATGTGGCTGGTCGGGGCATCTGTTGACAGCGTTGCCCGCACTTCGGTTTTAACGCCGTACCCGCTTTTCATCGTCTTGCCGGATGCTGTGGGTACAATATCATCTGGCATTAGAGACATCTCGCCGCTGATGGAAGCGGAGTAGCCCGTATATTCGTATTCCCAATATCCTTCATCGACCCAGTGACCGCCATCTTCACCGTGGTCGCACCATACCCATACAGGCACCCAGTAGCAGCTCCAGACGCCCCAGTTGGCAGTGAGCTTCTGCGTTTCATTGGGCAGGGGCGGCACAGAGTAGCCGGGATTCGTGTCGGTTGCCACAGGGTCAGGCGGAATGTGTTCATTCAGGTCCACGATCTTTGCGACAAAGGTATCCTGGGCGGTATAGGCGCCGCTGACAGATACTGTAATGGTTATGGTCTGGGGTGTGGAGGGAGTATGCCATTTGACCCAGACTACCTGACTGTCACCGGCGGGGATCACTATATCATTGACCCGGTAGGTGGTGCCGAGGATATGGAAGGTAACCGATGCCGGATTATCCGGCGTCAGATCTTGGTCCGTCCGTAGTGTGACGGCGGTGATCACATCCGTGTCCACTCGGTATTCGACATCAGGGGCCTCAATTTCTCCTTCCGGCGGAGCTTCATCAAACCAGACGATACCAACGCCAAGGGTGCTGATGATGTCGGAATTGTTCTGCTTTCCAGTGGTGTTGCCTGTCCAGGCGGAGATGCCAAGGTCGCTGAATTCCAGGAACATTGACAGCGGCAGATTTTTATGGGTAAGCGAGGTCATGGTTTTCCGCAGATTGCCGCCGGACATCTGATCATACAGGCCGGCCTCAGTAGCTGTCATGCAGTAATACTGACCGTTGTGAGTGAAGTAGGCAATGGGTTCAATCAGAAGCTTGTACTCGCCGGCAATCATCCGTTCATAATCGACGCCGGCTGCCTGAGCGACCATCATGCACGCATATTCAGAACAGAAATACCGTTTGATGGCTTCGATGTTGCTCTGCCCCTTGCTGCTGACGATGGTGGGCATAGACTGTGTAGGTCTAATGCAGGAATAGGCAACGCCGGACTGAAGGGAGAGGCCGGTGCCGCCCAGATATTGCAGCTTGTTGACTTTACCAAAATGGAGAAGACTGGTTTTCTGCGTCCGGTTTGAAAAGTCCAGCGGCGAAGATACGGCAGTTCCACTGGATGCGTCAACAACAGTAATGCGAACGCCATCGTTGCCTGAGTTCCAGAAGTTGCTGCTTGTGCCCTGACCCATGCTGCCACCGCCGCCATCTATGTTTCCATTTCCGCCCGATGCAAAGGCAGAGGAGGGGAATAGACAGAAAACAAGGGTAAAGCAGCATAGGAAGGCGAGAAGTCGTTTCAAATACATCACGCTCCATTCCTTTTGAAAATAGGAAGGCCGCCACAATCCTGTGACGGCCAAGTAGTGTCATATTCAGTTGTAGTAAATCAGCCCATATTGCCGACCTGTTTGTTCAGATCCCCATCGCTGTCACCGGTGGACTGCTGTACATTGCCGGGAACAACCCAGCCAAACACTGGATCGTATACAGCTCCATTTCCGTTGCTGGAGCCGGGAACCGGGTCATTGCTGGGCGGCGTTTGCTCGGCGGGTGGGGCAGTGACCTCCGGAACTGACGGGTCAGGATTGACGGTATGCTCCTGACCAGGATCTTTGATTTCGGTCTTACCTTCCGGCACCGGAGGAGGTGTTTCTTTAGGCTTTTCGGTGTCAGTGAAGTCGATCACAACCTCATCCTCCGTTTGGGAGGTTACTTTGGGATATTCTTCTTTGGCGTCTGTGGACTGGCCGGGGGCATAAGCATCTGCTCCATTATCACCATCTGTCTGTGTGCCGCCATCTGACCAATCGCCGGTGACGCTGCTGGGTGGAGATTCATCCGGTCTAAAATCTCCGGTACGGCCGCGGCTTACGAACCAGCAGACACCCAGAATAGAGACGCAGAGGAGAGCCAGCGAGGAAACAATAAAGCCTTTGGATTGGAAAAACTTCTTCATATTTTACATACACTCCTTTTTTGCTGTTATATAAAGCCTATACGGTAGAATGTGCCGGGCTTTCAACAGTATTGTTAGAATTTTGTGTTGTGGTAGCCTGTCAGCTCCACCCGTTGGGTGATAGCCGGATAACTGTGACCGAACATCTGCACATAGAACTCCACATCACAGTAAAAGATGTACTCAACCCGTCCATCCTCTACATTGAACTCCAGGCTGATGTCGGAAACCTTGTAATCCTCCGTTGAAAGCGGAATCTTGGAGTCCAGGCCGCCTGCTACTGTAGCCTCCAGCATGTCGGTATAATCATTGCTGGAGTAAAGGGTATTTAGGTACTCTTCAAAGTTGGTTTCACGCTGGGAGCGGTAGGTGTCTGCATAAATTGTGCCGCTGAGGTTATTTAACTCCATTTTAGCGCCATTGCGGATGTTGATGCAGGTGATCCGGATGGAAGCGTACAGGAGCAGGAAGGAGATCAGCATCACGATACCTACCACAAAAAAGCAGGCGAAAAAGGTGATCTCGCCCCGTTCGTTTCGCAGCGACTGTTTCAGCCGCAGGAATATGCGTTTCATAGGTCACCTCACTTCCAGTAGTGCTCACTGACGCCGCTGCCACGGGCAACCACTGTGATGTTTACCAGGTCAAAATTCCAGAACCCACCCAGTTTGGCATCTCCCTCGATAGTAATGAAGAAGGGGGTGCCCAACTGGATGGCATTTGTCATACCGGATGGCCTGGGTGATGTGTAGGTAGCGTCAATGGAGTAGGAAATATTTTCGGCTCCTTCGATCTGAGAACTCAAAAATTCAAACAGCTCATCGGTCTCGCCGTTGACGCCGCCGGAAAGCTGGATCTGTTTGACCATCTGATCGGCGGCATGGTCAAGTTCCTGCTTGGTGGAAATGATGCTGAACAGGTCAATAATGAAGGCAAGAAGCAGGACGGCAATGAAGATAAAGACCACCGTACTGAAATAGTTGGCCTCGCCCCGCTCGTTGTTCAGCATCTTCCGGGCTTTTTGAAAGAGAATAGAAACCACCACCTTTACTTAAATTGAAAACAGCCGCTCCAAACCGGAAGCGGCTGCTATGCAAAGTTTTGACTGTACCAAGTATAACAGATATGGATTTACGGCGAAAGGGCAGGACTGTGCCAATGTAGAGACAATTTTCTGCCAATTACAGCCCACCCTTAATAAAAGGAATCGCACCATAATGTCCAATCAAATAGCCTTTTTCCAGCTTGGTATCTTTACGAATAGAAAAAGCTTGGAGAGAGAACAGATCGGTAGCAGCGGTCAGTTCATCTTTTTCGGCAAACCAGATCTGATCTCTCCTCAGCACATCCAAGTCAAGAAGATTGGTATTGTGTGATGTGAAAATCAACTGGGCCCCATTTGGATTGAATTCCACGCTGTTAAAAAGTGAGACTAGATGCTTTGTCAGGAGGGGATGCAGATGAGCGTCCAGTTCGTCTACTACAAGGGGTGTTCCTTCATCCAGCACCTCTTTTACTATGCCAATCAGTTTGAAATAACTGTTGGTGCCATCAGATTCCTCTGCCATGTTCAGTGTGTAGGAAGATGTAACTGAAAATGAGAAACTGGACTTGGAGTATATCTGTTTTTTTCTCCCATTGACTGCAACAAGAAAAAGTGTTATTATGAATACATAAAATAAAGAAAAATTGAGTATTATAATAACAAGTGCAACAGAAAGGAGATCTGTATGGAAAAGATAAAGTACCGAGATTTGATCATGCAGTATCTGACTGCTCTGGAGCCAGATCAAACAATTACAACCGAACAGGTCGCACAGTATGTGGCGGAGCGACTTTTACTTGATGCGGCGATGGTAAAAAAGACAGTCAATGTAAATATGGCCCGGCTTGAAAAAGAGGGGCAGATTATGCGTCTAACCAAAGGGATTTACTGCAGGAGGGTGAAAACAGCATTTGGATATTATACTCCGGATAAAGAAACACTTTTTTGTAAGCAATTACTTCGGAAAGAAAACGAGATAATTGGATATGAAACAGGATTGTCGGCATTAAATCGCATTGGTCTTGTTTCTCAAATGCCAAGAAGGAGATGCATTGCAACCAACCTGCATACAAAACGAGTTCCGGAAGGAATGCAGATTGAGATTCGGAAACCGCCTATCGTAGTTAATTCTGACAATTTTCGGTATTTGCAAATTTTGGATGCAATCAGAGAACTGGATATGGCACCAGTAGATACTGCAAAGCCGATTGATGTGGTAAGAGCTACTGTTGAGGAATTCACATTGAAAACTGAGATGTTGATTCTGATGGCCAGAAAATATTATGGGCAAAAAACTTTGCTTCGGACCATAGACATTTTGTTGGAGGGTAGTTATGAAATTGCACGAGGATAAATTTGCTTTTTTGAATATTATCAATTTAATCCATGAGGCTAGCAGCATTAGGACTGATATTTTGGAGAAGGACTATTATGTTACACTACTGTTGAGGGAGTTAGCAGGGAAACAGGTAACGCTGCCAGCCTATTTTAAAGGCGGAACGGCCTTGTATAAAGCACAGAAAAGTATCCGCCGGTTTTCAGAGGATATTGACTTGACGGTGTGCATCGATAATTGCAGTAACAGCCAGGCTAAGAAACGGCTGGAGATGGCAACAAAGAAATATCAGGCCCTACCACGCACATCCAGAAAGGATCTCGAAGATGATCGGAAAGGTAGTATCACAACTGTCTATGATTATACTCCGCTTGTAGGCGTTGACTCGGATGATCCGCTCCAACGGTTTGGGTATGTCAAAGTAGAAGGTACATCCTTTACCGTCAGCGAGCCTTTTACACCGCTTGAAATTGAACCGATACTTTACACTTATGCTACCGAAGAACAGCGAAATATTCTTCAGTCACAATATAATGTTGCCCCTTTCATGATTAACACAATTCGGTTAGAGAGGATTTTTGCCGACAAGATTTTTGCTGCTGAATTCTATTATGAGCGTAAGATGTATTTTGATGTGGCAAAACATCTTTACGATGTCAGCGTCATGTTTGATTTAGAGCAGATTCAGGAAATGATTCAAAATCAGCAGACATTCCTTGAGATGCTGGGGTATAAAAGACTGGAAGAGACCCGAAGAACAGGCAGTGATCTGGCGGAAAAGAAGTTTTCTGATTTTCAGTTGCTCAGAGGGTTTTCTGATAATGAGGCACTTCGTAAGGACTATCAGAATATGCAGCGCAACTATGTTTTTGCGGAAGAAGATGCATTGTCTTTTGGTTTTGTGGTAGAGCAGTGGAAGAAACTTGGAGAGGTATTGCTTGCGCTTGAGTAAGTGCAGTATGACACTGGTGTCATAAAAACTGTGGACAAAAATTAGCCAGGGGAGCAGCGGTTTATCTGCTCCTCTGGCATTGCTTTGCTTACAGGTTCTGACGGATGATCCGGGTGATAATACCTACGGCCACACCCCGCTCCATATCCAGACGGGTGACGGCAAAAGATACATCGTCCTTTTTGCCGGGCATCCGGTAGTCATAGCAGGAGTGAGCTACCGCATTGACACCGTTGGAGAGGCGCACATAGACAACGCCCTTGTGGACATCTGTGACACGACCGGCATACTTGCCCTGGATACGGCACTTCTGCAGGTTGTCCCTGTCGGTATTCTCGGAAATACTCTTGATGTCAGCCTTGATGCCCAAGTCCTCCAGACTGTTGCGCCGCACGCTGAGAATACGGACCAGAACCTCATCGCCTACGGAAAAACGCTCATGGGCGTCACCGATCCAGTCCCAGGCAAGGTCACGGGCAAGGATGGAGGTTTCAACGCCGAAAACTTCCACGCGCACAACCTTTTCAGCCACTGCAATCACACGCGCCTGGACGATGCGGCCCTCATAGACACGGTACATACCGGCAGCATCCGTATCCAGATAGAAAATCTGGCGTTTGCGCAGCATGGCCTCCTTGCGGCTGGCAACTACGCTGCGAGTCTTGGAGTCGATACCACGCACGATGAAGTCAATGTCAGCACCCAGCATGTTGCCAAGGATCTTATTTTGGCGCAGCATAAGGTCGGTATATTCCTGACCGGAAGGGCTGCGGCCCAGATTGATCATCATTTCCTTGATAGGGATAATGACACGGAACCCCTTGTAATCCACAACTGCCACTGTCTTGCGGTTGTCCAGCTGTTCAATGCCGCCCAGCTTGCCGGTGATGATCTTGCGGGTACGGTAGGCATTATGGATCTCATGCCAGATTACATCATCTCGGTCTTCGGCAGTCTCGACATCATCCCGGTTGCGGATGGTAAGGACGGGAGCCTCGCCGCGCTGGGGGCGGGGCTGGCGCCGGGGAGGAGAGGGAATGGGTGCAGGAGCGGCAACTTCTTCCACAGCAGGAACGTCAGGCTCCACAGCAGGTTCCTCCGCAATAGAAAGGGTTTCGGCTGTATCCGCCGACACTGTTGTTTCGGTAGGAACTTCCTCTGAGACAGGTTCTTCAGGAGCAGCAGCTTCTTTCTTCTTCCGGCTGGTACGCTTGGGCTTTGGAGATGCAGGGGGTTCCTGCAAAGCGTCGGCGTTATCTTCGTAAACATCAGGCGGCTGCACATCAGAGTCTTCCGGCAT
>OBZV01000335.1_pt1 | contig 38804 bp, 39 predicted proteins | sample 1501581 | NCBI WGS metagenome assembly OBZV01 (sample SAMEA2580257, study PRJEB22360) | human gut metagenome | biome: human gut; feature: human-associated habitat; material: faeces | place: Denmark | collected 2008/2010
TCCGATGTTATATTTTCCTGCCGCTCTTTCAGCGACGTTGATTATCTTACCATAGCTGTATACAGTATGTCAACAGCTTTTTGTCTTTTTTTCATTTTTATTAAAACTAATTTTATTCCATAGATTTTCTTGTATTTTCACGCTATAATATGATATGAAAATTTAAGATGATTCTAAATCGCATAATAGTGAACGATTTCAAAATCATCCCTATAGTGATAACACATTTTATATAAGAAAGGAAATCCATCATGGAAAAAATAGCAAGTTTTACAATTAATCATTTAAAACTGTTACCCGGTGTTTATGTTTCTCGTAAAGATGCCGTTGGTTCTGAGACTTTAACAACATTTGATCTTCGTATGACAGCCCCAAATCGTGAGCCTGTTATGAATACCGCAGAGATGCATGCGATCGAGCATCTTGCCGCTACTTATTTAAGAAATAACAAAGAATGGCAGGATAAGATCATCTATTTTGGCCCAATGGGCTGTCGTACTGGATTCTATCTTATTTTAGCTGGCGATCTTACTTCAAAGAATATATTACCTCTTATTATAAGTACTTTTGAATTTATTCGTGATTTTAAAGGTGATGTTCCTGGAGCCAGTGCTAAGGATTGTGGTAACTATCTTGATATGAATCTTCCGATGGCAAATTATCTTGCAGATCACTATCTTAAAAACACTTTATACGTTGCAGATGATAAAAATCTGAATTATCCTGAGTAAATCTGTACATAATATAAAGGTATCAATTGTCGTACTCACAGAATTCTTTCCAAGTGATTCTGTGAGTACTTATTATAAGGAGGCTTTTATATTATGGAAAACCAGAATAAAGTGTATCAGGAAGTTGCTGAAGAATGCAGTCAGTACTGTCCTTGTGGCTGTGACCATTCCGTAAAGAACGTCAGTACCGGAGATGACACAAAAGCACCTAGCTGTTTAAACTGTAAACACTTTTCTGTGTCTGAGCAGCACTGTCAGCTTGATCTGTACGATCAGATTGTTACAAATTTATAATCACACCTATATCATATTTATATAAGATGTGAAATTTTTCTAAAAAAGAAGTCGTTTTCTACGACTTCTTTTTTCATTTTATACTTGCAATATTTGAAAAGAGGTCTATTATAATAATGAGTTTATTTTTAGGAGGAAATTGTTATGTCATTACAACAAATCATAGCGATCATCATCTTTTTATGTACGATGGGCGCTATCATCACAGGGAAGGTCCACAACACGGTTGCCTCATTAACCGGTGCTGCCTGTCTGGTCCTCACCCACATTCTTTCGATTGAAGATTGTATTGACGCAGTCGATGTTGAAACAATCTGTATTCTAGTCGGAATGATGCTTTTGGTTGCTGTTATCAAGAATTCTGGTATTTTCGAATACATAGCGATCAAAGCTGCAAAAATCGCAAAAGGTCGTCCATGGCCAATCATGGTGATCTTTATTTTGATCACCGCCGTATGTTCTGGAATGCTTGATAACGTTACCACAGTCTTGCTAGTAGGACCAATGACTCTGGCAATCACAAATATCTTGAAAGTTGATCCCGTACCATATATCATCACACAGATCATGGCTTCCAATATCGGTGGTACCGCTACACTGATCGGTGACCCACCTAACATTATGATCGGTAGTGCGGCCAAATTAAGTTTCGTAGATTTTATTTTAAATACAGGGGTGGCCACTGTATTTGTTATCATTGTTGGTCTGATCTGTATGTATTTTATATACGGAAGAAAGTTATTTGTTACAGACGAATCAATTGCAAAGGTTATGCAGTTAGATGAAAACAAAGCGATCAAGGACCGAAAACTTATGCATGAAAGTGTTATCGTTATCATCCTAGTCGCATTATGCTTTATTTTCCATGACCAGTTAGGCGTACAGTCTTGTACTGTTGCTATTGCTGCAGCATGTATCATGCTTTTAATCGGCGGTCAGGAACCTGAAGAAATCATTGCAGACGTTGAATGGCCTACCATTCTTTTCTTTATTGGATTATTTATTGTTGTCGGTGGGATGAAAAAAGTAGGTGTCATCACAATGCTTGCAAATGGATTGATTTCTATCACTCATGGTAATATGGTGGTTACAATGATGGTAATCTTATGGGTTTCCGCTATTGTATCTTCTTTCCTCGACAACATCCCATTTGTTGCAACATTAATCCCTATGATTCTTACGATGCAGTCCGAGGGAATGGATGTCGCTCCAATCTGGTGGGCATTGTCACTCGGTGCTTGTTTAGGTGGAAATGGAACACTGATCGGTGCTTCTGCAAACGTTGTTTTGTCTGGTATCAGTAAAAATAACGGACATCCAATTACATTCGGTCAATATTTTAAGATCGGATTCCCAATGATGATCTTATCGATCATCGTATGTTCCGTATTTCTTTTGATTCGATTTGCTTAATAAAAAATTATGGATTATAATATTTAGGAGAGGAGCGTGATCTTATGAATCAAAATACCGTAACCGGAGATTATATTAATATCAATCTGCGTCAGTTAGGCGCTACTTCTATCAAGGAGTTTAACAGCATCATGCACATTGCTGAATTCGATCTTGGTGATGGATTAATTGTTTCTTATGTTTTTAATATTACACGACATAATAAATACTTTTTACAACGTATGCAGCCATATGCAATGGTCCATGGTAAATTCGCCAGTGATCAGGAAATTATCGATTTTATTACAGCAGACTTAAAGCGTTTTGAAAATGCAAAGAATAGTCACAATTTTAATACTTTCCTTTTAATTTCCCATCTTGGTCATCATATTACAGAAAATATCGAACAGCTGTTTTTAAATTATAACGTTGATGCAGATAAATTAGAGTCCATTGAGGATTCTCTAGAAGAATCTCTTGTTGAAATTCAATCCTTATTTGAGAAATCTGATAAACTTGATCTGCCAGAAGATTAATATTTATAAAAATTGCCCTTGAAATGAAATGGTTTCAAGGGCTTTCTTACTTTCTCGAATTTATACATAACAAAAAGCCCACAGTTTTATACATCTTCTGTACACTTTCCTGTGAGCTTTTAATCTTCTATTGAATATCAACGACAATCTTCTTGTCACCTTTGTCAACCGAAGCCTTGACAACAGTTCTGATCGCCTTTGCAATCCTTCCCTGTTTTCCAATTACTTTCCCCATATCACCTTCGGCAACATGAAGTTCTAATACGACTGCATCGGCAGTTTCTTTCTCTGTAACTGTCACTTTATCTGGCTGATCAACGAGGGCTTTTGCAATCACTTCTAATAAATGTTTCATGCACTGCCTCCTGTCTTAAATCTGACTATTTTTCGATTCCTGCAGCTTTTAATAATTTAGCTACTGTATCTGTAGGCTGAGCACCTGTTGCTAACCATTTCTTAGCAGCTTCTTCGTCAAATTTGATCACGCTAGGATCCTGATTTGGATCATATGTTCCGATTTCTTCAATAAATCTACCATCTCTAGGGGATCTAGCATCTGCTACTACTACTCTATAAAAAGGTGCTTTCTTCTGTCCCATTCTTTTTAATCTCATTTTTACTGCCATTTTGTTTTTACCTCCAAAAATCTTTCTTTGTAATTTAAATTAATTATTATTTTCTATAACTAAGGCCTAAAAAGGTAATTTAAATCCACCTCTTTTACCACCTTTGCCACCAAACATACCTGACATCTGCTTCATCATCTGTTTCTGATTCTGAACCTGTTTGCATAAGCGGTTAACTTCCGCGATTGGAACTCCTGCTCCTGCTGCGATTCTTCTCTTTCTTGAAGCATTGATGATCTTAGGATTAGCACGTTCTTCTTTAGTCATGGAATAAATGATCGCCGCTGTCTTATCCATCATACCATCATCAATATCAAGTCCCTGCATCTTGTTTCCGACACCAGGGATCATAGATAACAGATTGGATAATCCACCCATCTTCTTCATCTGATCCATCTGATCAAGAAAATCGTTAAAATCAAACTCAGCCTTCTTCATCTTCTCAGTCATACGAAGTGCGTCTTCCTCATTGATCGTCTGCTCTGCTTTCTCGATCAGTGACAATACATCTCCCATACCAAGGATTCGGCTTGTCATTCGGTCTGGATAGAACTGCTGAAGATCTTCCAGTTTTTCTCCCATACCTACATATAAAATCGGCTTTCCTGTTACAGAACGAATAGAAAGTGCTGCACCACCTCGGGTGTCACCATCCATCTTCGTGATGATAATTCCATCGACGCCGACTTTCTCATTAAATTCTTTTGCCACATTGACAGCATCCTGTCCTGTCATGGCATCAACGACGAGAATACTCTGGAATACATCCACATTCTCTTTGATCTCAACCAGCTCTGTCATCATATTCTCATCAATATGAAGACGTCCTGCTGTATCTAGGATCACGATATTGTTTCCATTCTTCTGTGCGTGTTCTACGGAAGCCTTTGCAATATCCACTGGATTCTGCTTATCTCCCATTGTAAATACTGGTACTCCGACCTTCTCTCCATTGACCTGAAGCTGTTTGATCGCCGCTGGGCGATATACATCACAGGCTACCAATAATGGTCGTTTTCCTTTCTTCTTATACTGTCCGGCAAGTTTTGCACATGTTGTTGTCTTACCAGCACCTTGAAGACCTGCCATCAAAATAATCGTAATTTCATTACCTGGACGAAGCTGAATCTCTGTCATCGTTGATCCCATTAATGCTTCCATCTCTTCTTTTACGATCTTGATCACCATCTGTCCCGGATTCAAACCATTCAGAACATCTTGTCCTACAGCTCTTTCCTGTACAGATTTGATAAATGTCTTTACAACTTTGAAGTTAACATCAGCTTCAAGTAAAGCTCTTTTAACTTCTCTCATTGCCGCTTTTACATCATCTTCTGTTAAACGGCCCTTACTTCTTAAGTTCTTAAATACACCCTGAAGTTTCTCGGATAAACTTTCAAATGCCATTGATTCACCTCATCTAAGTTATAAATCTTCTAAAACCTGATTACATACAGATTCTATTTGTCTGATATCTTCTTCCATCTGCTCTTTATCTTCTTTAAGAAGCCTTCTGGATAAGGTATGGATCTCTTTGATCTTCTCCTTGGCCGTCAAAAACTTCGCTACCAGATGAAGTCTTGCTTCATAATCTGCCAAGATCTTATCACATCTTCGGATCATATCATGCACCGCCTGTCTGGTAATTCCAAACTCAGCTGCGATCTCTGTGGCTGTCATATCATTCAAAATATGTTCACCATATATCTCCTTCTGATGTGCTGTCAGCAATTCGCCGTAAAAATCATATAATAAATTCTGTTCTACGATTCGTTCCATCTGATACTCCTGTAAAGCAATTTTCCTTTACCAGATGTTAGTTTAGCGAATTTCACTGCCTTTGTCAAGTATTTTTACTTGCACAATGCAAATTTTACTTGAAAAACTCTAGCTTTTCTGTAAAATGAAAAGAGCATTCTATTTAATTATAAATCAAAAAGAAAGGTTATACAATGATTCAGGCAAATAATGTAACTTTACGTTTAGGAAAACGTGCTTTATTCGAAGATGTAAATATTAAATTCACAGAAGGTAACTGCTATGGACTGATCGGTGCCAATGGAGCAGGTAAATCCACTTTCTTAAAAATTCTTTCCGGAGAGATCGAACCTTCAAAAGGAGATGTATCCATTACTTCTGGACAGCGTCTTTCTGTTTTGAAACAGGATCACTACCAGTATGATGATCATATCGTCCTTGATACGGTTATGATGGGTAATCAAAGATTATACGAGATCATGAAAGAAAAAGAAGCTTTATATGCGAAGGAAGACTTCACAGACGAAGACGGCATCCGTGCTAGTGAATTAGAAGGCGAATTTGCTGATATGAATGGATGGGAAGCAGAATCTGATGCTGCTACCTTATTAAATGGTCTTGGAATTCCTAGCGATATCCATTATACAAAGATGGCTGACTTAAACGGTTCTCAGAAAGTCAAAGTCTTACTTGCGCAGGCTTTATTCGGAAATCCAGATATCCTGCTGCTTGACGAGCCTACCAACCACTTAGACTTAGACGCTATTTACTGGTTAGAAGAATTCCTGATCAACTTTGACAACACGGTCATCGTTGTATCCCATGACCGTTATTTCTTAAATAAGGTATGTACTCATATCGCAGATATCGATTATGCGAAAATTCAGTTATTCTCTGGAAACTATGATTTCTGGTATGAATCCAGCCAGCTTCTTACAAAACAGATGAAGGAAGCCAACAAGAAAAAAGAAGAAAAGATGAAGGAATTACAGGACTTTATCGCAAGATTCAGTGCCAATGCTTCCAAATCCAAACAGGCTACTTCAAGAAAGAAAGCTTTAGATAAGATCCAGCTAGATGAGTTAAAACCATCCAGCCGTAAATACCCATATATCAACTTCAAGCCAAACCGCGAAATCGGAAATGATGCTTTAGTTGTTGAAAATCTTACAAAGACGATCGATGGCGTAAAAGTCTTAGATAATATTTCTTTCTTAATGAAACCAACGGATAAGATTGCTTTCGTAGGTCCTAATACATTGGCTGCTACAACATTATTTAAGATCTTATCCGGAGAAATGGAACCTGATTCTGGTTCTTACAAATGGGGAGTGACTACAACGCAGTCTTATTTCCCAAAAGATAATACAAAAGATTTCAGTCAGGATGAAACGATTGTTGAATGGCTGACTCAGTATTCTGAAGATAAAGATGCAACATTTGTCCGTGGATTCCTTGGACGTATGTTATTCTCTGGAGAAGATGCATTAAAGAAAGTTGGTGTTTTATCTGGAGGAGAGAAAGTTCGTTGTATGCTATCTAAATTAATGATCAGCGGAGCCAACATCTTACTTCTTGATGAGCCTACCAACCACTTAGATATGGAATCTATCACTGCTTTAAATGAAGCATTAAAAGATTTCACTGGTGCATTATTGTTTACTTCTCAGGATCATCAGTTTGTACAGACAACAGCTAATCGTATCATGGAAATCACGCCGAATGGTCTGATTGACAAAGAATGTACTTACGACGAATATCTGGAAAATGACGAAGCTGCCAGAAAACGTCAGATTGTTGAGATTGAAGAAGACGACGAATAATTTCATAGTTCTAAACAAAAACACAGAGATTTTATCACCAATCTCTGTGTTTTTATTCTTATTTAATTTTCCTGATCGTAAGTATCTAAGAACGAATGTTTTACTCCATCTTTCTTATATGCAATGATCGTCTTTAAATTGACATTTTCTACACTCTTGAAAATATTGGACTCTACATACGGATTGATCTCTTTCATCTTCGCGATCAACTGTTTTGTCTCCATTCTCTTGGATTTCGTAACACCGTCTGGATTACATGTTGTACAAGTATCTGTAAACTTACATGCACACTGGATAAAATGTAATCCATTGTAATCTCTCCAATGCTTTATATCATCCTCTCGGATCAGATACATCGGACGGATTAGTTCCATTCCTTCAAAGTTTGTACTGTGAAGTTTTGGCATCATCGTCTGTACCTGTGCTCCATAAAGCATTCCCATAAGGATCGTCTCAATGACATCATCATAGTGATGTCCCAACGCAATCTTATTGCATCCAAGCTCTTTAGCCTTGCTGTATAAATATCCACGACGCATTCTTGCACACAGATAACATGGCGATTTCTCAATCTCATAAACAGCATCAAAAATATCAGATTCAAAGACTGTGATCGGAATATCTAATAATTTGGCATTATTCTCTATGATCTGTCGATTCATTTCATTATATCCTGGATCCATGACTAAAAATACAAGATCAAAATGGAATTTGTTATGGCGTTTTAATTCCTGAAATAATTTCGCCATCAACATGGAATCTTTTCCCCCAGAGATACAGATAGCGATCTTATCATTCTCCTGCACTAGATCATATGTCTTGATTGCTTTTACAAACTTGGAGAATATCTGTTTGTGAAACTTTTTACGGATGCTCTTTTCAATCTCCTGTGTTCTTGTCAGTTCTTTTTTCTTGCCTTTTCCTTCGGCTTCTTTGTTATTTTGTTCTGTTTTCTGATCGTTTTCCTGTTCTTCTTTCATCAAGGATAACAACCATCCTGTGTATCCGCCTTCCAAACTAAGGACATCGATCCCTTCTTCCGCTAACTTCTCTGCTGCCTCTTTGCTGAAAATTCCCTTGGTACAATATAAAATAACTTTCTTACCCTGATCAATATATTCCTTTGCCTGTGTTCCAAGCTCATCTTCACCTGCTGCCACAACAGCTCCAGGGATCATTCCATAAGATGTGTTTGATTCATCTCTCATATCAAGAAGCTGATAACTCCCTTTTTCTAACTGTTTTAATTCTTTATATGAAATATTAATATTGCTCATACTTTCAACCTTTCTTTCGTATCCTACTATATTTGTAGGGTTCCGTTTATTTATTATAGAGAGAAAGCTTTCAAAATACAAGAGCAAATCTTTATTTTGCATCAGTTGTTGTATACATTGTTGATCATAAATCCATAACCACTCCATTCGATTGGAATGTATGTCTGTTTTTTATTTTGTATCGCATAAATACCTATTCTGCCCGAAATCTGAGAATAAGATCCCTTTGCTGACTTTGCTTTTTGGTATTGTTCTGTTACATTGACATTGCCCATCAAACGCTTCTTCAAATTATACTCTGACTGTTTCAGATTCAGATAAGACAAAAATCCAGCCGGAATATCTTCCAAATGATCTGCGATATCTTTCCAATCTTTTGTGTAATCATAAGAGTACACATCAATCGCTAAAATCTGATCCGTATACGCATCCATAATAAGATTCACTATTTCATCCTCCGACGATTCTGGTGATAATGTAATATACCATACCAGAAGATTTTTGACATTCGAAATATTAGATACGGAACCTTCATCGATCATATCATCCTTTTTCTTGATATAAGTGTATAATTTTTTATATGTAATCTTCCAGTCTTCATCTACCCGATAAGCGATTTTCATTTTTTTTAATAATAGATTCGTCTGTTTTTTTTCAGTTTTTTCTACATCTCTTCCATCCACAGTTCTTGATGAAGGTCTTACTGCTACACTCAAAATATGATTATTGATGATCTTTAATTTTTCCAGAGTTGTCTGAGTAGCCTCTACCGAAATCTCTACTGGATTTAAGGATAGATCCTCACTCTGCCCAAACGTTTTTTTGTCCACCAGAGCTGCCTGAATATTTGGTAAAAAGTAAAACAAGACCACAAGTAATAAAGCCGCCACAACAAGAAGAGCATTCCTAATTTGTTTTTTCATAAGCTCCTCCTCCAATTGTTATGATCACAGTTGTTCCTTTCCCTTGCTGACTGATAAATCGCATCTCTCCTTGATGGATCCTCACGATTTCTTTACATATAGCAAGCCCTAAACCTACTCCACCTTGTTTTCTTGACCTTGACTTATCTATCCGGTAAAACGCTTCCGTGATCTTACTTATCTCATCCTTTGGCATTCCGCATCCAGTATCCGAAATATAAATCTTGGCTCCTTCTTGTGTTGCTCGATCCTCAACTGTTAATATTCCACCCGAATTCATTGATTTTAATGCATTATCGATCAAATTTAATATTAATGATTTCAATAAATCCGGCTCTATCTTACAAATTGCTTTTTTTAAATTTAAATTCACAAGAATATCTTGTTCTTTTAAACGATACTGCATGGATGTAACTGCTTCTTGAATCATTGGCTCTAAATCTTGTTTTTTCATCTGAAACTGTTGATTTTTCAAAACAAGAAGTTTCATTAATTTTAATGATAAATTCTGTAATCGTTTTCCTTCTGAATAAATATACCCACATGCTTCTTTTTGCTCTTCTTTCGAAAGAGCTTCCATCCGCATCAGATCTGCATACCCTATGATCGATGTAAGTGGTGTCTTCATTTCATGAGCAAAACTTCCCATAAATTCTTCCTGGTTTTTTAACAATTGATCCAATTTCATTAACTTTTCTATCAATTGTTCTGTCATATAATTAAAACTGACTGAAAGTTCTCCAATTTCATCTTCTGTATGCACTGGAACCCTGACAGAATAATCACCGTCTGCAATCTGCTTCGAAACCTGCGACAATTTCTGTAATGGTCTTGTAAGGATCATTGCCAGAAAATAGGATACTACAATCTCAATTCCTATTACTAATACAAAAATCTTACGAAAACTTACCAACTACTGATGCCTTGTCGCATATACTTCTGAAATATCATATGCTCCCTGAAAAACCATAGTTTCCTTTCCATAAGAAATCTTACTAGTAATCTGATAATATACTTTATTTTTATTTTGGAATACTACCGCTTTTCCCTGTTTCGTTGAAAAACCATTGCTTCTCCTAAAATTATCATTTTTACGATTGTAATAAAGTGGCTGCTTCCATTGAACCTCTCCATGTTGTTCCTTTAATAATCGAACTGAGCTGTCTCTTAGCAAGCCCTGCCAGTTTAATCGTTTCAATACACTCGCAAATGTTTGATTCTGATACGTATCATCCATCTCATTAATTTCTTTTAACATTCTTAAGATCATTTCGTAAGAATTCCTTGCTGCTCTTTTTTCTTGTTTGATAGATGCTTGATATGAATATTGAATCAGCAACATTCCTCCAAATCCAAATGAAAATGAAACGATCAACATTGTTATGATCATTAATTTCCAACGAAATTTCATCTTGGTACCTCCAGACGGTATCCCATCTTGGGCACAGTGATCAAAAAATCTTCCCAGCCAACTTTCTTTCGAACTCTCTGCACATGAAGATCTACCGTCCTGCTTCCCGCAATGTAATCTCCACCCCAAACACGTTCATAAATTATTTCCCTGAATAATACATTTCCAGGATTCCTTGCAAACAGCAATAATGTATCATATTCCTTCTTTGTCAAGTTAATTTCTTTTCCTTCTTTTTTTACGCACATTGCATCTGTGTCGATTTCTAAACCTAATATATTGATGATACGATCTAATTTGTGATATCGTCTTAATACAACCTCAATCCTTGCCAATAATTCCATAATCTCAAATGGTTTTACAATATAGTCTTCTGCTCCATATCGCAGACCATTTACTCTGTCATTAAGATCTCCTTTTGCTGTCAGGAAAATGACTGGTATCTCTAATGGTTTTACGTATTCTAAAATTTCAAACCCATCAGCCCCGGGCAGCATGATATCTAGTAAGATCAAATCTGGATAATTCTTTTCCAGCATATCAATTGCTTCTAACCCATCATAAGCACATTCACTATGATAGCCGGCTTTCTTTAAACTTAGTGCGATCAGATTTGAAATTGGCTTTTCATCTTCTACGACCATGATGTTCACCATAATTGTTCTCCTTATTGTTTTATTGATTTTCCTTATTGTTTTTGTATGCTGCCCAAAACCTTTTTTATTTTACGAATTCTTTGCATCATACTTGCATCATATTTTTATCATTTTTTACAAACTGATTTCAATAAAAAGAGCAAAAACAAATCATCTCTGTCTGTCTTTGCCCTTTTTCTTTATTATTTTATCTTCAATTCCTTGTCCTATACATACTGAATATTCATCACACTTGTACCAACTGCATAACTTACCATATTCAGTACACTCTTCACAACGGTTGTACATGCATGTACGATATATCTGATATCTTCTTCTACTGTATGTGCAAGCTTCATATAAGAATTATGAATACTTCTAATATATGATGTCAATTCTTCCACAGAATCATATGCCGCAACATGCTCCTTGATCTGTGCTGCTTCTTCTGTCTGAAGAAATGCTCTCATTCCAAACTTCAGATCACGTTCATAATAGCAATGATCCTTTACATTGCCTGGATAATGATCATTATGTGGGAATGTAAAATAATCTGCAATGTAATGAATGATCACACCAAGACCTGCACAACGTCGCATATTCATTCCCTTATCTTTATCGTAATTGGCAATAAATTTTGAAATCTTACGTTCAATATCATCAAATGTAATATCAAACTTATGAGGTGTCGTCACAAATGATGGTCTGCAGTCTGGCCAGATACTTCCTACATAAAACGGTAATCTATAATCGAATACATTGTCAAGTTCCATAGAATTCATAATCTGCCCTGCTAATGAAATATGTGATTTCTTTCTCATATAAATGATACTCCTTATAATTAGAACCATATCCGGATCATATATTCCTTCCAGATATCGTCGTCATCTGCTTTGTTACACCCTTTGACTCAAATTATATAATTTTATCTGTCAATATGCAACCAAATGATGAATTCTTTATATTTTTTTAATATTTAGCCTGTAATTTATTTAATCTTCCATGTATTTCCGTAATAAATCTAATATTTTGCCGCTATTAAATCCTTTTCTCGCAAAATATCCGTAATATTTCTGAAAATTCTCCTTAGTGACGGAACCCTTTTGCCGGATCCTCTTCTTAACCTGTTCTTCCAAGATATCATCTTCTTCGTATTCATATTCCTCAAAGACCCTCTCTAATGTCTCCGCAGTGATTCCTTTCTTCCGAAGGTCCATCTTAATCTGAATCTTACTCTTACTTCCTGACTTGTATTCCATGTAGCGGCGTACATATTCTTCATCATTGATATATCCAAATGACTCCACATACGCAACTGCCCCTTCCGTAATAAATTCTGGAAATTCTGCTCTCATAAGACGTTCTTTTAATTCCTTTTTTGTACGATCCTGATATTTTAACAATGACATAGCTTTTAACTTCGCCCGATGCAACAGTAATTTGTTTAATTCTTCAAATTCTTCCTGTCCGATCTCGTCTTGTTCATGGAATCCCAATCGTCTTATCTCATTATAGTAAAGCAGGCAGTACTTTTCTTCATCGAAGAAAAGCCTGACCTGCTTTGTTCCTACTTTATCTAGTTTCGTAATGATCATTATTCTTCAGAAACCTGAGTCTCTTCCTTAGGATCGTTGTTGGCATTCTCAGCATCTTCCTCTAACAGTCCATAGTGGACACGGATTGCATGTTCCACTGTCTCTGCGATATCCGGGTGATCTTCTAAGTACTTCTTGCTGTTCTCTCTACCCTGTCCGATCTTCTCTCCGTTGTATGCATACCATGCACCACTCTTATGAATGATATCTGCATCTGCTGCAAGATCTAAAATATCTCCATACTTGGAAATTCCTTTTCCAAACATAATATCAAATTCTGCTTGTTTAAACGGAGGAGCCACCTTATTCTTCACTACTTTGATCCTTGTTCTGTTACCGATCATCTCTCCTGCCTGTTTTAATGTCTCTGTTCTTCTGACATCTAAACGGATAGATGAATAGAACTTAAGTGCACGTCCACCAGTTGTTGTCTCTGGGTTTCCAAACATGACTCCAACTTTCTCACGCAACTGATTGATAAAGATAACTGTGCAGTTAAACTTACTTACAACACCTGTTAACTTACGAAGTGCCTGTGACATCAATCTTGCCTGAAGACCTACGTGAGAATCTCCCATATCTCCATCAATCTCTGCCTTCGGTACTAATGCAGCTACAGAATCGACGATAATGATGTCGATCGCTCCAGATCTTACCATTGTCTCTGTGATTTCAAGTCCCTGCTCTCCTGTATCTGGCTGAGAGATATAAAGGTTATCAATGTCAACCCCGATATTCTTTGCATAGACCGGATCAAGGGCATGCTCTGCATCAATAAATCCTGCAATCCCGCCTCTCTTCTGGACTTCAGCTACCATATGAAGTGCTACTGTTGTCTTACCACTAGATTCAGGTCCATAAATCTCGATGATACGTCCCTTAGGTACTCCACCTACTCCTAATGCGATATCAAGACTGATAGAACCTGTTGGTGTTACTTCGATCGTACGGTCTGCCTGGTACTCTCCAAGTTTCATGACAGATCCCTTACCATAGTCTTTCTCGATCTTAACCAATGCGGCATCCAATGCCTTTAATTTTTCTTCCTGTTTCATATATGTTTACTCCTTTTAATTTCAAATATTTATCTTATATTCTTCTATCTTTTAATTTCCTGTTTAGAGTATAGCATATCCTTACACTAAAAAACAAGTGTTCGAACGAATATTTGTTCGATTTTTATTCGTGATCCTTTTTCTTATGATGATTCTCATAGAAACTCTTCAACCAATGCATGTCTTACCATAGTTAACGCTCTGCATACAGCTGTTTCTCTGACTTTCTGTCTGTTACCGTTTAACTGGTATTTGTTTACTTTCGTCTTTCCATTAACACTGACACCGATGTAAACAAGTCCTGCCTTCTTCTCAGGTGTTTCACCGCCCGGTCCAGCAAGACCTGTGATTCCAACACCGACATTTGAACCAGCCTGTCGTGCAACACCTTCCGCCATCTGTCTGGCCGTATCTTCTGAAACTGCTCCAACGGTATTTAGAGTTTCTTCTTTTACTCCAAGATATTTCATCTTAGCTTCATTTGCATATGTAATAAAACTTTCATTTAAGACATCCGATGCTCCTGCAACATTAACTAACCTTGCTGTAAACATTCCTGCTGTACAGGATTCTGCTGCTGCGATCGTATAATGATGTTTACTTAACATATCAACCACAACATCTTCTAATGTTTCATCTTCTTTTGTCGTAAAAATCTTATGACCAAATCTTCTGTATAATTCTTCTGTTATTGGTGTAACAAGCTTCTTTGCTTCATCTTCACTTACCGCTTTTGCTGTCACTCGAAGATGAACTTCTCCTAATTTGGCATATGGGGCAACTGTAGGATTCGTCTGCTTTTCGATCAAATCTTCAATCTCTGCTGCAACACGGCTTTCTCCCATACAATCAATCTTCACAACATCGGAGTATAATACCTCTGAACTTAATTCTTTTATGATCGGTTCTACCTGATCATGGAACATTGGAAGCAGTTCATTTGGAGGTCCTGGGAGTAAAACTACTTTCTTCCCTTCTTTTGCATGAATGACCATTCCCGGTGCTGTTCCATTTTCGTTATATAAAACAGTACAGTCTTCTGGCACTAATGCCTGTTTTAAATTATTCTCTGTCATGTTACGATGACTTCTCGCAAAATATTCTTTCAAGCGTCTTAGTGCTTCTTCATCTTCTACAAGCTCCTGTCCACATGCTTTCGTTGCAATTTCCTTTGTAAGATCGTCTTTCGTTGGTCCAAGTCCACCAGATAAGATCAAAATATCAGATCTTTCAAGTCCCTGTCTGATCACATTTTCTAATCTTTCTGGATTGTCGCCTACTGTCGTCTCAAAAAAAACGCTTATCCCCAATGAGGCTAAGCGTTCTGATAAGTAGGCAGCATTGGTATTCACGATGTTTCCTAATAAAATCTCTGTTCCTACGCAAATAATTTCTGCTGTCATAATTGTTGTTCCTTTCTGGATCTAATTTCCTTCAGATAATACCTGTTTATTCTTCACCAAATAATCAACTAAAGAAATAATTGTCAGGGCTGTTGCAATGACGATCAAAATATTCTCGATCATCACAGCTGTGCTTGTTCCAAGATCAATGATCAGCATAATGATCATAAACATCTGAAAGTTTGTCTTAAATTTTCCCCAGTAGCTGGCTGCGATAACGATTCCATTATCAGAGGCGATCAGGCGGAATCCACTAATGATAAATTCTCTTGCAATAATAATGATCGCTACGATAGATGATAAACGGTGCATTCCAACTAATGCGATCATTGCAGAACAAACTAATAATTTGTCTGCCAATGGATCCATAAATTTTCCGAAGTTTGTTACCAGATTGTATTTTCTTGCAATATGTCCATCTAAAAAGTCTGTAAGACTCGCTAGAATAAATACAACAACTGCGATCCACTTGCTATAATCCCCTGCACAATCTGTCAGCAAGAAAAATAAGAATACCGGGATCATAAGTGTTCTTAAAATTGTTAACTTATTTGGTAAATTCATAATCTACTTCTCCTATCACATCATATTCTCTACCTTGGGTAATTTTAACATAAACAAAGTCTCCTGTCATCAATTCTTCTGGAGAATTTATAAAAACACATCCATCTACCTTTGGTGCATCCATATAAGAACGTCCAACGTAGATATCATCTTCAAATAAATATCCTTCTACCATGACTTTGATCGTTTTACCGACTAACTGCTGGGTATGTTCATAGGAAATCTCCTGCTGAAGACTCATCAGTTCATCTCTTCGTTCTTCTTTGACTTCTTCATCGATCTGATCCTCAAATGTTGCTGCCAGTGTATCTTCTTCCGGTGAATAAGTAAAGACTCCTAAACGATCAAATTGACATTCTTCTACAAAGTTCATTAATCCTTCATGATCTTCTTGGCTTTCTCCTGGAAATCCAGTGATCAGTGTTGTACGGATCGTGATATCAGGAATCTCTTTACGAAGTTTCTTGATCACTGCTACAAGATCTTCTCTTGATGTTCTTCTTCCCATTCTCTGTAAGATACGATTCTCACTATGCTGAATCGGCATGTCAATGTAATTGCAGACTTTCTCTTCTGTCTTGATCACTTTGATCAGCTCATCTGTGATCTCTTCTGGATAGCAGTATAACAGGCGGATCCATTCAATCCCTTCGATCTTGCAAAGTTCATGAAGTAATAACGGAAGCTGTTTTTCTCCTGTCAGGTCTTTGCCATACAGTGTTGTTTCCTGAGCTACCAGTACTAATTCTTTCACTCCTTCAGATGCTAAACGCTTTGCCTCATTCAACAGTTCTTGCATTGGAACACTTCTGAAACGTCCGCGGATCTTTGGAATGATACAATAGCTGCATCGCTTGTCACAACCTTCAGCAATTTTTAAATATGCCATGTGATTTCCTGTTGTTACAACACGTTCTACTTCAGAATTATCTGGAAGATAATCAATACTTTCGTAATGTTCAAAATGTTCCCCTGTATTTTCTTCTAATGCGGTATTCACTGCTTCTACAATAGAATCATAACTTGTTGTTCCAAGAACCGCATCAATCTCTGGAATCTCTTTTAAGATCTCGTCTTTATAACGTTCTGCGAGGCATCCAGCAACAACCAATGCCTTCAGATTCTGTTCTTTGTACTGTGCCATCTCTAAGATCGTATTGATACTTTCTTCTTTGGCATCATGGATGAAACAGCATGTATTAATTACAATAACATCTGCCTGTGTCTCATCATCGGTCAAAGTGTAGCCATGCTTGGTCAAAAGGCCAAGCATAACTTCACTGTCTACTAAGTTTTTATCACATCCAAGCGAAATAAATAATATCTTCATTTCTCTTACTCTCCAAACAATTTCTTAGATTCTACACAGTTTTTCATTAACATTGCGATCGTCATTGGTCCAACTCCACCTGGAACTGGTGTGATCGCAGATGTCTTTGGTGCAACTTTGTCATAATCTACGTCACCACAAAGTTTGTTATTTTCATTTCTGTGGATTCCAACATCAATGACAACTGCTCCATCTTTTACATAAGAATCATTAATAAATTTTGGTTTACCAATTGCTACAACCAAGATATCTGCACGTTTGCAGACTTCTTTTAAGTCTTTTGTATGAGAATGGCAGACAGTCACTGTTCCGTTCTCACGTAATAATAACATTGCCATAGGTTTTCCTACAATGTTACTTCTTCCGACTACCACACATTCTTTCCCATCAATTTCGACACCAGAACGTTTTAATAACTGGATCACTCCGGCTGGTGTGCATGGTAAGAATCCTTTTTCTCCGATCACCATATTTCCAACACTGACTGGATGGAATCCGTCAACATCTTTCTTAGGATCGATCGCTAATAATACTTCATCTTCATCCAAATGTTTTGGAAGTGGAAGCTGTACTAGGATTCCGTTGATCTTAGGATCCTTATTGCATTTATCAACGATCGCCATTAATTCTTCCTGTGTTGTCTCTTCTGGAAGCTCATAGCTTACAGACTCGATTCCTACATACTCGCAGGCACGTTTTTTATTGCGTACGTAAACACTTGATGCAGGATCTGCTCCTACCTGAATAACAGCAAGCGCAATATCTTTTCCCTCTGCTTTCAGCTGCGCTACTTCTTCTTTTACTTCATCTTTGATTTCCTGAGAAATCTTCTTTCCATCAATAATCTGCATTGTATTTCCTCGTCATTTCTTTTAAGTATATATTGGCTTTATTTTTGTTGATTAGAATAATCCTGTGATAACTCCATCGTCATTTACATCGATTCCTTCTGCTGCTGGTTTCTTTGGAAGTCCAGGCATTGTCATGACATCACCTGTCAAGGCTACTAAGAATCCTGCACCTGCATTGACATAGATCTCACGGATCGTAATATCAAATCCTTCTGGGCGTCCAAGCTTCTTAGGATCATCAGATAAAGAATACTGGTTCTTCGCCATACAGATTGGAAGATTTCCATACCCAAGTTCAGTCAGTCTCTTCTTCTGACGTGCTGCAGCTGCTGTGTATACAACTTTATCTGCTCCATAAATCTTAGTTGCGATCGTTTCGATCTTTTCTTCTATCGTTGTATCATCATATGTATATAATGGTTTGTAATTGCTTTCTTTATTATCTAATGTACGAAGGATTGCTTTGGCAAGTTCGATTCCACCTTCTCCACCTTTTTCCCATACCTGAGATAATGCAAAATCACAATCTCTTTCTTCGCAGAAATTCTTGATAAATGTAAGTTCTGCCTCTGTATCTGTTGCAAACTGGTTTAATGTTACAACAACAGGAACTCCAAACAATTTTAAGTTCTCGATATGTTTTTCAAGATTTACGATACCTTTGCTTAACGCATCGATATTTTCTTCTGCCAGATTGTCTTTTGGAACTCCACCATTGTATTTTAAAGCACGTACAGTTGCTACTAATACAACTGCATCTGGATGAAGATCAGCCATCTGACACTTAATATCCATAAATTTCTCTGCACCAAGGTCAGCACCGAATCCTGCTTCTGTAATTGCGATATCTGCTAATTTTAACGCTAATTTTGTAGCCTGTACGCTATTACATCCATGTGCGATATTGGCAAATGGTCCACCATGTACGAATGCTGGTGTATGCTCTAATGTCTGGATCATATTTGGTTTAATAGCATCTTTTAATAATGCCGCCATAGCTCCAACTGCATTCAAGTCTTTGGCTGTGACTGGTTCACGGTCCATGTTGTATGCAACGATGATCTTTCCTAAACGTTCTTTTAAATCTGCCATATCATTTGCAAGGCAAAGAATTGCCATGATCTCAGATGCTACTGTGATGACAAAATGATCCTCACGGACAACACCATCCACACGACGTCCAAGTCCGATGACTGTATTTCTTAATGCACGGTCATTCATATCAATACATCTCTTCCATACAACATCTCTTGTATCGATATTTAATTTGTTTCCCTGCTGAATGTGATTATCAAGCATTGCTGCTAATAAGTTGTTTGCAGATGTGATCGCATGAAAATCCCCTGTAAAATGAAGGTTTAAATCTTCCATTGGTACAACCTGTGCATATCCACCACCGGCTGCTCCACCTTTGATACCAAAACATGGTCCAAGAGATGGCTCACGAAGAGCACAGATTGTTTTCTTTCCAAGTTTGTTTAACGCCTGGGATACTCCGACACTTGTTGTTGTCTTTCCTTCACCTGCTGGAGTTGGGTTGATCGCTGTCACAAGAACAAGTTTTCCATCTTCGTTATTCTTAACTTCATCCATGAAATGAGAATCAAATTTGGCCTTGTATTTTCCATATAATTCAAGGTCGTCTTCTTTGATTCCGATATTCGCTGCAACTTCTTTGATCGGTAATAATGTGGCTTCCTGTGCAATTTCAATATCTGTTTTCATAATAGTTTCCTTTCTATAGATAATCTTCTTTGTATTGTTCAAATTGTTCTTCACTCATAAGAACTTTCCTTGGCTTGGTTCCTTCTTCTTCTCCGACGATTCCCGCTTCGCATAACTGATCCATTAGTCTTGCTGCACGGTTAAATCCAATCTTAAAGACTCTTTGAAGACTTGCGATCGAAGCCTTGTCTTTGTCAATAATAAACTCAGCTGCTTTTTCAAAATATTCATCCCTTTCCTGCGATGTTGCTGCTTTGACCGCAGCTGTCTGAATCTTTTCCTGAATGTCTGCACCATAGCTGTCTTCGGCATTATTTTCTTCCTTTAAGAATTCTACAACCTTGCTGACTTCTTCATCACTGACAAATGCACCTTGTACACGGATTGGTTTCTGATATCCAGATGGATAGAACAGCATATCACCTTTTCCTAATAACTTTTCTGCACCATTCATATCGATAATTGTTCTTGAATCGACTCCTGATGATACTGAAAATGCAATTCTTGAAGGTACATTCGCTTTGATCAGGCCTGTAATGACGTTAACAGATGGTCTCTGTGTTGCGATCACCAGATGAATTCCTGCTGCCCTGGCAAGCTGTGACAGGCGCACGATCGCATCTTCTACTTCACCCGGTGCAACCATCATAAGGTCCGCAAGCTCATCTACAATGATAACGATCTGCGGAAGTTTCTTAAAATCTTCCCCTTCCATACCATTCTTGATCGATTCCTCGACCTTCTCATTATATCCAGTTAAGTTTCTTACATTCACTTCTGCAAACTTCTTATATCGCTCTCCCATCTCCATCACAGCCCAGTTTAACGCACTGGATGCCTGCTTCGGATCTGTAACGACCGGAATCAGCAAGTGTGGAATTCCCTGATATGCACTTAATTCTACGACCTTTGGATCGATCATGATCAGTTTCACTTCATCTGGCGTTGCCTTGTATAAAATACTCATGATCAATGTATTAATACAAACTGACTTACCAGAACCTGTTGCTCCTGCGATCAAAAGATGCGGCATCTTGGCAATATCTGACACGATCACCTGTCCAGCAAGGTTCTTTCCTACTGCAAATGCAATCTTTGATCTTGCCTGTGCAAATTCCTGATTCTCGATCAGTTCCCTGAACATTACCATCTGGTTTGTCTTATTCGGAACTTCAATTCCAATTGCTGATTTACCTGGAATCGGTGCTTCAATTCGAATATCTGCTGCTGCAAGATTTAACTTAATATCATCCGCAAGATTTACGATCTTGCTGACTTTCACACCTTGTTCTGGATGTAATTCAAACTGTGTAACGGATGGTCCACAGCTAATATTGGTAATTGTAACATGAACTCCGAAATCTTCCAATGTTTTTTGCAGTTTTTGTGCAGTCTGACGAAGTTCTTCTTTGTTATTTCCCGCTGTTTTCTTTCCTTTCTCCAATAAAGATACTGGTGGAAACTTATAATCTCCTTCTTTAGTCCGAACCTGCGGAAGAATCTCCACTGGTTTCGATGGTGTATTCTTATCCTTATTCACAAGAGATTTCTTCGATGCATTCGGCTGTACTGGTTCAAATATTTCTTTTGGTTTTTTGTCTGTTTCTTCTTGAACGATCAGATCATCAAAATCCTTCTGTATCGGTGTTTGTTTTGTTTTCTCTTCTGGTTCCATAGGCGGCATTGGAGATGCCTGTGATGGTTTCGGTCTTCCAGATCGCAAATCCGGAATATGCATCGATCGTTTCTTTCTCGGTGCTGTTTCTTTATCCTCTTTGGACACCTCTTTTGCTTTTCGTTTCTTCTTCGCTAGTCGTTCTTCTATATCTTCTTCATATCCTTCTACTGTAAAGAAATCAACTGCTTTCTTAAGGAAAGAAAGTAAAGATCTCTCTGTTACAAGGATCAATGAGATTACAGAAATCAATAAAACAACCAAAACACTTCCTGCCCCTCCCAGTTCCTTATAAAGGATTGAACAGATCAATGCACCCAGATACCCGCCTCCTCTGTGGGTTCTTCCACTAAATACAAAGGCTGAATAAGCATCTCTTACTTCTATATTATATATCATCTGAAAAATTGTGGATACCATACATAACAGCAGGATTGCAAAACATGTCTTCTTCACTGCAAGACTGCTGTAATCATTGGAGATCAATAAAATTGCCAGAATAAAGCTTACCGCCGGAATGATGTAATGAGTCGTTCCAAACGCTCCAAAGAAAAATGTACTGATGCTGTTTCCTATGTATCCGCATATTCCAAAATTACTTAAAAATAAAAAAATGAAAAGAGCAAAAACAACTAATACTGCAATCTCTTTATAAAACGGTGCAAAATCTTTTTGTCTTGTGCGTGTCCGTTTCTTTGCAGAAGATGTCTTCCTCTTTCTTGTCTTGTTTGCTGCCATAGAAATTGTTACCTCTCTTTGTATACATTTTGTATACATAATCTGCGTATTTTCTTATTTTACAATTAATTATCAAAATACGCAAGTCCCACCGTGAAAAAGGGAAATGTATTTATCTCCCGTACATTTCCCTTTTCTTTTAACCTCTTAATATTGTGCAGTTTCTGGAGGTACAAAATCTTCCGCTTCTTTTACAAATTTCTTAACCTGAATTTGTGCTTTCACAACAGGTATATTAGTTCCGGCTCCTGCAACACATCCACCTGGACATCCCATTCCTTCGATCAGATAGCCCTTTTTCTTTCCTGATTTTGCCTGTAGAAGCATCTTCTTACACTCTGCGAGTCCTTCCACATGATCGATCTTTACTTCTGTTCCAGGATAGTATTCATCAATACATGCCTTGATCGCTCCAGCTACTCCGCTCGCAACCGCATACCCACGTCCTGCTCCAAAGGCATCATTTAACTCTTCTTCTTTTTCATATGTGTTAAAATCAATTTCTTTCGCATCAAACATTCCAGCCAGTTCTTCAAATGTGATCACAAAATCGACCTCACTTCGCACTGTCCGTCTGGATGCTTCTAACTTTTTGGCAACACATGGCCCTACAAAAACAATTTTTGCATTTGGAGATGTAATCCTTGCCGCTCTTGCCGTTGCTACCATTGGTGTTAGTGCATTAGAAATTTCATCGATCACCTCTGGAAAATATTTCTTTCCAAGCATAGACCATGATGGGCAGCATGATGTCAGCAAGAATGGTAGTTTCCCTGTAGCTACACTTTGAACATAATGCTTTGCCTCTTCTAGTGCCCCTGCGTCTGCTCCAACTGCAACTTCCCACACATCTGCAAACCCAATATCAAGAAGTGCAGCTTTAATCTTATTTGGCGTTGCTTTTGGTCCAAATTGTCCGACAAATGCAGGTGCTAAGATTGCGATCACTTCCGCACCTTCATTCATTGCCTTGATCAACTGGTAAATCTGGGATTTATCTGCAATTGCTCCAAACGGACAATTTACCATACACATACCACAAGAAACACATTTATCTGGATTGATCTTAGCTCTTCCTGCATAATCTGTTTCAATCGCTCCAACCCCACAGGCATTTGCACAAGGACGTTTTCTTTCATAAATCGCACCATATGGACAAACCTTTTTACATTGTCCACATTTGATACATTTTTCCTGATCGATATAAGAATATCCATCCTTAAAACTAATTGCCTTCTTCGGACAAACTTCCATACACGGATGTGCCATGCATCCCTGGCACTGCTCTCCTACAATAAATGCCTTCTCCTTACATTCATTACATGCAGATGGAATTACCTGAAGAAGTGGCGGCTCATAATATTTCTCTGAAATATTGCTCTCATCAATTTCTTTCGTAATTCTTGTTGGTTTATCCGCTGGATTTAATGACATTCCCATGGCAAGCCTCAATCTCTCACCTACGATCGCTCGTTCTCTGTAAATGCTATCTCGATATTTTGCAACTTCTCCAGGTATGATCTCATATGGAAGATCTTCAAGATCCTGTAGGTTCCTTTGTTCGTAGCCAAACTTTGCGATCTCTTTGAAAATTCTTCTTCTCACATTCCGAACTGGTGTCTGTATTCCTCTCATGATATTCCCTCCTCTAATGATGCCTTAAGATAGTTTGTGTTTTTTTTAACATATTTGTTATTCTTATCATATACCAAAACAGGAATATTATAAAGGTATTATCTGTTTTTTATTCAAATTTTCTATTTATTTTCAGACTGATTAATTATTTCAATCAATCTGTCTGTTGCTTCTTTTATTCCACCCATCTCATCAATCAATCCTTCTTTTACTGCCTCCTCCCCTGAAAGGATCATACCAACATCTTTTACCTGCTGTCCAATATGAAGCATCAATTCTTCAACTCTTTCCTTTTTCATTTTACAATGATCACTAATAAATGTCGTAATCCGATCTTGAATCTTTTCAATATTACGATAACTTTGAATAACTCCGATAAATGTTCCAGAACTTCTCACTGGATGAATCATCATTGTTGCGCTTTTCACAATAAAAGAATGATCTGCTGCCACAGCAAGCGGTACTCCGATCGAATGACTTCCTCCAAGAACAAGCGATACGGTTGGTTTGCTTAGAGATGCGATAAGCTCTGCGATCGCAAGTCCACATTCTACATCTCCACCGATCGTATTGATCAAAATTAAGATTCCTTTTATACTTTCATCCTGCTCAACCTTTGCTAAAGCCGGTATCATATGTTCATATTTTGTTGTCTTTGCATTTTGTGCAGATAACTGATGCCCTTCGATCTCACCAATGATAGTCATCGTAAAAATCCCATTTTCCTGCAACTGTCCAAATTTTTCTATTTCTTGTCTCTCATTATCTTTCATACCAAAATCTTACCTTCCTGTATCATATTTTTTATCTTTATTATTTAGAACGATGCTCTGCAATTTGCACTAAAAAAAGAAGGAAGCATCTTCTTACTTCCTTCTTTAGTATGAAATCTAATTCAATTTCTATTCATCAATTTCAAAAGAGATTAACAGATCTTCCTGATTTACCTGTTCTCCTTCTTTGACATAGATCTTATCAACCTTACCATTAACCGTAGAAACAACAGTTGTCTCCATCTTCATAGCTTCAACTGTCATCAGCGGCATATTCACTGTGACCTCATCACCTTCATTGACAAGAACTTTACCAACTGTTCCTGGAATTGTGGATCCAAGATGTGCAGGATTAGATTTATCTGCTTTAACTCTTCGGTCTGTCTTAACCTCTAAATTCTTATCAAGAACTTTGATCTCACGGATAGATCCATTTACTTCAAAGTCTAACAGTCGGTATCCATCTTCATCAGGCTCTGTCATATCGATAAATTTGATGATCAGATACTTACCTTCATCTAATTTCAGTGTTGTCTCTTCACCTTTTCTTAATCCATAGAAATATACGTGACTTTCAAGTCCTGTTACATCATTGTAAGCCTCAAAATGTCTACAGTAATCTTCATATACTTTTGGATATAACGCATAGCTTAATGTCTTCTGGCTTAAGATATCTGGATCTTCCATATTCTCTGTATAGAAGTTTTCTTTTAATCCCTTTGCAATATAATCAAAATCTTCATCTGGTAATAAACTTCCTGGACGCACATCGATCGGTTTCTTATCTTTTAATACGATCTTCTGTAATTCTTCTGGGAATCCACCTTCTGGCTGTCCGATCATACCTTCAAAATATTCTACAACAGAATCTGGATAAGATAAATCTTTACCAACTTCTAAGATATTCTCTTTTGTTAATCCATTCTTGAACATAAAGATCGCAAAGTCTCCAACAACTTTAGATGATGGTGTTACTTTAACGATATTTCCAAGCAGCTGGTTCGCATCTTTATATAAACCTTTGATCTCTTCAAAGTCTTCCGCTGCACCCATTTCTTTTACCTGTGCTAACAGATTAGAGTACTGTCCACCTGGAATCTCATATTTGTAAATCTCTGTATTTGGTGCATCCATTCCGCTCTCAAACTGTTTGTAGATTGGGCGGATTCTTGCATAGTACTGACTTAATTCTGTTAATTCATCTGGATTAAGTCCTGTATCTCGCTCTGTTCCTTTTAATGCTTCTACTAATGAATTCATACATGGGTTACTTGTCATAGAACTCATAGAACCGATCGCACAGTCAGCGATATCTAGTCCTGCTTCAGATGCCATTAATAATGTGCTGACACCATTTCCAGTAGAATCATGTGTATGAAGATTAACTGGAATATTTAATTCTTCTTTTAATGCACTAATAAGTTTCTTCGCTGCATATGGTTTTACAAGACCTGCCATATCTTTGATCGTAAAGATATGAACACCTAAGCTTTCTAATTCTTTGGCTTTCTTTACATAGTAATCTAATGTATATTTTGTCTCGTTTGGATCTGTGATATCTCCTGTGTAGCAGATCGTTCCTTCTACGATCTTACCTGTCTTTAATGCTGTCTCGATCGGCATCTTCATATTCTCAACCCAGTTTAAGCTGTCGAAAATACGGAACACATCTACACCTTTTTGTGATGCTTCTTCGATGAATTTCTTAACAACATTATCTGGATAGTTGCTGTATCCTACAGCATTGGATGCTCGAAGTAACATCTGGATCAATGTATTTGGCATATGTTGTCTTAATAATTTTAATCTCTTCCATGGAGACTCTTTTAAGAAACGATAAGCTGTATCATAAGTAGCCCCACCCCATGCCTCTACAGAGAATGCATTCTCCATAAATGCGTTTGTCGCATCAGATGCTCCGATCAGATCTTTTGTTCTCATACGTGTTGCCATTAAAGACTGCTGTGCATCACGCATTGTTGTATCTGTGATCAGTAATCTCTTCTCATTTAATAGGCTCTGTGTGAAGTCTTTAGCTCCCATCTCTAAGAACTTGTCTCTGGAACCATAAATCTTCTTCTCTGTATCATACTTTGGAAGAGTTCTTGCTTCAAAATCTGGTTTGTCAAGAACGGCTTTCTGCACATTCACCATCTTATTTCCTAAAAATTCAAGGATCTTTGTTGCTCTGTCCTGACTTTCTGGAAGTAAGAATAATTCTGGCGTTTCTTCAATAAATGTTGTATAGCATCTTCCCTCACGGAATGTCTCATTATTTAATACATTGATCAAGAATGGGATATTTGTCTTAACTCCACGAATACGAATCTCTTTTAATACGCGGATAGATTTGTCAACCGCTCTTCCAAATGTACGATCATGAGAGATCGCTTTTACCAATAAGCTGTCATAGTATGGTGTAATCTCTGCTCCTGCATATGCGTTACCACCATCTAATCGAATACCGTTACCAGCTCCAGAACGATATACCGTGATCTTACCTGTGTCTGGCAGGAAGTTATTCATTGGATCTTCTGTTGTGATACGTGTCTGAATAGAGTATCCATTACATGTCACTTCCTCCTGAGATCCAATACCGATCTCTTCAGAATCTAAAGAATATCCTTCTGCTACAAGAACCTGTGTCTGTACGATATCGATTCCTGTTACCATCTCTGTGATCGTATGTTCTACCTGTACACGAGGGTTCATCTCGATAAAGTATGCATTATTATCTGCATCTACCAGAAACTCTAATGTTCCAGCATTCTTATATCCTACATGTTTTGCAAGACGGATAGATGCTTCAAAAATCTGCTGTCTTACTTCTTCTGGCACGCTGAATGCTGGTGCATATTCTACAACCTTCTGATGTCTTCTCTGTACAGAGCAGTCACGGTCATATAAATGAACAACATGTCCATACTGATCACCAATGATCTGAACCTCGATATGTTTTGGACTCTTTAAGTATTTTTCAACGAAAATCTGATCGTCTCCAAATGCTTTCTTGGATTCATCTCTTGCTTCTGCATATTCTTTTGGCATCTCTTCGGCTGAATGAACGATACGCATTCCACGTCCTCCACCACCATTGGAAGCCTTTAACATTACAGGATATCCAACTTGGTTCGCAATCTTAGTCACTTCTTCCAGTCCGTGAACCGCATGGTCTACACCAGGAATGATTGGAACATCAGCTTCAATTGCCATCTGTTTGGAAGAAATCTTATCTCCCATCTTACGCATTAAGCTTGAGGATGGTCCGATAAATGTGATTCCATTCTTCTCACAGGCATCTACAAAGTCAGGATTCTCTGATAAAAATCCATAACCTGGATGAATTGCATCTACGTTCTTCTCTTTTGCAATACGAATGATCGTATTGATGTCAAGATAGGCATCGATTGGTCCTTTGTCCGGATTCAACTGATAAGATTCATCAGCTTTAGAACGGAATAAGGCATAACGGTCTTCTTTTGAAAAGACACCAACCGTTGTAATTCCAAGTTCATTTAAAGCTCGGAAAACTCGGATCGCAATCTCACCACGGTTTGCAACCAATACTTTTTTAAACTTCTTTAATTCCATGGTCATAACTCCTTTTCGAGGTTTATCATTTTAAAAAAATGTATTTTTAAAATTGATTATATCGCAAAACTTGTTTTTTTACAATACTTGTACGAAAAAAGAACCCTGATTTATAAAAATCAGGATTCTTTGATAAAGATCTTATTCTTCTGTTTTTTCTTCTTCGTTAGCTAATGCTTTCATACTTAAGCTGATCTTCTTGTCGTCTTTCTTGAAGTCAACTACTTTAGCTTCGATTTCCTGTCCAACGCTTAATACGTCAGATGGTTTGTCGATATGTTCTTTTGCGATCTGAGAAACGTGAAGAAGTGCATCGATTCCTGATTCTAACTCAACGAATGCTCCGAAATCTGTCATACGTGCAACTTTACCTGTTACAACACTTCCTACTTTGTATTTCTCTTCTGCTTTTAACCATGGATTCTCTTCTGGGAATTTTAAGCTTAATGCAATCTTTTCTCCCTGAATATCCTTGATCAGAACTGTTACTTTATCTCCAATATTGAAGACCTTCTTAGGGTTTTCAACACGTCCCCAAGACATTTCAGAAATGTGAAGAAGTCCGTCTGCTCCACCTAAATCGATGAATGCACCGAAGTCTGTTACATTCTTAACAACTCCTTCTACTTTCATTCCTGCTTCGATCTTCTCGAATAATTCTTTCTGTTTTTCTTTCTTAGCAGCTACTAATAACTGTTTGCGGTCTCCGATGACTCTTCTCTTACGAGGGTTGAACTCGCTGATAACGAATTCGATTTCCTGTCCTTCGTATTTCTTTAAGTCTCTTTCATAAGAATCAGAAACTAAGCTTGCAGGGATGAATACACGTGCTTCTTCGATCAGTACGCTTAATCCACCATCTAAAACCTGAGCTACAGGTGCTTTTAAGACTTCTTTATTCTCGAAAGCTTCTTCTAAACGTTTGTTTCCTTTTTCAGCTGCTAATCTCTTATAAGTAAGAAGAACCTGTCCTTCTCCATCATTCACTTTTAATACCTTAGTCTCCATAGTATCACCAACTTTAGCAACAGTTGTTAAATCTACGTTGGCTGAATCATTAGAGTATTCACTTCTTGTTAAGATACCATCTGCTTTGTATCCGATGTTTAAGATGATCTCATCTGGTTTCACATCGATAACTGTACCTTTCACTACCTCTCCGTTGTGAATTGTCACAAAACTTTCCTCTAATAATTCTTCAAAACTCTTTTCTGTCATGCTAGCATGAACCTCCTTGATAATTTTCTGTGGGGTTGAGGCCCCCGCTGTAATACCTACCTTACCAGTCGATTCAAAAAGTTTCAAATCCAGGTCTCTAAGTGTCTGCACAAAAAAGGTGTTCTCACACTCTTTCTTACTAATCTCATATAACTTCTGGCTGTTGGAGCTTTGCTTATCTCCGATCACAACCATTGCATCTACACCCTTAGCGATAGACTTTGCTTCCAGTTGACGCTCTTCCGTGGCATTACATATTGTATTACATACTCCTATATCATAACCCTTTTTATTCAGAATTTCAACTAAATCTTGAAATTTCTTGTAATTAAATGTCGTTTGTGATACAAGAGTCGTCGGCTTGTTAAGATTGATCCCTTCAAACTGCTCTGCATCTGAGATAATATGCACTTCTCCAGTACACCATCCTTTGATTCCCTGAACTTCTGGGTGGTGCTCACTTCCAACGATGATCACCTGATCACCATCGTTGCCCGCTTTCTCTACGATCTTGTGGATCTTTCTGACAAATGGACATGTTGCATCAACTAATTCCAATCCTTTTTCATGGATCAGATCATAAATTTCTCTCGCAACTCCATGGGAACGTATGATAACCGTTCCTTCTTCCAAAGCTTCTAATTCTTCTCTGGAATTGATCACTTCCACGCCCTTTTTCTTCAGATCATTAACAACCTCTGAATTGTGAATGATCGGCCCGTATGTGTATACATTTTTCTTTCCTGCTTCTTTATATACAGTGTCAACAGCACGCTTCACGCCAAAACAAAACCCTGCTGTTTTTGCTAAAATAACTTCCATCTTTATCCTCACTGCTTGTAAATAAACTTTTTATTATTTTACTTTTTCAAATTCTGCAACGATCGCATCAACAACTTCTTCGATCGTCATATCAGAAGAATCAACCAGCACTGCATCTTCTGCCTGTTTTAGCGGTGCGATCTCACGTTCCATATCCTGACGGTCACGGATAATGATATCTTCCTCAATCTTATCGAAATCAGCCTCTACACCTTTTTCTACCAATTCTTTGTAGCGGCGCTCGGCTCTTACTTTAGATGATGCAGTTAAATAAATCTTTAAATCGGCATTTGGCAGTACGTTTGTTCCGATATCTCTTCCATCCATTAAGATATTAGCCGTCTTGGCAAGATCTCTCTGAAGATCTAATAGTGTTGCTCTTACCATTTTATACGCAGATGTCTTCGAAGCCATATTTCCAACTTCCTCGGTACGGATCAGTCCATTTACATTTTCCCCGTTTAATAACACCTGCTGCACTCCATCTTCATAGTTGATACTTACATGAATATCTGGACATGCTTTGTTGATCGCCTCTTCATCCTTTGGATCGATCTCATGTCTGATGAAATAAAGAGCCATCGCACGGTACATTGCTCCTGTATCCACATAAATAAATTCTAATTTCTTTGCAATTGTTTTTGCAATCGTGCTTTTTCCTGCTCCTGCTGGTCCATCAATCGCAATACTATACATTATCTTTTCCTCCTGATCTGCTTCCTAATATATTAATTCATTCCTGCAAGATATCCTGTTGACCATGCGATCTGAAGGTTAAACCCACCTGTGACCGCATCAAGATCTAATACTTCCCCTGCAAAATATAATCCTTTGATCTTCTTTGATTCCATCGTCCCCGGATCGATCTCTTTGACGTTAACTCCGCCTTGTGTAATGATCGCTTCTTTAAATCCACGAACTCCTGTAATTGTAAGTTCTAAATGCTTTAATAAAGAAACAAATCGTTCTCTTTCCTTCTTTGTGATCTCGTTGACTTTCTTATGCTCTGGAATTCCTGATAACTCTATCATAACAGGAATCAGCTTCTTCGGCAAAAGATGATCTAAGGAATTTAAAAAATCTTTGTTTAATGTCTTATTAAAATCTTTTAATACTCTGTGATCTAACTGTTCTTTGTTAAGTGCTGGTTTCAGATCAATGATAAATTTTAATTCTTTGCCCTGATATCTTCCAATATAACTACTTGCACTTAAAACAACTGGTCCACTGATTCCAAAGTGTGTAAAGAGCATTTCCCCAAAATCTTCGTAAATCTTCTTTCCATCTGCAGTCATTATCACTGCAACATTCCTTAAAGATAATCCCATCAACTGTTTACAATAATCTTCTTTGATTTCAAACGGAACAAGTGCAGGCGTAAGTTTTGTCACTTTATGTCCTGCTTTTCTTGCAAAATCATATCCATCTCCAGTCGATCCGGTTGCCTGATAGGACATACCTCCTGTTGCAACAACGACTTTATCTGCCTTCACTGTGTCTCCAGATGCCAATCTTACTCCTGTTACAATTCCATCTTCGATCAGAATCTTTTTGACAGTTGTATTGAAATATATGTCAACATTTTCTTTTCTAAGACCTCTTTGTAATGCTGCGATAACATCTGAAGAATGATCAGATACAGGGAATACTCGATTTCCTCGTTCCACTTTCAGAGGGCATCCCAATTCTTCCAATAATTCCATCATTGCATCATTGGTAAAAGAGTAGAAACCACTGTATAAAAATTCCTTGTTGGTCACAACATGATCTAACAGCTCTTCGATCTCACAGGCATTTGTCACATTACAGCGTCCTTTTCCTGTGATAAAAATCTTCTTTCCTAATTTTTCATTTTTTTCATATAAGGAAACATCGTTTCCACATTTTGCTGCCTGATATGCAGCCATCATGCCGGCAGCTCCGCCACCGATAATGATCACTTTCATAGATTACTTCCTTCTATTTAATTTAATTCTAAAATTCAATTCCAGCTTTCTTTCGTGCTGTCTCAAGTACTTTCACAACCGCAACTGTCTCATCCAAAAATTCTTTTGCCGTCTCATAATCTTTTTCATCAATGACTCTTGCAAAATCTGTAAATTCCTGTGTCATGCGGTGGTGATGCTCTGGAGCCTTATAATCTTCTGTGATCGTTGCACGAACCATCGCTCCTGCTGCATCTTTTACTTTTTCTTTGATATTTTCATCTGCATAAACCGTCTTTAATTCAGAAGCAATGTTTGGTTTAGAATCTACTTTCATAAAACCTTTTTCACCCTGAACACAGACGTATCCTGGACTGTCTGAATCTTTACTTCCTGTACAAACCGCACTAAATCCATCATATTCCATCACAAGTGTTCCTGATGTATCAATTCCATTTGGTCCGATATTTGGATAATATGTCGCATCCTTTGGCTCTCCAAATAATCCTACACAATAATGAATATTATAGACGTTGATATCATATAATGAACCTCCATAATATGCAGGATCAAAAGAATGTGTGATATCTCCTTCTAAATATGCATCGTAACGGCTGGAGTACTGAGAATAATTACAAAGTGCCATACGGATATTCCCCAGTTTATTCAGGTTCTTTTTCATCTCATAAAACACTTCATTGTGAAGTACTGTGATCGCTTCAAAAATAAATAATTTCTTGTCATTTGCAATCTTCTCTAAATCCTTTGTTTCTTCATAAAATCCAGTAAATGGCTTCTCAAGGATGACATTCTTTCCTGCCAATAATGCCTGTTTTGCATATGGATAATGAGCACTGTTGATCAGTCCTATGTAAACAGTATCTGCTTCTGTCTTTTCAAGTAATTCTTCATAGTCTGTGTAAACTTCTTTGATCGCATACTGTTTTGCAAATTTTTCTGCCTTATCTCTGCTATGTGGTCTCGCAAAAATCGCTGTTCTCTCAATTGATTCTACTGGTTCCATTGCAAACAATGCATCTTCAATAATCTTTCCTGTTCCAATAAGTGCAAGTTTCATAAGCTTTCCTCCATTTCATATCTTATAATAATGTTTCTATATCTTTTTCCTATTTCGATCAAATTTACCATTGTGACTCCTTTCTAAGATATCCTTTTATAGTAAATTCTTCTTATGGATGAATGAACATTGCATCCCCTATGCTTTTTTTTGCACTCAGGATATTACAAATGTAAAATATATCTTCCTTATATTAACACTCTTTTTGTGTTGACTCAACTTTTTTCGCCATGTTAATATCCAACGACTCAATAATGGCTGCAGCTTTCTTTTCTCCGATCCCTTTGATATTAAGAATTACTTTTTTGACTTCTTCAAGATCAATCCCAGGAACAGATTTCCGTCCATCATTATATCCGCTTTGATAAATACTTTCAACCCATGTTTCCATGTCATTGTGATCCATCTTTTTTATGCTCTTGTACTGCTTTCTCGTAAGCATTCCCTTCTTTGCCATATGTACCGTACCCTCCTAAACGTCTTCGGGCTTTCTGTTGTTTGCTCTTTCTGTGTCAAAGCCTTCTGGATATCGTTTCTTAAGTTTGTCAATATTCATCTGCATGATCTCATCCAGCGACCAGCCGAATGATTCACAGATCATAGCTGCATACCACATAACATCGCCAAGCTCTTTTTGTGCATGTGTAATATCCAATGGCTTGTTATGAAAAATCCATTTCTTGATCATGTCTGTTAATTCTCCAGCTTCCCCTGACAAACCAAACAAACCGTTAATCACACCGCCAATATCTACATCTTCTACATGTTTACCAATTCTTGTGCCAGAATTATAATCGTCCACTCTCTCAATTCTTCCGCAAAGTCTATCCGTACATTTGCCGTCATTCGTTCGCATTGCTAAATTCTGATATTCATTCCCTGTCATTTTCTCGCTCCTTATCTGATTGTTTTCTTAACTGATTTCGGGCTGATCTTTACCTCTGCGTTATCCACAGAGGCAAAAATGTCTTTTACCATCTTCACGATGGTATGCTGTTTTAATCCGTATGAATGTAATTCTGTTACTACTTTTGTTAATTCTTCCATGATTCTTTTCTCCTTTGTATTTAAAATTTAATTTCAGTAAACGCAAGATACTCACATCTATTTCCCTTGGATTCAAGCCATTTGTAAGTTTCGTCTACAAGATGTTCAGGGTCAGAATCTTTCGATTTTCGTTTCAGCATTTCAATGTGATCCAGAGTAGAATTATAGTCAAAGTTTTGTCCAGTTACCAAAATCAAGACCTGTGTATGATTTCCGTCCATATCAATTTCGTTGAAGCTAAAAATTTCTGTTTTCATAAGATTCCTCCGATTTTATTTACTGATCTTTTCAAGGTGTTCGTCAATTTTCTTGACGTTCCAAAGTACTCTTTTACCGATCTTTACTCTAGCTCCGGCATCGTTTGCAATCTTTTCTGCTGTTGATCTTCCACAGTTTAACATTTCCCTTAACTGCTTGCTGTCAATCAATCTTTGTTCTACTTCTTTATTATCCATTTTTATTATTCTCCTTTCTAACTAAACGGAAGTTCTTCTTCCAATCCTTCTGGAACATTTATGAATCCGTCTGATCCGGCTGATTCTCCAGCCTGTCCTTCATGATTATAATTCTCTCTATTCTGTTCTGAAACCGCCTTGCTTTCAGCGAAATCCTGTTCCTCAACAACTATGTCTGTTGTGTAGACTTTTACACCTTCCTTGTTCGTGTAACTTCCTGTCTGGATTCTTCCAGAGATAACTACCTTTATGCCTCTCTGTAAGTATTTCTCTGTAAATTCAGCAGCCTTTCCAAATACGATACAGCGTATAAAGTCTGCAGTCGGTTCTCCATCTCTCTTGAATTTTCGATCGACTGCGAGTGTATATCTCGCAATCGTCGTTGGGTTATCTCCCTCGGTATATCTGACCTCCGGATCTCGTGTCAGCCTTCCCATCAATACAACTTTGTTCATAGATTTTTCTCCTTAATTTTTAAAACAATTCAACTCTGTGATCATGGATCGGTACTGGGTACTCAATGCCTGTAATCTCTTTAAATCTGCAATCGCTGGTGTACAAGAAATTTCCTCCGGCTGCATACATGTTATTAGATTCATAAACCGGTTTACATTTCACATACTCCCCATATCTCGTCTGCAATTTTTCAACTGTTACGCACTCTCTGATATCCATCAGTATAAGAGGTGCTTTGTCATAGACTATATATAATTCATCTGCCTTTGATGATATCCCCTTGTTCGTGCAATCATCAAACGGACTTTTAAACACATCTGCCATTAATCCATGTTGGATGTTATACATTTCTTTCATTTTTTCAATAATATCGCACTTGCCGATTTCCCCTGCATACACTGATCGAATATACATAAGTTCATTGTCATATTCCTGAATAAAGTACGAGTGCTGCCTTTTAACAGCCTGTAACTGTATATATTCATTTTTTTCATTTAACGCTACTCTTTTATAATAACGATCCTCTGTTATCTTGCTTACGCTATGCGTTGAAAGAAAATCGAATAATAAAAATTCGCAAATTTCATCGTTTATAACATTTCTTATGATACGACCGCTTACATGTTCCCCATATTGGTTTAATATTTTAAATTTTTTTGTTTCAATATCAACCTCAACAGTATAGCCGTATTTCTCAAATCTCATCGTAAATGTCCTCCAGTTCTAATTTTCCGATCTCTTCTACTGCCTTTTTTGCTGCATATCTTCCGTTGGACGTTAGCTGTCTCTGCCAGCATCCATTTTTCGGAGACCAGCGGAACGATTTGCTCTTCATCACATCTCTTACGGCTGGTTTCGGTTTGCCAGAAAAGAAAAACTGGATTCGCATAATCTCTTTATTTTCCTTGATATCCAGTCCAAATTTATCAAGTGAGATTTCACTGTCTCCCTGTTCCTTTTCTTTTTTTAGCCCTTCCAGACGTTTCTTAATGCTTCTGATGTTTGAATTATTATTTTGAAGCTCATACCGCATAAAAACTCTGTGTTGTTCTTTCTTTCGATCGTCAAGGGATTCTTCCAGTTTGATCGCTGTCTCTTCGCTAAACTCTGGACACCCCTTTAAAGTCTTATGCTTGCGGTAATAGGCATTTACCGCTTTCATCATGTTCTGATTCTTAACGAGCTTGTCCAGCTTCTCTTGCAGCATTTCTACTGCATCTGCATCCTTCGACTTGATTATTTCATTGCCGTGTAAAATATCTTTCAGCTTGTCAATATATCCAAGGATTTGATTGTATTCTTTGAGGTTTCGATCTCTCGCCTCATTCTGCTTTTCTTTTTTCTTCACTGGGAAATTACCAGCTCCAGAGATCAATATTGACGGACACATCAGCTCAATTCTGAATCCCTTGTTATAATTATCTGCCAGCTTCTTTGCATATCTTCTAGCAATATTCTCCGCTTTTTCAGCTTGTTTTGGTCTCTGATCTTTGATCTTATCCACCAGATCATAAGCCTCGTCAACAGCCTTTTTGTATTCTTCTGTTTTGCTGCCCATCACATAATCTGAATGGCTCCACATTGCCTTAGCCTGTCTGGCTGCATCTTCGTTAATTTCGTAATATTCTCTAGTCATTTTCCTGATCCTCCTTAGATTTTTGAACCTTGATCGCATAATCTACAATCAACTGTAATTCTTCTTGTGTTGATCCAGCAAATTCATCCATGTCTAACACGTCTTTTGTTATTCCGACATCTAAAAGCTGGTTCTGAAAGTAGCTCATATCTCCGCTGTAATCATACATTTTCTTGCCTCCTAGTTAACTGCATAATATTTACTGTGCTAATCTAATTTCGCCTGTTTTGTAGTCGTAGTAGTAACATCTTTCTCCAAGAATTTCTTCTTCCTCTACGGCCACGGAATTTGCTTCACGGATCATTTCATTGACCTCAGCTGCACCTCCTGATCCTGAAATTGTTCTTACCGGAACAGCCATCCATTCGCAAGTTGAGCTTGGTATGAGGTACAGGTCGCATCCATAGTGATCTGCGATCTCTTTTATCATCTCTGGGAACAATATACTTGCTGCTCCATACATTCCGCGTTTTGTCGTAAGCACATACATTCCAAACATTTTAGAAATATTCACATCTTTTCTCGTATTTTCATAAGCAAATTTGTATAATTCCTCTTCTGTATACCCAGCTTTTTCAAGCATCTCGTTTGTTACAATTCCACTTGTCGTTGCCTCTTCATCTTCGTGTACAATGATTCTGTACACGATAGAGAACTCATAGTATTCTCTGTGAGGCACGTATGATAACATATTTTGATTTTTTTCTGTATTGATAAGAGTTAATATAGCTCTGCTCTTAAAATCGTTTAAATCGTCTATTACAACCTCTGGAACTTCTTTCAAGATTAAGTCTAATCTCTTCATGACTTCTCTGCTCATTTCTTCGTAGCTCATTCCTCTTCGGTTTGCATCATCCCAAAGCTCTTTTACGTCGATCGCTGGTCCTTCATGTGTATCCTTGTTTGATATTGCGATCATCTCCACAAAATCTCTGTTTACCTTTGCGACGTTCTCAAGACTCACTTCATACCCTGGATGATTGCCGTCCATGTATTTCTTAACGTCCTCTGTCATTCTTGTTTTAAATTCACTGTATGTCATAATTCCTTTACTCCTTTTTTCTAAAATCCTAAATGTAATAGCAAGATAAATTCCATGCATCCCCAAGTTCGTAATACAAACCATAGTTCTTGAAGATTTGGTTAAATTCATCTAGTTTTCTGTAATCTCCTGTACCTTGCGGATAATTAATCAAAGCATATAGCGGACCTTCAAAACCCATACTAAGTACATGTTCCTCTGCTACATAGTCGAAATAATCATTGGGATCTTTATTCTCCACAACAATCAAATGACTCGGATCATTGTAATAATATTTTCCGGCTTCTTTGTCGTATGTTATAAAACACTTGCCGTTAAAATAAATTGCCACATCTTGCCACATTTCATGTTCAATCAAGAACTGTCTGACCTCTTCTGCCAGCTTTTCAATTTGTTCTTCGGTTAATTTAACTGTTGTCATATGTACCACCCTTTCGTTCACTGTGTGTTATGTTTCTTAGTCTCTGTCATGCATACAAGCTGCGATCATTAAGATCCCAAGGATCATGCATAACATCCCTTGCAACAATGGCATCGTTTCTTGCTGTAAGCCGCCAACCGCTCCACAAGCAACGATTCCTCCAACAACTCCTGATACGTTTCTTAGTTTCATGTCTCATTCTCCTTTGTCTTTTTGTTTGTTATTGTTTGTTGTTATTTGTCATTATAATAGTAAATTTCTAATTTGTAAAGATTATTTTAATATTTTTCTAATTTTTTCAACAAACTTGTCCACATATCCACAAAGGCATAAAAAATCGGTCAAAATGACCATATATATTAA